>Ga0068863_100005133_pt1 | contig 12916 bp, 10 predicted proteins | sample KBSSwiS62_FD_66596 | JGI IMG/M metagenome (GOLD analysis project Ga0068863, IMG submission 66596) | Switchgrass rhizosphere microbial communities from Kellogg Biological Station, Michigan, USA - KBS Switchgrass S6-2 | ecosystem: Host-associated > Plants > Roots > Rhizosphere > Soil ...
CTCCAGGCAGGCCCGCGCTACCGGGGCCGAGCGGACATGGCCCGCGACCCCGAGCCGGGTCGAGCCGCGGTCGAGTTCGCTGAACCATGCCACGAGCGGCCGTCCCTTGAACGCCTCCTCCTCAGGATCCTTGAACACGTCCCAAAGGGAGAGATCGAGATAATCGAGCTGATCCTCATGCATCAGCTGCTGGCACAATGTGCGGATCTCACCCATGCGCATGCCCATCGATTCGGCCGACAGCCGGAGGCCGAGGTTGAACTCGGCGCCGCAGCGCTTGCGGATGCCGTCGATGATCGCGCGGATCGGACGCGCACGATTGTCGAGCGAGCCGCCGAACCGGTCGGTTCGCCGGTTGAAATCGGAGCTGAGAAAGCCGCACAAGAGATAGGTATGGGCGCCATGAAGCTCGACGCCATCGAAGCCCGCCCGCTCGGCGCGCTCGGCGGCGACGATGAAGCTCTCGATCATTGCCTCCACCTCGGCTTCACTCATCGCGCGGGCGCCGGTCCGCGGATCGTCCGAAGGGGCGACGGGCTGCAGTCCGGTTACCTTCTGCTCAGCGCGGGTGCCGGCATGGTAGAGCTGCGTCACCGCCAGGCTCCCTTTCGCCTTTATCGCCGCTGCGAGCAGGCTGAGGCCGGGGATGCACTTGTCGTCCTGAATGCCGATCTGGCCCGCGAAACCCTTGCCCGTCTGATCGACGAAGGCCGCCGCGGTCATTACCAGGCCGAAGCCGCCCTTGGCGCGCATCACGAGCCAATGATGCTCGGCTTCGGAGACGGTGCCATCATCATGGCTCTGCTGGTTGGTGAGCGGAGCGAGCACGAAGCGGTTTTTCGCGGGGCGGCCGCGCTTGAAGCTGAGAGGTTCAAAGAGGTTGGGCATGGAAGGGCTCGCTGGATGCCGCTCGCGGCGGGGAAAGGTGGATGAAGGTTCATTGCCGCGCGGACGAACGGAGGCCAAGAGCGGTTTGGGCGTTTTCGGTCGTGAATCATCAGGGCGGGGAGCGGCGCGGCCTGCCCGCAGCTCGACGGATCGCCCGCGAAAGGGCAGCTCGGGCACATCCCCGCGCGGCTAATGGAAATCACGCGATTTGGGCAGGACGCGGACGTTTCGGGGGTGCCGACTGCCGCGTGGCTCATGATCGCGCGGCAGCTGGGGATGCTGGAAGGCGTCGGACCGCGACAGCTCGATCTCGGTGCGATGGTCCTCCGACAGGCGCCCGAGCTCGGCGGTGCGGTCATGGACGCGCACCCCCATCAGGTGGACAACGCCCTCCTCGCTCTTCTGGATCTCTCCCTCCACCACCATCAGTCGCGACGCCATCACCTCGCGCCGCTGCACCTCGAAGATCCGAGCCCAGAGCAGGACATTGGTGATCCCCGTCTCGTCCTCCAGGGTGATGAAGATCGCCTTGCCCTCGCCAGGCCGCTGGCGGACGAGGACCACGCCGGCAACCTTGACCTTGCGGCCGTTCCGCCCCTCGGCCACCTCGCGGCAGCTCAGCACCCCCTCGCGCCGGAAGACATCGCGCAGGAACTGCATCGGATGCCCTTTCAGCGACAGACGGGTGAGCTGATAATCGGCGGCGACATGCTCCGACAGCGGCATCGCCGGGAGCATGGCATCGGGCTCCTCACCCAGTTCGCGTGCGCGCGCGGCGGCGAACAGCGGCAGTTCGCCCACCGGCGTGCGGCGCGCTTCCCACAGCGCTCCGCGCCGGTCGAGGCCGATCGAGCGGAAGGCATCGGCATCGGCGAGCAGCCGGATCGCCCGCCGGGGCAGCGCCGCGCGCCGCGCAATCTCCTCGATCGCTCCGAACCGCCCGGCGGCGCGCGCCACGACGATGGCTTTGGCCCATGCCTCGCGGAAGCTGTCGATCTGGCGAAAACCGATACGGAGGGCCAATTTATCCCTCTCCCCTGAAGGGGAGGGGTGAGGCAGGGCCTCCAGCCCATTGTCCCACTCGCTATGGTTGACGTCGATCGCGCGGACTTCGACGCCATGCTCGCGCGCGTCGCGCACGATCTGCGCCGGGGCGTAGAAGCCCATTGGCTGGGAATTGAGCAGCGCGCAGGCGAACACCGCCGGATAGCGGCACTTGATATAGGAAGAGACATAGACGAGCAGCGCGAAGGACTGGGCGTGGCTTTCAGGAAAACCATAGCTGCCGAAGCCCTTGATCTGCTCGAAGCAGCGCTCGGCGAAGTCGCGCGGATAGCCGCGTGCCGCCATCCCCTCGATCATCTTGCTTTCGAAGCGGGGCATGGTGCCGACATTGCGGAAGGTCGCCATCGCCCGGCGCAGCTGGTTCGCCTCGCTGTCGGTAAAATTGGCGGCGACGATCGCCAGCTTCATCGCCTGTTCCTGGAACAGCGGTACGCCAAGCGTCTTGCCGAGCACGTCGACCAGCTCGCCCGGATCGTGCGGCGGCGCGGGCGACGGGATCACCACCGCCTCCTTCCTCGAGCGGCGGCGCAGATAGGGGTGGACCATGCCGCCCTGGATCGGCCCCGGCCGGACGATCGCCACCTGGATGACGAGATCATAGAGTTCGCGCGGCCGGAGGCGCGGCAGCATGTTGATCTGGGCACGGCTCTCGACCTGGAAGACGCCGATGCTGTCGCCGAGGCAGAGCATGTCATAGACGTCGGGCTGATCGGGCGGGATATTGGCGAGCGTATATTGCCGGCCGATATGCGTCGCGATCAGCGCGAAGGCCTTGCGGATGCAGGTCAGCATGCCGAGCGCCAGCACATCGACCTTCATCAGCCCGAGCGCGTCGATATCGTCCTTGTCCCACTCGATGAAGGTGCGATCATCCATCGCCGCATTGTGGATCGGCACGGTCTCGTCGAGACGATCCTCGGTAAGCACGAAGCCGCCGACATGCTGCGAAAGGTGACGCGGGAAGGTGAGCAGCTCGCCGACCAGCATGTTGAGCCGGCCGATCTCGACATTGCCAGGGTCGAAGCCGGTTTCATGGAAGCGCCGCTCCTCCATCTTCGAGGCGTAGCTGCCCCAGATCGTCGACGTCAGCCGGGCGGCGACATCCTCGCTGAGCCCGAGCACCTTGGCGACCTCGCGCACCGCGCTGCGCGGCCGGTAGTGGATCACGGTCGCGGCGATGCCGGCGCGATGGCGGCCATAGCGCCGGTAGATATATTGCATCACCTCCTCCCGCCGCTCATGCTCGAAGTCGACGTCGATGTCGGGCGGCTCGTTGCGGTCCTCGGAGATGAAGCGTGAGAAGAGCAGCTTGTTGGCGACCGGATCGACCGAGGTGATGCCGAGCACGTAGCAGATCACCGAATTGGCGGCTGATCCCCGCCCCTGGCAGAGAATGCCCTGCTCCCGAGCGAAGCGGACGACATCGTGGACGGTCAGGAAATAATAGGCATAGCGTGCCTTGCGAACGAGCTTGAGCTCGGTTTCGACCAGATCGAACACCGCCTGCGCTGGCGCCGCGCCATAGCGCCAGCCTATGCCATCGGCGACGAGCTTCTCGAGCCAGGCCTGCGGGGTCCAGCCATCCGGCACCGGCTCGTGCGGATATTCGTAGCTGAGCTGTTCGAGGTCGAAATCGATCCGTTCCAGCAACCGGATGCTCTCGGCGAGAGCCTCGGGATAGTCGGCGAACAGCCGGGCCATTTCCGCCACCGGCTTCAGGTGCCGCTCGGCATTGGCGGCGATCCGCGTGCCCGCCTCGTCGAGGCGGATGCCAAGGCGGATGCAACTGACGACATCGTGGAGCCGGCGCTGCTCGTGGCTCGCATAAAGCGCATCATTGGTGGCGAGGATCGGCACGTCCAATCCGGCCGCGAGCCGCGCAAGCTTTGCGATCCAGCGCCGGTCGCGGCCGGCATAGGGCATGGCGAGCCCGAGCCAGACCCGATCGGGAGCCGCTTCCTTCAAAAGGACGAGCGCCCTCCTACAATCGTCACCCCGGCGAAGGCCGGAGCCCATGTCTGCCGCAGCCCGCGATGGTTTGGAGGATGCGCCCGACGGTGGTTCTTCAACCCGAACGCCATCGATCGTCGCGAGAGACATGGGGCCCGGCTTTCGCCAGGGTGACGGGGTGGGAGATTGGAAAAAGGACGCCGCCATCGGCCCCTGCCATTTGGGATGAAGCCGGGCGCCCTCCTCGCCCAGCCGCAGCCCCTCCCCGCCGGGCATGACGATCAGCAGCAGATCGTCGAGATGGCCGAGCAGATCGTCGAGGCAGAGGATGCAGTCGCCCTTCACCGCGCGGCGATTGCCGATCGTCAGCAGGCGGGTCAGCCGGCCCCAGCCATGGCGGCTCCCCGGATAGGCGACGATGTCGGGCGTGCCGTCGACGAACACCAGCCGGGTACCGGTCGCCAGCCGGAAGTCGATATCGGGCAGACCTTCCCCTGCGAGCCTGGCGCGGGCATCGCGGAGCGCCGACCAGGCCCGCACCACCCCGGCCACCGTGTTGCGGTCGGCGATGCCGATGCCGGCATGGCCCGCCGCCACCGCCGCGGCGACCATCTCCTCGGCCGGCGAAGCGCCACGCAGGAAGCTGTAGTTGGTAGCCGCGACCATCTCCGCGAAGGCAGGCGTCCCGCTCATGCGAACAGGCCATGGATGTACCAGAGCGGGCCAGTCGTCTCACGCCCGTAGAGACCGTGGCGGAACAGCCAGAAGCGGCGCCCATGGCGATCCTCGACCCGGTAATAATCCCGCGCTAGGCCGCCATTGTCTGCGCGGCGCCACCATAAGGGGGCAATCCGTTCCGGGCCCTCGGCGAGCGTCACCTCATGGAGATGCCGGCGCCAGCGGAAGCGCTGCGGCGGCCCGTCGGGAACGCCGGCGATCACCTCGATCGGCTGGGGCGGATCGAACAAGTGGGTCGGCCGCAGCGGCGGCTCGCCGGGCTCGGGCCCGGGCCAGTCCTGTGCCGGAGGAGTCTCGATCGCGGGAAACAGCAGCGATGCCTGTTCGGGGATATGGCTGTCCTGCGCGGCCAGCCGTCGCACCCGTCCTCGGCCGAGTCGGGTGGAGAGCCGGTCGAGCAGCTGGGCGAGTTCGCCTTCGGCCAGCGCACCGCCTTCAAGCGGGAGCTGGAGCGGCGCCAGCGGTTCGAAGCCGGGCACCGACAGGCGTACCAGATCGAAGCCGAAGCCGGGATCGACCGGATCGGCCAGCGCTTCGAGCCGCTCGTCGAACAGCCGCATGATCAGCGGCACGTCGCGCACCGGCAGCCCCGTCTCGACGCGGAGGCTGCGCACCAGGCCATCGGTGCGGAACAGCTGCGCCTCGAACCGCCGGCCGCCGCGCTGGCTCTCTTCCATCCGGTGGACCGCCTCCGCGGCGAGATCGGCGATCGCGGCAAGCGCCGCCTCGGTGCGGCCGATCGGCTCGGCGAAGCGGCGTTCGAGCAGCAGCGCCGGTTCGGCGCGGCGAGGGGTGATGCGGATGTCGCGACCGCCCGCCACCCGGGCCAGCCGATCGGCCGCCTCCTCGCCGAAGCGCGCGGAGAGGATCTGCGACGGCCGTTCCTGAAGATCGCCGATGCGCTTCAGCCCCGCGCGGCGAAGCGCGACCGACTCTTCTTGATCGAGTTGCAGCGCCTCGACGGGCAGTGCCTCCAGCCGATCGCCCGCATGGCGCGCCAGCGCATGCGCCGCATCGGGCGTATCGCCGAGCGCACTGGCGACCTGAAGGCCGAGCCGCTGCAAGCGCTCCACCAGATCGGCGCGCAACCCGGCCTCGCCGCCGAAGAGATGCGCGCAGCCGCTGATATCGAGGATCAGCCCATCGGGCGGATCGAGCGCCACCATCGGGGTATAGCGATCACAACCATCGGCGATCCATTCGAGCAGCAGCGCATCGGCCCGGCGGTCATGATCGGCCACCCCGAGATCGGGGAGCCGCGCGCGGGCATCGGCCAGGTTGAGCCCCGGTGCGAGGCCGAGCTCGAGCGCCGCACGGTTGACCGCCGCCAGCCGCATCGCGCCTTTCTGCTTCTCGACCAGCGCGAAGGGCGCGTCAGGCGGAAAGCCTGCCCCGAGGCTCGCGGGCGCCCTCCCCGCCCGGATCTCCCGCATCAGCCGATCGGCCGGCAGGAAGGGAAAGGCCAGCGCCAGATAGCGGCGCTTCCTGGAAGACATGCTCGTCACGATTCCACTCCAGACATGCACGTAGGCCGGCCAATCCGCCGCGATGCCGCAGCAACTCCATCTCGAGCACCGGATGCCCCGGCGCGCCGGCCTCGAGCGGCGCCGATGCAAGCGATCGGACCCGCCAGCGGCTATAGGCGGCGCTCGGCACCGGCTCGGCCTCGGTGCGAAGCAGCAGCACCGTCACACCCGACTTCTCGGCCGCGATGGCGAGACGGCGGCTGGCCGTCAGATCAAAGCCACGTGCCGACTTCCACGGCTCGATCAGCAGCGCGGCGACATCGGGGCAGCGCACCGCATCGCCCGCCGCCCGCAGCAGCCCGGCCTCGTCCGGCGCGACGATCTCGACTAGCCGGGCCGGATCCAGGCCCAGTTCGAGCAGGCCCGGCCCGTAGAGCAGGCCGCTGGTCCGAACCCCGCCATCCTGCCGCAGCCATAGCAGGGAACGCGGCCCGGCATCCTCACCGATGCGCATCGCCAGCATCAGCGCCGCCCCGGCCAGGGCCGCGCGATCATCGGGCTCCGCGGCGAACAACTCGTGCAGACGGCCCCGCGGAAGCCCGCCGCCCAGTGGCGAATCCAGCACCGGAGAGCCCAGCGCGAAGCGGGCTGCCGGCGACGGCTTCGGCCCCTCGATCGCACCGATGCGCGATTTCAGGGCGGCCAGGATGATCCGCGACTCGTCCATTTGTTCCTCTTTTGTTCTTATGCTCTTTCAATGGGGAGGAGTCAAAAGCCGGCGGCACCAAGACCGCGGCACGCCACGCGCGAACGATCCGTCCATGGCACATCGCCCGCGGTATACCCGCGACGTCGACCACTATCGGTCGGAGCGATCCACCGGCTGACCGTTCAAGCCCGCCGGCTTCGCGTTGCCATCGGCCACAGGATATTGATGCCGAGCCCGCCGATCACCAGCGCCGCCGCCATGAGCTTCCACGAGGGAAGCGCCTCGCCGAGCAGCCAGGCCGAAGCGCCCATGCCGAATATGGGCACCAGCAGCGCCATCGGCGTGATCGTCGCCGCAGGATAGCGCGACAGCAGCCAGCCCCAGGCGGCATAGCCGAACAAGGTGTTCGCCACCGATTGCCACAGCACCGCACCCCAGGCCCCGGCTCCAGCGTGGACCAGCGCAGCATGGATACGCGGCCAGCCCTCGGCCAGCAGCGCGCCGACGAGCAGCGGCGGCACCGAAAAGAGGCTCGCCCAGACAACGAAGCCCAGCAAGTTGCTGGTGCCGCTCGCCTTGGCCACATGGTTGCCGCCCGCCCAACTGATGGCGGCGAGCAGCACGAGCATCAGCCCAAGCGGCGTGGCGCTGGCGTCGCCATGTTCGAGGATCACGCCGATGCCTGCGGTCGCCAGCGCCAGCGCGGCGACCTGGAAGAGGCGGATCCGCTCATGGTTCATCAGCATCGCCAGACCGATGGTGAAGAACACCTGGCTCTGCACGACGAGCGAGGCCAGCCCGGGCGAGATCAGCCCGTCCATCGCGATGTAGAGCAGCCCGAACTGGCCGAAACCGATCAGGACACCATAAGAGATGAGCGCCCCCCAGGACACCGCCGGGCGGCGGATGAACAGGGCGGCGGGCGCGAAGGCGAAGGTGAAGCGCAGCGCCGCGAACAGCAGCGGCGGCAAGTCGTCCAGCGCCCACCGGATCACGACGAAATTGGTGCCCCAGACCACGACGACCGCGAGCGCCAGCAACAGATGGCGGAGGGGCAGATGCTGGTCCATCGTCGCGATTTACGCGGCTGCGGGCGGCAAGGCCATCCGGACAATCGCGCGATATTGTCACGCTCCTCGGGTCAGCGGCCGCCCTCGCGTTCGAGCAGCGAGCGCTTCCGTTCCACGCCCCAGCGATAGCCCGAGATCGATCCGTCGCGATGCACCACCCGATGGCACGGCACCGCCACGGCAAGCGCGTTGGCGGCGCAGGCCGAGGCGACGGCGCGCGCACCGCGCGGCGCGCCCACCGCAGCCGCCAGCTCACCATAGCTGCGCGTCTCGCCGGGCGGAATCGCCTGCAGCGCCTGCCAGACGCGGCGCTGGAAGGCGGTGCCGCGAATGTCGAGCGGCAGGGAAAAGCCGCGCTCCGGGGCTTCCACCAGCGCGACGGCGGCGGCGAGGGTCGCCTCGAACGCCGCGTCGGCGGCGATCGTCCGCGCATGGGGGAAGCGCCGCGCCAAATCCGATGTCAGCGCGGCATCGTCATCCCCGATCAGGATGGCGCAGACCCCGCGATCGCTCGCGGCGGCGAGCACCCGGCCAAGCGAGGAATCGCCGATCCCATAGCGGATCTCCGCATCGGCGCCGCCTTTGCGATAATCGGACGGCTTCATCCCCAGTAAATCGGGCGCCGCCGCGTAGAAACGGCTGCTCGATCCGAATCCGGCTTCGTACAGCGCCGTCGTCACCGGCTTCCCCTCCCCCAGCGCCGAACGCACCCTGGCTGCACGATGCGCGTCGGCATAGGCCTTCGGCGTGAGCCCGGTGACGGAGCGGAACAGCCGATGGAAGTGGTGCGGGCTGAGCCTCGCGCCGGCCGCGAGCTCGGCAAGCGACAGGGGCTCCTCAGTTGCCTCGATCCGCCGGCAGGCGGCGGCGACGAGCGCCGCCTGCCGTTGGCGCAGCGGCGGCTCGTCGGGGCGGCACCGCCGGCAGGCGCGGAAGCCGGCGGCCTCGGCGGCAGCCGGATCGGCATGGAAGGCGACGTTGCGCGGGTTCGGCCGACGGGCGGAGCAGCTTGGCCGGCAGTAGACGCCGGTCGTTGCGACAGAATAGACGAAACTGCCGTCCGCCGCCGCATCTCGGTCGACGATCCGCGCCCAGCGAAGATCCTCGGTGATCGGGTCCATGAGCATCATCCTAGCCTTTCGTGCAGCCAATGGTTGCACGAAACATGGACCGCCCGGACCGAACCCGCTTCCCGCTGCTTGCTTTCGAATCGAGAAACCGCCGCTCAGGCGGCGGCGCGCTCGTCCCCGTTGTGATCCGAAGCCCGGTCGTCGAGCTCGCAATCAGGGCAGCGACCCTCATGCGGATAATCGGCATCGGCGGCATGCCAGTGGCCGACCGCCTGCTCGAATATATCGATGCCCTCGCCATAGCCGAGCCCGCGCAGGACGTTGTTGGTGAGCAGATCGATCGCGCGGTGCGCGGCATGGCCCTGCATCGTATCGACGATCAGGCGCGCACGCTCGGCGAACTCCTCAGCGGACATGAGCGGAACTGGCTTGGACATGGCGCGGCCCCTAAGCGGGAATATCGGCCATTTCAAGGCCGCGCATCGGGCGCTGCCGGCTTGTCGTCGCGGCAGAAACCCTCGCCCTGCTGGATCATCAGGCAATTCTGCTTGTCGGCCAGCCATTTGAGGCCCGTTGCCGCCCCGGTCGCCGCGCGGATGCTCTCGGGCCGGCCGTTGCGGATGAAGCGGATCATGTCGCCGTCAGCGGTGCCGTCATAGCTGTTGGTGCCGTCGAGCAGCGTGACGCTGAGCACATAATGGCCCGGCTCGCCGGCCGGCTGGATATCGAGCACGAGGCCTTCGACCCCGATCCACTTGCCGATCCAGGCATCGGTCGGAAGCTTGCCGACCGCCGAATTGCCGGTCGGATCGACGTCGTCCATCGTCTCATCCGCACCCGCCGCATTGTCCGCGACGAGGCCATTTTCGAGCGGCCCGGCATCCTCTCCGCGCGCGCAGGCGGCGAGCAGCAGAAAAAGGGCAAGGGACAGGGGCTTGCGGACGTTCATTTATGATCTCCTTCGGAGCGCGGCATCGCGACCGGCAATCGCGGATACCCATCAAATGTATCCGCCCCCGCAGTCAACCTTCTAGATTGCAGGCCTACCCCATGGGGAAATGGATGGCGCGGAGCGGCCCCCGGCATTGCGATAACCGGCTATCCTGACTAGAGACGCCGCATTGCCCGACTCGTCAGCACTGGACTGGATATGGCCGAGACCATCGCCATCGCATCCGATCATGCCGCTTTCGACCTGAAGGCGATGCTCGTCGAGTGGCTGCGCGAAGCCGGCCATGAGGTCCACGACCTGGGGCCCGACGGCATTTCATCGGTCGACTATCCCGATTATGGCTATAAGCTCGCCGAGGCGATCGCCGCTGGCGAGGCGAGCCGGGGGATCGCGCTGTGCGGCTCCGGCATCGGCATCTCGATCGCGGTGAACCGCCACCCGGCGGCACGCTGCGCGCTCGTCTCCGAAGTGCTTTCAGCCCGGCTGGCGCGCGAGCACAATGACGCCAATGTGATCGCCCTGGGCGCCCGGCTGATCGGGATCGAGCAGGCCAAGGCGTGCATAGCGGCCTTCCTCGAGACCCCTTTTGCCGGCGATCGCCATGCGCGGCGCGTCGACAAGCTTACCCACCCACGCTTCCACAAGGAACACGCATGAGCAGCAAACCCGCGGCCAACCTGTCCGACGTCCAGCCCGACGGCTTCTTCACGCGCGGCCTGGCTCAGGCGGATCCGGCCGTGTTCGGCGGCTTGGCCCAGGAAGTCGCGCGCGAGAAGAAGCAGATCGAGCTGATCGCCTCGGAGAATATCGTCTCCAAGGCGGTGCTCGAGGCGCAGGGTTCGGTGTTCACCAACAAATATGCCGAAGGCTATCCGGGCAAGCGCTATTATCAGGGCTGCCATCCGTCCGACGTCGTCGAGCAGCTCGCGATCGACCGGGCCAAGCAGCTGTTCGGCTGCGGCTTCGTCAATGTCCAGCCGCATTCAGGGGCGCAGGCGAACGGCGCGGTGATGCTGGCACTCACCAAGCCCGGTGACACGATCATGGGCCTGAGCCTCGACGCCGGCGGCCACCTCACCCATGGCGCGAAGGCCGCGCTGTCCGGCAAATGGTACAACGCCGTGCAATATGGCGTCCGCCCCGACGATCACCGCATCGACTTCGACCAGGTCGAGGCGCTGGCCCGCGAGCACCGGCCGACGCTGATCATCACCGGCGGCTCCGCCTATCCGCGCCAGATAGACTTCGCCCGCTTTCGCGCGATCGCCGACGAGGTGGGCGCGATGTTGATGGTTGACATGGCGCACTTCGCCGGGCTCGTGGCCGGCGGCGTTCACCCCACCCCGTTCGGCCACGCCCATGTCGTCACCACCACCACCCACAAGACGCTGCGCGGTCCGCGCGGCGGCATGATCCTGACCGATGACGAGGCGATCGCGAAGAAGATAAACTCGGCGGTCTTCCCCGGCCTCCAGGGTGGCCCGCTGATGCATGTCATAGCGGCCAAGGCGGTGGCGTTCGGCGAGGCGCTCGAGCCCTCCTTCAAGGCCTATGCGGCGGCGGTGGTCGAGAATGCCAAGGTGCTCGCCGCCCGCCTGAAAGAGCGCGGCGCGGACCTCGTCTCCGGCGGCACCGACACGCATCTGGCACTCGTCGATCTGCGGCCCATCGGCGTGACCGGGAAGGATGCGGACGAGGCACTCGAACGTGCCGGCATCACGTGCAACAAGAATGGCGTGCCGAACGATCCGCTGCCGCCGATCAAGACTTCGGGTATCCGGGTCGGCTCGCCGGCCGGCACGACGCGCGGCTTCGGGCCCGCCGAATTCCGCGAGATCGCCGACATGATCGCGGACGTGCTCGACGGACTCGCGAAGAACGGAGCGGAGGGCAACGGGCAGACCGAGGCGCATGTGAAGGCGCGGGGAGAGGCCCTGTGCGACAGGTTCCCGATCTACCCTGAGCTCTGAGCGGAATGCGCTGCCCGTTCTGCGCCCATGAAGACAGCCAGGTGAAGGACAGCCGCCCCACCGACGACGGGACGGCGATCCGGCGGCGGCGGCAATGCGAAGGCTGCGGCGCGCGCTTCACCACCTTTGAACGCATCCAGTTGCGCGAGATCAACCTGGTCAAGAGTGACGGACGGCGTGAACCCTTCGAGCGCAGCAAGCTCGAGCGGTCGATCGCCGTCGCCTGCCGCAAGCGGCCCGTCGATCCGGCACGGATCGAACGGCTCGCCACCGCGATCCAGCGGCAGATCGAGACGAGCGGCGACAGCGAGATTCCCGCCGCCACCGTGGGCGAGATGGTGATGGACGGGCTGAAGGCGCTCGACAGCGTGGCCTATATCCGCTTCGCCAGCGTCTATAAGGACTTCCGCGAAGCCAAGGATTTCGAGGACTTCGCCGGTGCGGTGAGCGAGGCCGGGCAGGAGTGACAGCGGCGCCGGCCAGGCCAGAGCTGCGGAAGATCTGACGTGGCCGCCGCACCGGAGCTCGATTGGCTGCCCTTGCCGTCGGACTGGGATGCCGACCTTGCGGCCCTGCCCGACGGCGGGGACGCTGCCGCCTTCGAGGCGCTTGCCCGCCTCGCCAATCATCGGCTCGACCTGACCCGAACCATCAAGCTCGACCGGCTGCTGCGGCGGCGCTTCCCTGTCCCGCCGGAACGCGCGACCAGCCAGGTCAGGCTGGCGGTCCTCGGCTCCTCCACGCTCGACCATCTTCTGCCGGGCATCAGGGTGGGCGGGCTGCGCCGCGGCCTGCACATCTCCACCATCACCACCGACTATGGCCAATATGCCGCCGAGCTGATGAACCGCGTAGGTGCGCTGCGCGATGCGCAGCCGGACAGCTTCCTGTTCGCCTTCGACGCGCGCCACATCGTCGGCAATCTCGATCCGGGCTGCAGCGCGGAGACCGCACGCGCATGGCTCGACGGCTTCTGCGAGCAGATGGTGATGCTGTGGCGGATCGTGCGCGACGAATATGGCGGCCGCGTGATCCAGC
>Ga0068863_100005135_pt1 | contig 12913 bp, 8 predicted proteins | sample KBSSwiS62_FD_66596 | JGI IMG/M metagenome (GOLD analysis project Ga0068863, IMG submission 66596) | Switchgrass rhizosphere microbial communities from Kellogg Biological Station, Michigan, USA - KBS Switchgrass S6-2 | ecosystem: Host-associated > Plants > Roots > Rhizosphere > Soil ...
AGAACCGGAACGCAATGTTTCGTTAGATGTTTATCGCGGTTTTGTAATGCTGCTTATGATGGCGGAGGTTTTGCAATTGGCGCAGGTCGCCGAAGCTTACCCGTCTAGTGTCATCTGGAAATTTCTCGCCTTTAACCAGACTCACGTAGAGTGGTTCGGCTGTTCATTGCACGACACGATCCAGCCAGGATTTTCCTTCCTTGTGGGCGTCGCAATTCCGTATTCGATAGCGAGGCGCAAGTCCAAGGGTGCGACGTTTGCCCAGCTATTCAGACACACCTTGTGGCGCGCCCTGGCGTTGGTGGCGCTTGGTGTCTTCCTGCGCTCGATGGACCATGCGAAAACGTATTTCACCTTTGAAGATACGCTGTCGCAGATTGGCTTTGCATACCCGTTCCTCTTTCTGCTGGGATACAAGAGCGCAAGGCCGGGATGGATGAAATGGGTTTGGGCGTCCCTGGCGTTCGTTTTGGCGGCATATTGGCTGTTGTGGGCGCTGTATCCGGCGGCTCCGGCAAATTTTGACTGGCGAACAGTCGGCGTTTCCGAGACGTGGAATGCGCAGCACAATTTCACCGGGTTCGCGGCGCACTGGAACAAGAACTACAATTTCGGAACTTACTTCGATCAGTGGTTTTTGAATAAATTTCCGCGCGAGAGCTCTTTTGTCTACAATTCAGGCGGTTACTTGACGCTCAGCTTCATCCCGACACTGGGTACGATGATCCTGGGCTTGCTTGCCGGATGCTGGATTCGTGAGTCGCATGCGAAATTTCCCATGACAAAATTTCTGGTGGCGGGGGGAGCGGGGATTGCGCTGGGTCTTGCCTTGCACTATTCGCATGTCTGCCCGGTCGTCAAACGAATCTGGACTCCATCCTGGACAATTTTCAGCGGCGGCATTTGCCTTCTGTTTTTGGCTGCTTTCACTTGGATCATCGAGGTGAAAGGCTGGAAAAAGTGGACCTTTCCTCTGGTCGTCGTCGGCACGAATTCGATAGCGGCGTATTGTATTGCACATTTCCTGGAAAGATTTCTGCAGAGCAGTCTGCGGATTCACTTGGGCGCAAACTTCTTTGGCTTCGTCGGATCCGGTCTACAACCGCTTTTTCAAGGCGCAACGATTCTGCTTGGCTACTGGCTGATCCTGCTGTGGATGTATCAGCGAAAGCTGTTTCTGAAGATCTGATAGGCGTCGATGGCGGGAGCGCGGCCCTTACAGCCGGAAAATCGATGCCCACACGCGACCGGCGATGACTGTTTCTATTGCGCTGACGGGCGTGCATGTGCGGGGAAAGGAATCGCGGAGATGGCGGTGGCCCGGAGGAAGTAAGAGTGAATTCAGAACCTCGTGCATTAATAAACCGTGTCATGAGCCACGAACTTGGGAATCGGGAAGGTGCGAACTTGCAGGTAAAGGTCATCAGCGATAAGCAAACATTGGGCAAGATAGCTGGCCAGCACGCTGCGAACTCGATTCGGGTCGCGATCAAGGAAAAGGGTACGGCGCGCATCATCGCGGCCACTGGCGCGTCGCAGTTCGAGTTCTTGGATGCGCTGACCGCAGCGCCACAGATTGACTGGAGCTGCGTCGAACTTTTTCATCTGGATGAATACGTCGGTTTGCCGATCACCCATCCGGCGAGCTTCCGCAAATATTTGCTGGAACGCTTGATTAACAACACCGGGATTACGCGACATCACCTATTGGACGGCGAGGGCGATCCGCAGGAAGTTGCGAAGAGAATTGGCACTGAGCTTTCGATGAAGCCGGTCGACGTTGCCTTTGTGGGTATCGGTGAGAACGGCCATCTTGCATTCAATGATCCTCCCGCAGATTTCCAAACCGAGATGCCATATCTTGTCGTTGAGCTTGATGACGCTTGCCGGAGGCAACAGGTAGGTGAAGGATGGTTCGACAAGACTGAAGATGTGCCAGCGAAGGCAATTTCCATGTCCGTTCGGCAGATCCTGCGTTCGCTAGAGATTATTGCCGTGGTACCGGACGTGCGCAAGGCCAAGGCGGTGAAAGCGTGTCTCGAAGGTGAAATCAGTCCGCTGGCTCCTGCTTCGATTTTGCGTTCACATCCCAATGCGACGATCTATTTGGACAAGGATTCCGCATCACTGTTGACCGCGGCACTTGAGTCTGCGACGTAGTTGGAGGGCGATGCCGGAAGCGGAAGTTCATTGGACGAGGACCGACTAAGATGGTTTGCTCATGTGCTTTCGCGTTGCGATCGAGTAGGCGGGCAGGTTCATTGACCGTGCTGGAACGCGAGGTGGCTTGGTAACTTCGTATTGCTCCATTTAGCCGAGGATTTTGGTCGCGTTGCTCGTTCGTGATGCGCGCTACGCGGCCAGGCTTGGTCCGCCCGGTTTTCGCGAAATACCTCACTCCGGGCGCAGAGGAGAGAACAATGAAGAAACAGAACGGAATGAATCGGCGGAAATTTCTGCATACGGGCGCGATGTGGGCAGCTGGAAGCTCGACCGCCGGCGGGACGGCACTTTCGTATGGTCGCATTTTAGGGGCGAATGAGCGCATTTCGCTGGGACACATTGGCATTGGTACGCGCGGCAAAGAACTGGATGGGATGACTGCCGAGCTCAAGACGGCAAAAAACGTCGAAATGACCGCGCTGTGTGATTTGTGGACCGGGAACCTTGACAGAGCGGTTGCCGCGAACCAGAAGTATTACGGCCGCGCGCCACGCACTTTCCGGCACATGGAGGAACTTCTGGCGTTGAAAGATCTCGACGCAGTCATCATCTCGACTCCAGAGCACTCGCATTCGCTGCTCCTGAAAATGGTTGCGGACGCCGGTAAAGACGCTTACTGCGAAAAGCCCATGGGAAACGTACTTGCGGAAGTGCGGGCGGCGCGCGACGCCGTGCTGGCCAAGAATTTGATCGTCCAGATCGGGACGCAGCACCGTAGCGAACCATATCAGGTTGCCACGCACGATCTAATTAGCACCGGCGCACTCGGCGAAGTCACGAAGTACGAAATCGCCTGGAACTATCATGGTCCGAGATGGCGCGGGCGTCGTGAAGTGAAGGAAATTCGCGAGCAGGACACGGATTGGCGCGCCTGGCTGATGAACAAACCGCAACGTCCTTTTGACCCTCAACTCTATTTCGAATACCGGTTGTACAAAGATTTCTCCAGCGGCATCGCGGATCAGTGGATGAGCCATGGAATCGATCTAGTGCACTACTTCATGGATGAAAAATATCCCGAGTCGGTGATTGCCAGCGGTGGAATTTTTGCCTGGCATGATGGGCGCGAGAATCCCGATACGTTCGAGGCGCTGCTGACGTATCCAAAAGGATTCCTGGTGAGCTATTCGACGAGCTTTGGAAATGACGCGACTGGCTACACCCGCATCATGGGAAAGAAGGCCACGCTCTACAACACCGGCGGAGAAGGAAGTCCACGCTGGCGCTTCGTCGAAGAAGTCGGCAATCACGAAAACGACCGCAATGTGGAGGAGAAACGGAAGAGCAAAGACATTCTGTTGCCGGGAGATACAGCGCTCCCTCCCACGGAAATTGCAGACGAAGATTTGTCACACATTACGAACTGGTTTGATTGCCTGCGCAGCAGAAAGCAGCCGAACGCCACAGTGCATCATGGTTTTTCGCATTCGGTCGCATGCATTATGGCGGCGCAGGCGTATTGGAGCGGAAAAAAGATGTACTTCGATCCGAACCGAGAAATGATTGTCGACGAGTCGCCGCGAAACTAGCCTGCGCGAATGTGCCACTTTATGGCGACTGGCAAAACACCTTGACAGATTTCTGGAAGCCCGCAAGTATTAGAAAGCAATCGCAAGTAATCGCAAGTTGGGCAAATCGGCTGCCACGAAAACAAACATGAGTCTCTCCCCGGGAAAGCGAACACGACTCGAGCGAGTCTCCAACAAGGAAGGTGTGATCGCTGCATTGGCTATCGATCAACGCAGCGCGTTGCGAGGGCTGCTCGCCAAGGCCAAGGGTGTCGCGCCGGAAGAAATTTTGGGCCGCATGCTGGAGGAATTCAAAGAGGCAGTCAGCCGAGTGCTGACTCCCCACGCGAGCGCAATTCTGCTGGATGCGGAATATGGGCTCCCGGCGGCGCGCCAGCGAGCCCAGACCTCCGGTTTACTGTTGGCCTACGAGCAGAGCGGCTATGACCAGAGTGTTCTAGGCCGATTGCCGCGTTTATTGGATGGGTGGTCGGCTCGCCGATTGCTCGACGCGGGCGCAGACTGCGTCAAAGTACTGCTTTATTACTCGCCTTTTAGCGCTAACTCCATTAACGATGTGAAGCAAGCATGGGTGGAACGAGTCGGGGCAGAATGCGAAGCGCTGGACGTGCCGTTTTTCCTGGAACTGGTCGTTTATCACGACGAAATGGATGAAAAGAGCTTGCAGTTTGCGCGCATCAAGCCAGAAACGGTTGTCAGCAGCTTGACGGAATTTTCTAGCCCTCGCTACGGCGTGGATATTTTCAAAGTAGGATTTGCCGTCAACATGGCGTTTGTAGGCGAGGGTAGCGGAGATTTTGCCTATACACGGGAGGAGGCGAAGGGACACTTACAGAGTGCAGGAGCTGCGGCGCTGAAACCGTACATCTATCTTTCCGAAGGCGTGAGCAACAAAACCTTTGCTGACGCACTGGAGCTTGCAGCGGAGGCTGGAGTCCGCTATTCGGGCGTACTTTGTGGACGCGCGACATGGAAGAATGGCGTCGAGATTTATGCGAAGGGCGGCACGGGCGCTCTCGAAGAATGGCTAAGAGGTGCAGGCGTTGAGAATATTCGCCGGGTGAACGAACAATTGCGCACGGCAACTTCGTGGCGAGAAGTGTACGGTAAGGCGGCGACGGAGACGGCGCGGTAACGCCGCGACACGCTTATGTTTCTGTGCGTCAGCGCAAATCCCGCGATCGACAAGCAAGTTCGCATCACAGAACTTCGCGTTGGCGCGGTGAATCGGGCTGCAGAAGCGATTGCGGAGCCGGGAGGAAAGGCGGCGCATGTGGCCATGGCCTTGCGCGCATTGGTTGAAAGGCCGCATTGGATCGGATTTGCGGGTGGGGCGACCGGCGACGTTCTGCTCATGGGATTGAAAACACTTGGAATTCGCGCCCAGCCGATCCTGACTCGGGCGCCGACGCGCGAGAACCTGGCGATTGTGGATGACACGGGATCGGTGACCGAGATTTTGGAGCCCGGCGGCGCGCCGTCGGCCAAAGAGATTGGCTCCTTCCGGAGATCGTGCGAGAACGAATTCGCGCGCCGGAAGCGAAAGCTGCTGGTGATCTTGTCGGGCAGCTTGCCCCCGGGAGTTCCAGCGAATCTTTACGCTTCTTTGATTCGCATCGCTCATTCATACGGTTGCAGAGTCATTCTAGACAGCAGCGGTGGAGCGTTGCGCCGCGGCGTGAGGGCACAGCCGGATCTGGTGAAGCCGAATCGGGAAGAAGCCGAGGCCATCACCGGTATGAAGATTCAAGATGTTGCATCAGCCCGTAACGCGATGGAACAGATTCTTGCCATGGGCGCGAGAAGTGTGGCGATTAGTCTCGGCAAAGAGGGTGTGTTGTGGAGTGCCGGCAAGGGCCGACCGATATTTCACGCGCAAGCGCCACAAGTGAAAAAGCGATCTGCAGTCGGCAGCGGCGATGCGGCAGTGGCGGGTTTTGCCTACGGAATGGCCCACGGACTGGCGTCAGAAAAAGTTTTGCGGCTGGCTGTTGCTTGTGGAAGCGCCAACTGCTTTGCCGATTCGCCTGGGCGTATCGGGTTGTCGACTGTGCGGACGATCGAAAGAGAAGTTCGAGTGAAGACTTTGTCGGAAACAAATGCCCATGCCGAGATTTGATGTGAGCGTTGTCGGCGAACTGAATCTGGATCTGATTCTCTCCGGTTTGCCGCCCAAACTTGAACGGGAGCGGGAGCACCTGGCGAAGAGTCTCACCATCACGCTTGGAAGTTCGTCCGCAATCTTCACGCACAATTTGGCGTTGCTGGGCAATCGTGTGGGATTTAGCTCGGCGATCGGGAGCGATGCGCTGGGCGAAATGGCGTTGCAATTCTTGCGCGAAAGCGACACTGACGTTGCCGGCGTGCGGAAATTCCCAGGCAAACAGACCGGACTGACGACGATTCTTCCCACCGGGACCGAGCGATACATCCTGACGTATCCGGGCACGATGTTTGAGATGGGATTTGAACATCTGGATCTCGAATGCGTTTTCGATGCGCGGCACCTTCATCTGTCTTCGTACTACCTGCATCGAGCGCTGCGGCCGCAGATTCCGGAACTCTTTCGCGCCGCAAAGGCCGCCGGGCTGACCACTTCACTGGACACGAATGACGATCCCGAGGATGCGTGGGCTGACGACCTACAGAATGTGCTGCCGTTTGTGGACGTGTTGCTGCCCAATGAAAAGGAAGCGTGCATGATCGCGCACACGGATGACTTAGAGCGCGCCATCGCGATTTTGGCCGAGCGAGTGCGGCTGTTGGTCGTGAAGCGCGGAAGAGCTGGAGCAGTTGCCCGGCGCGGAAGTGAAAGGTTTCGAGTAGAGGCATTCGCGGTGGAAGCGGTGGATTCGGTTGGAGCCGGAGACAGCTTTGATGCAGGCTTTGTCCACCAATTCATTCGAGGAGAGCCAATCGAAGAGTGTTTGAAATTCGGAAGTCTTGCGGGTGCGCTTTCGGCAACACGAGCAGGGGGCATTGAGGCGTTCCGCGATGCTCCGCATCGCCAGCTGTTCCTTGCAAGTTGGCTATGAGCCGCTTTAGCGATCAGTTCCGGCCAAGGGAGATCTGACGTGCAGTGTTGTCGGCGCTTACGATTGCCAATATCTGTGCTGGTTCTACAAGCTTTGCCTCTGCTGCAACTGTGCGGGACTGCGGATGGGCAGGAATGGCGTTACTACGGGGCAGACGCAGGCGGTGGACGCTTTTCGCCCCTTACACAAATCACCCGTAAGAATGTGAGCCAACTGAAACGGGCTTGGACGTACCACACAGGCGAGGTCGACCGCAGTGGGAATGCGACCGATCGTCACAATATTGCGCCATTTGAATCGACGCCGATTGTGGTTGATGGCGTACTGTACTTTTCAACGCCCTCGAACCGTGTGATCGCGCTCGACGCGGAAACGGGGAAGGAGATTTGGAAGTTCGATCCGCAGGCTGGAAGTGGAAAGACGCGGCGCTACTACCAGCACCGCGGCGTCAGTTTTTGGCAGAGCGAAGAAGGGCTGGAGCGACGGATTGTCTTCGGAACGTTCGATGGGCGATTGATCGCTCTTGACGCCAAGTCTGGCAAGCTTTGCGAGAAATTTGGGAATGGTGGCACGGTGGACTTGCGCTCGGGACTCGACGGGGACCATCCCAGTGCGATGTATTCTGTCACGTCGGCCCCGGCCATCTACAAGAATCTGGTGATTACCGGCGCGATGGTTCCGGAATTCCCGTCGAAGGGGCCGAGTGGTGAGGTGCGGGCTTTTGACGTGCGGACAGGAAAGCTCGAGTGGACTTTCCACACGATTCCGCGGCCGGGCGAGAATGGGCACGAAACCTGGAGCGGAGACGAGTGGAAAGATCGCACAGGTGCGAATGTGTGGTCCACGATGAGCGTGGACGAAAAACGTGGACTGGTATTTTTGCCGGTCGGGTCGGCTTCCTACGATTTCTATGGCGGGGACCGCAAGGGATCTGATTTATTCGCAAATTCCCTGGTGGCGTTGGATGCGGCGACTGGAAAACTGGTTTGGTACTTCCAAATGGTGCACCACGACATTTGGGATTACGACATGCCTGCGCAGCCTGTACTGATTGACGTGAAACGCGAGGGGAAGACGATCGCGGCCGTGGCGCAGGTCACGAAGATGGGATTCGTTTTTGTATTTGACCGCGTAAGCGGTGAACCATTTTTTCCGATCGAAGAACGAGCCGTGCCGAAAAGCGAAGTCCCTGGCGAAGAGGCCTGGCCGACGCAGCCCTTTCCGCTAAAGCCACCAGCTCTGGTTCGGCAAACATTTGCGGAAGCGGACATGGACTTGTCGGATTCGGGAGATAAATATTGTGCGGAGATGTTTAGGGCCCTGCAGGGAGGAAGCATTTTTACGCCGTATGGTTTGAGGCAAACGCTGGTGGTTCCGGGAACTTTGGGTGGTGGAAATTGGTCGGGAGCATCATTCGACCCTGTTCGGGGATACCTGTTTGTGAATGCCAATGAGGTTGGCGCGGTGGGCGCATTGGAGCCGCAGCCGGAAGGTCTGCCAGAGAGATTCCGGCGCAATAATGTGCGTGGTGAATACGCGCGTTTTTGGGATGACCAGCAAAAGCCTTGTCAAAAGCCGCCGTGGGGCACGCTCAATGCCGTGGACGTGAACAGTGGAGAGATTGTGTGGAAGGTGCCTCTTGGCGGTATGCAAGGCGCAAAGGGAAAAACCGGGGTGCCGAGCCTGGGCGGGTCGATTGTGACGAACGGCGTGGTCTTCATCGGTGCAACCGCGGACGCGAAGTTTCGTGCGTTCGATGCGAAATCAGGGGAGGAGCTGTGGTCGGCAGAGCTGGAGGCGAATGCGAACGCGACGCCGGCGACGTATCTCGGAAAAAAAACTGGAAAGCAGTACATCGTGATTGCGGCGGGTGGAGGAGGATATTTTCGCGGGAAGACGTCAGACACTCTGGCGGCGTTTGCGTTGGCGCAACGATAGGAGAGGTTTCTCACTTGGCCGCGTGGACGGTAGGCATTCCCGAGACGACGACAGGTCAGACGGAGGTGAAAGCGTTGTTTCCCTACATCGTTTGTGCACCGCCAATTCTTGCAAGGAAGACATTCTTGCTGGCACTTTCATTTCTCACCCTTCTTGTCTCCGGAGGGCCGGTAGAGGCCCAGAGGAATGTGGTCGTAGTGCGGCCGAAGGAGATTCAGGATGTGCTGGTGAATCCTGGAATGGGAATCACCACGTTTCAACGGTTCAACGGACAGGAACCGAATCCCCCGTTGAAATGGTCAGAGATTGGCCCAGAGAAAAAACTGCCGCAGGCATCGACGAAACCCGATTTTCCGGATACGTCAGTTTCTTATTGCCGCTGGTATTGGAACGTACTGGAGACCGAACGCGGGAAATACAACTGGGCAATCGTCGATCTGGCGATTGAAGAAGCGCGAGCGCACGGACAGAAACTTGCAATCCGCCTGATGCCGTATTCGAATCAGGATCCGCTGCCGGAGTGGTACAGAAATTCCGGCGCGAGGCGCGCGAACAAGGATTCGGACACGGACGGCAAAATCTGGCAGCCGGATTTTTCGGATCCACTCTATTTGAAGTATTGGGGAGAGCTGGTGGCAGAGGCAGGCAGGCGCTACGACGGGAATCCCTATCTCGATACCGTGGATATTTCTTCTGTAGGTTACTGGGGCGAGGGCTGGAGCCCCTACATGCCCGCATTGCAATCTCAGAAAGCGTTGATCGATATCTGGCTGGAAGCCTTCAAACGCACGCCTTTGCTGATGAACTTTGATGAGCCGCAAGCACTGGCGTATGGAACGCAGCAGGGAGCAGGGTGGCGCTTGGATTGTTGGGGCGACATGCGCACCAGTTCGAACGATCCTTATTTTCCGGCCGAGATGCTGGAGATTTATCCGCAACAGATCGTCAGGACCGGAATTCAAAATGTATGGCAGAGAAGCCCGGTGTCGCTGGAGACGTGCTATACCGTACCAGGCTGGAAGGAGCGCCGGTATGACGTAGACTATATTATCGAGCAGGGACTACGCTGGCATGTGAGCACGGCAAACATCAAATCAGCGCCAATACCGACCGAGTGGAAAGCAAAGTTCGATGATTTCCAAAGAAAAATGGGCTACCGCTTTATTTTGCGCAGGCTGGAGTACTCCAAGGTGGTAGAACCGGCGACGATGATGCCGATACATATGTGGTGGTTGAACGCGGGTATTGCGCCCGTTTATGCTGAGTACGACCTGGTGATGCAACTGCAGTCAGCCAAGAAGTCGACAGAGATTCGGATTCCCGTCGATGTGCGGAAGTGGCTCCCAGGAGACGCCGTTTATGACGGAACGGTCTATATTCCGGCCGAACTGGAGAGCGGAGAATACCAGGTGCGTATTGCGATGCTCGATCCGCGAACCGGCAAGCCGGCGATTCGATTTGCAAATGAGGGGCGACAGGATGATGGGTGGTACGCCATGGATCGGCTGACGGTGCAATCCAAGTGATCGGCGTGCGACTGCCTGCGAGGATGACTTTGATTGCGGTGCTCAGCGCATCGGCAATTGGCCTTCCTGCACAAGAACTCCCGCCCAAGGATGCCTTCCAGATCTTGCGCCAAGAGCCAGACGGCCCGCGGATAACTCCGTATTTGCGCTATCAACTGGATTTAGCGTGGCGTCAGGACGAAGCGCGGAGTAGAAAGTGGGCAGCGATTCGGGAAGAGCGGGAATTATTCAAGCTGCAACAAGAGTTGCGCAAAAATCTGTTAGAGATGATCGGCGGGTTGCCCGCGGAGAAAACGGACCTGCATCCGGAGATTACCGGCAAGATTCAGAGGGACGGATACTCGATTGAAAAACTGATCTTCCAGAGTTTGCCGGGAGTTTATGTAACAGCTCTCGTCTACTCGCCTGACGATCGTTCACAGAAGCATCCCGCGGTGCTCGTGCCCGCGGGACACGCGACGAACGGCAAGATCCACTACCAAGGCTTGAGTCAGAGGTTAGCCAAGAGGGGCTATGTGGTGATTGCGTGGGATCCGGTCGGGCAAGGAGAGCGCAGCCAGTTTTGGGACGACAGAGCCGGAAGGAGCCGTTACAACCTGGTATGCGCGGAACATGCTGTGTTGGGCAATTTGGCATACCTGGCGGGAGCGAATCTGGCCCGCTGGGAAATTTGGGATGGAATGCGAGCGGTGGATTATTTGCTGACGCGGCCGGACGTGGATGCTGAGCGGATCAATATTACCGGGACGAGTGGTGGAGGAACTCAGACCGCCTTGATTGCCGCCCTCGACCCGCGCATCAAGGCAGCCGTTCCGTCCTGCTATATCAGTTCTTTGCCGATGCGCATGGCAAGTCGGATCTTTGTCGATCCAGACAGCGATCCCGAACAGGATCTGTACGGGATGGTTTCGGGAGGAGTGGATCACGTTGGATTGCTGATGCTGATGTATCCGCGGCCGGTGATGGTCGCTTCCGCCGTCTTGGACTTTTTCCCGATCGAAGGCGCGCGAAGGGCGTTTCGTGAGGCGCAGGGTTGGTATGAGAAATTGGGGCACGCCGACCGTATCGCCATGGTCGAGGGGTATCACAAACACGAATATTCAGCGGAGAATCAGGAAGCTGCACTGATCTTTTTAGATCGGTTCAACAGGATGCCGATGCGGAAAGGATTGGCGGAAACTAGTCAGCTGCCCGATCGCGATCTGCTTTGCACCGTATCGGGACAGGTGATGGTGGACAAGAAGGATGCGCGATCGCTGACGGATGTGATTCGCGAATACTACGCAGGACGGAAGACGACAGCAAAGCTGAAGCTTGCGATCGACTACCGGAAGGGAGAAAGGCCTGGAACCGCTGAGTGGAGCGTGGCCGAGTTCGCCGGCGCACCTGCGTACGATCGTCAGATTCTTTGGGAGAGTCTGGGTACAACGAAAGTAGGCGGTATTGTGGTGGACAAATTCGTTTTGCATCACAGCAAGTATCTGACGATGCCGCTGCTGTTTATCCATCAAACTTCGAATGAAAAGCGGGAGGCACTGCTTTGGCTTGGAGAAACCGGAAAGGCGACGTCTGCTGACTGGGGCGAGCTGCAGAAACGATTGCGGGAGGGATACGACATCGTGACTTTTGACTTCCGTGGCATGGGTGAAACGCGAATGTTGTTTACAGCGATCTCGCCGGATGACCCCACCCTTGGAAAATTGGACTTTGACGAGGCATATGTCAATTCGATCTCTGGCGTTCTGGCCAATTACGTCTATAACTCGCTGCTGACGGGCAGACCGTACTTTTACCAGATGGTCGAGGATGTGGAGATTGCAAGGATGTTTGGCAAAGAAAAATTGCAGCTGCATATGACGGCAGTCACAGCGAGCGGCGCCAATTACACGCTGGCGAGTGCGGTTTCTGAAGTGCTGCCCGGCGTCAGGTTGCTTACCAACGCGGATGCAAAAGTTCTGCGATGGTCTGATCTGGTTGAACAGAAGCAGGAACAATGGCCGATACAGTTCCTGGTTCCGAGCGGGGCGTATATTCACTAAACGACAGCGGCCGTCACTTAACCAGCCGCAAAATTCCGAAACGGCCTGGAACGTGGAACGTTGTGCCTTCCGGGATTGTGCTCCACGCCAGAAACGTTCGTTGAGTATCGGCGCCTTTTCCGGCAGCGCGGAAGAAGTTGGCGCGCCATTCTGTGCCAGGCTTTGCTTCCGGGACGCCCATGGAGGCTAGCGGAATTCGCATCTCTGCAGTCCAGATGTGATTCACTCCATCGACGAGCGTGGCGTGTTCGAATCCAGAATTCCAGGACGCATCGTGATTCGGCTTTTCGCCGCGCGTGATTTCCAGATCGATCCACTGATTATTGGGCGCGACTTCGAATTCGTAGTAGTGAAGTTGCCGCTCCGGCTGCGGATTCAGGAAAACTTCAGCCACGTCGCGGTTCCACAATTCCCATCGTTCCTTGGAAGAGTCTTCTCCTTCGAACACATTCAAGGCGTCGTATTTGCAGGAGAATGCGAAATAGATGTACTTGTCGGTCCAGATCGAAGCAATACGCGTGGCTTGTTCGGGATGGTTCGCCTTGCCAGACATGTCGCGACTGAACTCCGCCCAATTCACGTCCTTCCACGCCTGCTTGCTTAGGTTTCCGTCGGGCGTAAAG
>Ga0068863_100005139_pt1 | contig 12910 bp, 11 predicted proteins | sample KBSSwiS62_FD_66596 | JGI IMG/M metagenome (GOLD analysis project Ga0068863, IMG submission 66596) | Switchgrass rhizosphere microbial communities from Kellogg Biological Station, Michigan, USA - KBS Switchgrass S6-2 | ecosystem: Host-associated > Plants > Roots > Rhizosphere > Soil ...
GGCGTGCTTGCGTATTTGCGCCAAACTGCTCTCTCAAATCCGCATGCTTCGGTCATCTTCATCAACCCTAAGGGCGACAGACTCTCTTTTCCACTAATCGTGAACGAGCTTCCCCCTCTGCCAAAGGAAATCAAACCCCATCCACATGGGGGGGAATTAGGGACGTTGATTCAATGGCTGCACGATGCAGGAAAGAAAACGATCGACACCGTTCTCACACAAGAATTTTCGCGAACAACCGGCCCGGTCATCGGCGAAATCCTCAAAGGTGCATCGCTTACAAAACGACAGATTGCGGGCAGTCTGAGTCGAACAGAGGTGGAGCGACTCTATAAGTCCATGCAAGAAACTAAAATTCTTGCGCCACCAACCAACTGTCTCTCCCCTCTTGGCGAAGAAAGTTTGCTCAAAGCTCTTTACTGGCTATTCGTGCAGTCAAAGAATTGGGAAGAAGAGGACAGGCCTGAAGAAAAACCTGTCGAACAGCCAGAACCTGCTAAAGGAAAGAAAGCGAAGCAAGCGGAGTTTGAGTTCGAAGCTAAGACTGCGCCGCAAGACCCAGCTTCCCGAGTCGAAACCCTTCAAAAAGATGACGAGGGCTCGGTTGCCTCTGATGCAGGCGACTACTTCGTGAGCGCTGTGACACGTCCGCCCAATGTCTATCGCGGAAACCCGTTTCAAGTGGAAGTTGGAATCTTTTACGGCAAAGGTCTTAAGGCTGACAGCCTTGCGCAGGCATTTCGATTTGCGAACCGCGTCCCACTTCAACATCAAGCTTCTGCATGCGCCATGACCAAAGCAATGCTGTCGGTACCATGGAAGACGTATGGCCTTGATCAATCTAGAGGCGCCATGCCAACGGGGCCTGTCGTTGTCATGATGCACATTGCGTCTGTGTGGGTCCCCTACACGTCTGAATCTAAGGAGGCCATCGCGCATTATCCGGAAATTCTGAAGGAACTTCGCCTTGCTTTGATGGAATGCGGGCGCCGTTTGCAACGATTCTTGTCGCGTAGGCGTAAAGAGGCCGATGAAGCGAAGAAGCGTGGTTATATTGAAAAATATTTGAACCCGATCGGTGAAGCGCTGCAGGCTATTCTATCGATACAAGATAAAGAGAAAGCACTGGTGGTCAGTCAGCTCGAAAAGATCTTGGAGAAAAGTAGGCCAGCCCAAAAAGGCGCAGCCAAAAAAGCGGAGTAAATCATGGCAGCACGAAAACCAAGCACCACAACCGCGGCAGAAGCAAAAAAAACCATTGGCGTTTTGAAAGCCTGCGCTACTGAAATCCTAACCGATATCAAGCGAACACGACCACCCAACATAAGAACACCTCTTCGAAGCCTCAGCAATGTCAAATACGACAAGAAGGCTGGGTTCTTCGAGCTCGGTCGCGGCATTAAGAAGCGAACACTCAGCGTGAACACAGTCAAAGGCTTTGCGCAAACCCTGAAAATGATGGCGTTGAGCAAAGACCTTATCGAGACCGACGATTTCGCAACAAAGCGAGACGCCTACTATCAATCCAAGAACTGGGGCGATGCACGATTCAGCGAACAGCCTGAATCTGACGCAGTTATGGATGACATTGAAGCGATGTTTGCCATTCAAGGCGTGACGCGCGAGCAGCTGAGATTTGTGCCTGACCAACATGGCGGCGCTGTGGCTGGCGAACTGACGGTCATCGATTATGATTTGGAAAGCGGCGAAAAGCTCTCGATCGACTGCACGAAGTTTGGCTCAGGCGCCTACTCGGTGCCGTCTTGGGTCGAACATCTCGAGTTTAAGACACGCGCAAAGTTTATTCTGTGCATCGAAACACAAGGTATGTTTCAGCGCCTTCAGAGCCACGGCTATTGGCGAAAAGCAAATTGCATTTTGGTGAGCATGGGCGGCGTGCCGACAAGGTCGTGTCGAAGGTTTGTGCGCCGACTTTCAGAATCAGCAAAAATTCCCGTCTACGCATTTACCGATTGCGATCCGTACGGAATCGGCAACATCTATCGCACACTCAAAGTGGGTTCTGGCAACGCTGCTCACATCAATCAGTTTTTCTGCGTGCCTCAAGCATCCTATATGGGCTTGATGCCACAAGACATCGAGACCTACGGTCTTGCCAAGGCGACGCATCCTTTGGGCGAACAAGACAAAAAGCGCGCACTTGATGCGTTGAAGAACGATCCGTTCTTCCAAGCGCACAAGCCATGGCAAGATGCTTTGAACAAACTTATTAAGATGGAAGTTCGTGCAGAGCAGCAAGCTCTTAGTTTACACGGACTCAACTTCGTGATTGATGAATATCTGCCCCAGAAGTTGAAGCACCCGGAAAAATTCTTGCCATAAACGGAGCATTCCATGTCTGAACATAAGGCCAGTGTTAATTGGAGCCGAACGTCTGCTGATTTCCACTACAGCTCCTATAATCGAGAGCACAAGATTTCCTTCGAAAACGGCGTGCAAATTGAAGCATCTTCTGCGCCAGCTTTTTTAGGAAAACCCGAGTTCATTGACCCAGAAGAAATGTTCGTTGCGGCTTATGCGAGCTGCCACATGCTCACCTTCTTGGCTATCGCGGCGAAGAAGCGCCTCGTTGTTGAATCGTATAGAGACTCCGCTGTCGGCTACTTAGAAAAAAACGACGACGGCAAGTTGGCGATAACGCGCATTCAACTATTCCCTGTTGTTGTGTTTTCTGGGGCAGCGCTAAGTGCGAGCGAACTTGCTCATATTCACGAGCGTTCTCACGAGGAATGCTTCATTGCAAACTCAACGAAAGTGATGGGATCCGTGCATCCGCAAGCGTGAACGCAAACTTCAACGCCAAACGCGTCGAACACGCATTCCCCACGTCGAACAACGATTAATTGAACAAGAGATTGGGTGTATTGAAGAGCATCGGCTGAAATACTCCGCTTCACCGATGCGTTGATCCGTTTTACCGCAGGAGGATCTATGCATCGTTATCCCTATCTCGCACCGGCATCAGCGCTCGTTTTGGCTCTCGTGGCAGTCCCGAGTAACGCGATGCTTCTTTTTTGGTTTTTCGTTGCAGTACCATTCGCGGTTACTGCCGAGAAGCAAAGTTGTGAAGCTCTGCACCAACAGTTAACCGAGGCAGGTGCCGACGAGAACACTTTGTTGGAACATGTCTTTAGTTGCATGGAAGAAGATGACTGACGCCGCTTTACAGATGGACTTCTTCAATTCGACTATCTTAACGTGACGATGCGCACTTTCGCGCTGACTAAATTGCCTGCCGGCTTCCGCCGGCAGCTAGGAGCCACCGCCCTAAAGGGCTCCGTGTTCAACTCCATAATTCGTCTTGTTCATATGGAAGTTCGTGCCGAATCAGAAAAGCGTTATATTCATCTTGAAATGATTTCATTTGATGATGCTCTCTTTGTGTCTGAACATAGCGACGCAACTGAAGCAATCGGGATATGCTCACAGTGAATGCACCATATCCACCTTGCCAAAGGAACCGGCTGGCAAGAGCCGTCTTCTCGTTCATCCACCTTGAAGAATTTGCTTTCACAAATCGCAACAGGTCCGCGAGGCAAATATTCGAGCGCAGTCTCACAACAAGGTGAATGTGATCCTCCACACCACCTATCTCGATAAGGTGTCCGCGTCGCTTGTGAATTATCTCTCGAATGTATGCGTAAAGATCATTCCGAATGTCGTCGCAAATCATCGGGTGTCGATGCTTCGTGCTAAAGATTACGTGATAAATCAAATTGGTGAGAGATGCAGTCATACATCGTATTTTGAGATCGCGCACATTTTGGCTCAAACGGAGCCCGCCAGGGCGGTGGCACCTAGCTGCCGGCGGAAGCCGGCAGGCAAGTTGCATGAAATACTATACGGATGGGCTGGCGTCTGGATGCCAGCCTACGCTGGCATGACAAATCGGGGGTGCATCCGCAAGCGTGAACGTCTCAATCCAGCATGCGTCCAAACCGAGCGCCAATGCCAATCGAAACGTAGAAGTTAGTGCCGAGATCTCTTTGGACGTCATTGAAACCAATTTCGCCGGTAAAATCAAAGGACTCGGTAACGCCGTAAAGCGCCTTCAAATAAATCGGTGTTTTGGTCCAGAAGTACTCATTGCTGAGGTAAGCACCTGTACTATCTATCCGGTTGATTTCGAACGCTGCCAGGTTTGTCCCAAGCCCTATCCAAAAAGCATCAGTCGCTTGCCAACCGAGTCGCACAGGCAAATTGATTTCTGCGCCAATCAAGGGATAAAAGAAGAAATTGATAAAGCCCGAATGTAAGATAGTCAAACCAATGCGTGCGGGCCTATAGATAGGTATGCTGGTTACCAAATTAAGTTCCAGGTTTTGGGCTACAGCCACATCAGCCTCAGCGTATAGAGGAAAATCGAAATCCAGCATTGTTGACGCGAAACTGCTCTCAAAAAGGAAATAGTCGAAGCCAAGATGAAACGCGTTTTCCGCTTCGAGCACCTCAAAGGGAAGTTCAAATTTGACACCGTTGTAGCCAAAGTTGAACTGAAAATTCTCGATCACCCCGTAACTTAACGAAAATTTCGCAGCAAATTGAGATAGACCTGTGTGTTTTCCGATAACATCGATTTCCGCCATAAATGGAGGAAGTGTAAAGGGCCGGTCTGCATTCGTGATTGAGTAACGCTGCTTTGGGGCAACACACGTCTCAGCATGAAGATTCGCACTAGCGTAAGAAAACAACAAGGCGACGACGAGATATCTTGTAGTGAGCATTCGTGAAGCTTAAGACAAGCCATTTTCAAGAGTCAATAATTTTTTGATGCGCCTGACCGTTTTGCACTTCGAAAACTCCGCAATCGCTTTCAACATCTGCAAGACCACCTAAATGCGTCGTTGTGAGGAACGTTTGCACATTGAGCTCTGACACGGTTTCAAGTAGGTGAGTGATTTTTGCCGGATCCAACTCACCTGTTACGTCATCGAGGAGCAAGATTGTCGGAGTTTTGCGTTCCGACTTAATGGCGTTGAGTTTGCCAATTTTCAACGCCAACACAATGGCACGCGATTGCCCTCGAGATGCTGAAAAGCGTGCATCCGCGCCATTTATCGTGAAAAGCAAGTCGTCCAAATGCGGCCCACAAAGCGTGACTCGTCTAAACCCTTCTTCTCGTGAACAGCTTCGTAACTTTTCGAGAACAACTGAAGATGTCTCTGCCGCAGAGGGGGCATAGCTTGCAGAAGCCTGGAAACTGCCTTTGACAATGTCCTGCATGCTCGTCAGAAAGTGAGGCGTCCACAGATTTACTGCCTGTGCACGCAGCATTGTGATTTCGGCCGCAAGATCTGCGAAGACCCTATTGAATGCTTCAAGCTCTTCTAAATCGCATAGAGGATCTTTGAGAAGCTGATTGCGAGACAACAACGCTTTCTCAAAACGTCGAAAGATCCCGATGTATGTTGGGAAAATCGCTGCTGCAATTTGATTAAGCGTACGTCGCCTTAAAGAGGCAGAAGAATGAATGATCTGCAGTTCGTCGGGTACGAAAGAGACAATTGCGACGCGCTCGAGAAGAAATGCGTAGTCCTTCAACGCCTTTTTGCACCATTCGTGTTTCTTGCCCTTCTGAAAAAGATGCGCTGCTGCTTCAAGCCGTGACTCTCCGTCAAGTTTCACTTCAGCACGACCTTCTGCTTTACCGTGCATGATCAGATCAGCAGTCAATTTGACCGGCCGTAAAGTTTTGGTGCTCAGCGCGAGCGACACAGCCTCGATTATATTTGTTTTGCCGTGCCCATTGTTCCCGAACAAAATATTGAGGCGCGGATGCACATCGAGCGAAAAGCTCTCCAGATTGCGAAATTGATGTGCAGAAATTCGAGAAACGTAAAAGCGACTCATGAAATTGCATTTCCGTCGAAGCATTGCCATGGTATGCACGGCAGGCTAGTTGCTTTTGTCCAAGTGGTAGGCATGACTGATAAAAGCGCACGAATACTCCTCGTATCGCCAGAGCCCGTTGAAACGGCTGCACTCGCGAATACTCTGAGCAATTCCGGCTTCGAAATTATCACCTGCCGCGAAATTGAAGCGGCCGAAGCCCTTCTTTTACGAATCGATGCACAAGTCGTCATAACCGATCTCTCTTTTCCACCTCTTTTTGGCGTTGAAGGGATCAAGCTCATCCAGCATTTGAAGGCCAGATTCCCGAGTATGATCACCATTGGCTTAGCCAATAAGACGGATAGCCAGCTGGATCAACTCTTTTCTGCGGCCAAAGGCACAAAGCTCTTTCTCAAACCCGCACAATCTGCAGATATCTGCTCCTTTATGGAGACCTTGCGACCTTCCACCGACCTTCCCGGTCGCATGCATCACGTGTCTCTCCTTGAAGATTTTCTGAAGAAGCGGTCGATATCAGCCCTGTTGCAGCCTATCGTTGGCATTCGCAAAGATAATGATGGTCAAATATTAGGGATTGAAAGTCTGGCCAGGGCGCAAACAAACCCGGGACTGTGGAACCCCGAAATGCTTTTCGATTACGCAGAAAAAATGGAGAAGGTTTGCGAAACAGATCTCATGTGCATCGAGGCGGCATTCGATGAAGCAGCAGGCCTGTCGAAGACCATGCGGCTCTTCATCAATGTGCGACCGCGTTCCATCGCTCAGTGCAATTTCCCTGACACACTTTTTTGTCTCGCACAGAAATTTGGGTTTGAACCAGAGCAAGTTGCCATTGAATTGACGGAGCAACAGACAATTGCGAATTTGCCTAATTTCAATAGTTCTCTTTCCGAGCTTCGAGCAAAAGGGTTTTGCTTGGCTCTAGATGATTTTGGCGCAGGCTACGCGAACTTAGAATGGTTGCAGTCGCTTAAGCCCGATTTTTTGAAGTTATCTGGCGTTTTCAGTCGCAATTTGGATACAGATATTTCGAAACAAGTCATTGTTAAAGCGGCGACCCAAATGGCCCGCAGATTATTGATACCCACCATTCTTGAGAATGTCGAAACTGCGGCAGAGCTGGAAAGAGCCAGATCTCTAGGCGTGGATTACGCTCAGGGTTACTATTTTTATCAGCCTAAGAGCGCAAAATACCTCAAGAAACTAATCCCCGGTTTTCAGGAATCTAATTCTCTGGCATGAGCCAGCTCTATGGTTACTCTCTGTTATATTCTGATCGCCGTTGCTCTTTTGCCTTACATTGCTGTTCCTATTCTTATTTGGAACACGCAGCGATTTACTTGTGCATTTCATCTTCGCGTGATTCAAGAAACATTTTTGCCCAAGTCCGTGGTGGCTGAATTTACTAAAACGAGCGACGCTCTTCTTGCCAACGATTTTCAACATTGCTTTGATGCAGCGAGCCAAGACGAGTTTTTGGGCATGCGCTTCTACCATCGCATTCTCGTCAATCGTCTTCAAAGGACCTGGGCTATTTGCACCGGAATCTGCGACCCAGAAGGATCGTTGCAAAAATCCTATCTGGAACTCAAATCGCAACTGCAAAACCGTCGGCTATTTTCCACGCATAACAGCGAGCTCCTTGGTGCTCCGATTAAATCTAGTCGAATGCGCACAATTGTTTTACCGAGTGATACACCGACCGAAGTCATGGTTAAAATTCACGTCGCTAATCTGAACAAATTGCAACCTTCAGATCTGCTTGAGCCAGACTCAACGCTCGCGGTCGAGACTTTTAAGCAGTTCCTCACCGAAGATCATGAAGAGCAACTCGAGCTTGGCGCCATCTACTTTGATGATAATGAAAAAGTGTATAGACCGACGTGGGCAGGCGCCATTCTTATTGGTTGGTACAGCATGTGGCCATTGACATTGATTAGACGTTTCATTAATGCCCTGCGCATCAGGATGAAATATGCTCGACCTTAAATCCAAACTGTTAGCAGCTGGTCTTGTTTCTCAAGAGCAAGTAGACAAATTGGAGCGCCAAAAGGCTGATAAAAAGAAGAAGAAACCCGAATCTTTTGAGGCCAAGGAACGTAACCGGCATTTAGAGGAACTTCGAGAACTTCCGAAGACCGAACAATATGACCTCATCCGCAAATGGGCCGGGCGCAACCGATTAGACAAAACTGTTCCAATTGACCCAGATGCCATAGAGAAATTCTTTTTTGAGGCGGCTGATGGAAGTGTCTCGTGGCTGACACTCGAAAAAACCATCCACGCCAAAATTGTCGATGGCAGTGCTGGGATTACAGCCTTTATGTCCAATCATGGCATAACGCATTGCGTATTACCTCGAGACATAGTTGAGGATATCGCACAGGTATTTCCTACTTGGGTGCGGGTATTGAAAGACATCAAACAATCCTAAGTGCTACCATGATGGTATAAATGAGTATTGCAATGAATAAAAATATCTATGTGCTATTTGCGACACTTATATTCGCTAACACATCCGTCGCGTTTCCATACATCATCCGCGTATTAAATAAGCTTGATAAGCCGCTGCTTATTCAAGACAAAGATCAGACAGTATTCCAGATATCTCCTGATCAACTCACGGAATTTGTCGTCACAGATAAAAATGACTTTAGGTTGCGTTATCTCTCTGGCAAATCATGGGCACACGACGAATCTGTCAACTCTCTTACGGACGAGTGTAGCCAGACCCGCCTCAAGCACACAGAGGAAGATCTGCTCATATGCGCCTTCAGTTTCGAAAAGAAGAAGAGCAAACGCGGCTATGAGTTCAATTGTGACTACGACCTCAAAACACCCTACAAGACATCTGACTTTCGCAAGATAGTTCAAGAAGTCGCGGGCAGTTCACCTGTTTGCAATCAGCGCTTTGATCTCACGATGATGAATCGCAGTCCTACCATCAAGACAATCGCTACATTCGACTGACAGATGTCACGTGTAGAATAGATTGAAGGTCACCAACGAAATCATCGTTTGGGTTCACTTTGACTTGCTCGCCGCATGCGATGAAAGTCGTATAACCTTCTGCAACTTCGAGTATGAAACGCACGCGCTTGTCGCCTTTATGCGCGACGCACACATTATAGATTTCCTCGATCGTTGATTCCGCGTTTGTGGGTGCTTCAGAAGCGAGTGCAATATGTACATCAATCCATTTAGTGTGTTCGATTTGCGCTTGGCGAAGGCTTGTTGCCGAATCCATGCGCATCTTCGGAACGGCTTGCTTACCGTCATCATCAATATCATCTAGAAGCACTCGGCCTTCTACGAGAAGTGGTTCATTCTTCTTCAGAAGCTCTTCTGATGCGGCGTAAGCTTTATTGAAGCAGAGAACTTCCGCTCGACCAAAATTATCCTCGAGTGTAATGATTGCCCATCGCCCGTCTCCACTCTTAAGCGGCCTTTCCTTTATATCTATCGGAAGGCCAGCAACGCGAACGCTTTCCAAGTGTCGCATGCTTGTGAGTTGTGTTGTTGGCACAGCCTTAAGACGGCGAATGTCAGACGTATAGCGATCCAGCGGATGCCCAGACAAGTAGAGGCCAAGCGATTCGCGCTCAAACTCAAGTTTCTGACGCTCTTGCCATTCACCAACGGCTTCGTATTCTTCAAGCGTATCGTTGCCGGCCGATTCCGTGAACAACCCAAACATGTTGGTCTGACCAACAGAGGAGTCCTTCTTCATGCGATGTGCGCTTGCAAGTGCGCGCTCAATCGATTCAAAAAGTTGACGACGTGGTCGCTTAAAGCTGTCCATGGCGCCAGATTTCACAAGGGCTTCAACCACTTTCTTGTTAATCTTGGCCGAGCCAGCACCTTCGCAAAACTTGTATAAACTTTGTGCAGCACCGTCCTCGCGTCCCGCGAGAATTGCATCGATTGCTGCATCACCGAGACCTTTCACTGCCTCAAGACCCATGCGGATTTTGCCGTAGGAGTGTTCGCTCCTCTTGTCCCAGCGGTGCCAATTAGGCTCATAGTCGACCGTGAACCTTCGCATCGAAAGATGAATATCTGGCGCAAGTACTTCGATTCCAGATGACCGCGCCTCGTGGATATACTTCACAATGTCTTCAGTCGAATCAGAAGAAGTCGTCAGCAGAGCTGCCATGAACTCTACTGGGTAGAAGCGCTTCATGTATGCGGTCTGGTACGTGATCATTGCATAAGCAGCAGCATGACTCTTGTTGAAGCCGTAACCTGCGAACTTTTCAATGCTGTCAAAGATATGCCCAGCCTGATCGACATCGACGCCATTTTTCTTCGCGCCATCAACAAACATGTCGCGCTGCTTCTTCATCTCATCGAATTTCTTTTTGCCCATGGCGCGGCGCAGCAAATCGGCAGAGCCAAGACTAAAGCCGGCGAGCACCTGCGCTGCGAGCAGAACCTGCTCTTGATAAACCACAGTACCGTAGGTTGGTTTCAACACCGGCTCTAGCAGCGGATGTGGATAAACAACTTTCTTGCGACCATGCTTACGATCAACGAAGTCATCCACCATGCCTGATTGCATTGGCCCAGGGCGATAAAGCGCACCCGCAGCGATGATATCTTCAAAACAGTCGGGCTTGAGCCTTCGGCACAGATCCTGAAAACCCGATGATTCCACCTGAAACACACCAAGCGTATCACCTGAAGCAATCAGTTGATAAGCTTCGGGCGCATCTGGCGCCAAGAGCTCGACATTAAGCTTCTCAATCGACCCTTCATGGTCTTTAACATGGCGGTGCCGCATCGAAGCGATTTTGCGCTCATCAGGCGGCAGTTGATTTTCGCGCTCGATTCGTTCGTTAATCAGGTCTTCAGCGTTGCTGATAACGTCAAGCGTCTTGAGGCCCAGAAAGTCAAACTTGACGAGACCGGCAGTTTCAACTTTGTCCTTATCAAACTGCGTGATGATTTCGCCGTTTTGCCCAGCAAAGAGTGGAACATATTCAATAAGTGGCTTTTCGCCGATAACGATGCCTGCCGCATGCATACCCGCCTGGCGATACAATCCTTCAAGCACGGCAGCCGTTTGAAGAACCCGCGCATAGACAGGATCTGTTTTTGCCTTTTCTTTTAATTTTGGCGCAAAATCGAGTGCGTGATTCAAATCTGGTTTCTTGCCGTCGACTAACAACGGCATGGGCTTCGTCAGCTCATTGATCTCAGCAAAAGGCACACCCAAGGTTCGAGCAACGTCTTTGATGGCGCTCTTTGGGTTGAGCGCGGAATAGGTTGCAATCTGCCCAACTCTGTCGCGACCGTATTTCTCGGTCACATAATGAATGACTTCTCCGCGTCGCTCTTGCATGAAATCGACGTCAAAGTCAGGCATCGATACGCGCTCTGGATTCAGAAAACGTTCGAAAAGCAAATTATAAGGGATGGGGTCAATATCGGTGATTCGCAGCGCGTATGCGACGATGCTGCCTGCGCCTGAGCCTCTGCCCGGGCCAACACGAATGCGATTCTCCTTAGCCCAGTTAATAAAGTCCTGCACGATCAAGAAATAACCCGAGAAACCCATCTTCACGATCACGTCAAGCTCACGATCCAAGCGAAGCTTGTATTGATCTTGATCAACCGGGTAAGGCAACTCACTAAAACGTCGCGCTAGCCCTTTTTCAGAAAGATGGCGTAGGTAATCTGCTTCATCAGTTCGTCCATCAGGGCATGGAAATGGTGGCAAATAAGTGTGCCCAACGTCTATTTCAACATTGCAACGTGCCGCAACTTCACAGGCCATTTCAAAGGCTGCACCATAGTCAGTTTTAAGGAGATCCCACATCTCTTGACCAGAACGTATATAGAATGCATCGGTCTCGTGCTTGTGCAGGGTCGGGTCATTCCACGCTTTTTGTTGTCGAATCGCCATCAAAATGTTCTGGGCGTCGTGCTGATCTTGCGTCACGTAATGACAATCATTCGTGGCAATCAGCTTCAAGCCTTCATCTTGAGCAAGCTGCGCAAGATCGGCATTTACTTTATTTTGAATCGGTATGCCGTTTGGTTGCACTTCGAGGAAGAAGTGATCTGGGCCAAGAATGCCCTTGAACTCTCGAACGGCTTCACGTGCACCGTCTAAATCATCTTTGGAGCACTTCTTGCCTACCTCTCCGCCAAGACACGCGGTGAGAGCAATAATGCCTTCTTTATGTTCTCGCAGCAGATCTTTATCGATTCGTGGATAGTAGAATTTTCCATCCAGAAATGCTTTCGACGAAAGCTTCTTGAGGTTGTCGTACCCGATATTATTTTTAGCTAGTAGCACCAGATGAAAGTTCTCGCGGATCTTTTCGGTGTGCTTGGCTTTCGACGTAATATAGGCTTCCATACCTATGATAGGCTTTATGCCTGCAGCTTTTGCTTGTGTGTAGAAGTCTAACGCACCAAACATATTGCCATGGTCGGTCACCGCAACCTGTTTCATTTTAAGTTCATCGACGCGCTTGATCAGATCCTTGATACGGATTGCTCCGTCCAAGAACGAATACTGTGTATGCAAGTGCAAGTGTGCGAAATCGTTTGCAGCCACTTTGGGATTCCTACTCAATTAATCAAACGCGAATGCGACACTTTCGCTTATCTTGGCCCTTTTGGCAACGAATTACCGGTGTCATTGCGAGCGCAGCGCGGCAATCCAGAGAAAACGGTCATTGCCGTAGTCACCGTGGGTTTCCGCCCTAATCATTGATCATTTCGTTGACAACAGCGACGTGAATCTGACGCGGTTTTGAACCGCGGTAGCGGTTTGATATGTGGAGCCCCGCGTGGAGGCGCCCGAAGGGAGCCGTAACGTGGGGAAGAGAAGGGAACATATTTCCTCCCTCCTCCAAAGGAGCCGCGGTAGCGGCGACATTGAAGATTCGTTCATTGGTAAATGTCGCCGCTACCGCGGCTCATCCATACATGGGGATGGAGGTCCGTCATTGACCCTCATGTCCCCACGTTCCGGCGCCAGCAAGCAGGCGCCTATACGCGGGGCTCCACATATCAAACCGCT
>Ga0068863_100005151_pt1 | contig 12897 bp, 8 predicted proteins | sample KBSSwiS62_FD_66596 | JGI IMG/M metagenome (GOLD analysis project Ga0068863, IMG submission 66596) | Switchgrass rhizosphere microbial communities from Kellogg Biological Station, Michigan, USA - KBS Switchgrass S6-2 | ecosystem: Host-associated > Plants > Roots > Rhizosphere > Soil ...
ATCGTCGTGGGCCAGTGAGTAGCAATGGACGCATTCCAGCGCCGCGCCGGCCATCAGGGCGTTTTGCCGCGACACATCGAACAGCGCAGCCGATTCCACCACCAGGAATGGTCGCAGGCGCTTGCCGCCGCCGAGCCCCACGTAGCGCATGGCATCGAGCAGTCGCGCCGGCCGGGCACGCTCGCCCTCGACCGGCGGCGGTGCCAGCAGGTGGTCGAGCAGCGCCTCAGTGTCTTGGGCGACCTGACCGAGCCGGTCCTGAAAGACCGTCTCGATGTCGACGCCCTTTTTCGCAGCATCGATGCGGGCCATGCGCGTTCGAACGTGTTCCAACTCGTAGCTTGACGCGCTTTCGGGCGCTGAGCGATATCCCCTCAGCCCGAAAGCGCACGGCTCGACAATCTAGCAAGGGCTCCGCGCCCGTCCAAACTTTTCCTAGCCCAATTCATTGAATATGTTGAGTTGTTTTTGGGGAACTGGGTGGGACGGCCTGGGCCGGGCGGGATTTGAAGCGTGGAGCGGAGGCTTTGAGCGCGCGTGATAGTGGTTGCCTCGATTGCCTTGGTGGTCTGGCTCTATCTCCTTTTCGCCCGCGGGGCCTTTTGGCGCTGTGGCGAACGCGACGATTCGGCGCCGGCAGGGCTGACCGTATGGCCGCGCGTGGCGGCGATCGTGCCGGCGCGCAACGAGGCCGACTGCATCGGTGACAGCATCGGCTCGTTGCTCGGGCAGGATTACGCCGGCCGATGGACGGTCGTCTTGGTGGACGATGACAGTGCGGATGGCACCGCCGATATCGCCCACGCGGCCGCGCAGGCCGACGATCGGTTGCACGTGGTGCGCGGCCGTGGCTTGCCCGCGGGATGGACGGGGAAGCTGTGGGCGCTGAAGCAAGGCATTGATGCTGCGATGAACGTGCAGGAGCCCCCGGATTATCTGCTGCTGACCGACGCCGACATCGTGCATTCACCCGAATCCCTCAGCCGGCTGGTCGCTCATGCCGAGAGCAAACGCCTGGTACTCACATCGCTCATGGTGAAGCTACGGTGTGAAAGCTTCGCCGAGCACACCAACATCCCGGCATTCATTTTCTTCTTTCAGATGCTCTATCCGTTCCGCTGGGTGAATCGGCCGCAGAGCACAGTGGCGGCCGCCGCCGGCGGCTGCATGCTGGTGCGCGCCGACGCGCTTCGCAAGGCTGGAGGGATCGAGGTCATTCGCAGCGCCTTGATCGACGACTGCGCCCTGGCGAAGGCACTCAAGGTCCACGGTCCGATCTGGCTCGGGTTGACCGAACGCGTGCGCAGTATCCGTCCTTACCCGGCGTTCGCCGACATCCGGCGCATGGTGGCGCGCTCGGCCTATGCGCAATTGCGCTACTCGCCGCTTCTTCTGCTTGGAACCGTGGCGGGCATGGTGTTGACCTATCTGGTCCCGCCGCTCATGGCGATTTTCGGCAGCGGTGCCGCCCGCGTGATCGGCATCGGAACTTGGGCGTTGATGGCGATCGCGTTCCAGCCCACATTACGGTTGTACCGGCTGTCGCCTTTGTGGGGAATCGCGCTGCCTGCTATTGCCTTGCAATATATGCTCTTCACCCTCGATTCCGCGTACCAATATGTGCGAGGACGTGGCGGCGCCTGGAAGGGCCGCGTGCAAGCCAACCTGTCAGAACCGTGATGATCACTCCTGTCGAAGCACGCTCGGGCAAGGGCCATCGGGACGAAAATTTCCCCGTGGCGTCGCGGCTGATTCATCCGCGCCATCGCGCGCCGATCCTCGCATTCTACGAATTCGTCCGCACTGCGGACGATATCGCGGACCATGCCACCCTTGCGCCGCAGGATAAGCTCGCGCTGCTTGACCGGCTCGAGGCGACATTGCTCGGTCGGAGCGATGAGGACACGGTCGGTGTCGCCTTGCGCGCACAACTCGCCGCCCGTCAGCTCTCCCCGCGCCACGCACAGGACTTGCTCACCGCGTTCCGCATGGACGTGACCAAGCTGCGCTACCGCGATTGGGACGATCTGATCGGCTACTGCACGTACTCGGCCATGCCGGTTGGACGCTTCGTGCTCGACGTGCATGGGGAGAGCCGGGTTACCTGGCCGGCCAATGATGCCCTCTGCGCGGCGCTGCAGGTCATCAATCACTTGCAGGATTGCGGCAAGGATTACCGCGAGCTCGATCGCGTCTACATTCCGCTCGATGGCCTTGCCGAGACCGGCGCAACGGTGGCTGATCTGGGCGCACCGCGCGCGTCTGCGGGCCTGCTTGAATGCATCCACAAGCTTGCGGACCGTACCGGTGGCCTGCTGCGCCACAGCAGACCCTTTACGGTAGGCATCGAAGACTCGCGGCTTGCTCTGGAGGTCGCCGTCATTCAGACATTCGCGGAACGCCTGGTCGGCGTGCTGACGCGCCGCGATCCGCTGAGCGAGCGCGTTCATCTCGGCAAGGCAGGGGTCGCGGGCTTCGGCCTTCTCGGCCTATTATGGGGGGCAACCCGTCGTGTCGGCCGCGTCCTTGCGGCCGGCCGCAAACCGCAGGATGCGTGAGCCTTGGCGCTGGCAGACACTTCAGATATGGCAGCGGCCACGCGAGCATCGGGCAGCTCGTTCTACAACGCGATGCGCATATTGCCGCGCGCGCAACGCGAGGCCATGTTCGAGATCTATTCGTTTTGTCGTCAGGTCGATGACATCGCGGATTCGAACGGTCCCCGGGGCGAACGCCGCGAACAACTCGAGCGCTGGCGCGCCGATATCGATGGGCTCTACGTCAACAAGTCATCCCCGCGCACGCAGGGTCTGGCCGTGGCGGTGCGCGAATTCGGGCTGAGGCGCGAGGATTTTCATGCCGTCATCGACGGAATGGAGATGGACGTGCTCGGGGATATCCGCGCGCCGGATGACGCGACGCTCGACCTCTACTGCAACCGGGTCGCAAGCGCGGTCGGGCGGCTGTCGGTCCGGGTTTTCGGAATGGAGGAACAGGAAGGCATCGCGCTGGCGCACCATTTGGGACGGGCGCTGCAACTCACCAACATCCTGCGCGACCTCGACGAAGACGCGGCGTTCGGGCGCCTCTATTTGTCGGCCGAAGCGTTGCGCGACGCCGGCATCACTTCGACCGATCCTGCGACCGTGCTCGCGAGCCCGTCGCTTGGGCAGGTCTGTGCGCGCATCGTTAAGCGGGCGCGTGAGCATTTCGCCCAAGCCGACAAGATCATGGCGCGCAGCGCACGCCGCTGCGTGCGCGCTCCGCGTGTGATGGCGGAGGCCTATCGCCTCATTCTCGACCGCCTGGTCGCGCGCGGCTGGTCGCATCCGCGCCCCGCAATCCACCTGCCGCGCTCGCGACTGTTGTGGATCATCCTGCGGCACGCCTTCATCTGATGCCGCGCACCGTCCACGTCGTCGGTGCCGGACTTGCCGGGCTTGCCGCCGCGGTGCGGCTGGCATCGCGCGGGGCACGTGTGTTGGTGCACGAGGCCGCTGGTCAGGCCGGAGGCCGCTGCCGGTCCTACCACGATCCCGTGCTCGACATGGTCATCGACAATGGTAATCACCTGCTGCTGTCGGGCAATCATGCCGCGCTGTCCTATCTTGAGTCGATTGGCGCGCAAGGAAAGCTCGCCGGTCCGCCGGCTGCCGAGTTCGCGTTCATGGATCTTGCCAGCGGCGAGCAATGGACGGTGCGCATCAATGCCGGGCGGGTGCCGTGGTGGATCTTTGATCGCAACCGACGGGTGCCCGGCACAACGGTGCGCGATTATCTTTCGTTCGCGCGCCTGCTGTTCGCCCCGGAGAAAGAAACGATCTGCGAGACGGTGACGTGTGCGGGTCCCCTTTACGAGCGTCTGGCGCGACCACTGTGGGTTGCGGCTCTCAACACCGATCCGAAGGAGGGGAGCGCTCGTCTCGCCGGCGCCATCATTCGCGAAACACTGCTTGCGGGGGGGAATGCCTGCCGGCCGCTCATCGCTCGGGACGGGCTCGGTCCCGTCTTTATCGAGCCGGCGCTACGCTTTCTCGCCGCGCACGATGTGAAGGTCGAGTTCGGACACCGGCTGCGAGCGCTCGGTTTCGCCGATGGCAAGGTCGCCATGCTTGATTTCGGTGACGACAAGCTGGCGATCGAGAACGACGACGCGATCCTGGCCGTGCCGCCGGTGGTCGCGGCGGACCTTGTGCCTGCTCTGAAGACGCCCGCGGAATTCCGCGCCATCGTCAACGCGCATTTCCGTGTCGAGCCGCCCGCCGGCCTTGCTCCCATCATCGGCGTCGTGAACGGCACCGTCGAATGGCTCTTTGCGTTTCCCGACCGATTGTCGGTCACCATCAGTGCGGCCGACCGTCTGCTCGACGTTCCACGCGAGACGTTGGCGCAGAAAATTTGGCACGAGGTCGCGACCCTCACCGCCCTTCCCAAGGCGCTCCCTCCGTGGCAGATCGTGCGTGAACGCCGTGCCACCTTTGCGGCGACCCCGGGTGAGAATGCCAAACGACCTGCCACGGCAACGGCGTGGAGCAATCTTTTCCTCGCCGGCGATTGGACTATGACCGGGCTGCCGGCGACGATAGAAGGGGCAATCCGGTCCGGCAACCGGGCGGCTGATCTGGTTCGCCGCGCGTGATCGGGAGCAAGTGAACCGCATGTCCGTCGGCCTCATGCCGGCTATTCCGGCATCCACAATAGACCGCAGCATCGAGGCGGCGACCGACGCGCTGCTTGGCTTGCAGCGGCCCGACGGGCATTGGGTATTCGAACTCGAAGCGGACGCGACCATTCCGGCGGAATATGTGCTGCTGCGGCACTATCTGGCCGAACCTGTCGACGTCCCGTTGGAAACCAGGATCGGCGCCTATCTGCGTCGCACCCAGGGTGAGCACGGCGGATGGCCGCTGTTCCACGACGGCGCCTTCGACATGAGCGCGAGCGTGAAGGCTTATTTCGCGCTCAAGATGATCGGCGACGCGATCGATGCCCCGCACATGGTGCGTGCGCGCGAAGCGATCCGCTCGCGCGGTGGCGCATCGCGCGCGAACGTGTTCACGCGGCTGATGCTGGCGCTTTTCGGGTTCATCCCGTGGCGTGCGGTCCCGGTCATGCCGGTGGAGATCATGCTGCTTCCGACCTGGTTTCCCTTTCACCTCGACAAGATTTCGTACTGGAGCCGGACCGTTATTGTGCCGCTGCTGGTGCTGCAGGCGCTCAAGCCGAAGGCGCGCAACCCCAGGGGGGTCAGGATCGACGAACTCTTCCTCGAGCCGCCGCAGAGGATCGGCCCGGCCCCGAAGGCGCCGCAGCAGAAAGCCTCGTGGTTCTGGTTGTTTCGTGCAGTCGATTCCCTGCTGCATGCGTTCGAGCCGTTCTTTCCGAAGCGGTCGCGGCGACGCGCGATCGAGCGCGCGGAGGCATGGGTCGGCGAGCGCCTCAACGGCGAGGACGGTCTCGGCGCGATCTTCCCGGCGATGGCGAACAGCTTGATGATGTTCGACGCGCTCGGCTATCCGAAGCATCATCCGCAACGCGCTATTGCGCGCGCGTCGATCGAGAAGCTGCTGGTGATGCACGAGGATGAGGGCTATTGCCAGCCTTGCGTATCGCCGATCTGGGACACCGGGCTCGCTTGTCATGCCTTGCTCGAAGTGGGCGGCGACCGGACGTTGACGCAGGTGCGCAAGGGTCTCGAATGGCTGGTCCCCAAGCAGATCCTGGATGTCAAAGGCGATTGGATCGCGCGGCGCCCCGATGTTCGCCCCGGTGGCTGGGCATTTCAATACGCGAATCCGCACTATCCGGACGTCGACGACACGGCTGTGGTGGTGATGGCAATGGATCGCGTGCAGGGCTTGAGCGCCCAGGCTGACTTCCGCGGTTCGATCGCCCGGGCGCGGGAATGGATCGTGGGAATGCAAAGCGAGAACGGCGCCTGGGGGGCGTTCGATGCCGACAATCACTATGACTATCTCAACAACATCCCCTTTGCCGATCACGGCGCCTTGCTCGACCCCCCGACCGAAGACGTGACCGCGCGCTGTATTTCGATGCTGGCACAGGTCGGCGAGACGGTGGACAAGAGCGAGGCCGTCGCGCGCGCGGTCGACTATCTGCGCCGCACGCAGATGGAGGAGGGGAGTTGGTACGGTCGCTGGGGCATGAACTACATCTATGGCACCTGGTCGGTCCTGTGTGCGCTCAATGCCGCCGGCATCGATCATGCATCACCGGAATTCCGCAAGGCGGTGGCGTGGCTGGTCAAGATCCAGAATGGCGATGGTGGCTGGGGCGAGGACGGCAGCAGCTACAAGCTTGAGTACCGCGGCTATGAGCCTTCGCCGAGCACGGCGTCGCAGACTGCTTGGGCACTGCTCGGCCTGATGGCGGCGGGCGAGGTCGACCATCCCGCGGTCCAGCGCGGGATCGGGTATCTGTCACGGACACAAGGCAGTGACGGCTTCTGGAACGAGCCGCGCTACACCGCTACCGGCTTCCCGCGCGTTTTCTATCTGCGGTATCACGGCTACGCGAAGTTTTTCCCGTTGTGGGCGCTGGCACGCTACCGCAACCTGAGCAATGCCAATGCGCGCGCGGTGGGATTCGGGATGTGACGTGGCGGATATTGCTACTCCGCTGCCTCCAGAGGCTTGACCGGCCGCTTCTCGGTCTGACGAATGGCCGCGAGTTCGTCCTCGACATGACGCGAGAAGACGAATCGTGCCGGCCGCTGCTTGTCGAGCGGGATCTCCGGCGCCATCGGTCCTGCAGTGCGCGGTCCGAACATGGCGACCTTGAGCGCCTGCCAAGGTTGCGAGATCGTCGCCTCGGCGGCGGTCGGCTCGTACCCGCAATGCGCCATGCAGTTCGCGCACTTCTCATACTTGCCGGTGCCGTAGGAATCCCAGTCCGTCGTTTCCATCAGCTCCTGGAAGGTCTTCGCGTATCCTTCGCCCAGCAGGTAGCAGGGCTTCTGCCAGCCGAAAATATTGCGCGTCGGCATGCCCCAAGGCGTGCAGTGATAGGTCTGGTTGCCGGCGAGAAAATCGAGAAATAGGTTCGAATGGATGAAATCCCAGTTCTTGCCCTTCCCCATGCTGAAAACCTTCCGGAACAGCTCCTTGGTCTTCCTGCGGCTCAGGAAGTGATCCTGGTCGGGCGCGCGCTCATAGGCGTAGCCGGGCGAGATCGACACCCCCACGCCGAGCTCCTTGGCGTAGTCGAGAAAGGCGGCAACGTCCTGCGCGGCATGCCCGTCAAAGATCGTAGCGTTGACGTTGACGGTGAAGCCCTTGGCCTTGGCGGCCTTGATCGCGGAGACCGCGCGGTCGAACACACCCGTCTGACAGACCGATTTGTCGTGATGCTCGCGCAGTCCGTCCAGGTGGACAGAGAAGAACAGATAGGGGGACGGCTCGAACAGGTGCAGCTTCTTCTCCAGCAGCAGCGCATTCGTGCACAGCGAGACGAATTTCCTTTTCGCGACCAGGCCCTTCACGATCTCGCCGATCTCGCGATGGATCAGCGGCTCGCCGCCGGGAATTGCGACCATGGGCGCGCCGCATTCGTCGACCGCGTCGAGGCACTGCTGGACCGACAGCCGGCGATTGAGAATGGAATCGGGATAGTCGATCTTGCCGCAGCCGACGCAGGCGAGATTGCAGCGAAACAGCGGTTCCAGCATCAGGACGAGCGGATAGCGTTTGCGCCCCAGCATCTTCTGCTTGAAGATATAGGCGCCGATACGCATTTCCTTAAGAAACGGCACTCGCATTTTTTATCTTCCCAGTTGAACGACTTGATCCGTCGCAAGTTCGCGTTCTGTCTTGCTAGTAAACGCCTCAACTCGTCGCAAGTTCGCGCGGTAACCGGAACTCAATATTCTCCTGCCGGCCCGGCAGAGTCGAGACTTCGACCTCACCAAGTGTTCGCAATGTGTTGATGACGTCGTCCACCAGCACCTCGGGCGCCGAGGCGCCGGCGGTGATGCCGATCACATGCGCGTCCTTGACCCATTGGGGTGCAAGCTCGCTGCCGTCGGCGATGAGGTAGCTCGGAATTCCAGCCTCCTCGCCGATCTCACGCAATCGATTCGAATTGGAACTATTCTTGGCGCCGACGACCAGTATGACGTCGACGTGCTGGCTGAGCTCGCGCACCGCCGACTGGCGGTTTTGCGTGGCGTAGCAGATGTCTCTGATCTCGGGCCCGACGAGGTTGCGATAGCGGCGTTCGAGCGCGGCAATGATGCCGCGCGTGTCGTCGACGCTCAAGGTCGTCTGCGTGACGTAGGCCACCGGCGTGTCGGCTGGAATGTCCAACGCTTCGACCTCCTGCTCGTTCTGCACGAGCATGACGGGACCGTCGATCTGGCCGAGCGTGCCCTCGACTTCGGGGTGTCCGGCGTGGCCGATGAGGATGAGCGCGCGGCCCTGCGCGACATAGCGCTTGCCCTGGTTATGCACCTTGGTCACCAGGGGACAGGTCGCATCGAGCACCGGCAGTTGCCGTCCGCCGGCCTCGTTCACCACGCTCCTGGCCACACCGTGCGCGCTAAAGATGGTCACGGCCCCTTGCGGGACCTCGGACAACTCTTCGACGAAGATCGCGCCCTTGGCCTTGAGGCCATCGACGACGAACTTGTTGTGAACGATCTCGTGGCGGACGTAGACCGGCGGTCCGTATTTCTCGAGCGCCCGCTCGACGATTTCGATGGCGCGCACTACGCCCGCACAGAAACCGCGAGGCTGCGAAAGAAGGACTTTCATGGACGCCCTGCCGGCACGCGGGTCGAGGCGACGCGCACAGCGGCGATGTCCCTTCCGAGCGCCTCGAACACTTTCGCCACTATCGCGTTGGCATCCAGTCCGGCGCTTGCGTACATCGCCGCCGGGCTGTCCTGATCGATGAACAGATCCGGCAGGACCAGCGAGCGCACCTTGAGCCCGCGATCCAGGCTGCCGTGCTCCGCCAGCGTCTGCAGCACGAAGGTGCCGAAGCCGCCGATCGCGCCTTCCTCGATGGTCACGAGCACGTCGTGCTCGCGGGCAAGCCGCAGCACCATTTCGACGTCGAGGGGCTTGGCGAAGCGGGCGTCCGCCACCGTGGTCGAGAGGCCGTGGCTCGCGAGCATATCGGCTGCCTTGAGGCAGTCGGCGAGCCGCGAGCCGAACGAGAGCAACGCAACGGCGGTGCCCTCGCGCACGATGCGGCCTTTTCCGATCTCCAGCGGCACGCCGATTTCGGGCATGTCGACGCCGACCCCGTCGCCGCGCGGATACCGCAACGCGGAGGGACGGTCGTCAATGGCGACCTGGGTCGCGACCATATGGACCAGTTCGGCCTCGTCGGCCGCCGCCATCAAGACGAAGCCCGGCAGGCAGCCGAGATAGGCAATGTCGAACGATCCGGCGTGGGTCGGGCCGTCGGCGCCGACCAGACCGGCACGGTCGAGCGCGAACCGCACCGGCAGGCGTTGGATCGCGACGTCATGCACGATCTGGTCATAGGCGCGCTGCAGGAACGTCGAATAGATCACGGCGAACGGCTTGTATCCTTCGGTCGCCAGGCCGGCGGCAAATGTCACCGCGTGCTGTTCGGCGATTCCGACGTCGAATGTCCGCTCGGGGAAGACCTTGCCGAACATGTCTACGCCGGTACCCGACGGCATCGCTGCAGTGATCGCGACGATGCGCGGGTCCTTTCTCGCCTCTTTGATCAGGCTCTCGCCGAAGACCTTGGTGTAGGAGGGGGCGTTCGATTTCGCCTTGGCCTGCTTGCCGGTGGCGACGTCGAACTTGACCACGCCGTGATACTTGTCGTCGGACGCCTCCGCCGGCGCATAGCCGTGACCCTTCTCGGTGACCACATGCACCAGGATCGGCCCGGTTGGGGCATCGCGCACGTTCTTGAGCACCGGCAGCAGATGCTCGAGATTGTGGCCATCGATCGGTCCGACGTAATAGAAGCCGAGCTCTTCGAACAACGTGCCGCCGGTAACGAGCCCGCGCGCATATTCCTCGATCGCCAGCGCACGGCGTTCCAGGAATTTCGGCAGCGGCTTGGCAATCTGCTTGATGCCCTCGCGCAGCGAGCGATAGGTGCGGCCGGAGACGAGGCGCGCGAGGTAAGCCGGAAGGGCGCCGACCGGCGGCGCAATGGACATGTTATTGTCATTGAGGATGACGATCAGGCGCGAATTCATCGCCCCCGCATTGTTCATGGCCTCGTAAGCCATTCCTGCCGACATCGCTCCGTCGCCGATCACGCAGACGACGTTGTGGGGCTCACCGCGGAGATCGCGCGCCACGGCCATCCCCAGGCCGGCCGAGATCGAGGTGGAGGAATGTGCGGCCCCGAATGGGTCATATTCGCTTTCGGCGCGCTTGGTGAAACCGGACAGGCCTCCGCCCTGGCGCAGGGTCCGGATCCGGTCGCGCCGGCCGGTGAGGATCTTGTGTGGATAGGCTTGGTGCCCCACATCCCAGACCAACCGGTCCCGCGGAGTATCGAACACATGATGCAGCGCGACCGTCAGTTCCACGACCCCGAGGCCAGCCCCAAGGTGCCCACCGGTAACCGCGACTGCACTAATCGTCTCGGTACGCAACTCGTCGGCCAGCTGCCGCAGGGATGCCTCTGGAAGGCGGCGCAGGTCGTCAGGGCTGCTGAGGGCATCTAGCAGTGGGGTCTGTGACATCATCATCCGAGCATTTTCCCACATGGAGTCGCGGGGGCACAGCCCTAATCACTGGACGCTGCGGTTGAAAAGCCCCCATTTGCTGGCTGTCGACTGCAACATACAGCCTGGGGTTGCGAACACACACTGAAGGAACGTTTCCCGCCGGTGTTCTCGGGGCAAGCTTAGTCGTTGTCAACGTACTGAATTGCCTGATATTGCGCCGCCACACATATTAGATCCCGCCCGCCGATTGGGTCCCAAGGGCAAACTCCTAGGATTAGGCATGTTGCAGCAGGCGATCATCACTACGGTTGATTATTGTACCAAATATGCCAGGCAAGTTGTTGGCATAGCTATCCTTTTGGGCCTTGTCACCGGGATCTACGCCGCCGGGCATTTTGCCATCGACGCGGACGTCAACAAGCTCATTTCCAAGGATCTGCCCTGGCGCCAGCGCGAGGCAGCGTTCAACAAGTTCTTCCCCTCGCAAGAGGAGAGCATGCTGGCCGTCGTCGATGCCCCCACCTCCGAGCAGGCGACGCAGGCGACCAACGCCCTGATCCAGAAACTTTCCGCCCAGAAGGATCACTTCCACTCGATCGTGGAGGGCGGCGGAGGGCCATTTTTTCAGAAGAATGGGCTTTTGTTCCTGCCTGCCGAGGAAGTCGTCGGCTTCACCAAGAAACTCGGTGAAGCCAAGCCCGTGATTCAGGTCCTGGCGCAGGATTCGAATCTGCGCGGGCTGACCACGGCGCTCAACTACGGGCTGGTCGGCGCGCGGATGAACCACTACACGCTCGACGACTTCGCCGGCACCATGAATATGGTGTCGGACACCTTGGACGAGGCGATCGCGGGGAAACCGGCGAGCTTCTCCTGGCGCGCGATGCTCAATGGGCGGCCGTCGACGACGAGCGAGCGCCGCCGCTTCATCGAGATCCGGCCGGTGCTCGATTTCGCCGCTCTCATGCCCGGGAAGGCTGCCACCGACGCGATTCGGAGCGCGGCGGCTGACCTGGCCACGCAATATGGTGCGCGGGTGCGGCTGACCGGGCCGGTGGCGATCGCCGATGAGGAATATGCCACCTTGCAGGAGGGGGCTTTTGTCAACACCACCCTCACCATCGTGGTGGTATTGACCATCCTGTGGCTTGCGCTGCGGTCGTTCGGGATTATCCTCGCCGTTTTCGTCAGCCTCCTCATCGGCCTTTCCATCACCGCCGCGATCGGATTGGCCTTGGTGGGTGCGCTCAACCTGATCTCGGTCGCCTTCGCCGTTCTTTTCATCGGCCTCGGCGTCGATTTCGGAATTCAGTTCAGCGTGCGCTATCGCGCCGAGCGGCATGAGGTCGACGATCTTCATCAAGCCTTGATTCGCACCGCGCGCTATGTCGGTGCGCCGCTGACGCTTGCCGCCGCCGCCACCGCCGCGGGTTTTCTCTCCTTCCTCCCGACCGACTACAAGGGGCTGTCAGAGCTCGGCCTGCTCGCCGGCCTCGGAATGATCATCGCGTTCATCACCAGCATCACCGTGATTCCCGCATTGTTGATGCTCCTGCGCCCGCCGGGTGAGCCGGAAGGAATGGGCTTCACGTTCCTCGCGCCCCTCGATCGGGCGATGGAACGGCACCGGATTCCGATCATCGTCTGCACCGGGCTCGTGGTCGCGGCCGGACTGCCACTGCTGTATTGGCTGCAGTTCGACTTCAATCCGCTCAACCTCAGAAGTCCGAAGGTCGAGTCGGTTGCGACGTTCCTGGAGCTGCGCAGCGATCCCGCGATCGGGGCGAGCTCGATCTATATGCTGGCGCCGAACGAGGAGGCGGTGAAGGCTGTCGCGCAGAAGCTGTCCCAGCTGCCGGAGGTTTCAAGCGTAAAGACGGTCGAGAATTTCATTCCTGCTGATCAGCAGCCCAAGCTCGCCGCCATCCGTCAGCTCGCCACCGTGCTCGAGCCCGCCTTGCGGCCGGACCCGAACAAGAAGCCGCCGACGGACGCCGACAACATCGCCGCACTCAAGGCCGCGGTCGGGAACCTGAAGCAGGCGGCAAGTACGCAGACCGGGCGTGGCGGCGCGGCGGCCAACCGGCTCGCTGACGACCTCACGAAACTTGCGGACGGCGATCAGGCGATGCGCGCGCGCGCGGACGTGGCCATGATCCCCCCGCTCGTGACCGCCCTCAATGAGCTGCGCGGCTATCTGCAAGCCGAGC
>Ga0068863_100005152_pt1 | contig 12896 bp, 10 predicted proteins | sample KBSSwiS62_FD_66596 | JGI IMG/M metagenome (GOLD analysis project Ga0068863, IMG submission 66596) | Switchgrass rhizosphere microbial communities from Kellogg Biological Station, Michigan, USA - KBS Switchgrass S6-2 | ecosystem: Host-associated > Plants > Roots > Rhizosphere > Soil ...
CGGTACGCAGCCCGAGGAGCACCATCGGCACGAACAACAGCAGGGGATACAGCTTCGCGGCCACACCGAGGCCGATCAGCGCGCCCGCCAGCCAAGGTTTTCGCCGCGCCCACGCCAACAGCGCCCCCGTCGCGAAAGCCGTTGCCAGAGCATCGAAATTCGTGAACACCTGAAAGATCAGGATCGGTGACGCCGCGACCAACGCCGCATCCCAGACACGTCGCGGCCCAGCCAGTCGCGAACTCGCCCACACCGTGACCAACCACGCCAGCGCCAACCCGAAGGCGGCGATGTTGAAGAACATCACCACCTCCGCGATGACCGGCAAGGAAACCAGCTTCGTCAGCGCGGTATACGTCTTGGCCAGTGCCATCGACACGTACTGGTAGATACCCGTCAGCACGGGATACTCCATGTAGCGCACCGCGATGTTGCCGTCGTACTGCTTGCGCGGCTTGCCGTCGCTGTCGGTCTCGATCCAGCTGGACTTGTACGGAAACTTGCCCAGGTTCAACAGCTCTGCTGTGTAGAGCGGAACCGTGTCGGAATAACAGAGTTCGTAATAGGCCCGCTGGTTCTGCCAGTTGCCCACCCGCTGATCGGCCGTGCCGGTCCCCGTGGTCTGCAGGCATGCAGCCTTCGTCGAGTAGCCCAGCGCGAGAAACACCAATGCGATGATCAGCATCGCCCGCAGCGGCGTCAGAAAGCGCTGGCGACCGATCAACGCGTGCCGGCCAACGGGACCACCGATCACCCCAGACAGCGCCGCACCGATCGCGTCGGTGCGGCTGGGGAGGTCACGGTCGTCGAGGCTTCGCCTATCCTCGGCGAGCCGCGCCGGCGAAACCGTAGCCGGCTCCGGCTCTGTCACGGAGGCGGCGGGGGTCCAGCCGCCGGGACGCCTGGCTGTCCTGGCGGCGCCGGGGGGCCGACGGGCATGGTGGTCGGGGGGCCGATCGGGATCGTAATGCCCGGTGCCACTTCGATTGTCGGCTGAATGACGGTCTCCGACGGGATCGGCGGCGCGGTGGTCGACGGCGGCGGCGGTGGGGCCTGCGGCACACCGGCATAGCCACCGATCTCCTCAGGCTTCGGGAACGACTCGTTGTCGGTGCCCTTCAGCGCACCGTCCATCGTCGACTTCCAGATGTCGGACGGTAAGCCCGACCCGTAAACCGCTCCACCGGAGGCGTTTACGAGTGGTTTCGTGCCTTCGGTGGTGCCCACCCACACCGCCGTCGACAGCGACGGGGTATATCCGACCATCCATGCGTCACGGTTGGCGTCGGTGTCGCCGAGTTGGTTGGTGCCGGTCTTGGCGGCCGACGCACGGCCACCGGCCAGGTTGTGGCCGCGGGACCAGCCAGCGATCGGCTGCATCGCAGCCGTGACGTTGTCGGCCACCTTCTTGTCGATGCGTTGCTCACCGTTGTCGCTGTCCTGGCTGGCGTCGAACAACACGTCACCGCGCGAGTTGACCACCTTCTGCACGAAGTGCGGCTTGTGATACACACCCGAGGCGGCGAGCGTGGCGTACGCGGATGCCATGTCGAAGACGCGAGTCTGGTACTGGCCCAACACAACTCCGTTGTTGGGTGGTCCGCCCTTGCCGTCCTCGGACAGGGTGTGCTCGACGCCGGGGAAGCTCTCTGCGACGCCCGCCTTGTGTGCGGCGTCGGCGACGTCCTCTGGGCCATTCTTCAGCTTCAGCATCAGCCGGTAGTAGCTCGTGTTCAGCGACCGCTTCAGCGCCTCGGCGATGTTGCAGACGCCGCACCCTTCACCCTCGACGTTGGTGATCTTGATGCCGTTGACCTCGACCGGGGAGCTGTCGACCTGATAACCGAGGCCCATGCCCTGCTCCAGTGCGGCCACCAGGGCGAACACCTTGAACGACGAACCCGTCGGCAGGCCCGCCTGTGCGAAGTCGAAGCCCTGTGCGTCGGTGCCGCCGTAATACGCCTTCACACCACCGGTTTTCGGGTCGATCGACACGATCGCCGTGCGCATGTCGGCGTCTTGACCCTCCAGATATTTGGATGCCGCGGACTCGGCGGCCGCCTGCGCCTTCGGGTCGATCGTCGTGGTGATCTGCAGGCCCTGTGTGTTCAGCGTCCGCTCGTCGATGTTGAACAGGTCGAGCAGTTCCTGGGTGACCTGCCGCTCGATCAGCCCGTTCGGGCCACTGGTCTGGTTCTGCGAGCGCGCTTGCTCCGGCGGCACGGTCGGCGGGAACTGCTGTGCGGCACGGTCTTGCTTGGACAGCGCGCCGATGTCGACCATGCCGTCGAGCACCCAGTTCCACCGCTCTGCGGCGCCCTCCGGGTTGACGGCGGGATCCAGGCCCGACGGTCGCTGGATGAGCGCGGCCAGTAGTGCGCCCTCGGCGACGTTGAGTTGCTCGACCGGCTTGTCGAAGTACGCCTTGGCTGCCGCCGAGATGCCATACGCGCCCCGGCCGAAATAGATGATGTTCAGGTAGGACTGCAGCACTTGGTCTTTCGACCACTCGCTGGACATCTTCGTCGAGATGACCAGTTCTTTGGCCTTGCGGACCAAACCACCGACACCCGAGCGCGCGTCACCGACCAACGCGTTCTTGACGTACTGCTGGGTGATCGTCGAGCCACCCTGCAGGTCGCCGCCGAAGATGTTGTTCTTGAACGCTCTTGCAAAGCCGCTGAACGAGAAGCCGGGATTGGAGTAGAAGTCGCGATCCTCGGCGGCCATCACGGCGTTGCGCACGTGAACTGGGATCTGGTCGATGTTGACGTCGACGCGATTGCCTTCGGGCGGAACGATTTTCGCGAGCTCGCTGCCGTCGCTGGCCAGAATCGTCGACACCTGGTTGGTGCGGATGTCGCCGGGCTTGGGCACATCGACGATGAGGTAGGCCATCGCGAACGTGACGATGGGCAGCACGATGACTACGGCCGCCGTGATGTAGAGCCCGCGGCGCACCCACTTCCAGTTGATCTGATGCCGGAAGCTGGGCTTCGGCGCCGGTGGCGGCCCTCCTCGTGGGCCACCGCCACCGGGTGGACGCCGTGGCGGAGGCGGCGGCGGTTGCCTCGGCGGTGCCGGCGGCGTGCCGTCCAGCGCCCGCTTGACCACGTCGATCGGGTCGCGCAGATGCGCAGGCGTGCCAGCACGCACCGGCGGCAGGACTGCGGTCAACCGGTCGTCGGGAGGAACACCCGCGGCCCGATGCCGGGGCGGCCCGTCCGGGCGATTCGGCGGCGGCGGGGGCGCGCCAGCACCATCAGCCCCGCGCCCTCTGCGGACATCACTGGCTGACCGGTCGTGGCGCCCTTCGCTATTCACTGGCCGTGCGCGCGCGACCGCGCGCCGACTGGGTGCCCCTCGGTCCACGCCCCTTCTTTGGCGGCGGGATCGCGCCGAGCACATACGACTTGACCAAGTGATTCCAACTGCAGGTGCGGCATACCTCCACCACGTGTACGGAGAATTCGTCGTAGCGGGTCGCCAGCAGTACCAACTCCTCGGCGGTGCGAGCCGAACCGGAGACAGCGCCCAGGTGGTCACCGAAGACCCACGACACCAAGGTGAGCTGCTCCTTGCGGCAGATCGGACACGTCACCGAACTGGGCTTCCCATGGAACTTCGCGGCCCGCAGCAGGTAGGGGTTGGCGTCACAGACCTCCGAGACGCCGGTGCGGCCGGAGTACACCTCGGCCAGCAAGGACCGACGCCGAAGGGCGTAGTCCACTACCTGTCGCTGCAGTCGCACGGAGACCAGAGTACGTCGGCCTCGCTGCCGCCGAGGCGTGACTGCGCCGCCGTTGCCCAGTGATGACGATCTGGTCTGCGGTGATAGCAACCGAACTCTTACGATCATCGTCGTGGCGACACGGCATACACCGGGAACGCGGGCGAAGGACAGCGACCGCAATGACACCTGCCAGATCCTCGACAGTGCGCTGTCGGACGGGCAGCTGTCGATGGAGGAGCACCGAACCAGGGTTGCGATGGCGACCGGTGCCGAGACTCTCGGCGATCTGCAGTCGTTGGTGTCGGATCTGCAGACCAACAACGCGCCGGTACAACTGCCCGATCTGAAGAAGCGGCCGAAGTTGTCGAGCGCAGGTCGTAGCCGAGGCATCGGCATCGCAGTGGCCGCAGTGCTCGTGCTCCTGGGCATCGCGATCGGCTGGGGTCTGTACGGCAACACGTCCTCTCCGCTGAGCTTTCAAACCGATCCGGGCGCGAAGTCAGACGGCGTCGTCGCGAATGTGTCCGCGCCACCGCGCCTGCTGCACTCAGTGGGTGGTTTGAACGGGTTGCTGGAGCAGTCCCGCAAAAAGTTCGGCGACACCATGGGTTACGGCATGACCATCTATCCCGACTATGCGGTGATGGAACGGGCAGATCCGAACGACGACCGTCGCGTGCTTCGCTACGACTACCGAGGCGGCTGGCGGGGCGATCCGTCCGCAAGCGGTAAGAGCGACGACGAGAAGCTGGTCGACCTCGGCCAATTCGACGTGACTGCCATCGTCGGCCGGCTGCGTGGCGCCCCGCAGATTCTCGGCGTCGAGCAGAAGGACGTGAAGAACATCTACGTCTCGATCGACCCGAGCAAGGATCCGGCCACGCCGGGCGCCATCTCGATCTCGATTTATGTGTCGACCACCTATGACAAGGGCGGCCGTCTCGAGGTCGATTCGCAGGGCAACGTCACAAGCCAATACCCCCCGGACTGACCGTCGTGCGAGTCTCTTCGACGTCACCGCTATAGCGGCGCATATATCGGCGCGATACACTGGCCCGAGGTGTCGAACCGTCGTAGCGGCCAAGTTCAAGTCTTCCGGGGAGGTGATTCGTTTGCTAGAGCTCGCCATCCTGGGTCTCCTGCTCGAATCACCGATGCACGGCTACGAGCTGCGTAAACGGCTGACCGGCCTGCTCGGCGCCTTTCGTGCGTTCTCCTACGGTTCGCTCTACCCGGCGCTGCGCCGCATGCAGGCCGACGGGCTGATCGTCGAGGACGCCGCACCGGAGGGGATCCCGAAGGTGCGTCGCGCGCGGCGCGTCTACCAGCTCACCGATGCGGGCAAGCAACGCTTCGCTGAACTGGTGGCCGACACCGGTCCGCAGAATTTCTCCGACGACGGGTTCGGCGTGCACCTCGCGTTTTTCAATCGCACGCCGGCCGAGGCCCGAATGCGAATCCTGGAGGGCCGCCGCCGTCAGGTGGAAGAACGTCGTGAGGGTCTGCGCGAAGCAGTGGCGCGGGCCAGCAGTTCGCTTGATCGCTACACCCGACAGCTGCATCAGTTGGGTTTGGAGTCCAGCGAGCGGGAAGTCAAGTGGCTGAACGAGCTGATAGCCGCCGAGCGGACGGCGCAGGGACGCTCGGACAACCCAGTCCAGCCGTAAGCAATACCGAGTTTGTACGACAGGAATTACGAAGGGAAGAGTCGTCATGACTGAGAACACCGAGGTGCGGGTCGCGATTGTCGGTGTAGGTAACTGCGCGTCCTCGCTTGTGCAGGGTGTGCAGTATTACCAGGACGCCGACGAGAACGCGACGGTGCCCGGCCTGATGCATGTGCGCCTCGGCCCGTACCACGTCCGCGACGTGAAGTTCGTCGCCGCGTTCGACGTCGACGCCAAGAAGGTCGGCTTCGACCTGTCCGAGGCGATCTTCGCGTCGGAGAACAACACCATCAAGATCGCCGACGTGCCGCCCACCAACGTCACGGTGCAGCGCGGCCCGACACTGGACGGCATCGGCAAGTACTACGCCGAGACCATCGAGGTATCCGACGTCGAGGCGGTCGACGTGGTGAAGACGTTGAAGGACAACAACGTCGACGTGATGGTGTCCTACCTGCCCGTCGGCTCCGAAGAGGCCGACAAGTTCTACGCGCAGTGCGCGATCGACGCCGGCGTGGCATTCGTCAACGCGCTGCCGGTCTTCATCGCGAGCGACCCGGTCTGGGCCAAGAAGTTCGAAGACGCCGGTGTGCCGATCGTCGGCGACGACATCAAGAGCCAGGTCGGCGCGACCATCACGCACCGCGTGATGGCCAAGCTGTTCGAGGACCGCGGTGTGCAGCTCGACCGCACGATGCAGCTGAACGTCGGCGGCAACATGGACTTCCTGAACATGCTCGAGCGTGAGCGGCTGGAGTCGAAGAAGATCTCCAAGACCCAGGCCGTCACGTCCAACCTGCAGCGTGAGTTCAAGACCAAGGACGTGCACATCGGCCCGTCGGATCACGTCGGCTGGCTCGACGACCGCAAGTGGGCCTACGTGCGGCTCGAAGGCCGCGCCTTCGGCGACGTGCCGCTGAACCTGGAGTACAAGCTCGAGGTGTGGGACTCGCCGAACTCGGCAGGCGTCATCATCGACGCGGTGCGTGCGGCGAAGATCGCCAAGGACCGTGGCATCGGAGGACCTGTCGAGGCCGCGTCGGCGTACCTGATGAAGAGCCCGCCGAAGCAGCTGCCCGACGACATCGCCCGGGCGCAGCTCGAGACCTTCATCGAGGGCTGAACCGCAACGTCGGCAAGCAACGGGGACCCCATCGGGGTCCCCGTTTCGCATGTTGCTCTTGTCGGGGTTTGACGAGGTTTACGCAGATGGCCGGGGGGTATGACGCTGGTGTCAATAATTTCTGCGGCCGCTTCAGCCTCGATTCAAGGAGTACGCCATGCAAGACCAACTCAGAGACATGTGGGGGTCGGTGCTCGCCATCGCTCCAAAGCTTCTCCTCTTCCTCGTCATTCTGATTGTCGGCTGGATTGTGGCGAAGCTGATCGCCAAGGCGGTCGACAAGATCCTCGAGCGCGTGGGTTTCGATCGCGCGGTGGAGCGGGGCGGTATGCGGCGCGCGCTGGAACGCAGCAGTTATGACGCCTCGACCATCGTCAGCAAGATCGTCTACTACGGGCTGTTGCTGATCGTTCTGAATTTCGCCTTCGGCGTCTTCGGTCCGAATCCGGTGAGCGAACTGATCGCCGGCGTCATCGCGTTTCTGCCCCGACTGTTCGTCGCGCTGATCATCGTCGTGGTGGCCGCCGCGATCGCGGCTGCGGTTCGCGACATCGTCTCGAACGCACTGAGCGGATTCAGCTACGGGCGGGCGCTCGGAACTCTTGCCAGCGTCTTCATCCTCGGATTGGGCATCATCGCAGCGCTCAACCAGGTGGGCATCGCGCTGACCGTGACGCTGCCGGTCCTGGTTGCGGTCTTGGCGACCATCGGCGGCATCCTCGTGGTCGGCGTCGGCGGTGGCCTGATCAAGCCGATGCAGGCGCGATGGGAGAACTACCTGACGACAGCAGAGCGCGAAGGCCGCAACATTCGGGAGCGGCGCTCAAGCGCCCACCCCGCACCTGTGGGCCGTGTATCCAGCGAACGCGCGCCGGAGTCTGACTACAAGTGGACGGCCGACGAGCCCTCGGAGCGGCCGCAACGCACGACCACGACTGCGCCGACGACAACGCGGCCTGCGCATTACAGCGAGGGGCGGCCGAAGGCCTAACAGCGTTAGCCTCGACGGCGTGACCTACGCCGAAGTCTCCGACGACGAATTGGCCGGCCTCGACGAGTTCGGGCTGCTGCACGAAAACGCTGAGCAGATCGGGGCTGACACGATTCCGTCGGTGCGGCGCATCGAGTCGGGTCCGATCAGCGCGCTCAAGTGGGGCGACGAATCCCCGCAGGTGGTGTTCCTGCACGGCGGCGGGCAGAACGCGCACACCTGGGACACGGTGATCGTCGGACTCGGGCTGCCCGCGCTCGCGATCGATCTGCCCGGGCACGGTCGATCGGCGTGGCGCGAGGACGGCGACTATGGGCCGCGGCTCAATGCCGAGACACTGCGGCCCATGCTGCGCGAATGGGCACCCAATCCCCGTCTTGTGGTCGGCATGTCGCTGGGTGGGCTGACCGCGCTACGGATTGCGGCGTCGGAGCCGGAACTCGTTCCGGAGTTGGTGCTCGTCGACGTCACGCCGTCGGCACCCGAGCGCCACGAGCAGATGACGAAGGCCCAGATGGGCACCGTCGCACTGGTCCAAGGCGACAGAACGTTTCCGACGTTTCAGGCGATGCTCGACGTGACGGTGGCCGCAGCACCGCATCGTGATCGGAAGTCGTTGCGCCGCGGCGTCTTTCACAACTCGAAGCAGCTCGACGACGGCACCTGGACGTGGCGCTACGACTCGTTCCGCAAGGGTGACGGCTTCGAGCGACTGTGGGACGACGTGCCCGCGATCACGATGCCGACAACGTTGGTGCGTGGCGCGAATTCGCACTTCGTCAACGACGAGGACGCCAAGGCGTTCGCGAAGGGAGCGCCGGGCTTTCAGCGGACGCATGTCGTCGCCGACTCCGGGCATTCGGTTCAGGGCGACCAGCCGGCGGCTCTCGTCGAGATCTTGCGCGGCGTGCTGGGCGGCTAGTGTCCCCAGCTGTTTACCAATTGCTTCCCAGCTGATTGCCAAACAGTCGTAGGTTCCACGATGTGGCCCTCATTCCGTTGAATCTGCTTGTCGCCCACGGCGGCCGGTCCTCGCGCCAGCATGTGACCTGCCGGTACAAGTGCGGCGACGCCTGCTCCAAGCCCGCACCCAACCCCACCGACAACGAATACTTCGGCGACATCGTCAAGGCGCTCTCGCGGCGGTCGATGCTACGTGCCGGCGGCGTCGCGGTGCTGGCGGTCGGTGCCGGGTCGGCGCTGGCAGCCTGCGCAGGCGGCGAGCAGCCCGTCGCGACGCCCACCTCATCGCCCACGCCCGCTGCGCCGCCGCCCGGCATGAACTTCACCGCCGTGGCCCCCAACAAAGAGGACGCCGTCGTCATCCCCGAGGGCTATCAGCAGTCGGTGGTGATCAGTTGGGGCGACCCGATCCTGCCCAACGCCCCGAAGTTCGACGTGAAGGCGCAGACCGCCGCCGCGCAGCGCGGCCAGTTCGGTTTCAACAACGACTTCGCCGGCCTGCTGCCCATCCCCGGCCAGGAGAACCGCTTCCTGTTGGTCACCAACCATGAGTACGTCACCCCGCAGTTCATGTTCCCCGGGTACGACGCCAAAAAGCCCACACGCGAGCAGTTCGACATCGAGATCGCCGCGCTCGGCATGTCCGTCGTCGAAGTCGAGCGCACCCCGGACGGGCTCAAACCGGTGGCAGGCGCCTACAACCGGCGCATCACCGCCGACACCCCGTTCACGCTGACCGGCCCCGCGGCGGGCACCGACTACGTCAAGACGGCCGCAGACCCGACCGGACGCACCGTGGCCGGCACCTTCGCCAACTGCTCCGGCGGCGTAACCCCTTGGGGCACAGTACTTTCCGGTGAGGAGAACTTCCATAGTTATTTCGGCGCTGCCGATGGCGCGCCCAAGCCGAGCCCGGTGGACGCCGACCGCTTCGACCGCTACGGCGTTGCGCACGAGCCATCAGAACTGCTGTGGGAAACCTTCGACCCGCGCTTCGACGTCGCCAAGATGCCCAACGAAGTCAACCGGTTCGGCTGGGTGGTCGAGATCAACCCGTGGGATCCCAACTCGAAACCCGTCAAGCACACCGCGCTGGGCCGGCTCAAGCACGAGGCCGCCACCATCTATGTCACGGGCGACGGCACAGTGGTCGCCTACAGCGGCGACGACGAACGCTTCGACTACATGTACAAGTTCGTCTCCGCCAAGAAGATTCAGCCAGGCACCGATCCGGCCGCGATGGCGCACAACCTGACGATCCTCGACGAGGGCACGCTGTACGTCGCGAAGCTCACCAGCGACATCCCCTCCGACGAGATCGACGGCTCCGGCAAGCTGCCGAAAGAAGGCGCTTTCAGCGGCACCGGAACGTGGCTTCCGCTGCTGCGCTCCGGTCCCAACGGCGAGGGCCAGTCGCTGGTCGACGGCGTCACCGCGCAGGAGGCGGCGGTCTTCACCCGACTCGCGGCCGATAAGGCAGGCGCCACCAAGATGGATCGCCCCGAAGACTTCGAGGCCAACCCCAAGACCGGCAAGGTGTACGTCGCGCTGACCAACAACGACAAGCGCGGCACGCAAGGCAAGGCGCCCGTCGACGCCGCGAACCCGCGCAACGAGAACAAGAACGGACAGATCCTCGAGATCACCGACGACCACGCGGGCACCAACTTCACCTGGGATCTGCTTCTTGTCTGCGGCGACCCGAAGGCCGCCGACACGTACTTCGCCGGTTTCGACAAGGCGAAGGTCAGCCCGATCTCCTGCCCCGACAACGTCGCGTTCGACAGCCACGGAAACCTGTGGATCTCCACCGACGGCAACGCCCTGAAGTCCAACGACGGGTTGTTCGCCGTCGCGCTCGAAGGCCCCAACCGCGGCGAGACCAAGCAGTTCCTGACCGTGCCGAAGGGCGCCGAGACATGCGGCCCCGTCGTGACCGACGACCTCGTCACGGTGTGCGTGCAGCATCCCGGCGAAAACGACGACAACAGCCTCGACAATCCGCTGTCGCACTGGCCGGAGGGTGGCACCGGAACGGCCAGGCCGTCGGTGGTCGCGGTCTGGAAGGCCAACGGCCAAATAGGCGTATAGCGTCAAGACAGTGAGCTTCGGAATCCGCATCGGCGTGCAACTGCAGCCGCAACACTCCCCGCAATACAGCCACATCCGCGACGCGGTCCGCCGCTGTGAGGACATCGGCGTCGACGTCGCATTCAACTGGGATCACTTCTTCCCGCTCTACGGCGATCCCGACGGCCCGCATTACGAATGCTGGACGATGCTCGGCGCGTGGGCCGAGCAGACGTCACGCCTCGAGATCGGCGCGCTGGTCACCTGCAACTCGTATCGCAACCCCGAGCTGCTGGCCGATATGGCGCGCACCGTCGACCACATCTCCGAGGGGCGCCTGATCCTGGGCATCGGTTCCGGCTGGAAGCAGAAGGATTACGACGAGTACGGCTACGAGTTCGGGACCGTCGGCAGCAGGCTCGACGATCTCGCCGCCGACTTCCCGCGTATCAAGTCGCGGCTGGCCAAGCTCAATCCGGCGCCGACCCGCGACATCCCCGTGCTGATCGGCGGACAGGGCGAGAAGAAGACACTGCGACTGGTCGCCGAGTACGCCGACATCTGGCACGGATTCACCTCGCTGGACACCTACCCCGCGAAGGCGGAGATTCTGGCGCGACACTGCGCGGACGTCGGCCGCGACCCGGCCAGCATCGAGCGCTCCGCAGGTGTGCAGGGCAAGGGCCTCGATGCGCTGCTGGCCGAGGCCGACGCGTTCGCCGACCTGGGGGTCACGTTGCTGACCGTCGGCGTCAACGGACCCGACTACGACCTGACGCAGGCCGAAGCGCTGTGCCGCTGGCGCGACCGTCGGCAATGAATGGAAACTGAACTGACAGAACGGCTCCCGGCGCGGCGGCTACGTGAGATGCTGACCGCGCCATGCCGAAGAAGTATGGGGTCAAAGAAAAAGACCTCGTGGTTTCGCATGTCGTCAACCTGGTGCTGACTGGCAAACTGCGGTCGGGGGACCGGATTGATCGCAACGAGATCGCCAATGATTTAGGACTGTCCCGCGTCCCGATACAGGAGGCGGTGGTCCAGCTCGAGCACGACGGCATCCTGTCGACGCAGTACCACCGCGGCGCGTACGTCGAACGATTCGACGAGTCGGTGGTGCGCGAACACCACGAGCTCTACGGACTGTTGAGCGGCCTCGCATCGTCGCGCGCCGCAGTCGACGGGCTGCCGCGCATCCTCGACCAGCTGGCCGTGTTGACGGAAGCGATGCGCAGTAGCAAAGACTCGCGCACCTTTCAGGAGACGGCCTGGCAGTTCCGCAGCGTGATCAACGACGAGTACGCGGGCCCGCGGTTGCAGGCGGCCATCCGGGCGTCGCAGACGTTCATGCCACGCGGCTTCTGGTTGGCCTACCTCAACAACCACGACGAGATGCTGCCGTTCTTCGAAGCCGAGACGGCCGCCATTGCCCGCCGGGACCCTGATGCTGCCCGCGCCGCGTGCGCCGAACGCTCCGATGCGATGGCCAGGATCATGCTGGGCGAGTTGGTGCGCCGCGGAGTGCTGCGTCCTTCAGGCGCATCGGTTGTGTTCTAACTGAGCTGAAGGCGATTCCCTCAGGCGCTCGGCGGCTACCTTGCTCTGATGACTGCCGTGAAGACATTCGTCGTCGCCCTGGTCGCGCTGTTGATCGGCAGCATCGGGCTGGCGGCGCCAGCGGGCGCGGTCGATCAGTGCGCCCCGCCAGGAGTCTCGAGTGCCAGCGCGTTGCCGACCAATCTCGCCGCCGCCGCGCAGGGCCCCGGCGCCGACAAGTACACGACCGCGACGGTCCAACCGCTGTCTGCGGTCAACGTCAACGCGCTCGGCTTGAGTGTGCCGGGCACTCTGACCGTCGGCACGCTGTCCGATGCGCCGCCGAGCATCTGCATCAACTCCGCGGGCCAGTTCACGGGCTTCGACAACGAGCTGTTGCGCGCGATCGCGGACAAGCTGGGGCTGAAGATCAACTTCGTCGGCACCGAGTTCTCGGGGTTGCTTGCACAGGTGGCGGCGCGGCGCTTCGACGTCGGCTCGTCGTCGATCACCACCACCGATGCGCGGCGGAAAACCGTCGGCTTCACCAACGGCTACGACTTCGGCTACTTCTCCTTGGTGGTGCCTTCGGGCTCGCCGATCACCGGCTTCGACAAGCTGGCGGCCGGCCAGCGCATCGGCGTCGTGCAGGGCACGGTGCAGGAGGCATACGTCATCGACACGCTGCATCTGCAGCCGGTGAAGTTCCCCGACTACAACACCGTCTACGCCAGCCTCAAGACCCGCCAGATCGACGCGTGGGTGGCGCCGTCACAGCAGGCGTCGGGCACCGTGCAGGCAGGCGATCCGGCG
>Ga0068863_100005154_pt1 | contig 12894 bp, 10 predicted proteins | sample KBSSwiS62_FD_66596 | JGI IMG/M metagenome (GOLD analysis project Ga0068863, IMG submission 66596) | Switchgrass rhizosphere microbial communities from Kellogg Biological Station, Michigan, USA - KBS Switchgrass S6-2 | ecosystem: Host-associated > Plants > Roots > Rhizosphere > Soil ...
CAGATCGGGCGCCCCTGCCTGCTCGGCTACATCGACAAGTGCTCGGCGCCCTGCGTCGGCCGGGTCACCGCGGAGGAGCACCGGCACATCGTCGAGGACTTCGCCGAGTTCCTCTCCGGCCGCACCGACCGGATGGTCCGCGAGCTGGAGCGCCGGATGCAGACCGCGTCCGAGGAGCTGGAGTTCGAGAAGGCCGCCCGGCTGCGGGACGACGTCGGCGCGCTCAAGCGGGCCATGGAGCGGCAGGCCGTGGTGCTGGGGGACGGCACGGACGCGGACGTCGTCGCGTTCGCGCAGGACGAGCTCGAGGCCGCCGTCCAGGTCTTCCACGTGCGCGGCGGCCGAGTGCGCGGCCAGCGCGGCTGGGTGATCGACAAGACGGACGAGACGGCGGACACCGCCGCGCTGGTCGAGCGGTTCGTGACCCAGTTCTACGGCGAGCAGGCCGCCCTGGCCGACCAGGCGGACGACGCCACCCAGCCGGTCCCCAAGGAGATCCTGGTCCCGGAGCTGCCCCCGGAGTCGGACGCGCTGCAGCAGTGGCTCTCCGGCCTGCGCGGCTCCCGGGTCAGCCTGCGGGTGCCGCAGCGCGGGGACAAACGGGCGCTGGCCGAGACCGTGCAGCGCAACGCGCAGGAGTCCTTCACCCAGCACAAGCTGCGCCGCGCCGGGGACCTCACCGCGCGCAGCGCCGCCCTGCAGGAGCTGCAGGAGGCGCTGGGGCTGGACCAGGCGCCGCTGCGGATCGAGTGCATCGACGTGTCGCACGTGCAGGGCACCAACGTGGTCGCGTCCCTGGTGGTGTTCGAGGACGGGTTGGCGAAGAAGTCGGACTACCGGCGCTTCGAGGTGCGGGACGGGGCCCAGGGCGGGGACGTCGCCTCGATCGCCGAGGTCGTCCGGCGTCGGTTCCGGAGGTACCTGGCGGAGGGCTCGGAGAATCCGGAGGACATGACCAAGGTCCGGTCCGGGATCGACCCGGACACCGGCAGGCCGCGCAAGTTCGCCTACGCGCCGAACCTGCTCGTCGTGGACGGCGGGCAGCCGCAGGTCGAGGCGGCTGCGGACGTGCTCGCGGACCTGGGCGTCCACGACGTCGCGCTGTGCGGTCTGGCCAAGCGGCTGGAGGAGGTCTGGCTGCCCGGGGACCCGGACCCGGTGATCCTCTCCCGGACCAGCGAGGCGCTCTACCTCCTGCAGCGGGCGCGGGACGAGGCGCACCGGTTCGCCATCACCTATCACCGGCAGCGTCGTTCCAAGGGGATGACGGCCTCGGAGCTGGACACCGTGCCCGGGCTCGGCCCCGCCCGACGACAGGCGCTGCTGAAGCACTTCGGCTCGATGAAGAAGATCAAGGCGGCGGAGGTGGCGGAGATCGCGGGTCTGCCCGGGTTCGGACAGCGCACCGCCGAGGCGGTCGTGGCGGCCCTGCACCCGGAGAAGGAGAGCTCGTGACCGTCGACGTGTTCTCTCCCGCGGAGGCGGCGTGACCGAGCACGGCATCGAGGTCGCCCTGGTCAGCGGCCTGTCCGGGGCCGGGCGGAGCACCGCGGCCAAGGTCATGGAGGACCTCGGCTGGTTCGTGGTGGACAACCTGCCGCCCGAGCTGATCGAGACGATGGTGGACCTCGGCGCCAAGGCCCAGGGCGAGGTCCGGCGGATCGCGGTGGTCATGGACGTCCGCAGCCGCGCGTTCACCCGGGACCTCGGCGCGGTGATCCGGGACCTGGACGCGCGCGGGTACAAGCCCCGGTTGCTGTTCCTGGAGGCCGCGGACCCGGTGCTGGTGCGGCGGTTCGAGGCCAACCGGCGCAGCCACCCGCTGCAGGGGGACGGCAGGCTGGTCGACGGGATCACCGCCGAGCGGGAGCTGCTGCGCCCGTTGCGCGAGGCCGCGGACCTGGTCGTGGACACCTCCACGCTGTCGGTGCACCAGCTCCGGGCCCGGATCGAGCAGGGCTTCGAGACGGGTGCGCCGGAGCCGACCCGGGTCAACTTCCTGTCCTTCGGCTACAAGTACGGGCTCCCGCTGGACTCCGACCTCGTCGTCGACATGCGGTTCCTGCCGAACCCGCACTGGATCCCGGAGCTGCGCGAGCTCACCGGCCGGGACGCCGACGTCCGCGACTACGTGCTCTCCCAGGAGGGCGCCGAGGAGTTCCTGGCCAAGTACCTGGACCTGCTCCGGCTCGTGGGCGCGGGGTACCGGCGCGAGGGCAAGCGGTATCTCACCGTGGCCGTCGGGTGCACCGGCGGGAAGCACCGCAGCGTCGCGATCAGCGAGGAGCTCGCCCGGCGGCTGTCGGGGTCCGAGGGTGTCGCGGTCAGCGTCGCGCACCGGGACCTGGGGCGGGAATGAGCGGCGCCCGGGTGCGGGCGGTCGCGCTCGGCGGCGGCCACGGCCTCGCCGCCACGCTCTCCGCCCTCCGCCTCATGCCGGAGGTCGCGGACGTCACCGCCGTGGTCACCGTCGCGGACGACGGCGGCTCCTCCGGCCGGATCCGCCGCGAGCTCGGTGCGCTGCTCCCACCCGGGGACCTGCGGATGGCCCTCGCCGCGCTCGCCGACGACGCCCGGTGGGCCGGGTTCGTGCAGCACCGCTTCGGCGGGACGGGGGCGCTGGCCGGGCACGCGGTCGGGAACCTGCTGCTCGCGGGCCTGATGGAGGCGCTCGGCGACCCGGTCGCCGCGCTGGACGAGATGTGCGCGCTGCTCGGCGTGCGCGGCCGGGTGCTGCCGATGAGCCGCGTGCCGCTGGACATCGAGGCCGAGGTGAGCGGCCTGGACGACACCGACCCGGCGCGCATCCACCGGATCCGCGGGCAGGTCGCCGTCGCGTCCACGCCGGGCCGGGTCGAGCGGGTCTGGCTGCAGCCCGCCGAGCCGCCTGCGTGTGAGGTCGCCGTCGAGGCGGTCCGGGCGGCCGATCTCGTGCTGCTCGGGCCGGGCTCGTGGTTCACCAGCGTGCTGCCGCACCTGCAGGTCCCGGCGCTGCGGGCGGCGCTGCAGGAGACGGGCGCGTGCCGCGTCGTCGTGCTGAACCTCGCGCCGGAGCCGGGGGAGACGTCGGACTACTCCCCGGAGCAGCATCTGGCCGCGCTCCGCACGCACGCCCCTGACCTGCGGTTCCACGCCGTCCTGGCGGACAGCGCCGCGGTTGCGGTACCCGATCGGCTGCGCCGGGAGGCACGGGCGATGATGGTGGAGGGTGGCCGGGTGCACCTCGCCCCGGTCGCGGCGGCGGACCCACTCGTGCCCCGGCACGAGCCCGCGGCGCTGGCGGCGGCGCTGCGCAGGGTCAGCGCCGCGGTCCTGGCGGCGCCCCCGGTGGGGGAGCCGTGAGGCGGGACGGGCAGGCAGTCGAGCGAGGAGGGGCAGCCGAATGGCGATGACCGCGACGGTGAAGGACGAGCTCAGCAGGCTCACCGTGACGAAGCCGTCGTGCAGGCGCGCCGAGGTGGCGTCCCTGCTCCGGTTCTCGGGCGGCCTGCACATCGTCGGCGGCCGCGTGGTCATCGAGGCCGAGGTGGACACCGGCTCGGTCGCGCGGCGGCTGCGCAAGGAGATCCAGGACCTCTACGGCCACCAGGTCGAGGCGCACGTGATCACCGCGGGCGGGCTGCGCCGCGGGAACCGGTACGTGCTGCGCGTGGTGCGAGACGGCGAGGGTCTGGCCCGCCAGACCGGCCTGCTGGACCAGCGGGGGCGCCCGGTGCGCGGGCTGCCGCCCGCCGTCGTGTCCGGGGACCTGGAGGACGCGGAGGCGGCGTGGCGCGGAGCGTTCCTCGCCCACGGCTCGCTGACCGAGCCCGGCCGCAGCTCCGCGCTGGAGGTGACCTGCCCCGGCCCGGAGGCCGCGCTCGCGCTCGTCGGGTCGGCCCGGCGGCTGGGGGTCACGGCCAAGGCGCGCGAGGTGCGGGGGGCGGACCGGGTCGTCGTGCGGGACGGGGACGCGATCGGCGTGCTGCTGACCCGGATGGGGGCGCACGAGAGCGTGCTGGCCTGGGAGGAGCGGCGGATGCGCCGCGAGGTCCGGGCCACGGCCAACCGGCTCGCCAACTTCGACGACGCCAACCTGCGCCGCTCCGCCCGCGCGGCCGTCGCCGCGGCGGCCCGGGTGCAGCGCGCGCTGGAGATCCTCGGCGAGGACGTGCCGGACCACCTGCTCGCCGCGGGCAGGCTGCGCGCCGAGCACACCCAGGCGTCGCTCGAGGAGCTCGGCCAGCTCGCCGACCCGCCCATGACGAAGGACGCGGTGGCGGGCCGGATCCGTCGGCTGCTGCATATGGCGGACAAGCGCGCGGCCGACCTGGGGATCCCGGACACCGAGTCCGCCGTCACACCGGAGATGCTCGAAGAGGCGTGAGACCTGCGGTAATGCCGCACAGGTCACGCGCAGCTCCCCGGCCCGACCTATAGGGTTGGTCCGGTTCCCAACAGCGACCAGTGGAGGTTCGTGTGACCGTCCGGGTAGGCGTCAACGGCTTCGGCCGCATCGGCCGCAACTTCTGGCGAGCGGTGGACGCCCAGCGCGCCGCAGGCACCACCGACATCGAGATCGTCGCGGTCAACGACCTCACCGACAACGCGACGCTCGCGCACCTGCTCAAGTACGACTCGATCCTCGGTCGGCTCCCGTACTCGGTCGAGCTGAAGGGGGACGACGAGATCGTCGTCGACGGCAAGCCGATCAAGGCGCTGTCCTACCGCGACCCGGCCGAGCTGCCCTGGAAGGACCTCGGCGTGGACGTCGTGGTCGAGTCCACCGGCTTCTTCACCAAGCGTGAGGGTGCGTCCAAGCACCTGGAGGCCGGCGCCAAGAAGGTCGTCATCTCCGCGCCGGCGAGCGGTGAGGACCTCACCATCGTCAAGGGCGTCAACGACGCGGAGTACGACGGCTCGCAGTCGATCATCTCGAACGCCTCCTGCACCACCAACTGCCTCGCGCCGCTGGCCAAGGTGTTGGACGACCTGCTGGGGATCGAGAAGGGTCTGATGACCACGATCCACGCCTACACGCAGGACCAGAACCTGCAGGACGGGCCGCACTCCGACCTGCGCCGCGCCCGCGCCGCCGCGATCAACATCGTGCCGACCTCGACCGGTGCCGCCAAGGCGATCTCGCTGGTCCTGCCGCACCTCAAGGGCAAGCTCGACGGGTACGCGCTGCGCGTGCCGATCCCCACGGGCTCGGCCACCGACCTCACGGTCGAGGTACGCAAGGAGGCCACCGCCGCGGAGATCAACGCCGCGTACCAGGCCGCCGCCGAGAGCGGTCCGCTCACGGGCATCCTCAAGTACACCGAGGACCCGATCGTGTCGAGCGACATCGTGACCGACCCGCACTCGACGATCTTCGACGCCGGGCTGACCAAGGTCATCGGCAACCAGGTCAAGGTCGTCGGCTGGTACGACAACGAGTGGGGCTACTCGAACCGCCTGGCCGACATCACCGCGCTGGTGGCGTCGAAGCTGTGAGGACCGTCGCCGACCTCGTCGCGGAGGGGGTGGCGGGGCGCACCGTGCTGGTGCGCTCCGACCTGAACGTCCCGCTCGACGGCGAGACCATCACCGACGACGGGCGCATCCGCGCGTCGGTGCCGACGCTGAAGGCCCTGCTCGACGGGGGCGCGAAGGTCGTCGTCACGGCGCACCTCGGCCGGCCGAAGTCCCCGGCGGACACGCAGTTCTCGCTCGCCCCCGTGGCCGCGCGGCTGGGTGAGCTGCTCGGGCAGCCGGTGGCGCTCGCGCCGCTGACCGGCCCGGTGCCGACCGCGCCGGTCGTCCTGCTGGAGAACATCCGGTTCGACGCCCGCGAGACCAGCAAGAACGACGACGACCGGGCCGCGTTCGCGAAGCACCTCGTCGACCTGACCGGGGCCACGGCCTTCGTCAGCGACGGGTTCGGCGTGGTGCACCGCAAGCAGGCCTCGGTGTACGACGTGGCGCTGGACCTCCCGGCCTACGCGGGCGGGCTCGTCCTGTCCGAGGTCGAGGTGCTGCGCACGCTCACCGAGGACCCCGAGCGGCCCTACGCGGTCGTGCTCGGCGGGTCCAAGGTGTCGGACAAGCTCGCGGTGATCGAGGCGCTGCTGCCGAAGGTGGACTCGCTGCTCGTCGGCGGTGGGATGTGCTTCACCTTCCTGGCCGCGCAGGGCTACGGCGTCGGGTCCTCGCTCCTGGAGTCCGACCAGATCGACACGTCCCGCACGCTGCTGGAGTCCGGGCGGATCGTCCTCCCGACGGACGTCGTCGTCGCGGACGCCTTCTCGGCGGACGCGAACACGAAGACGGTCCCGGTGGACGCGATCGAGGACGGCTGGATGGGCCTGGACATCGGCCCGGCGTCCGTCGCGGCGTTCGCCGAGGTGCTGGGCGGGGCGAAGACGGTCTTCTGGAACGGGCCGATGGGCGTGTTCGAGCTGGCGCCCTTCGCCGAGGGCACCCGCGGGGTCGCCCGGGCGATCGTCGACTCCGACTCGTTCAGCGTGGTCGGCGGCGGCGACTCGGCCGCGGCCGTGCGCGCCCTGGGCCTGCCCGAGGACGGGTTCTCGCACATCTCGACCGGTGGCGGTGCCTCCCTGGAGTACCTGGAGGGCAAGTCGCTGCCCGGAGTGGCGGTGCTGGATGCCCCGTAAGCCCCTGATCGCAGGCAACTGGAAGATGAACCTGAACCACCTCGAGGCCATCGGCCTGGTGCAGAAGGTCGCCTTCGCGCTGCCGGAGAAGTACTACGACCACGTGGACGTCGCGGTCATCCCGCCGTTCGTCGACATCCGCAGCGTCCAGACCCTGATCGACGGGGACAAGCTCAAGCTCGTCCACGGCGCCCAGGACCTCTCGCCGCACGACTCCGGCGCCTACACCGGGGACGTGTCGGGGCCGATGCTGGCCAAGCTCGGCTGCACCTACGTCGTGGTCGGCCACTCGGAGCGCCGGGAGATCCACGGCGAGGACGACCAGACGGTCAACGCCAAGGTCCACGCGGCGCTGCGGAACGGCCTCGCGCCGATCCTCTGCGTCGGCGAGGGCCTGGACGTGCGGGAGTCCGGCGCGCAGGTCGCGCACACGACCGCCCAGCTGGTCGCGGCGCTGGAGAAGGTCACGCCCGCGCAGATCACCGAGGTCGTCGTCGCCTACGAGCCGATCTGGGCGATCGGCACCGGCAAGGTCGCGTCCCCGGCGGACGCCCAGGAGGTCTGCCACGCGCTGCGCGAGCAGGTCCGGGAGCTCTACGGCGCCGAGGTCGCGGACGGGATCCGGATCCTCTACGGGGGCTCGGTGAAGGCGAAGAACGTCGGCGAGATCGTGGCCGAGGCGGACGTCGACGGCGCCCTCGTCGGCGGTGCGAGCCTCGACGCGGACGAGTTCGCGCAGCTCAGCGCGATCGCCGCGGGCGGCCCGCTGCCGTAGCGCCCCTCGTCTCCGGACAGCGCCTCCGCGATGCGGGGGCGCTGTCGGTGTTCTCGGGGAGGACGCGGCTGGGCTGTGTGTGCACGTTTCGTGCTCTCAGCGCGGCAAGATCGCGAGGCGTGTGCTGTCAGCGTTCCCCTCACCGCGCTGAGAGCACACAACTCGCGAAACCCACCGGTTCTCAGGCCGTAGCGGTAACGGCCGGTCGGGCCCGGTCGACCCTCCGAGTACGGCGCCGGCGGGCGCGGGTAGTCTGGACGTCCTGCTGAGCATCCGTGCCGTTCGCGGCTTGAGAGGGTGGAATGGTCCTCGCACTCCAGATCGTCCTGATCGTGTCCAGCGTGCTGCTGGTGCTGCTGATCCTGCTGCACCGCGGGCGGGGCGGCGGGCTCTCCAGTCTCTTCGGCGGCGGTGTCCAGTCCAGCCTGTCCGGGTCCTCGGTCGCGGAGAAGAACCTGGACCGGCTCACGCTGTTCACCGCGGCCATCTGGGTCGTCGCGATCATCGGCACCGGCCTGCTGGTCAAGGTCGGGGCGTAGCACCGCACCACCCCTCACGGATCTCTGAGCGAGGAGAGCACCATGGCGATGTCCGGCGGCAACGCGATCCGCGGCACCCGGGTCGGGGCGGGCCCGATGGGCGAGTCCGAGCGCGGCGAGACCGCGCCCCGGGAGCGCATCCCGTACTGGTGCGCGAACGGGCACGAGACCCGGCCGTCGTTCGCGGCCGAGGCGGAGATCCCGGAGTTCTGGGACTGCCCGCGCTGCGGCCTCCCGGCGGGCCGCGAGCAGCAGGCGCCCCCCGCGGCCCCGCGCAACGAGCCGTACAAGACGCACCTCGCGTACGTGAAGGAACGTCGCAGCGACGAGGACGGCGCGGCCATCCTGGAGGAGGCCTTGGCCCGCCTCCGCGCGAACCGAGAGTTCTGAGACCCCAGGACGAGGGCGCCGCACCGGCGATGGTGCGGCGCCCTCGTCGCGTCCGGGGTCAGGTGCCCCAGATGTCCTCCAGGAACCGGTTCGCGCCGCGCAGCCCGGCGAGCCAGGCCTCGGCGTCGGCGGCGCTCGTGCCCGTCTTCGCCCGGAACACGTCCTGCAGCGCCGCCCGGACCGCGGGCGCCATCGTGGCCGCGTTCCCGCACACGAACACCGCCGCGCCCCGCTGCAGCAGGTCCCACACCGCGTCCGCCCGCTCCCGCAGCGCGTCCTGGACGTACCGCTTCTCGTCCGCCACGCGGGAGAAGGCGTACTCGACGTCCACGATCTCCGACCAGCCCGCCAGCTCGTCGGCGTAGAGCAGGTCGATCTCCGGGCCCCGGCACCCCAGGAACAGCAGGGACCGCGCGACGGACATCCCGTGCTCCCGCTGCACGGCCCGCTCCTGGAGGAACCCGCGGAACGGCGCGAACCCCGTCCCCGCCCCGATCATGATCATCGGTAGGTCGGGATCGGCGGGCGGGCGGAAGGCGATCGACGGCTCCCGCACGAACACGAACGCGGTGCCCGCGTCCGGCAGCCCGGCGAGGTGCCCCGAGCAGACGCCGGTGAAGGTCCCGACCCCGGACCGCGCCGGCCCCCGGACGACGCCCGCCGTGATCGTCGCGGTGCCGGTGTCCACCAGCGGCGAGGACGAGATCGAGTAGTACCGCGGACGCAGTGGCGGGAGGTGGTCGAGGAACTCGGCGAACGGCAGCGTGCACTCCGGGAACTCCTCCAGCAGGTCCAGCAGGGACCGGTTCCGCGCCGCGACCTGGGGGCCGTACTCCTCCCCGGCGAGTGACTCCAGCGCCGCCCGCCCCGCCGCGGACGACGTGTGCCGCGCCATCGCCTCGATGTCGGCCCGGGTGGCCGTGTCCTGCAGCTCGACGCAGCTGCCCAGCACCCCCAGCAGGGGCGCGGGCTCGTCGATCGGGAGATGGGTGAAGCCGCCACCGTTCGGGATGATCGTCAGGTACTGGCCCGCGTCGAGCCCGAAGTGGGCGACCACCCGTCGGATCTGGTCGATCCCGTTGCGCGGCAGCACCCCCAGGTGGTCGCCCGCCCGGTACTCGACGCCCTCGGGCAGCGCCACATCCAGGTGCCGGATGGAGCGCTCGGCAGGCTTGCCGTCCCCGTTCGGGATCAGCTCCCGGTTGGCGACGATCCGGGCGGCGCGGGCCCGGTAGGAGAGGATCACCGGGTTGGTGGTCTGCCGGTTGGTCAGCGTGACCGCGAGCCGCGGGCCGCCCACCAGGTCCGCGCCGACCTCGGCGGGCAGGTCCAGCGCGGTGGCGAGGTCGGACCAGAGCGTCGCGTGCCACTCCCGGTAGGGGGCGTCGGCGTCCCCGCGGGCGTCCGCCTCACCGCGCGGATGCGCCCGGCGGCCGCCGCACGCGGCGAGCCGCCGGTCCAGCAGGGTCGGGATGGCCTGGTAGGTCGCGGCCCATTCGGTGCTGCCGCAGCCGAACACCGTGAAGGCGGTGCCCGGGACCGTGCCGTCGCCGGAGATCCAGCGGCAGAAGTCGGCGGCGTTGTCCGGCGGGGTCCCGTTGTACGAGGAGCTGACGAGGATCGCGGCGCCGTTCGCGGGCAGGTCGTCCACGTGGTCGTCCAGCGCGCCGAGGGTCACGGCGAACCCGCGGTCGGTGCCCTCCGCCGCGAGCGTGGTCGCCATGGCCTCCGCGGTGCCCAGGTTGGACCCGAACAGGACGGCGAGCGGGGTGCCGTGCCGCGCGACCCGCGGCGTCGGGGTGGCGGCGGCCCCCGGGGCCTCGGCCGTAGCGGGCGCGGCGCGTCGCAGCGTGCGGTCGCGGGGCCGGACCTGGATGTGGAAGTCGTCCGGCTTGACGGTCAGGGTCATCTTGGTGCGGAGCCGGTAGTGCCTGCTGTCGACCAGCTCGAACCGCTGCAGGACGGTGGCCAGCACCAGGACGGCCTCCTGCAGGGCGAACTGCCGCCCGATGCAGGCCCGCGCCCCCGTGCCGAACGGGTGGTAGGCGTGCGGGGGGAGCGCCGAGAGGCGCTCGGCGCTCATGCGGTCGGGGTCGAACTCGCCTGCGTCCGGCCCCCAGGCCACCGGGTCGCGGTGCAGGGCGGGGATGAGGATGCTCGCCTGGGTGCCCACCGGGACCGCGTACTCGCCGAGCGTGGTGTCCCGCAGCGCGTGCCGGGTGAACGCCGGCGCGGTCGGCCAGAGCCGCAGCGCCTCGTCCAGCACCTGCCGGACGTAGGTCAGGCGCAGGATCTGCTCGAAGGTGGGCTCGGCGTCGTCCCCGAGCACCGCGTCCACCTCGGCGCGGGCCCGCGCCATAGCGTGCGGGTCGTTGAGCAGGTAGTAGATCGCGAAGGACAGCAGCCCGGAGGTGGTCTCGTGGCCGGCGATGAGGAAGGTGATGCACTGTGCGCGGATGTTGTCGTCCGGCAGGCCGCGTCCCTCGCGGTCCGTCCCGGTGATCATGCGGCCGAGCAGGTCGGAGGTGTCCGCCGCGGCGCCCTCGGCGCGACGCTCGGCGATCAGGCCGTCGACCAGCCCGTTCATGAAGGCCAGGTCCTCCTCGGCCTGGCGCTGCGCGCCGATCCGCAGCCGGGTGGCGATCTTCGGCTGACGGGCACGCGTCTGCGCCTCCGCCAGCAGCCGCACCATCGCCGTGACGAACGGGTGCGGCGTCTCGCGGTAGAACGAGTTGAACCGGTACCCGAAGCCGCACAGCGCGATCGTGTCCAACGTCAGGCGGGTCATGTCCGCCGGGACGTCCACCTCCTCGCCGGGGTTCACCCGGGACCACTTGTCGGACAGCTGCCCCGCGAGGTCGGTCATCTTCGGCAGATAGTCCCGCATGGCGGGCAGGCTGAACGGTGACATCAGGATGTGGTGCGCCCGCGCCCACAGCGGGTCGGTGGTCTCCGCGGTGAACAGCCCCGCCCCGGCCCCGACGTTCGACAGGCCGCCGCCGACGTGCTTGTCCCACAGCTCGTCGTCGCACAGCTGGGCGACGAGCTCGGCGCTGGACGCCACGAGCCGGGTGCCGCCCGGCAGCGCGAGCTTGTAGAGCGGGCCGTACTCCTCGGCGAGCCGCATGAGGCCGCCGATCGGGTCGTGGCCGTCGATGTCGAAGAGGTTGCCGAGCACCGGCACGCCGCGGGGGCCGGGGATCTCGCTCACGTCAAGGCTCATTCAGACCGTTCCCGTGTCGGGCCGGCGCACCAGCAGCAGGACGCTCACCAGGAGCACCCAGCCGGGGAACACCAGCATGATCGCCGGATGGAAGGTGGTGCTGACCAGCAGGAACGCCGCGGCCAGATAGCCGACGAGCGCGAGCGGGCCGGGCATCGCGCCCGCCCGGCGGGCCAGCCCGGTGGTGGTGATCATGTACATGCCCGCCGCGCGCACCCCGAACACGAACACGGTCGCGTACCCGACGCCGGCGAGCGCGCGGGCCACGTCCGGGTCCGGGGCCGGGACCGTGGAGAACCGGCCGAGCAGGGCGACCCCGCCGACCGCCGCGGTGCCGATGAACAGCATCGCGACGAACAGCACCCCCGACGCGAGCTGCAGCCACCAGCCGACCGACGGGCTGTGCGGGACCAGCATCCGCACCGCGATCATGTGCCACAGGAACGCGATGCCGGCGAACGGCACGAGGTAGAGGCCCACCGTGACCAGCAGGCTCTGCGCGCCCGAGGCGTAGAACGCGGCGTAGGCCGCGTCGGGGTCCGCGAGCCCGGGGCCCTGGCGCACCAGGACCAGGGACGCGGTCAGCAGCCCGGCGAACACGACGCCGGAGGCCCCGGCCGTGCGGGCGTGGGCGGTCCACTCGGCGGCGGTGTCCGGTCGGCCCTCGTCGACGGTCGTCATGGGCGCCTCCGGGCCCGCCGCCGGGCGTCGCTGCCCCGGGACCACGGAGGACCGTCCTGGCCGGTCGTACTCAGGGCCCCCGGTGCGGTCAACCGCGCCGGCCGGGATTGGGTGCCGGTGGAGGTGCGTACGCACGTCCGCGCAGGGGCGGGTGTTGAGCCGGAGGCCGTGCCGCGGCTCGTCCGTTCCGCCGGTGGTGAGACGTGGATCGCGCGTCACCGTCGGTCATCGGGGATAACCTGGCTCTTCGGGGACGAGAGGGGACACCGATGACCGCCGCGACCGCTCTGCGCACCGCCGCGGGCTGGCCGCTGCAGCACCTGAAGTCGCTGCTGCACTGGGTGCTGGTGGTCGTGGCGCTTTGCTACATCGGCTGGCAGCTCCCGGACATGGTCGGGGCGGTGCGCGCGGCGGGGGACGTGCTCGCCGACATGGACTGGGGCCTGCTCGCCCTCGCCGTCCTCCTCGCCGTCGCCGCCCTCGTGCTCTACGGCGAGCTGCACCGCTGGATGCTCGTGATCGGCGGGACCCCGGTGCGGGGGACCACGGTCCAGGCCATCACGTTCGCCGAGAACGCGATCGCGAACACCGTCCCGGTCGTCGGCGGGGCCGGGGCGCTGGCCTACTCGATCTCGCGGCTGCGCAGCC
>Ga0068863_100005155_pt1 | contig 12891 bp, 16 predicted proteins | sample KBSSwiS62_FD_66596 | JGI IMG/M metagenome (GOLD analysis project Ga0068863, IMG submission 66596) | Switchgrass rhizosphere microbial communities from Kellogg Biological Station, Michigan, USA - KBS Switchgrass S6-2 | ecosystem: Host-associated > Plants > Roots > Rhizosphere > Soil ...
GACGAGCAGCTGCGATCCAGCCTGCGCTCGGTGCTCGCGGCACGCAGCCCGTGGACCGAGGTGCTGGCCCGGACCGAGTCGGACAAGACCTACGACGCCGATCTGTGGCGTGCGGTCGCGGTCGACATGGGGCTGGCCGGCCTGATCGTGCCCGAGGATCTCGGCGGTGCCGGCGCGAGCTATCGCGAAGCGGCGGTGGTCTGCGAAGAGCTGGGTCGTGCAGTGGCTCCGATCCCGTTCCTGGGCAGCGCCATTGTCGCCACCACGGCGCTGCTTTCCGCGGGAGCTACCGACCTGCTGCCGGATCTCGCGTCAGGCACCCGCGCTGCGGTCCTGGTCGTGCCGTTTGCCACGGCGCCCGGCGGGATCACGCCGACCGTCGCCGTCGAGGGCGGGCGCCTGACCGGCACGGTCACCACCGTTGCCGAGGCGCTTCCGGCAGATCTCCTCCTGGTCCCGACCCCCGGCGGACTCTATGCCGTCGAGGCGGCCCAGGCGTTGCTGATCCCAGTGACCTCGTTCGACATGACCCGGCAGCTGGCCGACATCACGTTCGACGGCGCCACCGGGACTCGGATCGGAGATCTGGCCGCGGCCGACGTGGGCCTCCGCGCGGGCGCGGCTCTCCTGGCCTCCGAGCAGCTCGGGGTGGCCGAGTGGTGCCTCGAGACCACGGTCGCCTACCTCAAGACCCGCTATCAGTTCGGTCGCCTGCTCGGCTCCTACCAGGCTCTCAAGCACCGGGTGGCCGATCTCTATGTGGACATCTCCCAGGCGCGGGCCGTCGCCCGCTACGCCGCGGCCTGCGCCGCGTCGGAAGACCCGGATCTTCCGGTCGCGGTCGCGGTGGCTCAGGCTTTCAACCCGGCAATCGCGGTACGCGCATCCGAAGAATGCATGCAACTCCACGGCGGCATCGGGTTCACCTGGGAGTATCCGGTGCACCTCTACATGAAGCGCGCCAAGAGTGCCGCGATCGCGTTCGGTTCCGCGGCAGCGCACCGAACCGAGCTTGCGAAGTTGGTGAACCTGCCGGCGTCAAGTTAGGCGACGTGGTTCGCGTCGGTGAATCCGACGTGAAGTTCGACACCGAGCGCCCGGGCAAACCGTTCCAGGATCGGAAGCGTTGGCGTGGTGCCTCCGGCCTCGAATCGGGCCACCGCGGACTGTGTCATGGCGGCCCGTCGTCCCAGCTCAGCCTGGCTCCAGTGACGGGCTTCGCGGAGGGCGCGAACCGCCTTGCCCAATCGATAAGCCAACCCGGCCGCCGCGTATTCGGTTCGCGCGCCCGGTTCTTCGAGCCGACGCGCGCGAACGTCGTCCCAGTTGGTCACGCCAGCTCCTCCTCGTCTGCGGTATGCGCTCGGGCGATGCATTGGACTAGTGCCGCCTTCGCCCGCTCGATCTGCCTTCCCTCCCGCATTTGGCGCTTGCCGAACACAGTAAGCAGGATGATCCGCCGGCCCGGTGCGATCCAGTAGCTCAGTCTATCGATAGTCACGAATCTCAACAGTGACGAGGTGAGCGCCGACCCGCCGAGGAGCTGAGCGGAGCCGGTAGCCTGGGCGGCGTGAGCAGCTCAGACGCGGCGCCGATCCGGACGTTCCACGCACGCACCGGCCGGATCAGCAGGACCGCCGCGGCCGCTCTGGAGCGCCGGTGGATCACCCATGGCCACACCATCGGCAGCGGTCCACTCGACGTGGCGCGGCTGTTCGGCCGGGAGGCGCCGCTGGTGCTCGAGATCGGCGCCGGCATGGGCGATGCCACGCTCGGCATGGCAGCCGCCGACCGGGATCGCAACTACCTCGCGATCGACGTGCACACTCCGGGCTTGAGCCGGCTGCTGGCGATCGCTGACCGGGACGGAATCACCAATATCCGGGCCGCCCGCGGTGACGCGCTGGTGCTGCTCCGCGATTCCGCGAGCATCCCACCGGCCAGCGTCGACGCGATCCACATCTTCTTCCCGGATCCGTGGCCCAAGGCCCGGCACCACAAGCGCCGGATGATCCAGCCGGAGACGGTGGCTCTGCTGCGCGAGCGGCTCAAGCCGGGCGGGATCCTGCACACGGCGACCGACTGGGCCGACTATGCCGAGCAGATGGAGGAGGTCCTGTCGCGCGACCCGGAACTAGTGAACGCGTTCGACGGGCCGGCGCCTCGGCCGGACCACCGGCCCGAGACCAAATACGAGCGGCGCGGCGCCGACGCGGGCCGGGCGATTGCCGACTTCATCTTCATCCGGCGGCCGACCGGGCCGTCTGCAGGATGACCGTCGCGACCGCGGCCGGGTCATCCGACATCGGAACATGTCCGCACCCGCTGAGCGTCACGTGCCGCGCAGCCGGCAGTGCCGCTCGTGCCCGATCGGCCTGATGCGGGAGCAGGATCCGATCCCGTTCGGCCCAGGCCACGGTGACCGGCACGGTTGGAGCGCCGCGGAACGCGTACGGCCGCAATGCCCACGCGTACCGGAAATAGCCCTTGCCGCGGCGCATCGCGAGTGCATCACCCAGCGCGCGGTCGGCGGACAGCAGCACCGGCCGATCACAGATAGTCGCGAACGCGCTGCTCCGGATCGCTTCGGAGCGCAGCGATCGGCGCAGCACCGCGGCCGGCAGGCAGGTGGTCGCGCGAGACACGGACAGCTTGCCGATGGCGGTCCAGTTTTCCCGCTGAGTTCCGAATCCAGCCGGTGACAGTGCAGTGGCGGATGCTGCCTGGCCGCCGAGCGCGAGTTCCAATGCCAGTGCGCCGCCCAGGCTGTTGCCGGCGACGTGTGGTCGGTCGATCCCCAGCGACTGGAAGAACTCGGCCAGGTGGGCAGTGACGTCGCGGATCGTCCGTGGCTCGCGCCGGGAGATCCGCGGCGACCGCCCGAAACCCGGCAGGTCCAACGCGATCACGTCGTGATGGTTTCGAAGCTCGGCGAGGATCGGCTGCCAGGCCTGCCAGCGATGCGCGATGCCGTGCAGCAGGACCAGCGGCGGGCCGCTTCCGGCCCGATCGAAATTGATCATCGCGTCATCGTCCGACGTAGGCGGTCGGCTCAAAGCGCCTCAAGAGCCGCTGATAGGACGGCACAAATCCGGGCCACAACGTGGAATTGCGGCCATGCGCGTCCAGATACCAGCTCTTGCAGCCGCCCTGCATCCAGACGGTCGGTCGCATCCGGCGATCGATGTCGGCGACGAAGGCCTGCTGCGCCGCCCGGCTCGGCTCGACGGTGGTCCAGCCGCGCGCCTTGGCTTCCGCCAGAACCTTGACCACGTGCCTCATCTGGGCTTCGATCATCAGGACCACCGAGTTGTGCCCGAGTCCGGTGTTCGGGCCGAGCAGCAGGAACAGGTTCGGGAAGCCGGCCACGGTGGTGCCGAGATAGGCGGTCATCGTCTCGGCCCAGGCATCGGCGAGGCGTACGCCGTCCGTGCCGTAGACGTGCTCGGCGATCGGCACGTCGGTGACGTGGAATCCGGTGCCGAAGATGATGGTGTCCACCGGGGTCTCGGTGCCGTCGCCGGCGACGATCGAGGTGGGCGTGATCCGGTCGATGCCAGCAGTCTGGACGCTCACGTGGGGTCGATTCAGGACCGGGTAGTAGTCGTTCGAGACCAGTACGCGCTTGCAGCCGAGCGTGTAGTCGGGGACCAGCTGCGCCTGCATGGCTGGATCTGCGACCTGCCGGCGCATGTGCCGCAGAGCCTGCCGCTGGATCGGGCCCATCACGGTCGGGTGCAGCAATCCGAACGCGATCAGCTCGCGGGCGTAGAAGATCCCGCCCCGCAACGCCTTCTGAATGGTCGGCCATCGGCGATAGAGCCGGCGTTTGCCGGCCGAGATCGGTTTGGCACGGTGCGGGATCACCCACGGCGGAGTGCGCTGGTAGATGGTCAGTTCGGCGACCTGGTCGGCGATCAGCGGCACGAACTGGATGGCTGATGCACCGGTCCCGACTACGGCCACCCGCTTGCCCGTCAGATCATGGGCGTGATCCCAGCGAGCCGAGTGGAAGGCAGTGCCGGTGAAACCGGCCAGGCCGGGCAGGCCCGGAATCGATGGTTCGCTGAGCGGGCCGGTCGCCGCGATCACGAACCGCGCGTTGACCTCGCCAGTGCTGGTGTCTAGGCGCCAGCGGCCGGCCGACGCGTCCCAACGCGAATCGCGGACCCGGGTGTTGCAGCGGAGCTTCGACCGGACGCCGAACCGCTCCGCGACGTCGCGCAGGTATGCCCAGATCTCCGGCTGGCCAGAGTAGGTACTGGTCCAGTCCGGATTCGGCGCGAACGAGAACGAGTAGAGGTGCGATGGCACGTCGCAGGCGCAACCGGGATAAGTGTTATCCCGCCAGGTGCCGCCAACGTCGTCGCCCTTCTCGAGGATCACCAGGCTCAGGTCGCGGTGGTGGCGGCCGAGCTCGATGGCTGCGGCGAGACCGCCAAAGCCGGCACCGATGATCGCGACATCGACGTCCACGGCTGCGACGTTACCAGTGAGTAATTTCCACGGGTAGGGCCCGCCGGTCCGGGCCTCGGCCGGGTCCTGAGCGTCAGCAAGATCGATAGGTCGCGGCCTAGATGCCGGAGTGAAGCTGGCTGTTCACTCGCTCGCCACCGGTAGGCCACCGCCGTACGCAAATCTGTGTCCCAGTAGTGATCCGGCTGTTACCGGGGAGGCGAGCCGTGGCCTTGGCGCGATTTACCACGTACGTCGCGCGCGATCGCTCCCGTCCACGGGAAACCATCAAGGGCTATGGATGGCGGTTGCTCGCCGCCAACAACCGCGATGTGGCCAGGTCTGCGCGGCTCTTCGGTGATGTCGACGAGTGCCTGGTGGCGGTCGCCGAGCTGCGCCGCCAGTTCGATCGATCGGTGCCGGTGGCATTACGCATCGGGCGCTCGGAATGGTCCTGGCGATTGCGGGTCGACGACGTCGACGTCGCGGTCTCCAGCCGCAGCTATCAGCGCCGCCTGCAATGCACCGCCGCGTGCGGCCTGTTCCTGGAGCTGGTGTCGCAAGCGGTGATCGCCGATGACACCATCATCATTCCGCCGCGTTCGGAGACGGCCGACGGCGCGCCATCGGCCACCGCGCACCCGGCCGGCTGACGGTCGCGAATCCACGTGTTTACCTGCCCAAACGGGGATATCTCGGATGGGCGATGTGGTCCGGCATCGGATTCACCTGGGAATGTCCGGTGCGATCCGAAGTGTGGCTCGGCCGGATCGTCGGTCCCGCCTTCGTCGTTAGCCAGGGCGTGACAATCTCGCGTGTACGGACTGCTTCTAGCGGTGTCGCACGTCCGCTGGAAGTCACCATCGTGGTCGCCGTCGCCCTGGTGATCTGGCGCGTCGCGCTCGGATGGAACTGGTCCTCGGCGCAGGGCACCTTCGAGTGGACCCTGCTCGGGATCGCCGTCATGGCGGCGGTCGGCTGGCTGGCGGTGCGTGGTCGGCCGGTGCTCGGCTTGCTGGCGGTGTGCGTCCCGATCATCGTGCTGTCCGGCTGGCGGATGGTGGCGGCTCCGGTCGTCGACTGGCCGGTCGGCCTGGCGGCACTGATTTTCACGCTGACCGCGACCTGCATCGTCTCCGCTTCGATCGGCGCATGGGTGCGGCGCCTGCGCGACTGACTGTCAGACCCGCGTGGCTTGATGGTCGACATGACCTGGACCGCACCTGACATCGAGCGAGTCGAGCCGCTGAGGGCTGGAGCTTCGGAGCTCGAGTCGCTGCACTCATGGATCAGATATCACCGCCAGACTCTGCTATGGAAGTGTCGCGGCCTGACCGCCGCGCAGTTGGCGACGGCGTCGGTGGCGCCGTCCGATCTCACCCTTCTCGGCTTGATCAGACACTTAACCGATGTGGAACGTGGCTGGTTCCGGCGTGGCGTCGGCGGCGACAAGACCGCGCGCCCGCTCTACTACAGCGACGAAAATCCCGACGGTGACATCGAGGTCGGCGACGCTGACGCCGAGGCCGGCATCGCCGCCTACCGCGCCGAGTGGGTGCTGGTCGACCAGGCGATCGCGGGTGCTGACCTGGACGCTCGCCTGGCCGGTTCGGAGGACGTCGATGTGCGGTGGGTGTTTCTGCACATGATCGAGGAATATGCGCGCCACAACGGTCACGCCGACCTGATCCGGGAGCGGATCGACGGCTCCGTCGGCGACTAGAGCCGATCGGAAGAGGTCCAGCCCGGCGCGGTCCCTGCGCCGGCGGGAGCGTTCGGCCGTCTGTACGTCGGTGAGCCTCCGTACCGGAACAGCACGCCCAGACCGACCGGTTTGTCATACATCGACCCCTCGGGGCGAATAGTCTTCAAAGAGGTGGCCAGGCACAGCGGCCCGAACAACCTGGGGGATCCAGTGAATCCGGACGAGGACCCTGCGGTAGTGCCCGATTCGCCGCAAACCGGACGCCGGTCCGTGGGCTCTTTGTTTCTCGGCGTTGCCGCATTGGCCGGCCAGCGCCTGCACCTGATGGGCGACCAGCAGAATCCCACCGCGGCGCTGGTGGTCGGTCTGATGTCGGACGGCAAGGACAAGGTCGTGGATCTAGGCAAGGGCGCGTACCGGTCGGTGCCAGTGGACAAGGTCCGCAACGCCGTGTCGGATGCCGTTACCCATGCCCGCGCTCGGGGTCAGGACGCCATCGCAAGCAGCAAGGCCGACGCCAGCCAGTGGTTGTCGTCCACTGCGTCGGCGCCCAAGAAGTGGGCCGAGACCAAGGCGATTCCACAGGTCATGGACGACATGACGCCGTACATGACGGACGAGTTCATGCCGAAGATGATCGATGCGATGATGCCGCACATCCGGGAGACGGTGGTGCCGGCGGTGATCGACGACCTGACCACGGATCCGCGCGTACGCAAGATGATCGCCGAGCAGAGCCACGGCGCGGTCTCGGCCGCCGCCGACGAACTGCGTCAAGTCACCGCCAGCGCTGATGATCAGGTGGAGTCGGCCTTCCGCCGGACCTTCACCCGCCACCAACCGTCGTGACGGCCGTCGCCGCCTCGGGACCTGGCGTGGTCGTGGGCGACGACCGGATCCGGTACGCCGGCCTCGTCACACGGTTCGCTGCGCTGATCGTGGACGCGCTTCTGCTTGCCCTCGCGGTGCCCATCGTGGCGCTCGGGCCATCGGCGATCTGGTCCGCTCTCGCCGGTCCGGCGCCGGGCTGGCTGCTGGTCTGCAGTCAGGTGGCGGCCGGTGTGCTGCCTTTGGCCTACTTCACCGTGTGTTGGTGGGGGACTGGCCAGACGGCCGGCGACGTGCTGTTCGGTGTGGTCGTCCGGCGCCCCGGTGACGACCACCTCGGCTTGTTCCGATCGTTCCTGCGAGCGCTCGTCGGCCTGTTGCTGCCGGTGGTATGGCTGATCGGAATGGGGATGATCCTGGTTGACGGACGCCGGCGAGCACTACACGATCGGCTGTTCGGCACCGTTGTCGTTCGGAAGCCGACCACGCCCCGGGACTGAGCGAGTGGTCCATGCACGCCTGGGCCTGGTCACGGACCGGGCCCGCGCTGTCGTATCCGGGTCCGATGTCGCGCGGCTATCCGGGTCGGGTGTCGCTTATCCGTGTCCCTTGTCGCAGACACTCGGATCCTGACTCGACTGACTGGCCGGACGATTCCGGACCGTCGATGCATGCGCTCACGATGGCGTATGGGCTGGCGTACGAAATCCCCCGCGAAGATCGAGAACGAGGTCCGCGACTCGCTTTACCCTGGCGAGCGGGTAGTGACCGCGTTCGATGACATCGGCTGGCACCAGGACGGCTCCCGGCTGACTCCGGCATATCTGCTGGTGACGAACTCCCGGCTGATCGTCGCAGACAAGGTCGCTCACCAAGGACTGCGATCGTCGGTCGCGGTGGATCTGAACCAGATCATCGAGACCTGCACGTCGGCCGGTTCGGCGCGGCTCGTCATGTTCGTGACCACCACGGGCCGGCAGTTGGTGTTCACCGTGCTGCAACCGGAGGCCATGGCGACCGTGGCGCACGCGATCGCGGCAGCGCGAGCCCGGGCGTAAGAGCTTGTTCCTAGAGCCTCGTGGCCGGGCTGCGGCGGGCCCAGATGGCCGTCGCCGGCGTTGTCGGCACGGGTGCAGACAACACCGGTATGCACCCGCACCTCCGCCTTGCCGACAACCATCTGCCCGGTCGTAATCGGCGGGGTCGCCTCGCCCCGACCGAAGGCTTAGGAACAAGCTCTAAGTGCCCGACGGCAATGTGCAACTAATGGTTGCGCGCGGACCGGCTCCCGAGTAATCTGATCTGCAACCAAAGGTTGCAGGAGGATGGCATGGAGTTCGGAACCATTGAGCGTGAGATCTACGTCGACGCGTCGCCCGAGATCGTCTTCGACGTCGTGAGCAGTGCCGATCACTTTAAGGAGTGGTGGCCCGACGACGCTCGCTTCGAGTCGACGCCCGGCTCTTCCGGGGAGATCGTCTTCGGCAGCCGGGATGGCGACGGATTCGTGGTGTCGGTCAGCGTCATGGAGGTCGAGCCGCCGCGCACCTTCTCGTTCCGCTGGACTCAACCGGCCGACGAGGTCGCGCGGGCGGGCAACTCGCTCCTGGTCACCTTCTCTCTGACGCCGTCGGGTCGCGGGACGCTGCTCAAGATGACCGAGACCGGCTTCCGCGAGATGGGCTGGGAGATCGCCGTTCTCGAAGAGCAGTACCGCGAGCACGCGGCCGGGTGGGACTTCTACCTGCCGCGCCTGGCGCCGTACGCGGAGAAGGTGGGGGCGGGGTCGTGAGCGCCGCGATTGCCGAGAAGGTCGACGACGATCTGTGGTCGGCGATCGGCGATCCGACTCGCCGCCGGATGCTCGACCTGCTGCTCAGCAATGGTCCGGGCACCGCGACCACGTTGGCACAGCAGCTTCCGGTCACGCGTCAGGCGGTGGCCAAACATCTGGGCGTCCTGGACCGGGTCGGCTTGGTCCGCTCGACGCCGGCGGGTCGTGAGAAGCGCTACCAGATCGACGACGCGCAGCTCGCTCGTGCCGTGGCTCAGCTGGAGGAGGTGGGCTCCGCCTGGGATGCCCGACTGCAGCGGATCAAGCGGATCGCCGAGGCGATTCAGCGCACTCAACAGGATCAGTGAGATCAAGGAGATTTCGAAATGGCAGACATCCTGCATCGCGTCGGGGTCAAGACCGCCTCGCCCGAGAAGGTCTACGACGCACTCACGACGATCGACGGTCTCGCCGGGTGGTGGACCGATGACACGAAGGGCAACACCGACCTGGGCGGAGTGATCGAGTTCCGGTTTCCGCCGGTGGGCGGCTTCGACATGGAGGTCGTCGAGCTCAAGCCGTCCGAGAAAGTCACATGGCGGGTGGTCGACGGCCCCGAGGAGTGGGTCGGCACGACCGTTGAGTGGGACCTGCGGCAGAGCGATGACTACACGATCATTCTGTTCAAGCACCAGGGCTGGAAGGAACCCGTGGAGTTCATGCATCACTGCAGCACCAAGTGGGGTTCGTACCTGATGAGCCTGAAGTCATTGGTGGAGACCGGTGAAGGTGCTCCAGCGCCGAGGGACGTCCAGATCAGCGACTGGCACTGAGGTCGAGCAGCGGGGCTGCGGCCGGTGCCATCCGGTTCGCAGCCCGGCTCTTGTGGGTCACTCCACTGCCGACGTGCCATCCGCGGCGTGCACCGGCGAGGTTGCCGGTCGTTGAGCCGCCGACGGGAGCGTGATGGCGATGTGTGCGCCTCCGGAGGCGTTGTTTCCGATCTCGATGGCTCCGCGGTGGGCGGTCACGACGGCATCGACGATTGCCAGCCCCAGTCCGGCGCCGTCGTCACCGTCCCGGGCGTGCCGGAACGGCTCGAACGGCCGATCGAGATAGTCCGGCGAGAACCCGGGCCCGTCGTCGTCGATTTCGAGCGTCATCGCATCTCCATGGCGAGCGAGCGTGACCCGCACGTCGCCGCCGGCCGGTGTGGCGTGCAGGGCGTTGTCGAGCAGGTTGTCCAGGGCTTGGCGGATTCGGCCGGGATCGACAGTCGCCGTGACCGGTTCGACGTGGACGTCGATCCGGACGCCGTCACGCTCGGCACGTGAGTGATGCGAGTGGGCGACGGTGGCAACGAGTTCGGCCATTTCCACCGGCTGCCGGCGCAGCGGCAGCTTGCCATCGCGGTGTCGGGCCAGCACCAGCAGGTCTTCGGCTAGCTGAACCAGACGGTCGGTCTCGGCCGCGGCAGCCGACAGCGCGGTCTTCAGCGCCTCGGCATCGCGGGGCCGGGCCAGCGCCAGATCGAGTTCCATCTTCAAGACCGCCAACGGCGTACGCAGTTCGTGGCTGGCCTCGTTGACGAAGCGCAACTGCGCGGCGACGGCATCGTCGAGCCGTGCGAGCAGGTCGTTGAGAGTGTGGGCAAGCCGGGCGATCTCATCACCGGTTGGTGGTACCGCGAGCCGACGATCCAAGTCTGACGCGGAGATTGTGGCGGCGTCGGCCCGCAGACGTTCGACCGGCCGCAGCCCGGCGCCGGCGACCAACCACGCCGCGATGCACGTCACGACCACTGCGATCGGGCCGCCGACCAGAAACGCGCGGACGAGGCCGTTGAGCGCATCGGCGCGGTCGCCGAGCGTGGCACCCACCACGACCGTCACCCGCTGCCCGCCGATTGAATCCGGCACGGCAAGAATGCGTATTGGATCGTTGTCGATCTGAGGCACCCGGATCGAGGTGAACGTCGGCTCGTCTACGGTCGCGAGAGTCGACGCGCTGAGCAGCGGCGGGATAGCAACGCTCGATTCGCTCCCGGTGACCACTCGGCCACTGGTGTCCAGCACCTGGCTGAAGGCTTCATCGTTGTCGATCAGCTCGCCGGTCGTCGGGACGATGTCGACGTTGCTGCGGGCGACGTTATTCATGATGACCTGCGCGCGCGCCCGCAGTCCGAGGTCAACCGAGTTGGTCAGATCGGCTCTCACCATCAGGAAGACGAACACGCCCAGCGCGGCTACCACGATGGCGCTGCTCAGTCCGTAGATCGCCGTCAGCCGGGCGCGAATCGGAAGCCTCACGACACGCTCCCCGCACGCAGTCGATATCCGGCCCCGCGCACCGTCTCCAGCGCGCTGCGGCCGAATGGCCGATCGATCTTTTGGCGCAGATATCGCACGTAGACGTCCACCACGTTGGAGTCGCCGTCGAACGCGTAGTCCCAGACGTGATCAAGGATTTCGCCGCGCGTGACGACATCACCGACCCGGCGCATCAGGTATTCCAGGAGTGCGAACTCGCGGGCCGTCAGCCGGATCGGTTGCCCGTCCAACCGAACCGCTCGGGTCGCGGGATCGAGCGTCAGGTCACCCGCGGTCAACGTGATCGGTCGTGGCAGCGGACCCCGCCGAAGCAGTGCGCGTACCCGGGCCAGGAGCTCAGCCAGCGCGAACGGCTTGGTCAGGTAGTCGTCGGCGCCGGTGTCCAGCCCGCGGACGCGATCCTCGATCGCGTCGCGGGCGGTGAGCATGAGAACCGGCGCCCAGCGGTCACGTTCGCGCAGGTGCGCGCAGACGGCGAAGCCGTCGATGCCGGGCAACCGAAGATCAAGAATGATCGTGTCGTAATCAAATTCGGTCGCGCGCCAGAGCCCGTCGATCCCGTCCGCCGCGGTGTCCACCGCGTATCCCTCCTCGGACAGGCCGCGGCAGAGCAGCGCCGACATCCTCGGTTGATCTTCGATGACCAGGATTCGCATGTCACCCCCAGGTCCGGACCGCACCGACCGGATTTGCACGAACCCACTCGATCGTCCCACCGCCGAGATGGCAAGACGATGAGAGCCCGGCTCACAGTCCCACCATGATCGGCGAGTCACGATGAACACCGCAGTGGCGCGCCAGTCGGCCGCGCTACCAGGCACGTGGGGGATGTGACATGAAAACTACGAACGCGGCCCGCGCCGCCACGCTGGCCATTGCGGTGACATCGGTGCTGGCCGCATGTACGAGTCCAGCTGCTCCGAGAACGGTCGGTGCCACACCGACTCCGCCTCCGCCCTCGCCGAGCGCCGGGCCGCAGGTTCCGACCGGCCCGTTGGTTGCCACCTTCGACAAGTCCAACTTCGTCACCGTCATCGACAACCCGTACTACCCGTTGAAGCCCGGGATGAAGTGGGTCTACGAAGGCTCACGCGATGGCGTGAAGCAACGCGACGTGGTCACCGTCACCGACCGCACCAAGGTCATCGACGGAGTGTCCGCCACGGTCGTGACCGATGTGGCCACCGCCGGCGGGAAGGTGCTGGAGAGGACCGAGGACTGGTTCGCCCAGGACCGGGACGGCAATGTGTGGTACTTGGGCGAGGCCACCGCCGCGTACGACAACGGCGCCGTCGACACCTCCGGATCGTGGACCGCGGGGGTCAACGGCGGTCAAGCCGGAATCATCATGCCCAGCAAGCCCGCGGTGACCGACTCGTACCGTCAGGAGTTCCTGGCCGGCGAGGCGGAGGATACGTCGTGGATCATCGACACCGGTCTGAAGGTGACAGTCCCGTACGGCACCGTCACGTCCGCCATCCGGAGCCTCGAGTACACCCGGCTGGAACCCGACGTCGTCGACACGAAGGTGTACGCGCCCGGAATCGGAATCGTGAAGGAAGCCTCGATCGCGGGTCCGAAGGAGACCGCCGATCTGATCTCGTTCACCAAGGGTTGATCAGGCAGCATGCCCAACCGGGCCGGCGCATCGGAGTCCGAATCGCGGACAGACCTCGTCAGCGTACGTAGTAGTTGTTGTCGCGCTCGATGACCTCGCCACGGCGCAACGGGAGCACCCTTGTCAGCATGCAGTACCCCCAGTCGAGCCCTGGGATCTTGGCGAACACGCCTTGGGGACC
>Ga0068863_100005156_pt1 | contig 12891 bp, 6 predicted proteins | sample KBSSwiS62_FD_66596 | JGI IMG/M metagenome (GOLD analysis project Ga0068863, IMG submission 66596) | Switchgrass rhizosphere microbial communities from Kellogg Biological Station, Michigan, USA - KBS Switchgrass S6-2 | ecosystem: Host-associated > Plants > Roots > Rhizosphere > Soil ...
AGGCCAATGCATCGGGAGTAGACATGCTCCCTTCTAATTCGAGCGCCTTCGTGCTGATCAGCCTTGCTGAGCAACTCACGACCAAATCCGGAACGAAGTCCTCTTCTCATCTGTTGGGCTGGGTTATGAGCCTCGGGGGTGTAGGGTTATTTGGAATCGCTATCATTGACTCTTCCATTATTCCGATTCAGCTTCCGGGAAGCACTGACCTGCTCCTCCTTCTGTTGACCGCTTACCGCTCCTCCTCGATCGCACTTACAGTCTCCTTCGTCGCCTGGGCATTCTCAGGTTCGGCGCTAGGCGGCTATTTCGCATGGGCGGCGGGCCAGAAGGGAGGCGAGGCCGCAATCGAAAAGTTTGGTCGGGGCAGATTCGTAAAACGCGCAACAGCCTGGGCAAAGCGGAACGGGATGGTGTCCGTCGGTATCGCGGCGTTGCTTCCGCCTCCAGTGCCATTGCTCCCATTTGTGGTCGCCGCCGGCGCTCTTGGACTGACGCGTGGTCGCTTTCTTGCTTCCTACGGTGCTGCACGATTGTTGCGCTACAGCTTCATCGGCTGGCTCGGATACACCTACGGCAGGCGCGTCGTTTCGCTCTGGCAGAAAGATCTGAAGCCTTGGATGACTCCGATCCTAACCCTGTATGTCGCGATGGTCGTACTTGCCGCAGCATACGGCCTTTGGAAGTACTTCAGAGAACGCGACAAGCGCAATTAACTCTCAACCAGTACATAGTCGCGAGCCTCGTTCAACGTTGCCGATTAGACGACAAACATGGCAACACCTGCGATAAACATCATTCCCGTTGCTACGGCCACAATTCCCCAGCCAAGTCGGGAACTCGGTTGCCACTCCATCATCTTCCTGTCCGAAGCGACAATCAGAATCGCAAGCAAAAGGAATGGAGCCAGCAGGCCATTAATGACAGCGGTCCAGTACAACGCCTTCACAGGGTTAATGCCCGCGAAGTTGAGGCAAACTGCCGCTCCGGTCGAGAGCAGGATAATCGCGTAAAAATAGCGCGCTTGTTTAAGGCTCTTATCCAAACCCTGACGCCACTTGAATGTTTCAGCAAATGCGTACGCGGCAGATCCAGCCAATGTTGGAATAGCAAGAAATCCGACACCAACAATTCCAACTGTGAACAGACTAGCCGCAAACCTGCCCGCGAATGGCCTGAGGGCTTCGGCTGCCTGCCGGGATGTCTCGATCTTGGTGATGCCATGGCTGTGAAGCGTAATCGCTGTCGTGAGAATGATGAAATACATCACAAGGTTGGAAAAGAATGAGCCGACTCCCACGTCGATTTGCCTTGACTGAAGCTCTTGAGGGCTTGCCCCTTTGCGCGATTCGACAGATCTGAGGCCTGCTGCCTTTCCTTCTTCAATTTCCTGGCTCGCCTGCCAGAAGAAGAGATAAGGACTGATGGTTGTTCCGAGAATCGCGACGAGCATGGACCACTCGTCCTTCGAATGAGGCATCGTTGGAATAAATGTTGCACGTATAACAGATTTCCAATCTGTGACCACAACAAAGGCCGTTATCGGATATGCGAAAAGGACGAGCACAAGCCACTTCAACGCACTCGCGATCTGTTGATAGCGAAGCCGCACGGTCGCAGCAGAAATTAGAACCGCGAACAGTATTACGAAAACACGCGAGTGTACCGTCGTGAGCATTTCAGCGGCATCAGCCATACCAGCCAGATCCGCGGCGATGTTGATAGTATTTGCGATAAGCAACGACAACACGAAGATGCCCAGCAACCACTTTGGAAATCGACGCCTTAGATTTCCCGCCATGCCTCGCCCGGTAACCATGCCAATGCGAGCGCACATAATCTGCACGGCCGTCATGAGCGGCCAGGTTAGCAGGGCAGTCCAGAGAAGAGCGGTTCCCAGTTGCGCTCCGGCGACCGAATAGGTAGCAATTCCAGAGGGATCATCATCCGCGGCGCCAGTAATCACGCCGGGTCCGAGAGATTTCAAAAGAGGTCGTAGAAGGCGAAGTGGCGAACGTGTTTTACTCACCGACATCAGCCCCAGTGAATCATAAGTTTTAGGCAGCCCGTTCAAGGAGCGACGAGCCGGCGTAGATTCCCTGCAGAGTTCAGATGCCCAGAGTTGTGACTTGGTTAGTTTTCAAGATGGAGCAGGAGAGACATAGGGTGCGGGAGTTAGCTTTGCGATGTGTGAGAGCGAAAACATTTTTCTAGAATGTTGCGCGGGCAGGTTGCTAATACCCGCGCAATTTCCATTCCATGCCCTATACGCGGGCGCGGTGCAATTGCGGAAGCAGATTGGGCGTCTTGGCTGCCAGGTAGCGGTCAACAGCAGCAGCCGCTTTACGTCCCTCTGAGATTGCCCAAACAACAAGAGACTGGCCGCGGCGCATGTCTCCGGCTGCGAAGACTCCATCAACGGATGTCATGTATTCGGGGTTCGCCGCGATATTGCCGCGCTGATCAAGGGCTACTCCGAGCTGCTCGACCATTCCATTGCGGATCGGACCGAGAAAGCCCATCGCCAGCAGGACGAGGTCAACGTCGAGCGTGAACTCAGAGCCTGAGATCGCTTCGAACTTCGGAGGCGGGCCGACACGCAAAGCATGCAACTGTTTCACGTTCCCGTTCTCATCGCCGGTGAATTTGATGCTATTGATGCTCCAATCACGAATGCCGCCTTCCTCATGCGCACTCTCTGTGCGGAGTTGCAGCGGCCACATGGGCCACGGGGTCGAAGCTGCCCGTTGCTCCGGTGGTTTGGGCATGATCTCAAATTGATGAACGCTCTTTGCGCCTTGTCGATGGCTCGTGCCCAGGCAGTCTGCGCCCGTATCTCCGCCTCCGATGATCAGCACTCTCTTGCCCTCAGCGTGAATTGAGGTCGCGGCGTCAACCAGGTCACCCTCGCAACGGTGATTCTGTTGCGGCAAGAACTCCATTGCGAAGTGAATGCCTTTAAGCTCCCGTCCCGGGATACTGAGATCGCGCGGATGTTCGGCGCCACCGGCCAACAGAATCGCATCATAGTGGTCTGTGAGCGCTTCCACTGGCACATTGCCACCAACATGAGCATTGGTCAGGAACGTTACACCTTCAGCGCGCATTTGATTGATGCGGCGATCGATTACGTGCTTCTCAAGCTTGAAATTCGGAATACCGTAGCGCAGAAGTCCGCCAATCCGATCGTTCTTTTCATATACGGTCACAGAGTGGCCGGCACGGCGCAGCTGTTGCGCGGCTGCCAGCCCTGCTGGTCCACTGCCTACAACAGCGACGCGCTTTCCGGTATTGTGCTCAGGCGGCTCTGGTTGGATCCAGCCTTCATCCCATGCCCGTTCAACAATGCTGCGCTCAATCAACTTGATGGAAACCGCGGGTTGATTGATTCCCAAAACGCATGCAGCCTCGCAGGGAGCTGGACAGATGCGGCCGGTGAACTCGGGAAAATTGTTGGTGGCGTGAAGGCGCCTGATCGCACTCTGCCACCGACCGTTGTATGCGAGATCGTTCCAATCGGGAATCAGGTTGTTGACGGGGCATCCGGTATGGCAAAAAGGCACGCCGCAATCCATGCAGCGTGCGCTTTGCTCGCGCTGCTTCTCCTCAGGAAACGGATGGTAGATCTCCTGCCAGTCGTGGATTCGTTCTGCAACGTCCCGGCGAGCCGGCAATTCGCGTTCGATCTCAAGAAATCCATTGACCTTACCCATGTTGCACCTCTGCCGTTTCTGTCACCAGAGGCGACGAGTTGTTTGGGGAAACATAGACCGAATCGACTCGCGGTACCCCGAGTACCCGCTTGTACTCGTGCGGGAACACTTTGATGAACTGAGGCTGTGCGTCTGCCCAGTGTTCAAGGATCCACGCTGCGCGCGGGCTCCCTGTAAGATCGCGGTGGCGCTCGAGTAGTCCTCTCACTTCGGCGACATCTTCGTCGGTGACCAGCGGTTCCAAATCCACGCTGATTTTGTTGCAGCGACGCGACGTAAAGTCTCCTTGATCATCGAAGACAAATGCCCGTCCGCCGCTCATGCCGGCAGCGAAGTTGCGACCAGTACTGCCTAGTACTACGACTGTCCCGTTGGTCATGTATTCGCAACCATGATCACCGACTCCTTCAACAACCGCGATAGCACCGGAATTGCGAACTGCAAATCGTTCCCCTGCAATTCCGTTCAAGAAGACCTCGCCACTGGTCGCTCCGTAAAGCACGACATTGCCGACGAGGATGCTTTCTTCTGGCAGGAAGCTGGAGGTCTTTGGCGGATAGGCAATGATGCGACCACCAGAAAGGCCTTTGCCTAAGTAGTCGTTGCTGTCGCCCTCAAGTTCGAGGGTGACCCCGTTCGGCACGAATGCGCCAAAGCTCTGGCCCGCCGAGCCGGAGAACTTGAAGTGAATCGTTCCGTCTGGCAAACCGGCAGACCCGTAGCGCCGAGCGATCTCACCGCCGAGCATTGCACCGACAGTGCGATGAACGTTGCGAATTGCAAAACTGCCCGCAACCGCCGTTTGCGATTCGAGAGCAGGCGTGGCCTTGGCGATAAGCGCATGGTCGAGAGCCTGATCGAGTCCGTGGTCCTGCGCTTGAACTTTGCGACGCGCGACCCGCGAGGGCACCGTGGGCGCGTAAAGGATCGATGAGAGGTCGATGCCCTTGGCCTTCCAGTGGGCGTCGGCCACCGCGGCGTCTATCCTGTCCACGCGGCCGACCATCTCGTCGATGGTACGGAAGCCGAGTTTTGCCATGTGTTGCCGTACCTGCTCAGCGAGGAAGAAGAAGAAATTGACGACATGCTCCGGCTGGCCCGTGAAACGCGCGCGCAAGACCGGGTCCTGCGTAGCGATTCCAACCGAGCAGGTGTTCAGGTGACACTTACGCATCATGATGCAGCCCATCGTTATGAGCGGGGTGGTAGCAAAACCGAACTCCTCTGCGCCCAACAGAGCGGCAATCACCACGTCCCGGCCGGTCTGCAGCTTCCCGTCGGTCTGGACTTTTATGCGGCCGCGTAGATCATTCAGCAGCAACACCTGCTGCGTCTCAGCCAATCCAAGCTCCCAGGGCAGCCCCGCATGCTTGATCGAGCTAAGCGGAGAAGCGCCGGTACCGCCACTATCTCCCGAAATGAGCACCACGTCTGCATGAGCCTTGGACACACCCGCAGCTACGGTTCCCACGCCGACCTCAGAAACGAGCTTGACGGCAATGCGCGCCTGCGGATTCACGTTCTTCAGGTCATAGATCAGTTGTGCAAGATCCTCAATGGAGTAAATGTCGTGGTGCGGAGGCGGCGAAATCAATCCGACGCCGGGAATGGAGTGACGTGTCTTCGCGATGACCTCATCCACTTTGTGACCGGGCAACTGCCCGCCTTCACCAGGCTTCGCGCCTTGCGCCATCTTGATCTGCAACTCGTCGGCGTTTACGAGATAGTTCGTCGTAACGCCGAAGCGGCCGCTTGCCACCTGCTTTACAGCACTCCGACGTAGATCGCCGTTGGCGTCTCGCTTGAAGCGTTCTTCGTCTTCGCCTCCCTCGCCGGTGTTCGACATCCCACCAAGCCGATTCATTGCGATCGCGAGGGTTTCATGCGCTTCCTTGCTGATCGAGCCGTAGCTCATGGCGCCGGTTGTAAACCGCTTGACGATTTCCTTGGCCGCTTCTACTTCCTCAATAGGAATTGGGTTTTCGGCATACTTGAGCTTGAGCAAGCCGCGCAGGGTACAAAGGTCGCGGTTCTTTTCGTCAAGCAGGTCGGTGTACTCCTGGAAAGTCGCAGGGTTGTTCGCGATCACTGAGTGCTGAAGCTTGCTGATTGTTTGCGGATTAAGCAGGTGGTACTCGCCGCCTTCGCGATATTGATAGTGTCCGCCGACTACCAATTCTGTTTCCGATTCGGTAAGCGGCTGGAAGGCGTAGGAGTGCTTCATCTGCGCTTCGCGAGCCAACACATCCAGTCCAACACCCTCGATACGCGACGCCGTGCCGGGGAAGTAGGCCTGGATCAGTGCTTGATTCAATCCCACAGCCTCGAAGACTTGCGCGCCACGATAACTCTGCAGCGTGCTGATGCCCATCTTCGAGAAAGTTTTTAGCAAGCCCTTGTTGATCGCCTTGATAAAGTTCTTTTCTGCATGGTTGGCGGAAACGCTGTGCGGCAGCAATCCACGGCGCTTGAGATCATGCAGCGTCTCAATTGCGAGATAAGGGTTGATGGCGCTCGCTCCGTAACCGATGAGTAGTGCGAAATGCATTACCTCGCGTGGCTCGCCGCTCTCAATGATGAGAGCTACCTGGGTGCGGGTCTTTTCTTGTACCAGGCGGTTATGTACAGCGGCCATAGCAAGCAGGCTTGGAACAGGCGCGTAAGTAGGATCGACGCCCCGATCGGAAATAATTAGGAGTGTGTATCCAGACGCCACTGCGTGAGCGGCGCGGTTGCTCAAGTCTTCAAGAGCGTGGCGTAGGCCGACCTCGCCATCGTCCGCGCGAAAGAGTGCAGGCAGGGTCGTCGCCAGAAGATCGCCCGAAGAAACGCGGCGCAATTTCTCGAGGTCTCTATTGGTGAGAAGTGGATGAGGCAGCTTGAGGGTGTGGCAGTTTTCCGGAGCCTCGTCGAGAATGTTGCGCTCTGTGCCGATGTAGCTGATAAGTGACATCACCAATTCTTCGCGAATTGGGTCGATCGGAGGGTTTGTGACCTGCGCAAAGAGCTGCTTGAAGTAGTTGAACAGCGGCTGCGGGCGATCAGAAAGGCAGGCAAGGGGCACATCTGTACCCATCGAACCAACGGGCTCTTCGCCGCGTGCTCCCATCGGTCCAAGCAGAAGACGTAAATCCTCTTCACTGTAGCCGTATGCACGTTGCCGGCGCAGCAGCGTTTCAGGATTGGACGCAATCACGCGGGAAGGTTCGGGAAGAGTATCGAGAGTGACCTGCTGCTCCTGCAGCCATTTCGCATATGGCTGGCGGCTTGCCAACGACTTCTTGATCTCGGCGTCAGAAATGATGCGCTTCTGAACCGTGTCGACCAAAAACATTCGGCCGGGCTGGAGACGACCCTTCTTGCGAATGTCTTCGGCCGGCATCTCAAGTACGCCAGCTTCTGATGCGAGCACCACTAGATCGTCCTTGGTTACGATGTAGCGGCCGGGGCGAAGCCCGTTGCGATCGAGAGTGGCTCCCACGACTCGTCCATCTGTGAACGCGATGGCTGCGGGGCCATCCCACGGCTCCATGAGCGAGGCGTGGTACTCGTAAAACGCACGCTTCTCTTCGTCCATGTCGGGATTCCCAGACCAGGCTTCGGGAATCAGCATGGCCATTACGTGGGGCAGGGATCGGCCGGCTTGAAAGAGGAACTCTACTGCGTTATCGAGGGAGGCGGAATCGCTGCCATCTGGAGAGATGACGGGATAAAGGCTCCCGATTTTGTCACCATGGAGCGGGCTGTCCAGCACCGACTGCCGCGCTGTCATCCAACTTATGTTGCCGCGGATCGTGTTGATTTCGCCGTTGTGGGCCACATAGCGATAGGGATGTGCCAACTTCCAGCTCGGAAAAGTGTTTGTCGAAAATCGTTGGTGGACTAGACACAACGCACTCGTGACAAGCGGATTGGCTAATTCGAAATAGAACTTCTCGATTTGCGGAGCAAGCATCAGCCCCTTGTAGATGATCGTGCGGCAGGAGAAAGAGGGGACGTAAAAATCATCTTTGCCCTCAATTTCTGAAGCGGCCATTTCATTTTCCGTGCGGCGGCGGACGAGGTATAGCAGCCGCTCAAACGTGTCCTCGTCCATCCCTGCAGGCTTAGCCACGAAAAACTGCTCAATATAGGGCTGCGAAGCGCGAGCCTCGCGCCCGATGGCATCTCCGTTCACCGGAGTATCTCGCCAGCCGAGCACTTTCAGTCCCTCTGCCTGGGCAATTCGTTCGAACACGCCTTCACACTGAATGCGGCTATGCCGGTCCACAGGAAGGAAAACCATTGCCACACCGTAGGCGCCAGGCCCTGGGAGCTGGATACCTAGTTCGCCGCATTCGCGCGCAAAGAAGACGTGAGGGATCTGGATCAGGATGCCGGCACCGTCGCCCGTCTCGGGATCGCAGCCTGCCGCGCCGCGATGGGTGAGGTTGATCAAAACCTCGAGTCCCTTGCGGATGATCTCGTGGCTCTTTTCCCCACGAATGCTGGCCACAAGACCCATGCCGCAGGCGTCGTGTTCATTGCGCGGATGATAGAGACCCTGGGGAGGCGGGATGGTATGAGGATGATCCGGTGTTTGCATGGCTACCTTCTCAGTAAGAGGTTGGTCTGTATTCTGCGTTGTCTGGAACGGCGAAGACACAAATACGTTGGCGATTCTCAATCGAAATCGCCATTTGCTTTCCTGAAAAGACCTGCGCTGCAGGCCCGGGCACGCGAGGGATAGTGCTGAACTATCTACTATATCGGAAATGCTGCTTAAATACTCCCTCAATGCGGAACTCTTTTAGTTTCAGACGAGATTCTCTGATTGATACCGGATTTCCAAAGATTTTCCGCAATCCCCGATGAGGGGCAAGCGGACGGGGCTGGAGTCTCTCCTGAAGATCGGACGCTGTGATGACTACAGCTTGCAGATGAGCAATTCGCGCTCGTAGATCATTTCCGGTGGCAGGTGATCATGCAGGTCGATGAAAAGCTCTTCGTGCGCAATGACCTCCTTGCGCCAGGCCGCACGATCGACCATCATCAGTTCTTCAAACGCCTCGCGCGAAAAATCCAGCCCCGTCCAGTCGATGTCTTCGTAGCGAGGAACCCAGCCAATGGGAGTCTCGCGTCCTCGTCCATGGCCTTGAACCCGCTCGACAATCCAACGAAGAACTCGCATATTCTCGCTGAAACCAGGCCAGAGGAACCGCCCCTCCTCGTTCTTTCGGAACCAATTCACGTTGAAGATGCGCGGCGTTACGTCGAGCCCTCTCTGCATCTTGATCCAGTGACGGAGGTAGTCGCCCATGTGGTAACCGCAGAAGGGAAGCATGGCCATCGGATCACGTCGCACCTTACCCACAGCTCCCGCGGCAGCAGCAGTAGTCTCCGAGCCCATGGTGGCGCCAATATAGACGCCGCTTGACCAATTGAATGCCTGATAGACAAGCGGAAGCGTTGAGGATCGGCGCCCGCCGAAAATGATTGCGCTTATCGGGAGGCCCTCAGGCGATTCCCAATCCGGATCCATCGTGGGGCACTGCGAAGCAGGCGCCGTGAACCGTCCGTTGGGATGGGCCGCAGTTGCGCCGGTCTTCTTGCCAATCGCTGGCGTCCAATGCTCTCCACGCCAGTCCAGGCATTCTGCCGGCGGCTTTTCCGTCATCCCTTCCCACCACACTCCTCCATCTGGCGTGAGCGCGACATTCGTGAAGATTGCGTTGCGTGACAGCGCCGCCATTGCTGCTGGATTCGTCTTCGTGCCGGTGCCCGGCGCAACGCCAAAGAAACCGGCTTCCGGGTTGATTGCCCGGAGACGGCCTTCCGAGTCAGGCCTGATCCAGGCGATATCATCCCCAACTGTCCAGACCTTCCATCCGTCCATTGCCTTCGGCGGAATCAGCATAGCGAAGTTGGTTTTGCCGCATGCAGAGGGGAACGCCGCAGCCACGTAAGTCTTCTCACCGTCCGGGCTTTCGACGCCCAGAATCAGCATGTGTTCTGCCATCCACCCTTCGTCGCGCGCAATGTTTGACGCGATGCGAAGCGCAAAACATTTCTTACTCAACAAGGCATTGCCGCCATATCCAGAGCCGTATGACCAGATTTCACGTGTCTCCGGAAAGTGAGCGATATATTTCGTTTCATTGCACGGCCAGGGCACATCTGGCTGGCCGGGCTTGAGTGGCATTCCAACCGTGTGCATGCAGGGCACGACGCGCTTTTCGTCCTTGTCGATCTCGGCAAAAACCGGAGCCCCGATCCTGGCCATGATTCGCATGTTCACGACGACGTACGGTGAATCGGTGAGTTGAACACCAATGCCAGACATTGGAGACCCAACAGGGCCCATGCTGAAGGGCAGCACGTACATGATGCGACCCTGCATGCAGCCGCGAAAAAGCTGCTTCAAACGCCGCCGCATAACGTATGGGTCTTCCCAATTATTCGTGGGCCCGGCGCCATCGCGCGAAAGTGAGCAGATGAACGTGCGGTCCTCAACGCGGGCAACATCGCTCGGCACCGAGCGAGCGTAGAAGCATCCGGGCCAGCGCTTCTGATCAAGACGAGTAAACGTTCCCGCATCAACGAGGCGCTCGCAGAGAAAATCGTACTCAGCCTGAGAACCGTCAACCCAGTGAATGGAATCGGGACGGCACAACTCCGCCATCTTCTCGACCCAGCGAATCAGATGCTTATTTGTCGTTGGTGGGTTTTTGATGGCAGGGCTTTCAGAGACTAGTACGGACGGCTTCATCGGGTTATTTCTCCAGCTTTCGTAATTTACAGGCTAACCGATGCACCCGTTCTATTACATATCAGTCGATGGTATTTCGCTGCCTTCAGAAATCGTGACGTTCGTCGATAGCAGCGTCAACACGGGGTCCGCTCATCGTTGGAGTGGCCGCTTCCGTCTGCTCTCCCCCGTCACGGAAGGATGATGGTCTGAAAAGCATCGAGACACAGGTGATCAAGCAAAGGATCCCGCGACCATCGTGGGGACCCGCATCGACCCTCCTGTCATCCAGACGATCCGTTACTGCTTGCGGACAACCTGTTCCCTGTATCCTAGCCGAGGCAGGCATTGAGGGCTCCAATGGCTGAACTTGGCAAGACGCTTCTCGGTCTCGGTCTTCTGCTGGCTTTCGTGGGCGCAATTTTGCTTGTCGCGGCAAAAATGGGCCTGCCCCTGGGGCGGCTGCCGGGCGATATCGCCTACAAAGGCAAGAATGTTTCTGTCTATTTTCCTCTCGGTACGTCCATTCTCATCAGCGTTGTACTGACGGTGATTCTCTATCTGCTGTCGCGATTTCGCAGATGATTTGAGATGACTTTGCAGACTAAAACAATCCCGCAATCTCCTCAACCGGGGACGCTTGCACCTGTTTACGCATCTAAGCGTTCATGTCGTCCGAAGCTAGGCCCCGACAAGGGCTGAAAATCGTCGATCTTTTGCGGCCTCATCGGCGTGAGCTTTGGTTAGGACTCCTGGCAATTGCAGGAGAGACGGCAGCCGGGTTGCTCGAGCCGTGGCCATTGAAGATCGTTCTCGATAATGTGCTGCAAGGCAAAGGGAAACACGGCTGGCTGGACAAATTCATAGAGCACGCTGCAGGCACCACTCCTCGCAATATGCTTTTGTTTGCTTGCGGGGCAGTGTTGGTAATTGCCCTGATCGACGCAGTGTGCACGTACTCAGAGAAATACCTGACAACAAACGTGGGTCAATGGGTCGCACACGATCTGCGCCGGACCATCTATACGCATGTTCAGAGACTGTCGTTGGCTTACCACGATCAGCAGCCGACAGGTGACCTGATCAGCCGCGTAACTGTGGACATCGATGCCATTCAGAGCTTCATCGTTTCAGGGTTGTTGGGAATCCTAGTCGATACGTTGACTTTGGTGGGCATGATTGCAGTGATGTTCTATATCAACTGGCAGTTCACCTTAGTCGCCCTGGCCGTCATTCCGCCGCTGTTCTTTATCGTGTACACGTATACGCGAAGGGTAAAGAAAGCCTCGCGTGAGGTCCGGAAGAAAGAGGGGCGAATGATCTCCGTGGTGCAAGAGGTAGTTACCTCCATTCGCGTCGTGAAAGCTTTTGCGCGCGAAGACTATGAGGTTCGCCGGTTCGAAGGAGAGAGTCTTGAGGCTGTAGAGGCAGCACTCGCCGCGCGGGCGCTTAAGGCTAAACTGGTGCCGCTCGTGAATATCGTGACAGCGATCGGAACATGCGCTGTGCTCTGGTTTGGGGCGCAGATGGCGATGTCGGGCCGTCTCTTGCCAGGTTCGATGGTTGTGTTTGTCTTCTACCTGGGAAAGATGTACAAGCCGATGCAAGACATCTCAAAGACCATGGACTCCTATTCGAAGGCTGACACCGGTTTTGAAAGAATCCAGGAAATCCTGCGCTCCGATGACGAGATCCGCGATGAGCGGGGTGCGAGAAGGGCGCCTCGTTTCCGCGGAGAGATTGACTTTGAGCATGTCGATTTTGCCTATAAAGAAGGGGAGCCGATTCTCAGCGATGTCAACCTTCATGTGGATCAGGGCACCATGGCTGCGCTTGTGGGACCGACTGGCGCCGGAAAGACAACGATCATCAACCTGATTGCGCGCTTTTACGACCCGATAGCTGGGGTCGTCAAGATCGATGGCACAGATATCAAGCACTTCACGCAAAAATCTCTTCGCGGCCAAATCAGTTTCGTCTTGCAAGATACGGTGCTGTTCAGCGGAACGATCTGGGACAACATCGCGTATGGCTGCCCCGATGCGTCCGAAGCTGAAATTGTTAAGGCCGCCGAAGCAGCAAATGCCATGGAATTTATCGAGAAATTGCCGAACAAATTCGATACGGCAGTGGGCGAACGCGGAGTCACTCTCTCGGGCGGTCAGCGTCAGCGCATCGCGATCGCTCGTGCGATCATCCGCAACACACCTATCCTGATCCTCGATGAGCCGACATCTGGTCTCGATGCAGCGTCAGAAGAGCTTGTCTTCGACGCGTTGGATCGCCTGATGGAAGGAAAGACATCCATCGTGATCGCGCACCGTCTGTCCACCATCCGACGGGCCAGTTGCATCTATGTTGTCGACGGAGGAGGAATCGCCGAGTCCGGAACGCACGACGAGCTGCTCCAGCGAGAAGATGGGGTTTACCGGAAACTGCATGAGATTCAAT
>Ga0068863_100005157_pt1 | contig 12890 bp, 12 predicted proteins | sample KBSSwiS62_FD_66596 | JGI IMG/M metagenome (GOLD analysis project Ga0068863, IMG submission 66596) | Switchgrass rhizosphere microbial communities from Kellogg Biological Station, Michigan, USA - KBS Switchgrass S6-2 | ecosystem: Host-associated > Plants > Roots > Rhizosphere > Soil ...
GAGCAGCAGCACCTCGGCCTCCTGGACCAGGGCGCGGGCGATCAGCACCCGCTGGCGCTGGCCGCCCGAGAGCTCGCCGAAGGTCTCGCCGGCGCGGTCGCCGAGGCCGACCCGCTCCAGCGCCGCCCGGGCGCCGCGGCGGTCCTCGCGTCCCGGCCGCCGCCACCAGGGCAGCCGCGAGAGCGCCCCCATCGTCGCCACGTCGAGGGCGGAGACGGGGTAGTCGAGGCGGGTGCGCTCGGTCTGCGGGACGGTGCCGCAGCGGCCTTTGACGGCGAGCGTGCCCGCCAGCGGTCGCATCTCGCCGAGCAGCGCCCGCATCAGGGTCGTCTTGCCGCCACCGTTGGGACCGAGCAGCGCCAGCCGCTCCCCCGCCGCCAAGCTGAAGGTGACGCCGGTGATCGCCGGCGGGCCGCCGTAGCCGACCGCGAGGCCCTCGGCCGCGATCAGGGCTTTACCCGGCACCGGTCCCTCCCGTCGGTGAAGCCGCGCACCATCGCGTCGGCGTTGGCCGCCTCCATCCGCAGGTAGGTGGAGCCGCTGGAGCCTGCCGGTCCCAGCGTGTCCCCGTACAGCGAGTAATCGCTGGAGGCGCCGGTCTGGGCGGCGATCGCTTCCGCCACCTTCGGGCTCAGCGAGCTCTCGGGGAAGATCGCGCTGACGTGCTCGGCCTCGATCGTCTTCGCCAGTTCGCTCAGCTCCTTGGCCGAGGTCTGCGCCTGGGTGGTCTGCGAGGGGACGACGGCGCCGACCACCTCGATCCCGTAGCGGTCGGCGAAGTAGCCGAAGGCGTCGTGGTCGGTGACCAGCTTGCGCCTGGCCGGCGGGACCGAGTCGATGCAGCGGGCGATCCCCTTGTCGAGGGCGCGCAGCCGGCCCAGGTAGGCGGCCGTGTTGCGCTCGAACTCCGCCTTCCCGGCGGGGTCAGCGGCGGCCAGCCGGCGCTCGATCTCGCGCACCGCCGCCTCGGCGTTGCGGGGGTCGTGCCACCAGTGCGGGTCGTACTTGGAGGCCTCGGCCCCGCTCGACTCGCCCGGCAGCCGCTCCGGCACGGCGGCGCCGAGGTCGACGACTTCGGCGTCGCTGCCGCTCTCGGAGACGACGTCGCCAACCCACTGGTCGAGGTTGTCGCCGCTGGCGAAGACGAGCGTGGCGCCGGCCGCGCCCTCGACGTCGCTGGGCCGCGGCTCGTACTCGTGCGGGTCGGTATTGGGCTCGAGGATCTGGTCGACGGCGACGGCGTTGCCGCCGACCTCGCGCACGAAGTCGCCGATCTGGGTGGTGGTGGCGACGACCTGGAGCTGGCCGTCGTCACCGCCGCCGGAGCCGCTGCCGCAGCCGGCGCCGAGCAGGGCGAGGGCGCCAACGGCCGCGGCGGCCAAAGCGGCGCGGCGCGGCACCCGGGCCGCCAGCGCCCGCGCCAGGGCAACCACGGCGAAGAGGGCGCCGGCGACGCAGGCGATCGTCGCCCCGGGTGGGGCGTCGGTCTTGACCGAGAGCCAGAGCCCGACCGTGCCCTCGGCCGCGACCAGGACGACGCTGGCCAGCTGCCAGCTCGCCACCCGCCGCGTCAACAGGCGCGCGGTCGCGGCCGGGACCACGAACAGCGCCGTCACCAGCAGCGCCCCGACCACGGTCAGCGCCGCCGTGCTGGCGAGGGCGATCAGGGCCAGCAGCGCCGCGTCGAAGCCGTGCCGGCGCCAGCCGGTGCCGGCGCCGTCGGGGTCGAACCCCTGCGCCAGCCAGCGCTCGCCGATCAGCGCCGTCGCGACCAGCGTCGCCACCGCGGCCGCGGTGGCGAGGGCGATGTCGCCGCCGTCGACCAGCAGCAGGCTGCCGAACAGCAACGTCTCGACGTTGGCGCCGGAGCCGAAGACGTCGCTGGCGAGAATCACCCCGGCGGCGAGGCAGGCGACGAGGACCAGCGCGACGACGCTGTCGCGATCGCGCCCGCGGCGGCCGAGCGCGGCGTTGGCGGCGGTGAAGACGATCGCGGCGCCGAAGGCCCCGAGCGGCGCCGCGAACCCGAGCCCGTCGGCCAGCACCAGCCCCGGGAAGGCGGCGGTGCCGACCGCGTGCGAGAAGAAGGCGAGGCCGCGCATCACAATCCAGGTCCCAAGCAGCCCGGCCGGGACGGCGAGGATCAGGACCTCGATCAGCCCGCGCTGGACGAAGGGAAGTTCGAAGGGCTCGATCACGGCCCTGACTCTAATGAGAATGAATCTGATTTGCGTCTAGGCCAGGAAGCCCGGCCCCGCGCTCAGCTCAGGCGCGCCGGCAGGCGGCCGATGCCCTGCAGGGTGTTGTTGCGGATCCGGGTCGGCCCGCCGACCAGCTCGATCGTCTCGACCCGCGCGACCAGCGCCCGCAGCAGCGCCGCCATCTCCAGCTTGGCGAGGTGGATGCCGACGCAGGTGTGGGGACCGTTGCCCCAGCCGAGGTTGCCGCCCGGCGGGCGCTCGAGGTCGAAGCGCTCGGGCTCGGAGTAGTGGCGCTCGTCCATGTTGGCGGCGCCGACCAGGAGCACGGCGCGCTCGCCGGCGCGCATCCGCACCCCGCCGATCTCGGCGTCGCGGCTGAGGTAACGGGTGAAGCCGCGGATCGGCGAGGAGAGCCGGACCGACTCCACCACCGCCGCCGGGATCAGCTCGGGGTCGCGGCGGATCCGCGCCCAGGCCTCGGGGTTCTGCGCCAGCAGCCAGAGCATGTAGGTGCTGGCGAGGATCGTCGTGTCCAGGCTCGGGGCGATGAAGTCGATCACCATGTTGCGCGCTTCGGTCCTGTCGATCTCGCCGCGGTCGGCGGCGTCGAAGACACTCGCCGCCCAGCTGCCCGGGATCACGCGGGAGCGGTCGAGACGCTGGGCGTAGGCGAGCATGCCGAGTGAGCTCGGGAACGCGCGCAGGCCACGCCGGTTGAGCGGGCCAAGGACGTCGAAGGAGATCGTCCCCCAGCTCAGCAGCCGCTCGGCCGGGACGCGGACGCCGACCAGATCGGCCACCACCTCCAGTGGCAGGCCGCTGGAGAAGTCGCGGGCGGCGTCGAACTCACCGCGGCCGACCAGGCGGCCGACGATCGCCTCCGCCTCGGCGTCGAGCCGGCCGGCGATCGGTGCCAGCGCCTGGGCGCCGAGCGAGCGCATCAGGACTTTGCGGCGGGCGACGTGAGTCTCGCCGTCGCTGAACAGGGTCGTCTTGCGGGCGGCGACGTTGGTGATCGGGTTGGCGGCGACGCCCTTGCCGCTGACGAAGAGCTCGTCGTCGCGCAGCGCCGTCCGGACCTCGTCGAAGCGCCCCAGCGCCCACATCCGGTGGCGCGGCAGCCAGACGACCGGACCCGCGTCGCGGATCCGCGCGAAGGCGGCCGTGGAGTCCTCGACCACCTCCGGCGAGTAGAGGTCGAGGTCGAGCGAGGGTCCCGGACGCCCGCGACCCCTCGACAACCGCCCGATCGACGTAACCCCGCTCATCGAGCGTCGATCCTAGAGGCGACCCCTTAGCGGCCGGCCACGTGCAGTTCCAGCGCGTGGATCTGGTGCTGGCCGTAGGAGCCGGTCTGGACCGGGCCGGCGGCGCTGATCAGGTCGCCCGGGCCCGGCAGCGGGTGCGGGCGCAGGCCCTTGCGTACGTCGATCGCGGTCAGCTCCGGCAGGGTGATGCTCCGCGGGTCGGCGATGACGAAGTGGGCGTCGCCGTCGCCGTCGGGGTCGACCCGCTCGACGTAGACGATCCGCCCTTCGGTGCTGCGGCAGCTCGGGTGGCCGTCGGGGCAGTGGGACGGGGTGACGGTCTGGGCCGGGGCTTGCTCGGGCCTACGGGGCGCGGAAGGCGTGGTCGTGGTCGTGGTCGCCTCGGACCGCGACTGGGCCTGGGTGCCGTCGCCCTCCGTCCCACCACCGCCGCCGCAGCCGGGGACCGCGGCGAGCGCCGCAACCCCCGCCACCGCGGCGAGCCGGCTCAGCCGTCCCATCCGCCCGCGGCCTCCGCGTAGCGCAGCGAGCCTGGGGTGGTCAGCGTCTCGCCGGTCTCCAGCAGCGTCTTCAGGCCGGAGAGGATCATCCCCCAGCCGCCGAACAGTTCGCTGTTGGCGCCCTCGGGCAGCTGGTCGTGGGTGACCACGAGCCGGCAGGAGTCGCCGACCGGCTCGATCTCCCAGGTCACCCGCGAGTGCCCGGCCGCCTTCACGTCCTCGCTCCAGAGCGCCTGGAAACTCTGCACGAGCCGGCGCGGCGGCTCGACCTCGAGGTTCTCGCCGGCGGCGATCGCGAACCCTCCCCCGGCCTCGGAGCGGTACTCCGAGCCGGCGGTCCAGTCCGACTCCACCCCCACCCCGAAGTTGTACTTCTTCCTCAGCTCGGGATCGGTTATCGCCTCCCAGAGCCGCTCCGGGGTCGTCTTGATGTAGATCTCGAAGACGGACATCGCCCGCCCGTCCACCACTTCCCACGCTTCTCTCTCGCTCATGACCGTTCCTCCTCGATGTCGTGTTTGAGCTGGCTGAGCCCGGCGGCCCAGGACTCGGAGTACTTGCTGACCCAGCGCTCGTAGACGAGCCGGATCGGGACGGGGTTGAGGAAGTGGAGCTTCTCGCGACCGCGACGCTTGGTGGTCACCAGCCCCGCCTCCTCCAGCAGCTTGAGGTGCTTCATCACGCCGAAGCGCGACATCGGCAACCGGCCCTCGAGCTCGCTCAGCGTCTGCCCGTCCCGCTCGAAGAGCGCGTCGAGCAGCCCCCTCCGGGTCGGGTCGGCCAGCGCCTTGAAGACCTCGTCCATGGCCCGGACTATAGGTGACCTTTTAGTCACATGTCAAGTCGCCACGACCGCGAGGGCCAGGAAACCGCATGCAGTCGGCGAATCCACCCTCATGCTGCCCTTGGCGCTCGCCTTTCGTGGACTCGCACGGGCCGTCGCCGGAGTCATGCGCGACCCCGAGACCAAAGCGCTGCCTTTCGTCGCCGCCGCCCTGGTGCTGACGGGGACGATCTTCTACTGGCGCTTCGAGGACTGGACCATCGTCGAGGCCCTCTACTTCTCGGTCGTGACCCTGACCACGGTTGGCTACGGAGATCTCCACCCCACCACCCCCGGCACCGAGATCTTCACGATCTTCTACATCCTCACCGGGATCGGCGTGTTCGTCGCCCTACTCGCCTCGGTCGCGCAGCAGTACATCCAGCAGAAGGCGGAGCAGCCTTCCGCCCGCGAGCGCCTGCAGGCCCGGCGCCCTCGCGGCCGTGCCTAGCTGAACTCGATCACGCTGCGGATGCCGTCCTGGGCCTCCATCAGCTCGAAGCCGCGGTTGACTTCGTCGAGGCTGATGCGGTGGGAGATGAAGGGCTCGACGTCGATCTCTCCCGCCAGCGCCCGCTCGACCAGGACCGGGACCTGGTCGCGACCCTTGACGCCGCCGAAGGAGGAGCCGGCGACGCGGCGGCCGGTGATCAGGAAGCGGGGGACGATGTCCAGGGTCTCCCCCCTGCCGGCGACGCCGGCGACCGTGCACAGCCCCCAGGCCATGCGCGCCGCTTCGACCGCCTGGCGCATCACCTTGACGTTGCCGGTCGCCTCGAAGGTGTAGTCGGCGCCGAAGCCGCCGGTCATCTCGAGGATCGCCTCGACCGCGTCCTCGCCGCCAACCATGACGTCGGTCGCGCCCTGGCCGCGGGCCAGCTCCAGCCGCTCCGGCGACAGGTCGACGCAGACGATCCGCTCGGCACCCTGGAGGCGGCAGCCGGCGACGGCGCCGAGGCCGACCATCCCGGCCCCGAAGACGACGCAGGTGCTGCCCGCGGTCACCGCGGCGGTGTTGATCGCGGCGCCGAGCCCGGTCGAGAGCCCGCAGGCGAAGAGGCAGACGTGCTCGAACGGCGCCTCCGGGTTGACCTTGGCGAGGGCGATCTCCGGCATCACCGTGTACTCGGCGAAGGTCGAGCAGCCCATGAAGTGGCGGATCTCCTCGCCCCCGCGGGAGAGGCGGGTGCTGCCGTCGGGCAGGTGCCCCAGGTTCTGCTCGGCCCGGATCGCCATGCAGAGGTTGGTCCGCGGGTCGACGCAGTGCACGCACTCGCCGCACTGGGGCGAGAAGAGGGTGACGACGTGGTCGCCCTCGGCCAGCGAGGCGACGTCGGGCCCGACCCGCTCGACCACCCCCGCCCCCTCGTGCCCGAGCACCGCCGGCGCGTAGCCGGAGGGGTCGGCGCCGGAGGCGGTGTAGAGGTCGGTGTGGCAGACGCCGCAGGCGACGAGGCGGACCAGCACCTCGCCGGCGCGCGGCTCGGCCAGCTCCACCTCCTGCACCCCGAGCGGCTGCCCGAACTCCTCCAGAACCGCGGCGCGCATCTTCATGGCGCCATGCTACCCCGGCGATATCGGCCGGCTCAGGGACGAAACGCCGCGAGCGTGTTCTGGTCGCCGGCGCCGAACCAGATGTTCCCTTCGGGGCCGAGTGCGATCGTGCCCGCGGCGGCGGCCCCGCGGCGCCAGATTTTGAGCTTGCCGTGCGGGGTCATGCGGACGATGCGACGGGGGAATTGGGTCGTGAACCAGAGATTCCCGTCAGGGGCGGCGAGAATCGATCCGGGACTGCCGACGTGTCGCACCGTGCGCTCGCTGATCCGCCCGCTCGGGGTGATGCGGCCGATCGCCGGTGGCAGGGAGCGCCGGTTCCAGTGAGTGAACCAGACGTCGCCGTGGCGACCGAGCGCCAGGTCGCCGACGAACCCCCTGTGGGGAACGGGGAAGACGCGCCTCTTTCCGGAAGCGGTGAGGTGGACGATCCGCGGACCGGACTCGACGAACCAGGCGCCGCCGCGGCGGTCGGTGACGATCGGCCCCGGTTCGACGCCGACCGAGAAGCGGCTGACCTTGCCGTCGGCGCCGACCCTGTCGATCTCGCCGCGATCGGGATACTCGGAGCGCACCACCCAGACCTTCCCGTCGGCGCCGACCACGGCTCCTCCCTCTGGCCGGGGCCCCGACGGCAGCCTCACCTGCGTCAGCTTCCCGTCGGGAGCGAGCCGTCCGAGCACCGGTTCGGCCTGGTTGTAGAAGCCGTCGCCGTAGTTCACGAACCAGAGGCCACCCCGAGGATCGAAGCCGATCGGGCCCGGCTCCGCGTCGAGAGCGGGAACCTCAATGGTCGAAGCGTGGCCGTCGGGCGTGATCCGGTTGAAGCGGCCGATGTCGCCTCCGGTCCAGATGGCACCGTCCGGCCCCCAGACGAAGTCGCCCGCTCGAATGCTTTCGGGCAGCGGCATCAACAGCGGCCTGCCGGGCCGGGGCGCCGGCGGGTGCGGGCTGCGGAGAACCAGCTGAGCGAACCCCCCGTAGCCGCCGTCGGCTGAGGCGTAGGCCGACACCCGCTCGTATCCGCTCTGCGCCAGGAGGCGCCGCTCCGGCGCCGGCAGCGCCAGGGTCACCGTTCCGTCGGAGCTGGCCGCGAGGCGGTAGGCGGTCGAGGCGACGCTATTGCGCCCGAGGATGATCCTGGCTTCGCCGGAGCACTCGCCCGGCGAGCCGCCACCAGGAGAGATGCAGCTGAACCTGTCCGTCCCTGACGGTCGCGATCTCGGGAGTGACCTCGATCCCGGGAAGGCCCGGCGCGTAGCGCAGCAGCGGTGCCGCCGTCACGCCTTTGATCGGATTCGCGATGGTGCTGACCCAGATCGACCCCCCGGGCCCGAGCGCGATATGCGCCGCCGCCGGAGCGCCTGGCCCACGGACCACGCTCAGCTGGCCCGACGGAGTCACGCGCATCACCCGGGTCGCCCCGCCGATGAACCAGAGGTCTCCTTCGGGCCCGGCCACGGCGCCGTAGGCGCTGCCGATCAAGAGACCGGAGAAGCTGCCGGTTCGGAGCTCCTGAACCTGGCCGCTGGCGTCGACCTTGCCGAGGCCACCGAGCCCGACGAACCAGACCCCGTCCGCACCGTCGGTGGCCAGCACCTCGGGATGGAGCCGGACGCTGAACTCGGTCAGCTTGGTGTCGGGCGTGATCCGGCCGACCCGGTTGAAGGCCGGATCGGTAAACCAGACGTCGCCGTTCGGGCCGGCGACGATCGACGCCGGCGGTTCGTCCCGTTGCCGCGCCGACCCCGGGAGCGGGTAACGGTTCATGCCGCCCCCCGGCCGCATGCTGATCACGTAGGCCTCGCCGAACGAGCTTTCCTTCAGCCGCTCGGACGCCCAGGCCGTGAACCACAGGGTTCCGTCCGGGGCGACGGCGATCGGGCCCACCTTCCCGCTGCCGTCCGGCAGCGGGAAGCGGGTGACCTGGCCGGTGACGGTGATCCGATCGACCTCACTCCCGCTCGTCGCCCAGAGGTTGCCTTCCTGGCCGGCGGCGATGCCCTGCAGGGAGCCGACGCTTTCGGACAGGGGCACTTCGGTCAGCTTCCCGTCAGCGTCGATCCTCCCCAGCTTCCCGCCGTCCGCGAACCAGAGCGCTCCCCCGGGGCCCAGGGTGAGCGGTCCCACGCCGCCACCGAGAGCCGCGACTTCGGTCGGCTTCGTCGGCTCGGTGGCGGCGCGCCCGACAGCGGGACCCGCGAGCGCGCAGCACAGAACCGCAGCCGCCAGCCAGATAATCGCTCCCGCTCTCCCCCGCATCCTGCTCCCCCATTTTGTCGAAACCGAATCGAATGAAGAAAACCGCGCTGCGCATTTCGATTCGGTGCGGCCGTGCCCGCCCCTCAGACCTCGGGCGCACCGCCGCGCTTGAAGCGGGCCGCCTCCTCTGAGCCGCCGGTCGCGTTGCCGGCGCTGTAGGAGTGGGCGCCGGTGCCGGCCAGGGCGCCACCGTCGAGGATCAGGTACTCGTCGCGGATCGGGCGGCCGTCGAACCAGCACTCGAGGATCTCGCGGGTCCCGGCCGCGTAGCGGGCCTGGGCCGAGAGGCTGGTGCCGGAAGTGTGCGGCGTCATCCCGTGGTGCGGCATCGAGCGCCAGGGATGGTCGGGCGGCGCCGGCTGCGGGAACCAGACGTCGCCGGCGTAACCGGCCAGCTGGCCGCTCTCGCAGGCCGCCGCGACCGCGTCGCGGTCGCAGATCTTGCCGCGGGCGGTGTTGATCAGGTAGGCGCCGCGCTTCATCCTCGCCAGCATCGCCGCGTCGAAGAGGCCTTCGGTCTCCGGGTGCAGCGGCGCGTTGATCGTGACCACGTCGCAGACCCCGACCATCGACCCGGCGTCGGGGTGGAAGGTCAGCCCCAGCTCCTCCTCGACCGCCGCCGGCAGCCGGTGGCGATCGGTGTAGTGGAGGCCGACGTCGAAGGGCTTCAGCCGGCGCAGCACCGCGGTGCCGATCCGCCCGGCGGCGACGCTGCCGACCTGCATCCCCTCGAGGTCGTAGGAGCGGGAGACGCAGTCGGCGATGTTCCAGCCGCCCTCGACCACCTGCTGGTAGGAGGGGATGTAGTTGCGGACCAGGCCGAGGATCATCATCACCACGTGCTCGGCGACGCTGATGCTGTTCGAGTACGTCACCTCGGCGACGGTCAGGCCGCGCCCGCTCGCCGCCTCGAGGTCGACGTGGTCGGAGCCGATCCCGGCCGTCAGCGCCAGCTTCAGCTTCGGCGCCCTGGCGATCCGCTCGGCGGTCAGGTATGCGGGCCAGAAGGGTTGGGAGATGACGATCTCCGCCTCCGGCAGCTCGCGCTCGAAGACCGAGTCGGGGCCGTCCTTGTCGGTGGTGACGATCAGCCGGTGCCCGCGCGACTCGACGAAATCGCGCAGCCCCAGCTCGCCGGAGACGCTGCCGAGCAGCTCGCCGGGGGTGAAGTCGATCGCCGCCGGCGTCGGCGCGCTCTGGCCGTCGGGGTAGCGCTCGATCTTCGGCACGTCGTCGCGCGCGTAGGAGGGCGGGTAGCCGTCGACCGGGTCGTCGTAGAGCACGCAGAGCACGGTTGCCATGGTCAGTCCTCCCTCTCGGCGCCCAGGCTGCGAGCGCAGTCGACAATCGTCTCCTCGAGCGGGCGCGGCAGCCAGCCGAGGGTGGATTCGGCCTTGGCGCTCGACATCTCGACCTTCTCGCCGAGCTGCTTCGCGACCGAGCGCACGCTTGGGTCGAAGATCCCCATCGCCCGCACGACGAAGTCGGGGACGCCGCGCTTGGGCACCTTTGCCGCGGCCGGGCCGAGCCGTTCGCGCAGGACCGCGGCGATGTCGGCCATCCACTGGAAGCGGGCCACGGCGATGAAGCGCTCGCCGCCGGCCTCGGGCGCGGTCATCGCGCGGATCTGCAGGTCGGCGACGTCGCGGACGTCGACGACGCTGAAGCCGATCCGCGGCGTCCCCGGCATCCCCTTCAGCAGCCGCTCGACCATTGCCAGCGAGGTCGAGCTCTCCGCGCCCAGCACCGGCCCGAGGATCGCGCCGGGGTTGACGACCGCCAGCTTCGCGGCTTCTCCACGCTCGTCGACGAGGTCCCAGGCGGCCCGCTCGGCGAGTGCCTTGGAACGCGTGTAGGGCTGCAGCGCGGTGTTGTCGCCGTCGGTCCAGTCGGCCTCGGTCAGCGGCGCCGGGGCGCTGGTGACGCCGCCGCGGACAGCGGCGACCGAGGAGGTGACGACGACCCGCTCGACGCCGGCGTCGAGGGCCGCGCGCAGCACCCGCAGCGTCCCCTCCCGCGCCGGGACAATCAACTCGTCCGGGTCCTTCGGCTGCGCCGGCGGGAACGGCGAGGCGACGTGGAGGACGTAGTCGCAGCCGGCCACCGCCTCAGTCCAGCCGTCATCCCGGCCGAGGTCGGCGGCGAAGAAGGAGAGCCGTTCGCCGGCGTCGACCTGCGACGCGACCCGGCCCCGGACCTCCGCTTCCTTGGCGAGGTCGCGCACGGTGGTGCGGACCGTGTAGCCGTGCCGCAGCAGCTCGACCAGGCACCAGCCCCCGAGAAACCCGGAGCCGCCGGTGACCAGCACCGTCTTCGTCTCTCCCGTGCTCGCGTTCATCTGGCTTTGGCGACCGTACCACCGGATGCCGGCCAAACATGTTCGAACGCGATCCGGGGTAGAGGGGCACTGTGAGCGACCCTCTCTCCATCTACCTGAACGACCACCTGGCGGGATCGGCCGGGGGCGTCGAGCTGGCGCGGCGGCTGCGCTCCAATAACGCCGACGACCCGGTCTTCGGTCCCCCGACCGCGGCGCTGTGCGAGGAAATCGAAGCCGATCGCGAGACCCTCGAAGACGCGATGGAGCGACTGGGGGTCTCTCGCGATCGCCTCAAGCCGGCCGGCGCCTGGCTCGGCGAGAAGCTGGGCCGCTTCAAGTTCAACGGCCAGCTGACCGGCTACGCCCCGCTCAGCCGCATGGTCGAGCTGGAGCTTCTATATCTCGGCCTGACCGGGCAGATCCGGCTCTGGCGGGCACTCGAGCACAGCCTTGGCGCTCGCGACGACGAGCTCGACTTCGCCGCGATGGCGGAGCAGGCAAGCGGCCAGCGCGAGCGGGTCGAGCAGCTGCACCTCAGCGCCGCGGAGTTGGCGTTTTCGGCGGCGCCAGCAGAGTCGCGCTGAGACTGCCACCGCTGCTCTCGCCGGAGGGCACCCGCGCCGCGACGGTCAGCGTCGCCTTCAGCCGGCCCGCTTTGACGAGTTGACGCAGCCCGCTCTTGGAGAGCTTGCCCGCCAGCGGCACCGTCGCGCCGGCGGCGACGGAGATCGTCGCCGTTCCGAGCGGCAGGGTCTTCGGGCGGGCCTTCTTGCCGCCTTTCCCTTTCTTCGGCGGCGGCGCGGCGCTGACGCCGAGGGTGACCGTGCATGGACCGGAGCTCGCGGCGGGGCAGCCGGCGGTCGCGCCCTTGAGCTTGAAGCCGCCCTTCTTGTCGACCTTGACCCGGCCTCCGCCCGGCAATGACAGCGAAGCGCGCAGCGACGGCGGCGCCGGTCGCGGCGATACCGGTGGGGCCGGCGCCGGGATCTCGCATTCCAGGCGCAGATCGAGGTTGGTGACCGGCGGCGGGATCGTCATCACCGCCGTTTCGACGCCGGGCTGGCCCGGCTGCGAGGGCGCGTGGCAGCCGCTCTTCTCGACCCTGACCTTGTAGAAGCCGGCGACCACGTCCCAGCCGAAGTGCCCGTCGGCTTCGCTGAGGTCGGCGTTGCGGCGGTTCATCGGCGACATCACGGCCGAGCCGTCGGGGACGGCCGTGAAGGGGCCGGCCTTGTCCGCGGACTGCAGGAGCGTCACCGTCGCCCCGCCCAGCGGCGCCCCGCTCACGGTGTGGACGAAGCCGCTCGGGTCGATGTAGATCGGAAAGGTGATTTCTTCGGGGTTGCCGGGCCCGTTTTCTTCGTCTTCTTCGGTTTCTTCTTCCTGTTCTTCGTCTTCTTCGTTGTTTTCTTCTTCGGTTTCTTCGTCTTCGGTTTCTTCGTCTTCTTCAGGTTCTTCGTCTTCTTCTTCGTTTTCTTCTTCTTCTTCGTTTTCTTCTTCTTCCGATTCTTCTTCTTCGGCTTCTTCTTCTTCAGTTTCTTTTTCTTCGGCTTCGATCTGGGCCTCGCTGCGCTGACCGCGGACGAAGATCGTCACCCGGGCGGCGCCGTGATTCGGGTAGAGCGGCTGGATCGAGAACCTGAAGATGCCGTTTTCGGGATTTTTCGGGCTCGGTTCGACCGGCTGCTCGGGATCGACCCGCAGCTGCTGGCCGTCGGGGAAGTCGACCCGCGCTTCGACTTCGTTGTCGATGTCGGTTTCGTAGTTGATGACGAACGGTTCCTGCCAGTGCACGACCGGGATGCCTTCGGCGCTGTTGCCGCGCACGCCGGAGCCGGTGAACTGGACCTGCGGCGGCGGCGTCTTGACCACGCCGAGGACGACGTCCTGGCTGGTGGCATCGACTTCCGCCCGGACCCGGGTGATCGTCGAGCGCGTGTGTGCGACGGCTTTCGAGCCCGC
>Ga0068863_100005161_pt1 | contig 12884 bp, 9 predicted proteins | sample KBSSwiS62_FD_66596 | JGI IMG/M metagenome (GOLD analysis project Ga0068863, IMG submission 66596) | Switchgrass rhizosphere microbial communities from Kellogg Biological Station, Michigan, USA - KBS Switchgrass S6-2 | ecosystem: Host-associated > Plants > Roots > Rhizosphere > Soil ...
CGGCTCCGGCTTCCGTCAATCTCCCGGCGAGAATTGTCCTAACACTGATCTTTCGTCGGAGTTGATGGCTGATCTGCGAACCGCGTTCTGGACCGGATCGTGGCGGGAGCATCCGCGCGATGCCGGCCCACGGTCCCCCGGCGGCTGGAACTTCACCGAGCGCGTCGCCGAGTTCAGATCTCGACACCACACCCGCTGGCAGGCTCGGCGCCCACGCAGCGGGGGACGCACGCTCAGTGAATCACTCCGAGCGCGGCCCGTCCGGCTAGTCCGAGGCCGACACAGAGAACCAGCGCGGCGGTACCGGCCGGCGCCAGCGCCGCGAGCCGGGCCAGTGTCCGGCGTGGACGCGAAGCCCAGCGATCCCGCATGCGGACCAGCACCAGCCCCGCCGCGGTCAGCATGGCGGCCATCCCAGCTCCGTATGCGAGCACAAGCAGCACGCCGAAGGCGGTGCGCCCAAGACCGATCGCGCCCAGCAGCACGATGAGAGCAGAAGGACTCGGCACCAGCCCGCCGGCGATACCCATCCCGACCAGGCTGAGCCGTCCCACTTGGCGGGATGGGTGCGGGTGCCCGTGATGGTCATGGGGGTGCTCGTGCGAGTGCCCGTGATCGTGGTGGTGCACCGGGGTACGGCGGCGGAGGACCCCGGCGAGCATGGCCACGCCGACGGCAGCGACCAGGATGCCGCTGGCGATGCCTAGCCACGAGAGCACGACCTCGCCGGCGAGGCCCGCGGTAGCGGTCAGCAGCAGGCCCAGGACGAGCACGCCTCCGGTGTGGGTGAGCGTCACGATCGCGCCGACGGTGAGTGCGTCGCGCCGGCGGCCGCGGCGGCCAGCGATATACGCGGCCATCACCGTCTTTCCATGCCCAGGCAGGGCAGCGTGCGCGGCGCCGAGCGTGAGCGCGAGGAGCACCGCGAGAGCGCCGACGAACGGGGTGAGATGCCCGCCGACCACGCGCTCCAGCGCCCGATCCGCTTGTGCGACCAAGCGGCTCACCGGATCGCCCCCACTCACGTGGATGGCTGCGCCAGCGTCCGGCCCATCGCCCGGCTCGACCTGCAGCCGGGCCGAACGCTGATCGAGCGGCGAGCCGAGCAGGTCGGCCGGGTACGACCGCAACGAATGGGTGACGGAGCGCACCGGAACCGGCGAGTGCGCGATGTGGACCCCATGCCCCGCGGCCGTGATCTCCCGCCAGCCGATCCGGTCGGCCCGGTACCCGTTGACGAGATCCACCGTGGCCGGCCGGGTCAGGTCTGCGGCCGCCTTGAACGCGCACGATACCCGGCTGGTGTGTAGGCCGGCGCTCCCGGGACGGTATGCGAAACCGGCGGGGCGCACCGACCACTGGACCCGATGGCCGTCCACGCGCAGCGCCACCGCTCCGGCCATCGCGTCACACACCCGGGTGTTGTACGCCGTCGACTCGGGGGCGCTGACCGTGCCGTCGCCGGTGGTGTCTACTGCCGGGCGCTCTTGCAGCGTCGGCAGTTCGGCAAGGTCAACGATCGCGGTGACAGCGACCCGATCGGGATACAGATCGAGCCCGATCGCCTGGTTCACCGAGAAGTTGCCGAGCGGGTGCAGGGGTTGCGCCGAGGCGGGCCGCGCCGGGAGCGCCAAGACGATGCCGATGACGCCCAGGGCGGCCAGCGCCAGGCTCACGAGCCTCCTCATCGCGGGCCGAGCCGGTGCAGGGCCGCCGTGGCTGCGGGCGCATCGAGCGGCGAGAAGTGAGGGTTCAGGGCCAGGGCCGCGCTGAGGTCGCGGCGTGCGTCGGCGTTTCGGCCGAGTGACAGTTCGATCATGCCGAGGTGGAACAGGTACCCGGAGTTGTGCGCGCCGAGCGCGTTGGCCTGGCGGGCATAGGAGATCGCCTCGGCGTTGGCGCCGCTCCGGTGCAGCGCCCAGCCGAGCAGGTCGGCTACGTCGGCGAAGTGCCGTCGAGACCACTCCCGCTCGGCTGCGAGCACCGCTGGCCCGGCATGGCCCTGGGCGATCGCGAGCTGCGCGGCACCCAGGTCGTCGGTCCCGCCGTTCGCCCTGAACAGCCGTAGCGCGGCCGCGGCGAGAGCGAGTTGCTGATCGGCGCGGGCCGGCTGGCCGGCGGCGCGGAGCAGCGTCGCGTAGTCCATGAGGTACCCGGGCGACGGATAGCGCGCCGTGAGTTCCGCGTAGTCGGCCAGCGCCGCGGCGGTGTGTCCGCGGGCCGCGGCGACCCTGGCGTGACCGGCGAGCAGGGGGAGATAGGCAGGGTCGGCGGCTTGCCCGCGGGTGTACTCGGTCTCGGCATCGTCGAGCCGTCCAGCGCGCCAGGCGAGCTCACCGAGCTGGTAGCGGCAGAACGCGATGTCCGCTGGGTCGACCGCGTCGCCGAGCGCACGGTGCATGAGGGCCACCGCGTCGTCCAGGCGACCCTGCTGTTCGAGGTCGTAGGAGGCGCGGGCGTAGGCGGCGAGGCCAGGACGGAGGTCGAGCATGTGCTGGATGGCTTCCGTTGCCGCCGCGGGGTGGCCGAGCTGGGTCTGCGCGTCGGCGAGGACACCGTACGCGTCGGCCGAGTAGGGATCCATGCGAAGCACGCGGTGGGCCAGATCCCGGGCGGTGGCGAACCCGTGGCGGGCGTTGGCGAGCGCCCCGAGCCCGACCAGGGCGGCCGGATTTCCCGTTGGCCGCAGCTTGAGTGAGCGTCGCAGCGCCCCCTCGGCCTTCGGGTAATACGCGGGATCGGCGGTAACGCGGGCACGCTCGGTATACGCGGAGCCGAGCGCAGCCCAGGCATCGTAGTCTCCTGGGACCGCGCTGAGGTGCTTCTGCGCACGGGCGATGCTCGCAGCGAGCTGGTCGACGGGGGCCTGCCCAGCCGAGAAACTGCTCGACGCCTGGGCGCTGCCGGGGCCCGGTGATTCGCCATGGCGCAGCCCGAACACTGCGCCCACGCCGGTGAGCAGGATTGCTGTCAGTCCGACAATCAGAAACCGGAGCCGCATCGTCATGACCTCCCCTGGCGGCCAGCCCGGGGGCACGGGCACCAAGGCCGACGTGCCCCCCGGGATCTTGCACGAGAGCTAGGCCGGCGACTCGTCTGGGCCGCTGGCGGCGGAAGGTGGCAGCGGGTTCTGCGGCGTGCCCGCGGCGGTCGGCCGGCGCCGGCGCATCAGCCATCCGCCGAACAGCAGGGCTGCCAGGGCGAAGGCGACCGCTCCCAAGGTGGCGGTGACGACCGCGTTCATGGTGTCGTCGTGCGTGGCGTTCGCGACCGGCGCGGTGCGGACGCTCTGCTCAGCCGGAGGGGCCGAACGCGGCGGCGTGACGGCAGCAGCGGCGGACGACTGAGAGGCGTTGCTAGCGCTCGTGCCGTTGTTCACCGCGCCCACGTTGGGCAGGGCGACGTACGGGAACGACGTGCCGAAGGCGTGGTCGTTCGCGTTGACGCCATCGCCGGCGGCCAGCGCGCTGACCAGCTTGCCGGTCTGCGCCGCGCCCTCCAGCGCCTGCAGCTCGATGTCGACCACGTCGTCGGTGAGCCGGCGGCCGTCCGGGAAGCCCTGCAGGTCACCGCCGAGCACGCCGAGCCGGTTTGGCTTAGCGGTGGGCTTCACCGACAGGTTCAGCCGCAGCATCTCCGACGGCCGGAAGGCACTCGGGTTGACGTCGGCGTTGTTGAGCTGGGAGTTGAGGTCGGCCTTGATCGGGCCGCCGGCCTTTTTGGTAAGGCCGGTCAGGAAGATCTCGACCAGGTCGTTGCGCGGGGCGGCCGGAGCCTTGACGCCGTAGATGCCCTGAATCAACTTGGGCACCTCGGGGTCCTTGACCCGGGCGACGACCGGGGCGACCGAGGCATCCTTGTCGGGCGGAAGGGCATTGAAGGCGTCCTTCAAGCCGGACGGAACGACGACCTCGTTGACCAGCGGGTTGCCGAGACGGGAAACCTGGACCCAGTCCTTGGTAGACGAGGTCGTCTTGCCGGTGATGCGAACCCGGGGCCGCTCGGCGGTGGACCAGATGCCAACGACCGGGTTGCGCTTCGCGTCGGCGTTCAGCGCCACGTCCTTGAACGGTACCTGGATCGCGATCGTGTTCACGTTATAGCCGCCCAGCGTGTCCTGCCCGACCTCCTTCAGGTCGCCGCCATACAGCAGGTCGAAGACGCGCAGATCGAGGAAGAACGGATCGTCGGCCTGGCCAGCGAAGATCTTCCAGCCGCCCGGCAGCGCGGTGACGGCCTGGCTGCGCAGCTTCGCGTAGTCCGGCATTGATGCCTGTCCCACGCGGGACGGGGCGACCGGGGCGTTGCTCACCCGGGTCTGGAACGGTCCGCCGTGGAAAGATGCCTGCAGGGTGTAGGTCTGGCGGAACAGCAGGTTCTCGTCGGCGATCGAGGTGACCGGGCCGTTGTTGTACAGGAACGTGCTGCCACCGCGCTTGTCGACGTTATGGAACGTCCAGCGGTACACGACGTCCGGCTTGGCGTCCCCGTTGTTGTCGATGTTGATGTTGTAGACCGCGTCGGTCGCGAACGGATAGAAGTTCGGTCCGCCGTTCGGTTCCTCAAACGGGATGAAGTTCGCCACGAACGTGGCGTAGCCCGGGCGGTCCGGGCTGGCGAACGCATACACGTCGGTGTTGTCGACCGCAGGGTCGGCCGCGATGAGTGGCGCCTCGCGGTGGCTGGACGCACCTGCGCCACTGGGGCCTAGGCCCGCCACCCCTGCGGCCAAGGCGAGCCCGAGCGCGGCGAGTGCCGTACCCCGGCGGCGTGTTCTCGTAGAGCGCATTTGTTCCTCCGTCAGTGGGACTGTGCTGGCCTGGGTTCGGCCTTGCTCCACCGGCGGATGGGTGGCTGTGAGATTTCGCTCACTGACCCATCTGTGGCGCCGCTTGCTCCGAATATCCCGTTTGTGGTGCCTGGTGGGGAGGCAGGCAGCCATTCAGGCGGCGCCGGGTTCGATCACCTCGAAGCGCAGGTTGCGGCCCGGTAGCCCAGTAGTCGAAGTTCAACTTCTGGTACCGCAACCCCGCTGGCCTGTACTCCAGCACCAACCCGCTGGCCGCCCTGTTCAACGGCGGCTGAACCAGCCGCCTGACCCGGGAGGTCAACCGTGCTGCCAGGTGGCCCGGATGGCGCGCGGCCGGAGCCGGGCGACGGGGCCTGCTTTCAGGTCTGTGCTGGTCAACGCGTTACGCGGACGCTGTCCGTGCGGCAGGCCGGCCAGGAGCCCGCAGGCACGGACAGTTACGGACAGCGTCGTCCCCGCGAACCCGGCCTGGCAGTATTTGCACAGGTCAGAGGCCATATGGAGGTGCAGGGAGCGGTCTGTAAAACCGTCGGCTCAGCCTACGTTGGTTCGAACCCAACACCTGCCACACCAGCAAGGACAGCCCTTGACCTCTAGTTACGCGGTCGGGGCTGTCCTCGTCGCAGTCAGGCCTATGCAGCCAGACGCTGCCCGAAGCGGCCACATGCCGGCACGGCGGCCGGGTGACCCACGCATATCAGGGACTTCTGGGCCTGGCCAGACCGGGATTACCGGACGACAATCGATTAAAAGGGCCGGGCCTGGCCTTCCTGGCCACGTCAGGAGACTGCGGGACCGGAGGAGGGCATCATGACGGCGAAGACAGCGCCCGACCTGGCTGGGGTGGTGCCAGGAGGCCGGGCTGAGCCCGGGCCCGCGCGGCCCAGCCTCCCTGATCGCATGTCCAGGTACGGGATCTGGGTCGCGGTGATCACGCACATTGTCCTGCGCGATCGCCGCTTCCACACAGCGGTCATTACCGGCGTCATCGGAGCGTACGCGCTGGGCAGCGTGACCAAGAACAACCAGGCGCGCCCGGTGCGGCGCGCGGTCGCCTGGTATAACGTGCAAAACCAGGCCCACGACGTGCAGGTGCTTCGTCGCGGGCGGCGGGCACTGAGGTCGGACAGACGCTAGATCCCGGGGATGGCCCTGGGCGTTATCACGTGGGGTTGAGGCGGCGATGTTCAAGTTGCTGTACAAGCCGGTGGCCATCGTGGCCGGGATCGTCGGCGGTGTGGTGTCCGGGCTGATCTTCAAGAACCTCTGGAAGGTCGTCGGCCGGGGATCTGACCCGCCCGCGCCGCTGGATTCAGAGCGGGGCTGGGGGGAGGTCCTGCTCGCCTCAGTCCTGCATGGCGCGATATACGCGCTGGTCAAGACGGCTGTCGATCGTGGCGCCGCCGAGTGGACGCGCAAGGCAGTCGGAATCTGGCCAGACGGTACGCTCGATCATCCCGACAAGTCGCCCGACCATCACAAAGCTAAAGCCGCCGCCCGTAAAGCCGGGTAACCGGCACGGGCAGGAGCCAGCTACGGCGGCGGCGGACCACGACGCAGGCACCCCTCTCCTGGGGGCAGGCCCGGGCCAGCGGCAAGACCGGTGCCCGCGAGCAGCTCGGTGATGGTGGCCGGACCAGGGCGCCGAGGTGTTTGCCCGGGGCCGCGGACGACACGCTGACCCGGGGTCACCCGTTACGAATGATCCGGGTGCGGCGGGTTAGCGGTAGGGTCCTGGTTACTAATGGCTGGCGGACAGCAGCCGGGCAGGTGGTCCGCGATGCCTGGCCGCGATGGGTCACAGGCCTGGGTAACTGCCGGGCTGGGTCCCTGTAGTGGTACCAGGACCGGCCCATCTGGCGGGTACGGGAGGTATAACGATGTCAGTTGACACGTTCGTGGCGTATGTCGGGATGTATGACAACGCCGCCGCCGCGGACGCCGATTACGAGGCGGTCAAGGACCTGCATACCAAGGCGGGCGTGATCGATGCCTATGACGCCGCGGTGATCGAGCGCCGGGCCGACGGGAAGGTCAAGATCACGAAGAAACATGAGACGCCGACCCGGGTCGGCGGCGTGCTCGGCGGCGGGGCCGGGCTGGCCACCGGCCTGGTGGTGGCGCTGTTCCCGTTCGCCGCGATCGGCGGGGGCCTGCTCGCGGTCGCCACCGGGGGCGGCGCGGTGCTGGGAGCGCTGGCCGGTCACGCAGCGGCCGGGATGAGCCGCAAGGACCTGAAGGAGCTCGGCGAGCACCTGGATGCCGGGCAGGCCGGCCTAGTGGTGGTCGCGGTGTCGGACATGGGGGCGGAGGTCGAGCGGGCGATGAAGCAGGCACGGAAGATCGAGGCCAGGCATCTGACGGCTGACACCGCCGCGATCGAGGCCGACGCCAAGTCCGCTCAGGTGTGATGCGGCAGGACGGTCGGCAGCACCCGGCGACACTCGCACGTTGCGTCACGACTTGGGAGATGCCCAGCGGCCGAGTGCAGCAACGCACCCTGACAGCAACAGCATGAGCTATCGCCCACACTCGCCGCGGCTGGGACAGCAGCCAACCACCCAGCACCCAACACCTGCCACCACCAGCGAAAACGGCCCGCACGCTGCGGAAACGCAGCCCGGCGGGCCGTTTCCTTCTTATCCTGTTCGGTCCTGTCGGGACGGGGTCTGCGCCTGCCGCATGCCACCTGTCGTCCCAGGTGATCCGGCCGGCTCAGCGGGGAATGAGGATGGCCCGGCCGCCGATCCGGCCGTGGCGAAGGTCATCGATGGCGTCGTGGGCGGCGTCCAGGGGGTAGCTGGCGGAGTGGAGCGTGACTTTGCCCTGGCTGGCGAGGGTGACCAGATCGGCTAGATCCGGGTTGGTGCCGATGAGGTTACCGGCGACGGTGATTTCGCCTAGGACGAGCTGGAGGGTGGGAAGCGTGACCGTGCCGCCGTAGCCGACCAGGTAGTAGGTGCCGCCTGGGCGCAGCATCGCGACTGAGTCGGCGATCGTGGAGTCTTCGCCGACGAAGTCGAAGACTGCATCGGCGCCTGCGCTGGTGAGGTCGCGGACGTGCTCGGCCTGGTGTCCGTCGGCGGTGACCGCGTGGTCCGCGCCGCAGTGCAGGGCCAGCTTGAGTGCGTCTTCGCTGGTGTCGACCGCGATGACCAGCGCCGGGGTCATCGCCTTGAGGCACTGGATGCCGATGTGGCCCAGCCCGCCGACGCCCACGGCGACAGCGGATGAACCTGGGCCCAGCGCGGGGACGGCTTTCTTGACCGCGTGGTACGCGGTCAGGCCGGCGTCGGCGAGCGGAGCGACTTGTCCTGGTTCGGCGCCGGCGGGGAGCTTGACGACGGCTCGCGCGGTGGTCTTGAACAGCTCGGCCATGCCGCCGGCGCCCATCAGGCCGGGCAGGTTCGGGCCTCTGGCGCACCGCATGTCGTCTCCGGCCCGGCAGGCCCGGCACACGCCGCATGTGAGGTTGGGGTGGCAGATGACCGGGTCGCCGACGGCCAGATGTTCCACCGCCGCGCCGACGGCGTGGACCCACCCGGCGTTCTCGTGGCCGAGGACGACGGGCAGGTCGGACGGGATGACATCGGCGAACCAGCCGTCGATGATGTGCAGGTCGGTGCGGCACAGTCCGGCGCCGCCGATCCTGACGATGACGTCCTCCGGCCCGGTCGGCTGGGGTTCTGGCACGTCGTCCAGGCGCGGCGGCTGCCCGTACGAATGCACGCGGATCGCTTTCATGATGCTCTCCCTTCCGGAGAGCCCAGCGTGCGTCCCGGCGGTCTCAGTCAGGTCGCGGCCCGGTCGCGGTCGCTTCAGTCCGGGCTAGGACGTCATGGCGGCGACCTGTTCGGCCCGCCGCAGCCACCCGGTCATCCCGATCTGCTGGAACTGGCCGGCTGCTGCCTCTAGCAGCGGGCGGGCGCTGGCGTGGCGTCCCTGCCGGGCGTGCATGAGCGCCTCGTCGAAGTCGGTGATGGCCCGCAGCGGGCCTGCCCCCTGCTCCTCCAGGGCCGTACGGGCCTGGCCGAACCAGTGGGCGGCCTCGTCCAGGCGGCCATCGACCGCGCACAGCCGGGCGAGGGACAGCCGCAGGTCCATCATCGGGAACCGGAAGTCGGCTGGGAGCGCCCTGTGCCGCAGGGCGGCCTCGACAGCCCGCAGATGGTCGCGCCGGCCCAGCAGCCACAAGGTCTCGGCCGTGTCGCACGCGGTTCTGGTGTAGTTCAGCGCCCAGGCCGGCGCCCGTACCAGTGCCTGGACGGGCAGCGCGAGCAGCGTCATCGCACGCTCTTCCCGTCCCAGGTGCGCGGCGGTGCGGGCACAGCCGGCGCTCATCGGGGCGCGGGCCCAGCGCGGCACCGGGTCCTGGGTGCTGACGAGCTCGTCGAACACCGCCTGCATGTCGGCCCAGTCCTCGCCGGTAGCCAGGGTCAGCGCATCCAGCGCACCCTCGACGTGGATCCGTTCCCAGTTCCAGATCCGGTCGGGGATGCGGCTGGCCAGTTCACGTGCCTGCGCCAGCGCCGCCCGGGCGTCCTCCAGATCGCCTAGGGCAGCCAAGGCGCGGGCGATGCTAGCCCGGCAGTGGACCTCACGCGCCAGCTCTCCCCGGGTCCGGGCGCGTTCGGCCGCCTCCTTAAACAGCGGCACCGCTGGCCGCAACCCGCCCAGTAGGTACAGCAGCACGGTGGGATCTTGCGCCGCCTCGGCGGGAACGGCATCCCGCCTGCCGTAGATAGCCGCGACGGCGTACCGGGCCAGGTCCACGCTGCGTGACACCTCCCGGGGGGACCGGTACAAGATGGCCAGGGCCCGCCCCCGCCTGGGCTGGTCTGCGGGCAGCCCGGCGTAGTCCGGGTCGGCGGCCTCCTTGCGGTCCAGGGCCAGCAAGGTCAGCGCCGCCCACGCCTCGTCTCGCGCGGACCCGGCGTAGGCCAGGCCGGCCGGGGCGAGCATCCAGGCGTGCGCGCTGCTGCCCGCCGCTCCCAGCGCGGAGGCGACCTCGGCGAGATAACCCGCAGCAGAATGCGGGCCTTCGCCCTGGGCGATCTGCTCCGCCGCGGCGCGGGCGGCCGTGACCGCCTCGTCAAAGCGCAGCGCCCACGCCAGCGCCAGCCCGAGCCGGGCACGGATCGTGGTGAGCCGCTCGTCGTCAGGCCCGGCCAGGTCTGCGGCGGTGGCCAGGAACGCAACCGCCGTCTCGTGCGCTCCGGCGGCGTGGGCCAGGTCCGCGGCCTCGATCGCCGCGGCCACCCCGGCTGCGGCGCCGGGCAGGGCCCGGCTGCCGGCATACTGGGCGACCACCTCGTTCGGCTCCGCGCAGCCCGGAACTCGTCCCCGGGCTGTCTCGAGAGCATGTGCCAGCCGCCGGTGTAGCCGCGCCTGCCGGGACGGGCTGAGGGTGTCATAGATCGCCTGCCGGACCAGGGCATGCACGAACTCGTAACGCTCCGGAGCCTGGCCAGGCCGGATGAACCCGGCCGCCAGCAGCTCGTCTAGGGCGGTCAGCGCGGCCCTGTCGCCTAGGCCTGCGGCCGCGGCAGCGACCGGGAAAAGGAATGGCTCGTTGAATCCCGACGCCGCCTCCGCAAGCCGGTTCGCCCTGACCGGAAGCCGCGCGCAGCGTTGAGCCAGGATCTGCCGTACTCCCTCGGGCACCGCCACCAGCGGCAGGCTCGCTTCCAGCGCCCCGGAGCTGTCCTCCGCCAGCGCACGCTCTTCCAGCAGGTGGCGGGTCATTTCCTTGGCGAAGAACGGGTTCCCGCCCGTGTGTGCCGTGATGGCTGTGATTAGGGATGGTGAAGCCGGCGCCCTGGTCTCGGCGGCAACCAGTTGCCCGATCGTCTCGGTGTCTAGCGCCTGAAGCCGGAGCACCGTGCACTCGGCTTCCGCCTGCAACGCGCCCAGGGCATCTGCCAGCGGGTCCTGCGACGCTATCTCGGTGGCGCGGTACGCCCCGGCCACCAATAGCCGACGGTTCCCGCAGCTGCGGGCCACGTGCCGCATCATCATCGCCGTGCCCGCATCGGCCCACTGCAAGTCATCCAGCACCAGCAGCACCGTCGCCCGGGCCGACACAGCCGCAAAAAACTGCGCCGCAGCATCCAGCAGCCGGAACCGCTCCTCGTCCGGCTGCAGGATCGGTGGCGCGGCCAGACCTGGCAGCAGCTCACACAACCGCGGCGCGATCCGCGCCAGCGCGGATCCGGCCAAGCCAAGGTCAGCCTCAAGCTGCCGCGGGCTCACCAGCTCACCGTAACCAGTGATCGCCTCGGCGAACGGGCGGAACGGCGGCACCCATACTCCCTCGACACAGCGGCCAGCCAGCACCACGGCCGAGCTGGCCCGCGCCGCATCGGCCAGCTGCCGCAGCGCGTGGGACTTGCCGATCCCCGGCTCACCCGCCAGCAGAACCACACCACCCCGCCCCGCGACCGCGTCGTCGAAACATGCCAGCAGGCGAGACATCTCACGGGCCCGGCCGAAATACCCCCGCACAGCCGCCTCCCGCGGTTGCGGCTGCCATGCCAGCCCGGGCGACTGCTGCAAGATCGCCCGATGAAGGCGACGCAGCTCAGCGCCCGGATCGACACCCAGGTCCTGCCCGAGGACCTGCCGCACCCGGCCGAACGCGTCCAGGGCCTCGGCCTGCCGCCCGTCGCGGTACAGCGCGACCATCAGCTGGCCCCACCGCCGCTCACGCAACGGGCCACGAGCAACGAGGGCCTCAAGACCACCCACCACCTCGTGGTGGCGGCCAAGCGCGAGCTCGGCATCGAACAGATCCTCCAGCGCCGTCTCGCGCAGTTCGTCCAGCCGCAACGCCTCCGCGGCCGCGAACGGCCGGCCGGCGAACTCTCCCAGCGCGGGACCTCGCCACAAGCCCAGCGCCCGCCTCAGCAGCCTGACGGCTCCGGCGGGCTCGCCGCCAGCCATCTCCTGGCGGGCCTGACCGATCAGGCTCTCCGCCAGTACCGCGTCCACCACTCCCGGCGCAGCCTGCAGGCAATAACCATCCGGCAGCGTCACGATGGCCGGCCCGCCTGCCCGGGCCAGCGCCCGGCGAACACGAAGCACGTAATTCTGCAGCGTCTTCCCGGCCGTCCGGGGTGGATCATCCGCCCACAGCGCATCCACCAGGCTGCTAGTACTGACGGCCTTTCCGCAGTGCACCGCCAGTGCCGCCAGCAAGCAACGCTCCTTGACACCGCCCAGCGGGACCGGGCCCTCGCCCGCCAACTCCACCGGACCAAGGATGCCGATCCGCCCGCTCCCTGGCGGCACCTCCACCGTGACAGTATGTCCCGCACCAGGTCCCGCAGCCTAGAATCTCCCGCCGGAAAGGCAGCTCAGCCCAATGGCACCCGAGCCTGCCCAGCTCCCCTGGTCAGCTACATGCGCGCCTGGGTGATCTGACACGCAGGCCTGTGATTCCTAGTTAAGCTGGCGAGGTGGCCCAGGCTGCGCCGTCGCAGACCGCGCTGGTCCGCCGAGCGCGCCGGATCAACCGTGAGCTGGCTCGGCTGTACCCCGATGCGCGTCTAGAGCTGGATTTCACCTCCCCGCTCGAACTGCTGGTGGCGGCGATCCTGGCTGCGCAGTCCACCGACCGGAGCACCAACGAGGTGACGCGGGTGCTGTTCGCCCGGTACCGCACCGCCGCTGACTACGCGGCCGCAGACCGGGCCGAGCTGGAGGCGGTGATCCATCCGACCGGGTATTTCCGGGTTAAGGCGAACACCCTCATCAGCCTGGGGCAGGCGCTGTGCGACCGCTTTGGCGGCGAGATTCCCGGCACGCTGGAAGAGCTCGTGACGCTGCCGGGGGTCGGCCGCAAGACAGCCAGTATGGTCCTTGGGGATGCCTTCGGCATGCCGGCCCTCACGGTGGACACCCATTTTGCCCGGCTAGCACGGCGGTTTGGCTGGACGGCTTACACCGACCCCGTCAAGATCGAGCGCGATGTTGCCGTGCTCCTGCCGCGCCAGGAGTGGACTGCGGCCTCGCACCGGCTGACGTGGCACGGCCGCCGGGTCTGCCATGCGCGCACCCCCGCCTGCGGCGCATG
>Ga0068863_100005162_pt1 | contig 12881 bp, 12 predicted proteins | sample KBSSwiS62_FD_66596 | JGI IMG/M metagenome (GOLD analysis project Ga0068863, IMG submission 66596) | Switchgrass rhizosphere microbial communities from Kellogg Biological Station, Michigan, USA - KBS Switchgrass S6-2 | ecosystem: Host-associated > Plants > Roots > Rhizosphere > Soil ...
CCCTGCCCCGTACCCTCTGGATCTTGAACGTTTGTTGCTGAAATAGGGCGATAACCGTTCAAGATCCACGGTGGAGCGGTGGAGCGGTGGAGCGGTGGAGTGGTGGAGCGGTGGAGCGGTGGAGAAGCGGCGCGACGGCGCGACGGCCTGGCCGACCCGGTGGCGAGGGGCCGCGCGCGGCGCTACGGCGGACTGACCGCGTTTCGCGCCCGCGCCAGCAGCACCCGGGCGGCCATGCCCGCGCTCGGCCCGGATCCGTTGTAGATGGTGAAGTCGTCGAAGACGTGGATGCCCGGCCGGTCGCGCACGGCGCGGGTGGCGTCCCGGACCGCGTGCAACTGCTCCATCGTCATTTGCAACGGCGGTTCCTTGGGCTGATAGGTGCAGCCGATCGGGTAGTCGCGGCGGGGCGTGCGGGATTGCTCGATGTGGCACCCCATCACGTGGGTGACCGGTCGCGCGTCGGCGAACTCCGCGAGGTGTTCCATGCTCATCGCGAACGGCCCCGGCTCCCGCGCATAGAGCCGGCCAGGGTAGACGGTGTCGCCGGTGAGCAGGAAGCCGGACCACGGATCGAACACCGCCAGGGATCGGGTGTCGTGGCCGGGGATCCCGGTGATGTCCAGCACCCGGCCGCCGAGATCCAGCTGGACCACCTGGTAGGGCCACTGGGTGAACCCGTAGAACGACTTGATCCGGTCCAGGTCGGCCTCGACCAGCACGGTGTGCGGCCGGTCGGCGAATTGCGGGTCCGCCGCGACGTGATCGCCGTGCCCGTGGGAGTGCGCGACGATCAGCTCGTAGTTGTCCTGCGGATGGAACTTGAGCCATTCGTCGACCATGCCGTCGATGGTGGCCCGCAACGGAAACAGGTCCGGCGCGGCGGTTGCACCGGTGTCCCAGAGCAGTGCGCGCTCGTTGCCGAACAGCAGGTAGAGGAATGGCGCCTCGTAGTTGACGGCCTTGTTCTGGCGCAGGATGTAGGTGTGCGGATCGTAGGCGTGAACCTGCATCGGGGGATCGGTGTTGGTGCGCCGGTTGCGTGAGCCGTGGATCCAGCGAACATTGAGATCACCGGAAACCGGAGCATCATTCACAAAATCGATCACCTAGCCAGGCTACGCCAGTTGGCGGAGCACGAACTCGACTCGCTCCGGGACCGAAACCCGCGGCAACTCGACCAATTGGTAGCCGTAGCGCGGGTACACCTCGCGTACCGCGCGATGCACGGCCAGCGCTTCCGGCCAGGTCTGCCGGCGCTCGTCGTCGTTGCGATAGATCGCGCGCCAGGGCGGCGCGACAAAGACCATTCGGCGGTACGCACATAGCCGCGCCGCAGTGTCCACATGCGCCGGCACCGGTCGTCCGGCCATCGTGTAGAACGCCGGAACGCCGGGCAGGCCATGATCGAAAAAGACCGGCCCGGTCCGGGTCAGCGCCCAGTCGTAGGACCGCAGATCCCAGGACAGGCCGAGCTCGGCGAACCGATCCACATCGAGGTGTGCGGTGCCGCCGATGCGTACCTGCTGACGGATCAGCGCCCGGCCGCCCTCCGGCGCGGTGTCGAAGCCGGCGGCGGCGAGCGCGTCGACCAGCGCTGACTTTCCGGACCCGGGACCGCCGGTGATGATGATCAAATTGTCGGTCGAATTGGGCATGGTTCACCTGAGTTTCGATACGCGAGAGTGACGGCCGACTGCGGCCGAGTGATGTGCGGATGGTGGAGAGCGTGCCGGAACGCCAGCGACGGACAGCGGTGGCGATCGGTCAGCCACTCGTCTGAGGACAGACTAGCGCGATGTGCCATTCTGCCGGCGGCCGTGAACCCATCGATTGGTGTCTGGCGCAACAAATACTCTGGCCAGCGCGGTTCCGGAACATGAAAACATTTCGATACTTCTTTCGAGTCTCGTAGTTACGCATAAGCAATCTTCTGGAAACCTTGACACTCATCGATCAACGCGCAAATCTCGTCGGTGAGCGCTCTCCATCCCACCCCCACAGGGTCTGTTTCTTCGGTAAGTCATCGATGAGGGTCGATGGCACCGGCGAAACAGACCCTCAACCTCGCCATCGAGGGAGAGCCCCTGGACGCCGGCGGCTCGCTTCAAGCCAGGCCCACCAGCCGGTACGCGGAATTGTCGGTGCCCCGTGCGAGGGTCGCGGACATGGGCAGGAAAATTCAGATCGTCATCGATTGCGCCGACCCGGACCGGCTGGCCACGTTCTGGGCCAGCGCGCTCGACTACGAGATCGAGACGCCGCCGGATGGCAGCGCCACCTGGGCCGACTATTGGCGCAAGCGGGGGCTGCCGGAGGAGGAGATCGGCGAGTCGATCGGCAACGACCGCATCGTCGACGGCGATGGCACCGGGCCACGCTTCTGGTTCCAGCAGGTGCCCGAGGGGAAGATCGTGAAGAACCGGCTGCACCTGGACATCACCGTAAGCGGTGGCCGAGCGACACCGTTCGCGGAGCGGAAGAAGCTGGTCGAGCTGGAGTCCGAGCGGCTGCAGGCGATGGATGCCAGCGTGGTGCTCGTGCACGACAACCCGGGCTTCGACCATTTCGGCATCACCATGCAGGATCCGGAAGGCAACGAGTTCTGCCTGATCTGAGGTCCGGTCGGGGCAGCGTCAGGTGATGAACAAGGCAGGGGCCAGGGCGTCCAGCACCTGGTTCATGTAGGACGCGTTGACCGGGCGGGTGCGCAACAGCCAGGTGTGATACATCGGACCATAGATCAACTCCACGACGAGTTCGAGGTCCAGGCCCGGTCTTAGCTGGCCGTCCTTGACTCCCTTCTCGAGCCGCCCGATGCACTCGTCGATCGAGACCCGCAGGATCCGGCGTACGCCATCCGCAGCCGCCGTGTCGTTCTGGGCGGCCGCGATCAGCCCGCGCCAGATCGCCCCGAAGTCGCTGTCGAAGAGTCGTAGCACGTTGCTGGTCTGGGTGCGAAGGTCGGCGCGGAGGTCACCGGTGTCCGGGAAACCGGCCCGGGCATCGCGCTGGATTTCGACACCCTCGATCAGGATCGCCGCCTTGGACGGCCACCACCGGTAGATCGTCTGCTTGCCGGCCCCGGCGCGAGCGGCGATCGCCTCGATCGTGGTCGCCGCGAAGCCCAGCTCGACACAGAGCGAGGTGGCGGCGTCCATGATCGCTTGGCGGGTGCGCTCGTTGCGACGGGACGGGTCGGCGGGTGTCACGTGGGTGAGTGTAGTCGATGGCGATACGCAACGTCTCGTCTTGACCGTGGCACTCAGGCTGTGGCAGAGTCTCGACTCGCGAGACGGGACGTCTCGTTTCCATCGAAGGAGACCTGTATGCGTGGGGGACTGCTCGTGCGCGGTGTGGGCCGGCGCGCCGCCGCACTATCACGAGTGCTCTGGCGAGCTGTTCGTCCTCGGCGATTCCGGGCCGGCGGGGCCACGGCGGCGGGCATTGCCGCGTCACAGGACGAATTCGGCAACCACTACGTCAATGCGCCGCTCTGGACCGGGCGCCCGGTGCGGTAGCGGGCCGGTTCGCGCGGCCGGCCGGCATTGGGGGGCGTAGGCCGGTCGGCCGCGCGGAGCGGGCTGGTTTGCTCTAATGTCCGTGCATGTCATCTGCTGGAGTGGTGTTCCCGGAGAGCGGGCCGGCGCGCGCGGGCGAAGACGCGCAGCGCAGCACGTCAGCCCTCGGCCGGGCGGTGGTGTCGGACGCGCTTCGCAGATCGGATCCGATCGGAGCGCGGGCCGCAGCGGCCGAGACCAACTGGCGACGCGGCTACGTGACCCATTTCCGCCGGATGATCGAGGCCGGACTCACGTCCGGGGACGCCGAACGCGCAATCGCCGCCGATGGCCTGGCCGGGCTTTATCAGCGGATGCGGTTCGTGGCTCGGGACGGCTCGGAGACCGACCTCGACACCGCGCTGGCCGCTGCCGGCCCGGTGCTCGGCACCGAAGTGGTCCCGGGTCAGGGGACGGTTGATCGGGACTTCTCGTTGCCATACCGCGGCGAGCGGCTCTCCGGCGATGCGCTGCGGTGGCAGCTCGATGCCTGGACCGAACGCGGCGTGATCGAGCCGTCCTGCGCCGAGGCGGTCCGCGCAGTCGTCGCCAACCCGGACTGGCTCGACCTTTCGGATGTGCGGATGGTCGCGCTCGGTGCGGGCGCCGAGATGGGTCCGGTGCATTCACTGCTGCGATGGGGCGCCGACGTGGTCGCCGTCGACCTGCCACGGCCGGCAATCTGGACCCGCCTGCTGGAAACCAATTCGCGGTACGCGGGCCGGCTGCACATCCCGGTGACCGGCAACGCCGGCGCGCTGGCCGACCGGGCCGGTGCCGACGTCCTGCACGACCTCCCGTCGGTGCTGCGCTGGATCGAGAGTCTCGACGGCCGGCTGGTGCTGGGCAACTACGTTTACGCCGACGGCGCCACCAACGTGCGTGTCTCGGTCGCCGTGGACGCGCTGGCGGTCGGGGTGCGCCGGGCCCGCCCGGACACCGGCCTGGCCTTCCTGGCGACGCCGACCGATGCGTTCGCGGTGCCGGGCGACGCGGTGGCGCACTCGGATCGGGCTTACCGCGTGCACGGCGGCATCGCTCGGGTCCGGCAGCCACTGCGAATGGTCTCGGCCGGCCGGCTGCTGCGCCGCAACTATGCGCCCGGATCGGACCCGGGCATCTGCGACAGCATCGTGCCGCAGCAGGGACCGAACTACGCCCTGGCCAAGCGTCTGCAGCGTTGGCGGGCGACCGACGCCCGCGCCGCCGGTGCGCAGGTCAGCTTCCACGTGGCGCCGCCGACGCGTACCCGCTCGGTGGTGAAAAATCGGGCGCTGGCGGCGGCCTATGCCGGCGCCCACCTGTTCGGGGTCGAAGTCTTCGAGCCCGCGACCAGCAATACGCTGATGGCCGCCCTGCTGGTGCATGACTTGCGCAACCAGCGGGTGGCGGCCGAGCATCCCTGGGAGGACGAGGCCTACGCGGCGGCGCACGGCGGTCTGTGGCGGGCACCCTATGCACCGCGCAGCGCGCTCGGCCTCGCCGCCCTGATCGGATTCGGAGGAGCACGTGGCTGACGAACCAACGATCGCGTTCCCGACGGTGGCCGAAGCGACCTCGTGGTTCGAGACCAACCACACGACCGCGACCGGCTTCTGGCTCAAGATTGCCAAGGGAGCGCACGCCGGAACCACCGTGAACTATGACCAGGTGCTCGACATCGCGCTGTGTTTCGGCTGGATCGACGGCCAGAAGAAGCCGCTCGACGATAAGTTCTGGCTGCAGCGGTTCAGCCCGCGTAAAGCGCGTAGCCGCTGGTCCAAGCGCAACCGAGGTAAGGCCGAGGGGCTGATCGACGCCGGCCAGATGCGCCCGGCGGGCGTGCGTGAAGTCGAGGCGGCTCGGGCCGACGGCCGCTGGGATGCCGCCTATGAGGGCCAGAAGTCGGCGACCGTGCCGGAGGACCTGCGGGCCGCGCTCGACGCCGATCCCGAGGCCGGCGCCTTCTTCGAGACCCTGAGCAGCGTCAACCGGTTCGCGATCCTCTACCGGGTCGGCGACGCCAAGAAGCCGGAGACGCGAGCCGCGCGGATCGCCAAATTCGTGACGATGTGCCACAACCACGAGACGATCCATCCGCAGAAGAGCTGAGTAAAGATCTCCACTTTGCTGCCGCCGACTGTCGATTGAGCTGCCGTTTCGTTCGTCGAACTGGTAGACGCCAAATCGCGGCGTCAGTACGGAGGGGAGCAAGCCAATGTCGGAGTATGTATTTGCGTTCCGCAATCGAGCGGACGCAGCCGCCGATGACACCGCCGAGGCGGCTTGGGCCGCCTGGTTCGCCCAGCTCGGCGACGCGGTAGCGGACTTTGGTCATCGTGTCGGTCGCGCGCAGCTGGTCGGCGATGGCTCCACCGGAGCCAATGTGTTGTCCGGCTATGTCGTCATCAACGCCGCGAGCCTTGATGAGGCAGTTGCGCTGGCCCAAGGATGTCCGGGGCTAAAGAGCGGCGGACAGGTCGAGGTCGGTGCGACGGTAGCGATGTAACCCGAATAGGCGGCGCCCGGATGCCTGGGCTGCACATACCCGGGCGTCCGGGCGCCTGCCTGCGTGATCAAGGCCGGTCAGTCCGGCGCTTCGTCGTCCTGCGACGGAGGCCCGCGCTTTGCGGCTATCGCGGGCGACATCGCGACTTTCACCGCTGCGGTGACGGGTATCGCCATGATCGCGCCGATGAGCCCCAGCACGGCGCCACCGACCAGCGCGGCGAGCAACACCACCACGGCCGAGAGGTCCACGGTATTGCGGATCACCCGTGGGGCTATCAGATAGTTCTCCAGTTGCTGGTAGCCGATGAAAAACAGCAGCACGATCACTGATCGCGGCCAGATACCGACGGTGAACACCGCGGCAACAACGCAGATCACGGCGCCAAGCGTGGCGCCGATCATCGGGATGAGATCCGTCAACGCGACGGTCACGGCCAGCGGCACCGCGAACGGCACGCGCACGATCTCCAGGCAGATAAACGTCGACACGCCGGCGAACAGCGAGATGATGATGTTCCCGATCATGTACCCGCCGACCTTGGCCACCACCACGTCGACGATCTCGGTGGCCCTGGTCCTGCGCTTGTACGGAAACAGCATGATCACGCCGTGCTGGATGCGCGGCAATGCCGCCATGAAGTAGATCGACAGCACCAGGACGGTAAGCGTGGAGGCGAGAACGCTTAAGAAGCGGCGTAGCTGACCGATCGCACCGCCGGCGAGGCGGCCCGGAAGGTCGGCGAGCAAGGACGTGAGTCGCGCGGTCAGGTGGTAGCGGTCAGTCACCTCGCGGACCGCCTTCGACTGGGTCGAGAGTCGGCGAAGGTAGGACGGCAAGTCATCAATGAACCTGCCACCCTGCCCGACCAGCGGCGGCACGATCGACCAGATGAAGACCGCGGTAAGCGCAACGAGGATCACGACGATGACGAGCACCGCGAATGGGCGCCGAAGGCCCCTCTTGACCAGCCATCGCACGACCGGCTCCAGACTGACCGCGACGAACAGCGCAACCAGGACAAGCACCAGCAGGCCACGTATCACGTAGGCGCCGTACGCCACCAAAACCACCAGCAGTGCGCCCAATGCGCCGGCCGCGGCCCAGCGAAACACCAGCGTGGGTGGCACCCGCTCGATCATGGGCACGAAGGCTGGCGGTTCCGTACGACGAGCGTCGCCGTCCGGCTCGCCGCCGTCCCCTTGCGCCATCGCGCTAGCCAACCGTCGTCATGAAGATGAAGCCACCATTGAGAACTCTGCCGCCGGCAATACCCACTCCATGACTCATCATCCCCTGTCAGCGGCGAAGACAAAGCGACGCGCCGGACCGATGAGAGTCCGGTAGCACGGCGAGGACCCGTGAAGGCAAGTTCTGGGCGATACTGCCTAGCGTGGGCGAGACCAATCGCACCGAGGCCTTCAGCGACGGCGTGCTCGCAATCGCCATCACGCTGTTGGTTCTCGACCTGCGAGTGCCGGCCCGCGCGACGCTCAATGGATCGCTCGCCCACGCGCTCGGCCAAGAGTGGCCGGCCTTGTTCGCCTACGTCACAAGTTTCCTGGTGATCGGCATCATCTGGGTCAACCATCATGCGATGTTCAACCTGATCGGCCGGGTCGACCGGGTGGCGCTGTTCCTTAACCTGTTGCTGTTGATGTGCGTGGCGGCGATCCCGTTCACCACGGCGCTTCTGTCGGAATACCTGACCTCGGCGGCGAACGGCCGGGCCGCGGCGGTGGTGTATTCAGTCGTCATGCTCGCGATGTCGCTGTTCTTTTCAGCGCTGTATCGGTATGTGGCGCACCGTCCGTCGTTGCTTGCGGATGGCGTCGATCCGGCCGGGGTGCGCGGCTCGGTTCGGCGGTTTTCCACCGTCGGGTTGGTGCTCTACGGGTTGACAATCGCGGTGGCGCTGGTCAGCCCGATCGCGTGTCTGGCATTACATTTGGTGATCGCGCTCTACTACTGCTTCGAGCAGACCAGCAGCAGGTTTCGCTCGGCGGAGTAGCGCCGACTCGGATGGCGCCTACCTGGCAATCGCCGGCCAGTCAGGTCTGCTCGCGTAGCAGGCGAGTGGCGTCCTCGGCGGACATCTCTCGTGCGAAGAGATACCCCTGGCCGAGGTGGCAGCCCAACGCGATCAGAGTGTCCCGTTGTGCGGGCGTTTCGACGCCCTCGGCGACGACCGTGAGGCGCAGTGACTCTGCCATCGCCAGGATCGCCAGGACGATGCTTCGGTCGGTGCCCTCGGTGGTCACGCCACCGATGAAGGAACTGTCGATCTTCAGGCATTCGGCCGGAAACTGCTTGAGGTATGCCAGGTTCGAATACGAAGTCCCGAAGTCGTCCAGGGCGAAATGGACACCGACAGAACGCAGATCGTCGGTGACCGCGGTGACGTCTTCGCCGGCATGGCTCTTCTCGGTGACTTCAAGCCACACGTCGCCGGGATTGATTCCCGCCCGGTGCATGGGCGCGATGACCTGACGGGCGGCCCCGGCGTGCCACAGCTGAGCTGCGGACAGGTTCACGTTGAGCCGAAGCTGTGCCCATCCGGGCAGCTTCTGCCACTCGGCCAGTTGGCGGCACGCATGCGCCATGACCCAGTTGCCGATGGCGACGATCTCACCCGTCTCCTCGGCCAATGGGATGAACACGTCGGGGGGGATCGCACCGCGTCGAGGATGTGTCCACCTGAGCAGCGCCTCAAAGGCGCTCGGCCGGCCGGTTTCGAGGTCGACGATCGGTTGGTAGACCACTTCCAGCTCGTCGCGATCGAGGGCCCGTTGCAGCTCCGAGCGGATATCTAGACGATCCAGTGCCCGGTTCGAGGCGACGTCGTCGAAGACCTCGACCATGGCACGGCCACGCGATTTCGCCACGTACATCGCCGCGTCCGCATCACGCAGCATCGCTCCGGGCGTGGTCGCGCCCGCAGCACCGAGCACGCCGCCGACGCTGGCCGAGACGCTCACCCGCTCTCCGTTCAGCTCAAAGGGCTCGTTGAGCGGATCGATCAGACGCCGGCCCACCTCGTTGACATCGTCGAGGCTGGCGATGTCACTGAGCACCACGACGAATTCGTCGCCGCCGAAGCGGGCGATGAGGTCGTCGGGCCGGACCGCCTTTTGCAGCCGCGCGGCGACCTGCTGCAGGAGTTCGTCGCCGGCGTCGTGTCCGAGCCGGTCGTTGACCGCCTTGAACCCGTTGAGGTCGCAGAAGAGCACGCCGGTGAATGGCGGCGAGCCGTGCGCGAGCTCCCGGTCGAGTCGCTGCACGGCCAGTTCCCGGTTGGCCAGGCCGGTCAGCGGATCACGAGTGGCCTGGCGGCGTAGCTCCTGGTACAGACCGGCGTTGTCCAATGCCGCGCCTACGTAGCTGGCGAAAATGCTGGCGATTTCGATGACCCCCGCGCCGAACGGCCGGGTCGTATTGCGGGCGGCGTAGAGAAGGACTACCGGCACGCCGTCACGACGCACCGGCACGCACATGGCCGTGCGTGGCGTCGACCCGGACCATGTCCCGGCCGTCGTCGTCCAAGCTTCGCCTTTCAATGCGGCCGGCCAGGCCTGCAGATCGGCTACTGGCCGGTCCGGCAAGTTCGCGGAGGTGTCGACCGCCGAGCCGTGGTGTGCCAGCTGGTACGCCGTTTGGTCGGAGATGCCGACGACCCACGCATCATCAGAAATGGTCAGCCGCCGCATGAGTTCGGCGGCCGTGCGCATCAGCACGTCCGGGGGCAGATGAGGAGCCAACAGGTGCCCGGACTGGGCGAGACGTTCGCTGGCTACCGCGCGCTCGCGGTCCTCGGCCGTGATGCGCATCCGGTATGCGACGGTGGCAAGCAGGTGCAGATCGGTGCTGCTGAATCGCTCGCCGCTGCTGCGGTAGAGCACCAGGACTTCGTCTGCATGGCCGCCGGCGAGCGCCGACATCGGGACGAATGCGCCGGTGCGCAAGCCAAGTTCGACCAGCGCCGGCGGGATCTCCTCGTCGCCACCGTGATTCTCCCAGGCCATCGGCTGTCCACCAGTGACGGCAGCAGTTGCCGCTGATCCCATGCCCCAACCCTTGGCAAGGGTTGGATCGTCGTCGGCGAGCCCACTCGCGGCGGTGACGCGCAGCCGCTTGCCCACTACGCTTGCGACAAGAACGACGTCGGCGTTGAAGGCCTCCGACAGCACTGCCAATGCACGGCTCAGCACTTCGTCGGGAGCGGCCGGACCGCCGAGCACGGTCAGTAGCCTGATCAGTCGGCCGTTGTCGCGGTAGGCATGCTGGGCGGCCGCGGTAGCGTCGGCCAGTTGTGAGATAAGCCGTGCATTGTCGGCGGTTGCGGATCCGCTCACCGCGGCCTCATAGCGCAACCGCCGTGACCGCCGAGTTGTGCGAGCCGGCCACGTTGCTCGTGCGAGCGAACTCGCCGTATGTGTACAGCCCGAATATCGGCACATTGGCGGCCGCCGCCTGAAGCCGGATCGCCTCTTCGGCGCCCCGGTCCTGAAGCACGTCGAGGCGGGAGACGCAGCTGAACACCAGCAGCACGGAGGCGTCCCGTCCGGCCACCGCCCGCTCGGCGACGTCGTGGCTGACTGCCAAGAGCTCGCCCTCGTCGCAGGCCATGACCTGGACGGCTGCATACACCGGCAACGGCACGAAGGTGTGGATCATTTCATCGTCGCCGATGAAGACGCCACGGATGAGGTGGGTGCCGTCCGGCTCGATCAATCCGAGCGCGTGCCTCGAGTAGTAGTCGCCCGGCCCGACCCGGTTCGGCTCGGCACGGTCGCTCCGCCGGATGTGTTCGTCGAACACCTCGCGCGCCGGCCGGTCCGCGATCTCGGACACGATCTGGCCATTGGTCTTGGTCACCAGGAGCGGCAGCCCGATCGCGTGCCAACCGTGCCCGACGGTGACCCGCAGCGGGTGGTCCGAGCCGATCCACACCGCCACCGCGGCATCGCTGAGGACGCGATCGTCATGGAACACGAACGTCTGGCTCAGCCGGCGGTCGTCGGCCGCGCCGCCACCGACGATCGGCACGGCCGCGCCGGCCACCCGATGAATCCCGCCGACCAGTCTCTGATGCTCGGTTGCCAGGCCGTCTGCGAACAGCACGAGCGTCGCGTATGGGGTTCGCTCGGGGCCGATCGCGGCGCGCGCCGATCCAGCCAGCTGCATTCCGGCGTGCTCGGCACCGGCCGAGAGTCTCTCCACGGATGCGACCCCGAACCGGTATGAGCCCGAGGTCATCGCCAACACCGCCACGCCGCTTGCCGGGCCGGTCAGCGCGGCGCCGCGGAAGTGTCCGGTGCTCGTCTCGCCGACCAACGGCACATCGCCGGTCACGTCGCGAATCGCGCCAAGCAGCGCCGGCAGGTCGTAGCGCACCGACGCGTACACGATGATCATGGATGGGCGACGGCCGTTCAGGCCGGCCATCGCCTCCGTTGCCGCAGCCGTCCCGGCCTCAACCGCGTCATTGGCCTCACTGGACCCGCTCGCCGCGCGCAACCGCACAGCTGCCTCTTGCCGGGTCACCGCGCCCTACCCCCTTAGGCCGAACACCCGGAATGCCGAATTGATTATAGAGAGACCGAATTAGCTACGATTGCCAACCGTGGCGCGCCAGAACCCGCCGAGCGGCTGTTCCGCGACGGCGCTTGGCTTACCCCGCCTCAACCGCCATCCGGGCTGGACTTTGCTTCGCACGTGTGTTCGAATGGGTGGGTGCGTTGGGACAAGCAGCGGGTCGGCCAAGAGGCCCTGAGCAGCCTCGACGCCGGTGTGGCCGGCAACGGCGTCACCGAAGACGGGGGAGAGCGGGCGGCCCCACCCTTGCCGCTCGCGCTCGCCCACAGCGTCCGCCGCACCTTCGATACGCCGGGCTTCGCCGGAATGACCTTCTATGAGGTCAACGCCAAGTCGATCATCAACAAAGTGCCGGGCGCGTCGCGGGTGCCGTTCTCCTGGACGATCAATCCCTATCGCGGATGCAGCCACGCCTGCTCCTATTGCTTCGCCCGGAACACTCACACCTATCTGGACTTCGACGCCGGACGAGACTTCGACACCCAGATCGTGGTCAAGGTCAACGCCGCCGACGTGTTGCGTCGGGAACTGGCGGCGCCGCGATGGCGCGGCGAGTCGATCGCCATGGGCACCAACGTCGACGTCTATCAGCGCGCCGAAGGCCGCTATCGGCTGATGCCGGGCATCCTGGCCGCGCTCCGTGACTTCGCCAATCCGTTCTCGATCCTCACCAAGGGCACGCTGATCCTTCGCGACCTGGAACTGCTGCGCCAGGCGGCGGCGGTGACGAGCGTCGGCCTGTCGATGTCGGTCGGCTTTGTGGATGAGACGGTGTGGCGGTCGGTCGAGTCCGGCACTCCATCACCGCGACGCCGCCTGGATGCCGTCCGCACGTTGACCGACGCGGGTTTCGACGTCGGCGTGCTGATGGCGCCGATCCTCCCTGGCATCACCGACACCGACGAGTCGATCGACGCCACCGTCAAGGCCATCGCCGAAGCCGGCGCGTGCAGCGTGGTGCCCCTGCCGCTGCACCTTCGTCCGGGCGCCCGGCAGTGGTATCTGCAATGGCTGGCTCGGGAGCAACCGCAGCTGGTCCGGCACTACCGCGAGCTGTTCACCCGCGGTCCGAGTGGCAACATGGGCAGCTATCAACCGGACTCGGTGCAGAGGGAGATCACCGCGCGGGTGCGCGCCGCGGCCCGGCGCTACGGCATCGGCACCAACGGCACCCGCCAGGTGCGCCAGCCCGCGCCACCGCCGCCGGCCGAGCCGGAGTTCACCCAGATGCGCCTGAT
>Ga0068863_100005163_pt1 | contig 12877 bp, 13 predicted proteins | sample KBSSwiS62_FD_66596 | JGI IMG/M metagenome (GOLD analysis project Ga0068863, IMG submission 66596) | Switchgrass rhizosphere microbial communities from Kellogg Biological Station, Michigan, USA - KBS Switchgrass S6-2 | ecosystem: Host-associated > Plants > Roots > Rhizosphere > Soil ...
GAAACCCCAAGGATAAGCATAGCCTCAAGGTCCGCAGAAAACTGGCAAACCTCAACCCCGATTACCTCGAAACCCTCGTTCGACAAGTCTCTCCGTTAACCTGAAGCGATTCCCCTGCATTGAGTCACGCCAGGACTATCGCGCCTTTTGCTCGGCCTTCTCGGTGATCGGATAGCGGGCTGACAGGTCTTCGATGACCTTCGCCGCTATCGAGCTTGAGTCGCGCAACATTGGCGAGCGCCGTCAATGAGTGGGCATAAGGGCGCGCGGACTCGATCGCCGCGATCTCCTTCAGCGCTTCGGCCTGGAGCAGATGCGTCCTATGGCGCGAGATCGGCCGATGATGGTGCCGGTGCGGCACCGGATTAACGACTTCGATGAGGCGGCTTACAACCGCGCCAGCAATTCGGCCTTTTTCGCAGCGAACTCCTCGGACGTCAGTATGTCCTTCTTGTGAAGTTCGGCGAGGCGCTCGATCGTTGCGATGATGTTGTCGTGAGTGCCGGCAGGGTGCTGCGGCGGGTCAGGGGTTGACTGCGACGGTGCCGAGGGTTCGGCGACGGGGCGCTCCATGACGGGAACTGGCTCATCGCGCCTCTGGTCATTGCCTTCTGCCGGAACCATCTGCAGATCGGCGACGCGCACGACACCGTACTGGCTGGTGAAGGTCAGCGACTGGTCGCCGCTCTGCTGTTGCGAGAAGCCGGTGATGTGATGGTCGGCGGTGTCGTAGACCGTGATCCGGCCAGCGCGCTCGATTGCCAGCCGCCGGGTTGCGGGGAAGACGGCATAATGGAGGTCGTTCTGCGATCCGCTGGACGACGGACTGCCGAGGTCTTGCGGCCAGCGATTGCCGCCATTGCCGGGAACAAGCAGACTGGCGCCGCCACTCTGGCTCTGGCTCTGGCTGGGGGGTGCCGCGCGCACGAACGGGTCGGTCCCGCGCAGCAGCGCCGCCAGTTCGGTGCACAGCGCGTCGACGCGATATTTGAGGCCCTGGTTGAACATGTCGCCGACCATGATCATGCCGCCCTGCGACCATTGCCCCATGCCGCCAAGGTCGGGGTGATTGAACTGCGCCTGGGTACCGTTGCCCGACGCCAGCGCCGACAGCAGCGTGACGACGGCATCGTTGCTCACGCCATGGCGCTGCGCCACGTCGGCAACGATCCGCTGCCCTTCTTCGGTCAGGCGATGCATGGTGGCTATCCTCGATCGCGCGATGCGGCAGCGTGCCGATCGTCGCAGTTGCGAGTCGCCTATCATGGCGCGCGCGATTCTGACAGCGTCAGTCGCGGACGAGCTTGGTGATGGTCAACCTGCAGCGGATCGCGAACCCCAGCGACTCGTAGAGTGCAATCGCGCTGCCGTTGCTGGCGTAGGCGTGGAGGAACGGCGTTTCGGCGCGGTCGAAGATGCGGGTGGCAACGGCGTGCGACAGCAACCGCGCGTAGCCGCGGCCGCGCGCGTCGGGATGCGTGCAGACGCCGCTGACTTCGGTGAAGCCATCGGGCTTCATCCGTTCGCCCGCCATCGCCACCAGCCTGCCGTCATGCTTGATGCCCAGAAAATCGCCCAGCCGGTGGGTGCGCGACAGGAATGGCCCGGGTGCGGTCAATGTCGCCAGCGCGAGCATCGCCGGCGCATCGGCCTCGGTCAGCGGTTCGATCGCGGCGCGGCCGGCGACCGGCGTCAGTCGTTGCGCGACCATCTGGACGCCCGCAACGATCTTCTCGGCGATCGTGCCCGGCGGCACTGGGCTCTCGCCCGCCTCAACCAGCAGCACATAGTCCGCTTGGGGAACGAGTCTCGCCAGCGCGGCGAGGCTCTCGGACCCGTTGTCGCAGGCTGCCGCGAACGGGCCGACGTCCAAAGCGAAGCGCAGGGCGCGGTCGTCGCCCAGCGCCATCGCCGCCTGGCGGGAACGCAGTGCATGCCAGACCGGCCGGTCAAGCGGATGCGCGGTCATCATGCGAGCCTCCCGATTGCCTGCCGCGCTCTACCGCTACGCTGGCCTGATCGAATGGACGAAGCCGGCGATCAGTTTCTCCAGCCGGCCCTTGACGCCATCGTCGATCAGATTGCCCGCTTCGTCGAACGCCTTGCCCGCACCCGGCACCATCAACCGCCCGCCCGTCCAGAGCCGCGCGCCGAGCGTGCGCAGCACCGACAGCCAGGCGTCCTGGGCGAGGATCGTGCCGAACCCGCCGGGCGACGCACCGATGATCGCGACCGGCTTGCCGGCGAACACGCGCGCGGCATCGGCCGGCGGGCGCGAGGCCCAGTCGATCGCGTTCTTGAATACACCCGGAATGCCGTTGTTATATTCGGGCGTCGCCAGCAGCAATCCGTCGGCGCTGGCGATCAAGTCCTTCAGCGCGGCCACCGCGGGCGGGATGCCTTCGGCCGCTTCGACATCGCCATCGTATAGCGGAATGGCGGCGATCGAAGCGATCACGAGCGTCGTGTCGGCGGGCAGCACCTGCTGCGCCGCGTGGAGCAGCCCCGTATTATAGGAATGTTTCCGCAGGCTGCCTGAAATGCCGACCAGCAATGTCATCCGTCCGCTCCCGATCATCGATGCCAAGCTTGCAGCCGGTCAGGGCTGTTCCGCAAGCATGTTGCATCGATTGCGAACCAGGGCGCGATCAGAACCGGTAGGGATCGAAACAGGTGGCATCGGGATCGGGCCGGCCATCCAACGCCGCCGCGATCAACTCGGCCCCGAGCGCGGCGAAGGTGACGCCATTGCCGCCGAACCCGCTGGCGAGCCACAGCCGTTCGTGATTGGCCGCGCGCCCGATCGCCGGCAGGCCGTCGGGCGAAGAGCCGAACGCGGCCGCCCAGGCGCAGTCGATCGGCAGGTCGTCGACCGCGACCATCGCCATCAGCCCCGCCTGGAGAAAACCGCTCTTGGTGCCGATCAGCGCGTCGCGCTGCCGAGCATCGTCGAAATCCTCGTCGGCGCCACCGGCGATCACGCGCCCGTCCGCGGTTGCACGGGTGTAGAGATAGGGTGACGACGCTTCCCAGATCATCGCATTCTCGCGCCACAACGGCGCCCGCCCCGGCGGCGTGGCGATCGCATAGCTCGAGCCGACGGTGAACGCCGGCGGCAGGAACAAGGTCGCGCGTTCATAACCACCGGCGAGGATGACCGCGCCCGCGCGCACGCTCCGGCCATCTTCGGTGTGCACGAGCATGGCGTCGCCGACCGCCTCGATCCGCGCGACATCGACCGGAAAACAGGCGACCGCACCCTGCGTGCGGGCGCGTTCGAGCAGGCCCAGCGTCAGCCGGACCGGATCGACCTCGTAGCTGCCGCCGGATGACAAGGCAGCGCGCGGAGCGATGTCGAACCGCGCCGCGACGGCGTCGCCATCGAGATAGTCGGAGGGCAAGCCGGCCGCGCGACGGGCCTCGCCCTCGCGGCGCAACGCCGCATCGTCGAGTAAAGTCCCCGCGAGATAGAGTTCGGGCCGGTCGATCCGGCCGCAATCGATGCCGGTTCCGTCGATGTGCGCCGCCAGCCGGCCGACCGCGGCAAACACCCGCCGCCAGCGCCGCGCGGCCTCGTCGGCGCCGATCATGGCGGCCAGATGTGTCAGCGGCACGTCCGCCGCCCACATCACGAGCGCGGTCGAGGCGGCTGTGCTGCCGTGCGCCGGCGGGCGGCGATCGAGCAGGACGATGCGCCGACCCTGCGCCGACAGCCGCTCCGCCAGCATCGTGCCCATGACCCCGGCGCCGACGATGACGATATCGGCGTCGCCCGCCGGGAAGGTATCGCTGGTCGTGGTGGCGTCGTCGCGTGCGACCCAGCACGGGCGGCCGCCGCGCAGAGTCCTGTTTTCGGTCAGTTGCAAACAGGAACTCCCCCGCAGATGGCGCATGATGCGAACGCCTCAACGCGCGGAACGCGCGCCGGTCGCATCGGCAATCGGACAGGGTGTCGGGTCAGGCGTCGAGCGGTTCGCCCGACCGGATCAGCGCTGCTCGGCCTTGCTCTTGAGCCGCCGCGCGTTGGACGTCGCGCGGGCGTGGATCGGCTTGACGACCGCCAGCCCGAGCGCCGCCGCGCGTTCGACTCGGTCGGCGGCATAGTCCATCTGGCGCGCAGCGATCTCGCCCATGGCAGCAGGCGTGGGCAACCAGCCCCCCATCATCATGACCGATCCGATGTGCTGGGACTCGCTCATGAACGCCCGCTGCATCGCCCAGCCTTCATTGGCGATCGCCATGCCCGCGCGCGAGAAGGCCTCGAGCTTTTCGGGGACCATCCGCCCGAACTCGACATGATCGGCATCGAGCGGCGCGATCGTGGCATCCTTCATCAGCGCCGCGCGATAGCGGATCACCTCGTTCGAGGCGGTCAGCGTCTCGGCGGCATGACGACCGACCTGCGCCATGTCGAGCGACGCCGACCACAGCCGGCTCAGGGTGGAAAAGGGATCGAACAAGGCATGCCTCCCGGCGCCTTCGCGGCGCGATGATCGTTACGATGCCGTTCGGTGCGGCAGCGCTTGAGTGCAGCTTTAGCATCTTGAGTTGCGCTGGGACATGGTTTTTGCGGTTAATGGCGCCAGATGAAAAGGTCGGCATGCCGTCAACGCGCTTCCCCCATCGCACGGCGGGTCATGCGTGGGGCGCCAGCAGATCCTGTTGCTCGGGGTGGCGATCGATCCAGACGGCGACGAACGAGCAGAGTGGCAGGACCTTCAGTCCCTGCGACCGGACATCGGCGAGCGCGCCTTTGATCAGCCGGCCGGCAATGCCCTTGCCTTCGAGCGCTTCGGGCACCTCGGTATGGGTGAAAGCGATCACGTCGCCGCGCTGCTCGTAGGCGGCGATCGCGACCGCGCCGTCGACCGCGAGCTCATATCGATGTTCGGACATGTTGTTGGTGACGCCCGCTTCGCTCATGTCGTTCCTCCTTGCGCGATCATTCGCCGATCAGGTGCAGCACCAGCGACCGCCGGTGCGGCCGCCGGCGATGCTCGAACAGATAGATGCCCTGCCATGTTCCCAGTGCCAGGCGACCGTCGACCAGCGGGATCGAAAGCTGCACCTGCGTCAGCGCGGCACGCAGATGCGCCGGCATGTCGTCCGGCCCCTCGTCGTCATGGGCATAGGTCGCATCCTCGGGCGCGATCCGCGCGAACCAGGCCTCGATATCGCTGCGGACCTCGGGTGCGGCATTCTCCTGGATCAGCAGCGAGGCCGAGGTGTGGCGGCAGAAGATCGTCAGCAGCCCCGCCTCGATCGCCTGCGCCGCCGTCCAGCGGGCGATGTCGGCGGTGATCTCGACGAGACCCTGGCGCCGCGTGTCGATGTCGAGCCTGCCCATTGCCTGTCGCATCGGAATCATCCTCGTGCCGCACGGGCGGCGTGCCGCATGCATCCGACATCCGCCATACACGAAAGCCGCTCGCGGCAAGGCACCGGGACATGCATTCGGCAATCCGAAACGGGCGGTATTTCGCCATGTTCCGACCGATAACAGGGCATTTTCGCGCTTTTCACGCCTAAAGCAGGGGAAAAATGGCCTCGCGGCGCCGGACGCTGCGCCTTTTGTCTTGTCTTTACAGTGGCTTACGGGCGACGCAGGGACGCTACCTGTTATTCGACCGAACAGGGGAAGCAATCTTGCAGAACAGGTGCAAATCAACGTTGTAACAGGTCGGATTCCCTGCATAACAGGTCCACCGGATTTCGCCGCCGGCGGCACGCTCAATGCATGACGGCCGCTTTGACACGCCGGCATTTTGCCTTACGCCAGCGCGAAGGGCAGGGGACGATGCGATGCGGGTCTGGGCATGGTTGTCGATCGCGGCACTGGGGCTGACGGGCCAGGCCGGCGCGACGCGGCCGGATGAGTCCCATATCCTGATTCGCCACGCGCAGATCGCCGATGGCCATGACCCGACGATCTTCGCCGGCGACGTCCGGATCGCGGGCGACCGGATCGTCGCGATCGGCACGCTCGATCCCCAGCCGGGCGAAACAGTGATCGACGCGGCCGGGTTGGTGCTGGCGCCCGGCTTCATCGACACGCACAGCCATCATGACGGGGGCCTGAGCAGGCATCGCGATGCGCTCGCGCTGGTCAGCCAGGGCGTGACGACGATCGTCTCCGGGCAGGATGGCGATTCCGACGTGCCGATCGCCCGGCGGATCGCGGACCGGACGGCGACGCCCACCGCGGTCAACGTCGCTTATTATTCGGGCCATGGAACCTTGCGCGCAGCGGTGATGGGCACGGACTACAAACGCGAGGCGACCACGACCGAACTCGCCGCGATCAAGACGCTGCTCGATGCCGACATGAGGGCCGGCGCGCTGGGGCTCTCGACCGGGCTCGAATATGATCCGGGGATCTATGCGTCGCGCGCAGAGGTGCTCGAACTCGCCAGGGTCGCAGCCGGTCAGGGCGGCCGCTACATCAGCCATATCCGCAGCGAGGATCGCGACCTGTGGGGCGCGCTCGACGAATTGATCGCGATCGGCAAGATCGCGAAGCTGCCGGTCCAGCTCAGCCACGCCAAGCTGGCGATGACCGACTGGTGGGGCCAGGCCGATCGCATGATCGCACGGCTCGATGCCGCCCGCGCCGATGGCGTCGACGTCTCGCTCGACATCTATCCCTATACCAACTGGCAGAGCGTGCTGACGGTGATGTGGCCGAAGCGCGACTTCGAAAATCGCGAGACCGCCGCTTTCATCCTCGGCCATCTCGCGCCGCCGGAGGGGCTGCTGATCTCGGCCGATGACGCCGACGCCAGCCATGTCGGCAAGACCGTGGCGCAGATCGCCAGCGAGCGCGGGGCCGATCCGGTGACGACGGTGATGGCGCTGATCCGCGACAGCCGGAAAATGGGCGGCGATGTCCATGTGATCGGCACCAGCATGGACGAACGCGACATCGCGAAGCTGATCGCGTGGCCGGCGGCCAATATCTGTTCGGACGGCGAATTCGACAGCCTCCATCCGCGCGGCGCGGGTGCGTTCGCCAAGGTGCTGCGCCATTATGTCCGCGAGACCAGGCTGCTGACCCTGGGCGAGGCGGTGGTGCGGATGACCGGGCTGTCGGCACAGCATATGGGGCTGGTCGACCGCGGCGCGATCAGGCCCGGCGCTTTCGCCGATCTGGTGCTGTTCGATCCGGCGACGATCGCGGATCATGCGACGACGGAGATGCCGCGCGCGCAGGCGACGGGGGTGGCGAAGGTTTGGGTGAATGGCGCGCTGGTCTATGAGGCGGGCAAGGCGACGGGGGTGTTTCCGGGGCGCGTGATCAAGCGGGCCGGGGTGAAGTAGTGCGGAAAGCGCATTGCTGACTATCCCTCTACCGCCCTTCGGCGAAGCTCAGGAGAGTTAGGCACCGGCGTGGCGCCGACCCCCTTGGATGAAATGGGTGGGTCTGACTTCCCCTTCCCCCTTGATGGGGGAAGGATACGGAGGCTTGGTCCGCCTCTTGGCGGACCTAGCCGTAGTTGGATGGGGGTGATGTTTGGCGAATGGCTCTACGCCGAACGTCACCCCCATCCAGCTCCGACTAAGGCCCGCCAAGGGGCGGACCTAAGTCTGCGCAACCTTCCCCCATCAAGGGGGAAGGAAGCATAACGTCACCCTCTCAGTCTCTCGAAATCCATATCCAATTGAAATTACTATATAAATTCGACGAGTTTCTCCCTAGCCTTGCGGTAGAGGGTAGAAGGGCTGATCCCAATCAGGCGCTGCTGATGCAGACATGGCAGGAGTTGAACGGATGAACGCTACCGACACCATGCGCAGCGTCCGCGAAGTGCGGGTAACCGGTCCCGCTGCACTCAGCCTGGTCTGGTCGGATGACACGACGGTCGATCTCGACCTGACCACCGTCATCGCGGGTGCCACCTTCGCTGCCCTGCGCGATCCGGCCGAGTTCGCCAGGGTCGAAGTCGGCGATTGGGGGCATAGCCTCTGCTGGCCTTTCGGCGCGGAACTGAGCGCCGACGCGCTCTGGCTCGAAACGCTGTCGGCGACCGGTCACGACGACGCACGGAGGTTCATCGAATGGCGACTGCGCCATGGCCTGTCGCTATCCAAAGCGGCCGACGCCATTGGCGTGTCGCGCCGGATGGTCGCCTATTATTCGAACGGCGACAGGAAGGTGCCCAAGCCCATTTTGCTGGCATGCCGGGGATGGGAAGTTGGCGCCGGAGTCGACCGGGCCGCCTGAGCGGCGATCACCGCCCCCGGTACAACGCCTCGGCATCGCGCTTGAACGCCGCGCCGCTGTCGGTGCGGCTGTAGAACATGTGGCCGCCCGGATAGACCGAGACCTTGACCGGCTCGGCGCGGCCGAAGCTGGGCATCTGGTCGACGATCAGGCGCGAGGCGAAGAAGGGGCAGCTGAGATCGTCCCAGCCATGGACGATCAGCACGCCCATCTTCGGATCGTTGGCGATCGCCTTGCGCAGATCGGTGACCGGCGCGTCGTCGGGCTTGCCGCGGTCCCAGGCCGCATTCACCGCATAGGATAGCGCGTTGTAGCGCGCATCGGTCTTCCAGCCGACTTCGCGCGTGACGAAATCGACCATCGCACTGGTCGTCGGCGCGATCAGCGCGTCGAGGATCGGGTCGTTGGACTGCTGCTGCGAGGCCCAGGGGAAGGGATCGAACGCGGTGACGTTGCTGTCGTAGACGCTGCCGATCGTGCCGTCGTTGCGGTGGATCTCGCGCAGATAGGTGCCGATGTCGACGCGGCCGCCGAGCTTGCCGACCAATGCGGGGTCGAGCCCGGTCAGCGCGCTGACGCGCGCGACGATGCGTGCGGTCGCCTGCGGATCGGAGCGGCCCTTGAGCAGATCGGCGGCGAAATCGCCGCGGGTATAGGCCTCGACCTCGGCCATCGCCTGCGCGTTGAGCTGGCCCTTTCGCTCGAGATTGGCGGCGGCCATCGACGGCAGGCCGATCATCCACGGCAGCGGCGAGAGCGCGGTTGCGCCGTCGCCCGAGGCGGGATCGAGATAGGGGGAGACCATCACCAGCCCGTTGACGCCGACGCCGATCTGCGACTGCAGCTCATAGGCGATGCGCGGCGCGCGATAGCCGCCATAACTTTCGCCCATCACATATTTGGGCGACCGCAGCCGGCCCGCCTTGACCAGCCAGTCATAGACGACCTTCGACAGATATTTGATATCGGGGTCATTGGCGTAGAACGCCTTCTTCGTCGCATCGGCATCGACCAGGCTGCGGCTGAAGCCGGTGCCGACCGGATCGATGAAGACGAGATCGGTGAAGTCGATCCAGCTGTTGGGATTGTCGACCGCGACCGGCGAGTCGGACGGCGCGTCGCCCTGGCCGCCGAACTGGACGCGCTTCGGCCCGATCGCGCCGAGGTTCAGATAGACCGAGGCCGCGCCCGGCCCGCCGTTGAACGCGAAGGTGACCGGCCGGCCGGGCGCGGCGCCGGGCATTGTGTAGGCGGTGTAGACGACCTCGCCGATGATCTTGCCCTTCTCGTCGCGCACCGGGATGGTGCCGACGGTGGCGTCGTAGCTGACGATTTTGCCGCCGACGCGCACCGACTGGCGGATCGTCTTGTCCGCGGGAAGCGGGGGCAATTTTGTTTCGTCCGCGTCCTTCTTGTCGGCCGACGCCGCTGTGGCGGCGGGCTTTTCGGCGGCGAGCAAAGGCGGGGTGGCGAGCGCGCAGGCGAGGGCGAGGGCGGCGGTGAAAGGCTTGAGATTCAAGGCGGGGTTCCCGGTGATGGTCATTGCGCGACGGTAGGAAGCCGCGCCGGACGCGGCAAGTGGCGCTCGACCGGCGTCGGGGGAGGGCCTGCTATCGCGGCATTGCTTGTGCCCGGTTGCTGGGCCATTCATCGGCACCGCGTGACACGGGTGAGTGCCGATGGACTCCAGACAATCGCGACCCTGGTGGATGCTGTTCCCACGTGAAGCGCGCATGGCCAGCGAGCCCGACCCCGCAGTCGAGCGGCCGTCGATCATGCCGGGATCGAAAGTCCGGCTGAAGGACAAGCCCGCGCGCGTGCGCACGGTGCTTGCCGTGGAATGGCATTCGTATCGCCATTGCTACTGCTTCCGCGTCGAGACGAGCAAGACGGATGCCGGAATGTGGGAGCCGTCCTACTGGTTTGCCGAGCAGTTGGAGGTGGTTGAAGACGCGTAAAGTCATGGCAAGGCAGCTCCAAAGTTGACCGCGCACCCGCTGAACTGTATCGCGCGACCGGCTTCGGGCAAAATCGTTCGCCGCGAAGCATGGCATGACGGAGCCCAGAGCAGAGTCGGTCTGCTCGTCCAGCGAATGTCGCGACAAGCCTGGGGCAGGGGCCATGAGTGACGTTGAAACCGTCGAGCTGAAATATCCGCGGACCTATCATCTGCCGACCTCGCCGGGTCTGCAGAACGACGATCGCCGTCTGCCCAGCCTCGCACCGTTCGTCGGCCAGCGCGTGATCGTCACCGAGAAGATCGATGGCGAAGGCACGACCATGACGCGCGCCAGGACCTATCCGCGGTCGCCCGACGGCCGTTATCATCCGTCGCGCGACTGGATGAAGGCGCATCACGCCCGCAAGGCGCGCGACATTCCGCCGGGCTGGCGCATCTCGGGCGAATATGCGTTTGCCCGGCACTCGATCGCCTATTCGCGGGCGCTGGGCAACGCGCTGCCGAGCTATTTCCTCGGCTTCGGCGTGTGGGACGACGGCAACAGGCTGCTGGGCTGGGATCAGACGCTCGAGATCTTCGCGATGCTCGATATCGTGCCCGTGCCTTTGCTCTACGACGGACCGTTCGACGACGCGGTGCTGGCGCGCGTGGCCGCATCGCTCGATCCGGTCCGGCAGGAAGGCTACGTCGTCCGCGTCGCCGATCCGATCCCCTATCCGTCGGGACGCGGCGATGCCGGCCGCTTCTTCAAGGCCGTCGCCAAATGGGTGCGCAAGGGCCATGTCCAGACCGATCAGCACTGGCTGCTCGCGCCGGTGATCCCGAACGAACTGCGCGATGGCGTCGATCCGCGACCGTGAGCGCCGAGCCATGACGGACATCAACATGAAGGAGGCCGCCATGCGCGCCGTCATCTTCGACATCGACGGGACGCTCGCCGAGGTCGGCCATCGCGTCCATCATCTCGACGGCGACAAGGACTGGGCCGCCTTCTTCCGCGACATGCAGGACGACCAGCCGATCGAACCGATCGCCGCGCTCGCGCGGCTGCTCCACAAGGCGGTCGAAGCCAGGCATGGGCTCGATGCGGTCCTGATCGTCACCGCCCGGCCGGATCGCCCCGACTGGCGCCAGACCACGCTCGACTGGCTCGACGTTCACGACATAACTTACGACCGGATCTATTTTCGTCCCGAGGGCGACACCCGCCAGGACGCGCTGGTCAAGGCCGGCATCCTCCAGCGCATCCTCGACGATGGCTATGAACCGGTTCTCGTGATCGACGACCGACCGCAGGTGGTGAAGATGTGGCGCGACCACGGCATCACCACCCTGCAATGCGCCGCCGACGAACCGGGCGCGAGCGCCTATGCCGGGCAGACGCTGCTGCACATGCTGGTGGGGCCGTGCAGCGCCGGCAAGTCGACTTTTGCCGCCAAGGCCTACAAACCGCACGAGATCGTCGCGACCGATGATTTGCGCATGCAGCTCTATGGCGATCTCGGCCATGCGCCCGAAGCGCTGGCGCGGGTCTGGAAGCTTGCCCACGGCCTGATCCGTGCCCGGCTCGATGCCGGCGTATTCACGGTGCTCGACGCGACCAACCTCGATCGCGACGATCGCGCGCGGGTGCTCGATCTGCTCCCGCGCGGGGTCTTTGCTCGCTATATCGTTATCGACCGCGATCTGGATCGCAAGATCAGGGAGGGCGGCTGGCGGTCGGAGGAACTGGTGCTCAAGCAGCACCGGATGTTCCGGGCCGGGGAGAAGACGATCATGGATGGTGATGGGCATCCGTGGGTTACGGTGCAGGACAGGCGGGGGCGGTGAGCGGGTGTGCATTCCCAGCCGCCGATGAAATCAGGGGCCTGTCGCCGACCGCCACTGCTTCCGATTCCATCCATCGCTGCACCGGTGAATAATTCGAACGCTATCGACTAACTGCTTCGACTGGTCATTGGGAGATCTCAGCTGGATGATTGGGCCTGTAGCGGTAGTCCGATCAATCCGGTAAAGCATGGAAGGATTCATGATTGGTTGAGAGGGTGATATGAGCGCTTCTGATTTTTCTGAAAGAATGGGGCGTCTTCCGGATGAAGACCTGATCAGAATAGCGTACTCAAGCGATCGCGACGGCTTCATTGAGGAGGCAGTCAATGCTGCAAAGCTTGAAATCGAAAAGCGAAACATCAATCAGTCTGACTTGGTCGATATTAGATCATTTAATGAAAATGAAAATCTGATCGAAGAAAATAGACGAAATGCTTCACTGTCAAATTTCGGTGTAATTATGCTCCTATTGTTTGGAATATGCTTGGGAATTACGATCCCTTCAACAACAATTTTATATTATCGAGGGTATCGGAGAAAAAGTTTATAGTCGGTAAAATTAATATTGATAAGTTTTGTATTTTGGAGTAGCGTTTCGTTTATTATATTCGTACTTACGGGCCGATGATGCACTCAGATAGGCATGATTGCATATTAGAGCAGCTGAAATTATCCGTGTCTATGGAGGGAAATATAGTTTCAATCTTCGGTTTTATATCGGATATTGCTTGAATATGTGGTAGCGCAATGCTTGTGAGATGGCGTGTTTCTGCTCGTCATTGTCGGCCCAGGTTCTTCTCGACTGAAAGGTGTAGTCGACGAAATCGTTGTGGGCGACGGTTCCGATCCCGACTGCTTCCTTTGCA
>Ga0068863_100005167_pt1 | contig 12873 bp, 10 predicted proteins | sample KBSSwiS62_FD_66596 | JGI IMG/M metagenome (GOLD analysis project Ga0068863, IMG submission 66596) | Switchgrass rhizosphere microbial communities from Kellogg Biological Station, Michigan, USA - KBS Switchgrass S6-2 | ecosystem: Host-associated > Plants > Roots > Rhizosphere > Soil ...
TCTCTACGACCGCCACGGCGGGAGGCTGCTCGGTCTGGCGCAGCGGATCCTCGGCGCGGGCGGCGAGGCCGAGGAAGTCCTGCAGGAGGTCTTCCTGTTCGCCTGGCGGGCGGCCGCGACGTTCGACCCCGCCCGCGGCAACGTGCTCACGTGGCTCATGATCGCGACCCGCAGCCGTTCGATCGACCGGCTGCGCGCGCGCCGTCCCGCCTCGCGCCCGGAGATCCGAAGCCTCGAGGAGGTCACGGATCCTCCCGCCGCGCCGGACGACGTCGAGGCGGCCTCGGCGTCTCGCGAGTGGGAGGGTATCTGCCGGGCCGCGGTCTCCGAGCTCCCCGTGGACCAGCGCCGGGCCCTCGAGCTCGCGTACTTCGAGGGCCTGACTCACCAGGAGATCGCGGATCGCACGAAATCGCCCCTCGGGACCGTCAAGACCCGGGTCCGGCTCGGCCTGATGAAACTCCGCGAGCGGATGCGACCGTATTCGAAGGGTGGAAGCGATGGCCCATAGCGAGCGGCACGAGGAGCTCGTCGCCGCGTTGGCCCTCGGCATGCCGCTCGGAGCCGAGCGGGCGGAGCTCGAGGCCCATCTCGCCGAGGGCTGCGCCGTCTGCGAGGCGCTCCTGGCGGAGCTGCGCGAGGCGTCGGCCGCGCTCGGGGCCGCCGTCCCGCCGGCGGCGCCTCCGCCGGAGCTGCGGGGCCGGATCCTCGCCTCCCTCGGGCCGTCCCGCGCCGCGGGCCGGCCGCCGGCCGCCTCGCCGACTCCGTGGCGCGTGCTCGCCGCGGCTGCCGTGCTGGCGCTCGCGGTCATCGTCCTCGACGACGCGCGGCTGCGGCGCGACCGCGAGGAGCTGCGCAGCCAGTCCGCGGACCTGGCCAGCCGCCTCCAGACGACGGAGACCGAGCTCGCCCAGCGCGTGCTCCGAGCGCGCGTGCTCGAGAGCGAGGACGTCCAGATGATGCACCTCGGCGGACAGGGCCCGCAGCCGGGCGCGCGCGCGAAGGTCTTCTGGAGTCCGGCGGCGCGGCGCGGCGTCCTGATGGCGGCGAACCTCGCCCCGCTGCCGCCCGACCGCCAGTACGAGCTCTGGGTCTTTCTCGACGGAAAGCCGGTCAACGCCGGCGTCTTCGACCCGGACACGGAGGGGCGCGCTCTGTTCGAGTCGAAGGACTTCCCGCAGCCGGCGGCGCAGAATTTCGCGGTCACCGTCGAGCCGCGCGGCGGCATGCCCGCGCCGACCGGGCCGATCGTCCTCGTCGGCAAGCCCGCTTGATCGGGCCCCGGCTCGCGCGCTCCGCCTTTCGCCTCCCGGCTCTGGCTCTTCCGGTTCTGCTTTCGGCGGCGCCGTCGTCGCGCCCCGCTCCGCAGGCGACGCCCGCGCTCGGCGTCGCCGTCAACCTGCGCGCGTCGGCGAGCGCGGCCGAGCGGCAGGCGGCGATCGACGCCGTGCGCCGAACCGGCGCGACGTTCTTCGCGATGACTCTGTCGTGGTCCGAGGCGGAGCCTTCGCCGCGCAAGTATCGGCTCGACGAGATCACGCGCACCGCGCGGCTGATGCGGCAGTCGGGCGCGACGCTCCACCTGGACCTGCCGCTCGTCACCGAGTCGCAGCGGGACGTTCCCGCGGACCTCGCCGGCGTCGCGTTCGACGACCCGAAACTGTCGCTGCGCCTCGGCGGTCTCCTCGACCGGCTCCTGCCCGCGCTCCTCGACTTCGAGACGATCTCCCTCGGGGACGGGGCCGATTCCTACTTCGCCACGAGGCCCGACGAGCTGCGTGCGTACCGCCGGCTGTTCGACGGCGCGGTGCAGTTCCTCTCCCGCCGCGCGCCGCACCTGCTCGTCGGCGTGACGACGTCGTCGCCCAACGAGAGCCCCGCGCCGGCCGTCGCGGCCGCGCTGCACCAGCGCAGCCCGCTCCTGCTCTACGACTACGCGCCGTTCGAGCGCGGCCGCCGATTCGTGCAGCGCGACCCCGACGCGATCGAGAAGGACTGGTCGCGGCTGCTCTCCGGCTCGGGCGGCCGGCCGATCGGCTTTCCGGTCGTCAGCTACTCCTCCGCGGAGGAAAACGGGTCGAGCGCGTCCCGGCAGGCGGAGTTCGTCCGCCGCATGCGCGAGTTCCTTCGCCGGACCGACGGCCGTTCGCTCCGCTTCGCGCGGTACGTCGCCCTTCGGGATCCGGAGGACGCGGTCGGGCCGGGAGGCGGGACGGGAGATCCGACCGCGGACGAGGCGCGGCGCCGCGCGTTCCTGTCGCACCTCGGCCTGCAGGAGGGCGACGGGAGCCCCAAGCCGGCCTGGCGCGAGTGGGTCCGGCAGGCGGGGCCTGTGAAAAGATGAGGGAAAGGAGCCGTCATGCCGCGTAACCTCCGCCTTCCGCTCTTCCTCCTGCTCGCCGGCGCCGCGCTGGGCGTTCCCGGGTGCTCCTCCTCGAGCTCCAATCCGGCCCCCACCGTCGCCGTCGGCGGTGCGAAGTCCGACGTCTCGTCGCTCTCGGGCACATGGGAGGGCGAGTACTCGAGCGAGGCGACGGGCCGGTCCGGATCGATAAAGTTCGAGTTCAAGTCGGGAAAGGTGGGCCGCGGCGACGTCCTCATGGTTCCGAAGGGCGGCTTCGCGCCCGCGCCCGCGGGCTCCGACCCCACGAAGACGATGCCCCAGGTCCTCATGATCAACTTCGTCAACGCCGAAGGTGGCGTCATCAACGGCACGATGGACCCGTACACCGATCCCACCTGCTCGTGCGAGGTCCAGACGACCTTCGTCGGCACGATCGCGGGAGACACGATCGCCGGCACCTTCACGTCCACGCCGAACGGCGCCGCGCCGATCACGACGGGCCGCTGGAGAGTGTCCCGGAAGAAGGCCTAGCAGCGCGGCCGGCTCAGAAGTGTCGCCGCCGATCACGCTCGACCGGTTCATCCTCGAGGAGCAGCGCGCCGCGACCGGCGCGACGGGGGAGCTGTCGCTCCTTCTCGTGCGGCTCGGAGTCGCGGGCAAGCGGATCGCGCACGCGCTGTCGCGCGCGGGTCTGACCGGCCGCCTCGGCACCGCCGGCACGGAGAACGTCCAGGGCGAGGAGCAGAAGAAGCTCGACGTCCTCGCCAACGACATCGTCGTGAACAGCTTCGACTACGGCGGGCTCGTGACTCTCGCGGCGTCCGAGGAGATGGAGGAGCCGTTTCACTACGGCGACGGCGCGGCGGGGCGCTACGCGGTGCTGTTCGACCCGCTCGACGGCTCCTCGAACATCGACGTGAACGGGACGCTCGGGACCATCTTCTCCGTGCGGCGGCGCCGCGACGGAACCGTCGCGGACCTCCTGCGCAGCGGCCGCGAGCAGGTCGCCGCCGGATACATCCTCTACGGGCCCAGCGTGCTGCTGGTCTACACGACGGGAAACGGAAACGGCGTCCATCTCTTCGCGCTCGACCCGTCGATCGGCGAGTTCGTCCTCTCGCGCCGCTCGATCCGGATGCCGGACCGCGGCCGGGGCTACGCCGTGAACGAGGGCCGCTCCCACGCGTGGGCGCCGGGGGTGCGCCGCTTCGTCGAATACCTGAAGGAACAGGACGAGAAGTCGGGGCGGCCGTACTCGACGCGCTACTCGGCGGCGCTCGTCGGAGACGTGCATCGCTTCCTGCTCGAGGGAGGGATCTACCTCTATCCCGCCGACGCGAAGTCCGGCAAAAGCAAGCTCCGCGTCCTCTACGAGGGCCATCCCCTCGCGCTCGTCGTGGAGCAGGCGGGCGGCCGCGCCAGCACCGGCAGCGAGGCGGTGCTCGACGTCGTTCCGGACTCCCTGCACGCGCGCATCCCGCTCGCGATCGGGAGCCGCACCGAGGTCGACATGTACGACGAGTTCCAGGCGCGTTCGTGATTTCGGTTCCCGCTCCCGGGCGCGCCGCCGTCGCGGCGCTGATGCTCGCCCTGCTCTCGCCGCTCGCCGCGCCCGCGCAGGAGAAGCCCGGCAAGCCCGTCGAGAAGCCCGGCACGCCCCTCGAAAAGGAAGACGAGGAGCGGATCGAGAACCGCGTCCCGTTCCCCGGGCCCTCGAAGGAGCTCGCGCGCCTGCAGCCCCTCGTCGGCGCGTGGCGCGGCGAAGAGACCTGGAGGGAGCCGCGCCGGTACAAGCGCGGAGAGTACGAAGGCTTCCCGGGAGCGGAGGGCTACCTCACCCGCACGGTCGAGCCCGGCCCGGGTGAGCTGTCCCTCGTCTTCCGCGACGACGGCCGCGGGCCCATGGGCGGCGTGCAGGGTTCCGGCGCGATCGGCTGGGACCCCGTGACTCGCTTCTATCTCCTGGACTCCGTCTCGAGCGTCTTCCCCGGGATCCTGCGCCTGACGGGGCGGTTCGAGGGCGCGGACCTCGTCCTGTCCGGCGACGACACGAGCACGGGGGAGAAGCGCGCGGTTCGACTCGTCCTGAAGGACCTCGGCGCGGACGGCTGGACGGAGGCGCTCTCGCGGCGCGAGTCCGGCCGCTGGGAGGAGGTCGTCCGCCGGACCTTCCGGAAGGCCCCGCCGGGCCCGCGTCCCTAGGGACGGATCCCTCCGGGCGGGAGGGCCGTAACGGTATCGGCGCGCGTGGCGCTCGTCTGCGGGCTCCAGGCGCCGTACCCGCGGATCATCCGAACCGCAGCGAGAGGCAGCTCAGGCCGCCGTCCATCTTGCGGTACTCGGACACGTCGAGCACGAGCGGGCGATAACCCAGCGCGGAGAGCCGCTTCTCGAGACGCGGAAAGCCCTTCGGGAACAGGACCCTCTCGTTCACCGGAACGCAGTTCGCGGCGTACTCCTCGCCCGGGTCGACTCCCACGATCTCCCAACCCGCGAACGCGGGATGAGACGCGAGCTCCTCGATGACGACGAGTCGCCGGCCGGAGAGCCACGCGATACCGCTCTTCAGGTGCAGGATCCCCTCCACGGAACGGATGTCCACCGTGGATGCGCCGCGGCCGTCGTCGGCGAGGAGCTCGGAGACCTGGCGCGCTCCCTCCTCGTTCGTGCGCGCCGAGATCCCGATGAACCAGTGGTCGCCGGCTTCGCAGACGTCGCCGCCGTCGACGGTGCCGGGGGGCTGGATGCGGCGCAGCGCGGGGAAGAACTCGTGCAGCGCGGGCTCCATGTCGGCGATCTCGTCCTCGCGGCTCGGCGCGCCCGGACGGGTCAGGATCGCGCCGCCCGGCGCGATGAGCGCGGTGTCCTCGACGAAGGTGGAGTCCGGGTGCCGCGGGTCGGCGGGCAGCCGCGTCAGCGCGAGCCCGCACGAGAGGAGCGCATCGCAGTAGCGTTCGTGCTGCGCGAGCGCCTTCTCGTAGTCGGGGACGCCGAGGTCCACGGTCGTCTGCCCGTCGGCAAAGTTCTCCGCGGGGAGGCGCACGATGGCGCGGCGGAACATCCGGGAGAAGTTATCAGGACTCGGGCTTCGGCGGCTTCGACGCGCTCGTCCGACCGTCCCGCGAAAACACCGAGGGCCCGGTCTCCCGGGCCCTCGTGGAGTCTAGGAATCGCCCGCCGTCATCGTCGAGAGACGAGGAAGCCGGCGGCCGCCAGCAGCCCGGCGAGGAGCATCAACATCCCGGCCGACAGCGTCGGCACGGTCGCGGCCGCGACGGCCACGACGATCACACTCGCCGTCGCCGGAGTCGCTCCGAAAGACGCCGGCAGCGTCGCGGTGATCGTGACGGGGCCGCCGACCGATATGCCGTTGGCCGGGAAGGTCGCGGACGTCTGGCCTGCCAGGATCGTCACGGTCACGGGCACCGAGGCGATTCCGGGGTTCGACGAGGTCACCGTCACGATCGTATCGGTCGACTGGGCGATGTTGATCGTGGCGGTCAGGTTGCCGTTGGCGCCGACGACGATCGTCCGGGACGGCGGACTCAGCGCAATCGTGACCTGGGTCGGGCTTCCGATGACGAGCGAGTACGCCTGGGTGCCGACGCAGGTGTTCGCATCCGTCGCGGTGACGGTGAAATTGAACGTGCCGGCCGTGGTCGGCGTACCGGAGAGGAGTCCCCCCGTTGACAGGTTGATGCCGGGCGGGGTCGTGCCCGTGGTGACCGTGAACGCGTACGGCGCCTGGCCGCCCGACGCGGTGATCTGCTGGGTGTAAGGGCTGCCCTGGGTTCCTCCCGGCAGGGTCGGCGGCGCGAGCGTGATCGTCGGGCAGACGCCCGTCGCGCAGGACACGAAGAGGATGCCGCCCCGCTGCAGCGCCGGGTTGCAGAACGTCTGGCCGCCCTCGGTGCAGTCGAACTCGGGGTCGTCGCCGAGGACCATGTACGTCGTCGCGAGGCAGCCCGCCTGGCTCCACTGACGCCGCGCGAACGACGGGTGCTCGACGTATACGGCGGTGACCGCCGCGCCGGCGATGACGTCGCCGACCTGGATGAGCTTCACCGAGCCTCCGGCGAGAGTCCACGAGAATGCGCCGCCGCTCTCGTGGCCTTCGGCGGAGCCGTTCGTATCCTCCGGACCGCTCGACATCCCGGTGACGTACGCGACCTGGTCGGCGTTGTTGACGGTGATCATCTCCGAGGAGAGGGAGCTCTCCGTGGCGGTGACGATGCGGGTGGACGTGGTGCCGTTCCAGAAGTAGTAGGCGTCCTCCGAGCCTCCGGTCGTGAGGCCCGTGAACACGACGTGTCCCGCGTTGTTGATGTCGGTGTACGCCTGGATCGCGTCGATCGCCGACCCGCCCACGACGTTTCCGACGGAGACGATCGTCGTGTTGGTCGAGGGAGGCGTGAAGCGGACCAGGCGGTCGACGCCGCCGACGGTCTGCCGGTAGACGACCTGGTCGGAGTCGTTGATCGAGACCCGCGGCCCGATGGTCCCCGCCGGCGCGCGCACGACCTGGGTCGCGGCGCCGGGTCCCGTCAGGATGAACACGCCCTGGGTGCCGTCGGCGAGATTCAGGACGACGGGCACGTGCCCGGCGGCGTTGATGAAGCCGTCGATGTTCTCGTATTCGCAGCCGGGGCAGAATCCGCCGCCGCCCGAGTTGTCGTCCAGGCCGAAGCCGATGACCGCCGACGGCGGCGTACCGATGGTCGAGCCCTGCTGGACGAGCAGCTCGTTGCCGGGCCCCGAGGTGAAGCGCACGATGCCGTGGTTGTCCTCGTCGCACGCCTGCGGGTTAGAGGCCGGCGCGTAGGCGTCGAAGACGACCTGGCCGGCGTTGTTCATCCCGACCATTGCGGACAGGCCGCAGACGGTCCGTCCGCCGATCGTGGTGCTCGTCGCCGCGATGCGCGTGACGGCTCCGGCGCCCGGGCCGGCCATGATGATGCCGCTCTCACCCTCGTCCTCTCCGTCGCTCCAGATGTATCCCGCGAGCGCGGCGCGGAAGGCGGCGACGCCCGACTCGTTCATCGCCATGAACTCGGCCCACCCCGCGAGCTGGCTGCCGTCGGCGAGCGCGGTGCCCTCCTGCGCGAGGACGGTCTCCGCTCCGCCCGATGCGCGGGAGACGATCTGCATCGGGAGGCAGCCGGTGAGCTCGGCCGGATCGAAGCCGATCGCCGTCCACGTGATCGTGCCGTCCAGGACGGTCGCGCCGATCGCCGTGGGCCACGTCGGCTCCGTGCCGCCGCTCGTGCCGCCGGAGGACTGGAAGTTGAAGCCCCGGAAGCCGTTCCCCTGGTTGAAGGACTGCGTCGGCCGCACGACCGCGCCGGCCGCGAAGGCGGTGCCGGCCAGCCAGACGTTCTGCGCTTCGACGTTCGGGTCGCACGTCGCGTTCACGCCGAGGAAGTTCTTCGTGTAGAGGACCGTTCCCGCCGCGTTGATCACCATCGACGCGCGCCCGACATAGGGCGGCGGAGCCTGCCCGTCGGTCGCGGAAGCCGCGGGCGCGTTCACCGCGCCTGGCGCGGGACGGTGCTGCTTCTTCCAGGCCTCGAAGAGCGATCGCCGCTCCTCCGGCGTGCGTGCGAGGGTGAAGGCCGGGCGACTGCGACCGGACTCGAGCCCAGGTCCCTTGCCCTTGCCTTTGCCCGCCGCGGCCGCGCCTGCCGGTGTGAGAAGAGCCGCGGCGAAGGCTCCGGACACGAAGAGGTTTCGCAGGAAAGAAAACGAAACTTGCCGTGAGAGCATCTCGACCTCCGCCTCGAAGAGGAGAGAACCCACCCGGGGGAAGGACTACCGTGAGGCTAGATTATTACGAAACCGGCCCGTTGTAACCGGCGGTCAATTTTTCTTGCCTTCTATTTCTCGGCGATGCCGACGTCCGGTTCCTTCCCCTCGAAGGAGACGCCCTCGATCCGCCGGCCGGCGTCGGCCGCCGGGAATCCCCGGATCCTTCCGAGGTCCCCGCCCTCCAGGTCGATCCCCGGGACGACCCGGGATCGCGGCGAGTGCGTGGCGAGCCAGGCCGCCGCGGTCACGCGCTCGCTGCCGATGACCCCCTGCAGGGCGGCCGGCGCGCCGTAGACGTTGGCGTCGAACACGGCGACGGGTTCGGCCGGCAGCAAAAACGCCACGGAGGGCTCCAGCACGAGGTTGTTCGCGACCACGGTTCCGACGGTGCCCGGTCCGACCCGGAACGGCTCGGCGTAGTGGTTCAGCACGTTGTTCACGATCCGCACGTCCCTGCCCGACGCCAGCGCGACCGCCGTGGCGTCGGACGTCAGCCGGTTTTCGAGGTAGTTGCGCAGGACGACGACGTCCGTCGGGCCGGTTTTGCCAGGCGCCCCCGGCCCGCCCGCGCCGACCTGCAGCGCGACCGAGGCCTCCATGACCGTGTTGTTCTCGATCCGGACGGCGCGGCAGCCCGGCCCGACGACGATGGCGGAGCCGCCCGTCCGGTCGTCCTCGTCCGGCCGGTAGTTGGAGAAACGGTTTCGCGTGACGGTCGCCCCGTCGCAGCTCTCCAGGTCGAGGCCGGGTCCGCGGTCGTTGTGGATCCGGTTGCCGGCGAGCGTCAGGCCGCGGGGCGCCGGGCCGGTCCCACCGCCGGCGGTCACGGAGGCGGCGCGATTGTGGTGAATGTGGTTGTTGACGAGGGTGACGTCCGCCGTGCCGCTCTCCACGCGGACCCCTTTCGACTGGTGGATGTGGCAATTCGAGAGCGTGACCCGGGACGCCCCCGCGCCGATGACCAGCGCCGGGCCCTTGCCTTCGTAGATGTGCGTCTGGTCGACGGCGACGTCGTGGGTGCCGTCGCCTTTGACGACGAGGCCCGGTACGTCGGAATCGAGCAGCGCGATCTGGACCTCCCAGAGCTGCCAGTGCGCGCGCTCGACGGTGAGGACCGCTCCGGACCCGTCGGACTTCAGGAAGGCGTGGCGGGCGAAGACCTGGATGGGCGCGTCCGCCGTGCCGCTTCGGCACGATCCTCCGACGCGAAACGCCCCGGTGTAGATGCCCGAGGCGATCACGAGGCGGTCGCCGGGCTCGAGCGCGCAGAGCGCCTGCTGGAGGTCGCGCCACGGGTGCTCCAGCGTGCCCTCGCCCGGCGCCGCCGCCTCGGCCGACGCGAAGCGGGTCCGCTTCGCGTCCGGGAACTTCGGATCGTAGGGCCGCCTCTCCGGGAACGGGCGTCCGTCGAGGAGGACCGGCCGCTCGCCGCCGAGCTTGTCGGGCTCTCCCGGCGCGTTCGACTCGACCGCCTCCTTCTCGGGCGACTGCTGCGGCGGGGGGAACTTCGTCTCCGTGTCGAGGGGCGTGGGCCGGGGCAGGCGCGCGCGGATGTCTTCCGGATTCTCGGCCGGGTTGTGGGTCGCGCTCGCCCCTCTCGGAGTCGGAGTTGGAGTCGGGGGCGGCGCGGAAGGCGCCGGGCCCTTCGCGCAGCGGAGGCTCGCCACGAGGGCCGCCGCGGCGAGTGCGGCGCCGAGGGTGCGCGCCCTCATCGCTCGGCCACTCCCAGGTCGGGCGCCGGGCCCCGGAACTGGAGGCCCGGCACGGCCTTGCCACGGTCCACCGTCGCGATCCCCGAGACGCGTGCGAGGTCGCGCTGCACGACGCGAACTCCGGACTTCAGCTGTGTGTGCGGCATGGTGCCTCTCTCGAGAAAGCGCGAGAGCGCGGCGGTCTCGCCGCCGACCTCCGCGGTGACGGGACCAGAAGGCGAGAATACGTTGTAGTCGAAGAGCGTGGCGGCGGACGGGCTCTGCATCATCAGGGCGACGTCCGAGACCCGAAGAAAGAGGTTGTTCGCCACGACGACGCGCTCGGTCTGCGGCGGCGCTCCGAAGAGGAGCAAGCCGTTTGCGCATCCGTCCGTCACGTTGTTCACGACGCGGATCGCGCTGCCCGCCTCGATCACGAACGCGGCGGCTCCGCGGCCCCCCTCGAGGAAATTTCGCTCCACCGACACGTCCGTGGCCGGCCGGACGGGACCGCCGCCCGGTTCGGCATGGCCGACCGCGATGCCCACCGCGAAGCCGGAAATGCGATTGCTTCGCACGGACGCCCGGTCGACCCGGGCGAGCGCGATCCCCCTCGTGGCCGGGATGCCCGACTGATCGCTCAGGGTGTTGTTGGCGATCGTGACGCCGTCGCCCGCCTCGATCGAGATCGCGGTCGCGCCGTCGTCCCGAATCGTGTTCTCACGGATCTGGAGGTCCCGCGTCTCGGCGTGGTTCGTCTCCGGAGCCCGCGCCCGGATCGATCCGGAGGGATTGTTCGAGAGGTGGCTCCCCTCGACGCTCACCTCGCGCGCGCCGCCCTGGATCTCGACGCCGCACGAGCTCGTACCCATCCGGGTCAGGTGCGTCTTCGAAACGTACGCACCCGTGATGGCGATGCGGGCGGCTTCCGCTTCGACGAGGATGCCGGGTCCGATGCCGTCCGCGACGCGCGCGCCCTCGAGCCGGAGGTCGTGCGCTCCTCGCCCCCGGAAGAGGATTCCCGGAGCCGGAGACTGGCCGAGCCGGGCGTATACGCCCACGAGAAACCAGTGCGACCGGGACACGACCATCGCCGGCGCCCCCTCCTTCGGCTCGAGCGTCGCCTTGCCGTCGAACACGAGCTGGATCGGCTGGCGTTCGTTTCCGTCCACGCAGGACTCGTCGATCGCGATCGGGCCGTACGTGCCGCCGCCCACCCGCAGACGATCGCCGGGCGCCAACCGGTGGAGCGCGGCCCCGAGGTCGTGCCAGGGGCTGGACTCGGTGCCGTCGCCGTCGTCCTTGCCGGGCACGGCGGCGCCCTTGCCGGGAGCGACGAAGAAAGTGCGCCTGGCCTCGGGCAGCCGGAACGAGACCGTGTGGACGGGAGGGAACGGCTTCCCTTCGACGAGGACCGCCTGCTCGACGGGCAGCGCGACCGGAGCGGGTCGGGTCGGCGCGGGCTGCTGGCCGCGCGAGGCGGAGGCCGCCAGCGAGGCGCAGAGTCCGGCGACGCCGATCGCGGGGCGAAGTGAGCTCATTCTCGGCGTGGTCAGCGCGCGGGATCGTAGCAGAGTGAGACGCCGACGGGGCGCGGCTCGTGCGACTCGGCTACTATCCCGGCCCTCAGGAGGTTCCATGCCGAACGTCGCCGTGCGCCGCCTCGCCGCGTCCTTGACCGCTCTCGCGATCCTCGGAATCTTCCCGAGCGCGCTCGCGCAGGACAAGCCGGTCGTGACATATCCGTGCCGGGGTTTCGACGAGCCCATGCAGCGCAGTCCCCAGCAGATTTCGCGCGGGCGCGTGCTGCCGCTGCGCGCGAAGCTCGTGCTGCCGGGCGGCGGGTTCTGCGACCGGAACACGGTCCAGGCGCCGCCCGCGCTGACTCTGAAATTCCGTCCGGAGGGCGGCGCGGAGGTCGACAAGACGGCCGGCATGGAGGTGCGTGACTACGGGAAGGGGAACCGGTTCGTCTGGGACGACGAGGCGCATTGGAAGTTCGACCTCGGCACGGGCAACCTTCCCGACGACGGCGAGTACGTGGCCACGTTCGTGTCCGGCGACGAAAAGGAGTACCACGTCGATCCGTCGTGCTCGATCGTGTTTCACCTGCATGGAGGCGGAGGGAACGAGAAGGAAAAGTGACGCGCGAAGCAGCGTGGAGCGGCGGTCGCGCGTCATCGCTGAGAGCGTCGCGAAGAAGGATCCCAGGCTAACGGCCGGCGCCCGCCGGTCCTACACGTCCGGGGTGCGGGGCTCGACGCGCTTCAGGACCTCGAACGAGTAGTCCACCCGCAGGATGTAGACCCACACCCATAGGATCGTGCCGGACGCATAGCGCACGAAGTTGTCGAGCACCGCGATCGTCACGCATTCCGGCCAGCCGAGCCCGCCCAGGTACAGCCCCGCCGCGAAGCCCCACTCGAACTGCCCGATCCCGCCCGGGGTCACCGGGATCAGCCTCGCGATGTAGCTCGCCACGATCGCCATCAGGAGGATCGAGAAGTTGACGTTCAGGATGACGTGCGTCGAGGTGAACGCCATCGCGATCATGTAGGCGGCGATGTCCTCGAGGCCGAAGGCGACGAGCGACAGGAGGGTGAGCTTCGTGAAGGTCATCGGCCGCCGCGCGAGCGCCCGGAAGGAGTCCTTCACCTCGTCCCAGTGCAGCGGGATGATGGAAGCCTCGGGGAATTGCCGGCTCGGACGGGCGAGCAGGTAGCAGAGACCGAGGATGATCAGCGACCAGAAGATCTGCGCGAGCCACACGGACCAGCCCAGGCCGAACGGTCCGTACGCGGCGTAGACGACGATCTCGATGACCACGAAGAGCTCCGCGAGGAACGCGGCCTGCGCCACGCGCGCGCCCGGCGATCCCTGGCTCTCCATGAAGCGCACCATGCGCACCACGCCCTGGTTGAAAGGGAGCAGCCGGTTGACGCCGACGCCCTCGAGGTAGGCGCGCGCGTGTTGCGTGAACGTGCCGCGCACCCCCGTGAACTGGCAGAACCCGTGGAACTGCGCCGCCTTGAT
>Ga0068863_100005169_pt1 | contig 12871 bp, 10 predicted proteins | sample KBSSwiS62_FD_66596 | JGI IMG/M metagenome (GOLD analysis project Ga0068863, IMG submission 66596) | Switchgrass rhizosphere microbial communities from Kellogg Biological Station, Michigan, USA - KBS Switchgrass S6-2 | ecosystem: Host-associated > Plants > Roots > Rhizosphere > Soil ...
GAAGACATGGGCATCACCGTGAAGGAAACCGTGATTCCGCGCGAGATGCTGTACATTGTGGACGAAGTTTTCTTTGTGGGTACAGCGGTGGAAATTACGCCGATCCGTTCGGTCGACCACATCCAGGTCGGCAAAGGCGTCGCCGGTCCCATCACGCGCAAGCTGCAGGAAGAATTCTTTGCCATTACCAGTGGCAGTAAGCCCGACAGCCATAACTGGCTGACTCCGCTAAATGCGCCGGTGGCTGCAGCTCGCTAACTTTTTGCAGTGCGGCAGCCCAGCTGCCGCACTGCAACAGACAGCTATCTTTTGCGGTTGTTCGTTACCTCATTAGCTCCTACTTCGTTCCTTCCCGGCTCCCTTGTTTTGCTAAACTTTGTTGCGTTCTTCCCTAGCTCTGGAGATGCCGGTGTACAACACGCCTCAAAAGCTGGCTGCTGAATTCCTTGGCACTTTCGCATTCGTGTTCTTTTCCGCCGGAGCAGTTTGTGCGGAACGGTTTCTGCAAGGTGCGGGCGGCGGAGTTCTGGGCATCGCGTTGACCGCCGGCTTGTCGATCGCCATTTTTTCCACTGCGCTCGGATCGATATCGGGAGCGCAGTTCAATCCGGCCATCACTATTGGGCTGTGGATTACCAAACGCGTCAACACGATGGAAGCGTTTGGTTATTGGATCGCGCAAATCTTCGGTGGAGTTGCCGCGGCCTTTCTGCTGAAAGCCATACTGCCGCGCGACGAGGCCTGGCAGCCGGTGCTCGGCGGCACTCCCGACCTGGCGCGCGACTTCACGCGGCTGCCCGCAATCGGGCTGGAAGCACTGATCACTTTTTTCCTGGTTTTCGTCTATTTCGCCACACGATCTGAAGACGAGTTCAATTCGCGTGCGAGTTCGGGGCTTGCCGTCGGGCTGATTTATACGCTCGGCATTCTGGTTGCCGGTCCATTCACGGGAGCTGCGCTGAATCCTGTGCGGGCGTTTGCTCCGGCACTGGCGAGTACGCACTGGGCGAATCAGGGCGTGTATTGGGTTGGCCCGCTGATCGGCGGGCTGGCGGGCCCCATCTACGACGCGCTTTACGGGAAGAAACCAGCATAGCGCCCGCAATTTACGTCCGAAGCTTGGCGCTCCTCCCTGTCCCAACGCGCAGGGTAACTAGACCGCTACCCGGCCTAACGACTCGCTTGCTGGCCCGGGATGCGGGTGCTACTTTCGCGATAGATCATTACTGCGAAATTTCGGGCTTTTTTTGTTGGTTATTCAAAAACTGAGAACTGAGAACAGTCTCCATGGCACTGAGCATTGACGATCTTCTCCGCCGCGCCGTCGAACAAAAATCGTCCGACTTGCACCTGAAAGTTGGCAATCATCCTTATCTTCGCGTCGACGGTCTGCTGACTCCCCTCAGCGACGTGCCCCGCATCACACCGGAAGAAATGCTTTCAATGGCCTTCAGCATGATGACCAACCGGCAAAAGCAAAAGTTCAAGGAAACCGCGGAGTTGGATATGGCCTACGGAGTTGCGGGTCTGGGCCGCTTCCGCGTAAACGTGTTTCAGCAGCGCGGCAACGTCGGAATGGTTTTGCGCGTTATTCCTACCAAGATTCGCACCGCGGACGAACTCAACCTGCCACCGGTGGTCAACAAAATTTGCGAAGAGCAACGTGGACTTGTCCTGGTTACGGGAACGACCGGTTCCGGTAAGTCTACCACTCTGGCCGCGATGATCGACCGCATCAACGCCACGCGCTCCGATCACTTGATCACCATCGAAGACCCCATCGAGTTTCTGCATCGCGACAAGCGCAGTTTCATCAACCAGCGTGAAGTCGAGGTGGACACCGCAAACTTCTCAACGGCGCTGCGCGCTGCTTTGCGTCAGGACCCGGACGTCATTCTGGTCGGCGAAATGCGCGACCTGGAAACCATTTCCACAGCTTTGCTGGCCGCGGAAACCGGTCACCTGGTTTTCTCCACATTGCACACGTTGGACGCCACCGAAACCATCCAGCGCATTATCGCGGTTTTTCCTCCGCCCGAGCAGAAGCAGATTCGCTTGCAGCTTGCCGCCACGTTGAAAGCTGTCGTATCTCAGCGCCTGGTGCGCCGTGCCGACGACCAGGGCCGCGTCCCCGCCGTCGAAGTGATGGTCGCCACCGCGTACATTCGCGATTGCATCATCAACGCGGACAAGACGCGCCTCATTCACGACGCCATCGCGGCCGGCACTTCGCAGTACGGCATGCAGACCTTCGATCAATCGCTGTTCGATCTCTACACCAAACAACTCATCACGCTCGACGAAGCCTTGCTGCGCGCTTCCAATGCCGACGAATTCAAGCTGCGCATCCAGGGTGTCCGCTCCGCCGCCGACGCCGCGCGCGAAGAGATGGAACGCCAGATGGCTGACTTCGAACGCTTCGCCAGAAAATAGTCAGTTCACAAAACAAGGAAATGACCGACCCCGGGAGGCCCTATGTCCCGAGGTTTAATTGCGCGGATTACTTTTGGTAGTCTGGCTCTGCTGATAGTTGCTGGCCTGATTGAATACCGGACCTCTGCATTCCCTTCCCGTCCCCTGAGTAAAAACGAATTGCTCCCGCTGGTTGCAGGCAACGTGCTCCCCGAAAACGTTGCATTCTTTTTCGGGCCAGAAAGCCCATATCTGGTGGGCGACCTCACCGCCGAAGCTCAGGCTCTTCGGCAACTTGGCCGTTCAGGAGATGCAGCAAAGTTGGAGCAGCGCACGCAAACCATCTCTGCCACGAAAAATCCAAACTGAATCACGGCGTGTTGGCACTCCATTTGCCCCCGATCCGCCTCGTTAAGCCCCGTACCTCTTAAGAGTTTAGTACCTCCGTACCGGTGGATTTTGCGCTCGTGCTGCGGCAGAATCCGTATTGCCCGGAAACGGAGGCCGCCCGTCGTGACCGTGCTCGATCAGAAGACGAGAATGTCCAGTTTCGGAATCGCGCTTCGCGAGAAATTCCACCTGAACTCCGCGCACCCCGATCTGCATAAATGGATCTACGCGCTGTGCGTGCCTTCAGCGATTGTCGCTTTTAACGCTGTGCTTTATTACTTTGTGCATGGCGAAGGCGCGCGCTGGCCGACTTCCCGCGAGGCTGCGTGGGCCGCTGACACTTTCGCGGCTCCGTGGCTTTCGCTAATTGCCAACCTGGCGGGCTCCGTATTGTTTGTCATGTTCATTCGCCACAAGAGAGTTCGCAGCCCCAGCAAAATTGCCACCGCGGTCATGCTCAGCTTGGCCTGGTTCTTTACCTTCGTCGGCTTTCTGGTCGTCGAATAATTCTTCGCTGAACACGCGGCTCGTTCGGGTGCGCTCTTGCTCCTGCGGGTGAGGCGCAAGTCGCACACCTGCCGCTTTACCCAGCGCACGTTTTTCTTCTATTCTCTCGTCGTTCCGCATAAAGGCCCGCCGTTTGGAGGTCACTGTGTCCACCCATCTGCCGCAGGAATGTCTCCCCGATCGTCGCAGCTTTCTGAAGTTCAGCGCTCTGTTCGCCGCCGGAGCCTCCGCGCTGCCTCTCATTTCCGAAACTGCAGTTGCGCAGAACAACGATGCGTGGATCGTCGGACCGCAACCCGGCTATTCGCCCAACATCGGCACACTCGTCTCGATGCTGGCTTTCACCCGCAAGCAGGTGCTGCATTCGGTCAAAGGCATGTCCGTCGCCGACCTCGATTGGCTGATCGACGGCAAAGCGAACTCCATCGGCGCGCTTCTCAATCACCTCGCCGCAACAGACGCCTTCTATCACGCCAACGTGTTTGGCGGATTCGGTTGGGAAAAAATGCCCGACGACGTGAAAAAGAAATGGGACGTCCCGATGAACCTCGGCGAGCCGGCGCGCAAATCCATCAAGGGCAACAGCCTCGACTATTACCTCGGGTTGCTGAACACCACGCGCGACGCCACGCTCGCCGAATTGAAGAAAAAAGACGACCAGTGGCTCGCCGTCCTGGACACCGACGCCGGCGCTAACAATTTCGCCAAGTGGTTCCACGTCGCCGAACACGAATCCAACCACAACGGTCAGATCAAATTCCTGAAGAGTCGCCTCCCCGGCGCCAAGCCTTCCAGTGAGTAGGACCAACGGCGCTTTGGCGCGTCCGGTTCGCGAGTCTCTGTTCGCAGTTCGCCGTTCTCTGCTATCTTCATCTCGTGTTCTCCCGTTCCCGCCCGCGCCAGCTCGACACCGAAGAGGAACTCTACGAGGTCGCTCTCCGCGCTTTGATGCGGCGCGCATACTCCGTCCAGGAAATGCTGAAAAAGCTTTCGCGCTACACGCGCAACGACCTGCTGGTCCGCGTGGTTATGGCTCGCCTCAAGGAAAACGGCCAGCTCAACGACGCACGCTACGCACAGCAGTTCACCCGCAACCGCACGCAATCTCGCAAGCAGGGCCAGTTCCGCATTGCCCGCGAACTCCGCGCCCGCGGTGTCGCCGACGCGGACATCAACTCGGCACTGGAAACCTCCGCAGCCGAATCCAATCCCGCCGCCATGGTGCGCCAGCGCATCGAACGCAAACTCAAATCGTTGCGTGGTGAAGTCGGCGAGAGAAAAATCGCATCCATCTACGGATCGCTCCTCCGTGCCGGCTTCCCTTCCGACCTTATCCGCCGCGAATTGAAACGCGCCACCAGCGAGGATGTCCCCGAAGCCGAGTCCGCAGAAGAATAGTCCACGCACCTGTTTTCTCCGCAAAGTGGCGCCCGGCTCACAAATTCATTCTGATACTCGCGCAGTGCATTAACCGTGTGGATAAGTAGTGCTGACCTGCCTGCTAGAGAGCTGTTGCAATCCGCTAAGGCCTTTCCCTGCCACACATCGGAAAAACCCAGGCGTACTTCGTCCGTTCTATGTTGGAACTTTCCCGTTCTCGGCCATTGTTCCAGCGTTCGGCCACGACGCGTCGCGCTCGCCACTTCCGTAGGGGGTCTGCAATAATGGGTAGCTCTAAGTTAGTTCCGAACGAGGCGTGGTCGCCCGGCTAGGGCGCAGGGAACAAAATGACGCTCGAAGCTACTAAGACGAGATTGTGGAGCGGGAACCAGGTTCGCGAGACCTTTTTACGCTTCTTTGAAAGCAAGGGTCATCGCCGCGTGCGCAGCAGCTCGCTGGTTCCTCATGGCGATCCTACCCTGCTTTTCACCAATGCCGGGATGAACCAGTTCAAGGACCTTTTCCTGGGTCTCGAAAAACGCGACTACACGCGCGCGACCACAGCGCAGAAATGCGTGCGCGCTGGCGGCAAACACAACGATCTAGAAAATGTCGGCTTCACCAAGCGCCACCACACCTTTTTTGAAATGATGGGCAATTTTTCGTTCGGAGATTATTTCAAGAAAGATGCCATTGCTTTCGCCTGGGAGCTGGTCACTTCACCCGCGTGGTACGGCATCGCCAAAGACAAACTCTACGTCACGGTGTTTGGTGGGGCGGAAGTTTCGCCGAGCAATAAGCTTGGCGTGGATGAAGAAGCGAAAACTTTTTGGCTCGGCCAAAACGTCCCAACCGAGCGCATCGTCCCTGTTCCCGGATTGAAAGACAACTTCTGGGCCATGGGTGATACCGGACCCTGTGGACCGTGCAGCGAAATTCACTACGACATGGGCCCGCAAGCTTCCGAACCGGGGCACGCCGATTGCAAATTTCCTTGTGACTGCGGCCGATACGTCGAAATCTGGAACCTCGTCTTTATGCAGTTCAACCGCGACGCCAGCGGCACACTCACGCCACTTCCCAAACCTTGCGTCGATACTGGCATGGGCCTCGAACGCGTCGCCGCCGTCCTGCAAGAGGTCATCTCCAACTACGACACCGACCTGTTTGTACCGCTGATGGAACGTGCCGCCGAATTGTGCGGTGTGGATTTCGCAGGCGAAGAAAAACTAGAAGAGGGCAAAGGTGGTGCTGCTTCCCTGCGCGTTATTGCTGACCACGCCCGCGCCACGACTTTCCTGATGACGGACGGCGTGCTTCCGTCGAACGACGGACGTGGGTATGTTTTGCGGAAAATAATTCGACGCGCCATTCGTCACGGTAGACTTTTGGGCGCTACTAAACCGTTCCTTTCGGATACCGTGCAAACTGTTCGCGAGTTAATGGGCCAGGCATATCCGGAACTGACAGAATCCGCAGCCGCCCGGGTGCCAGGAATTGTTTTGTCCGAAGAAAAGCGCTTTGGCGCAACCCTGGATGCGGGGCTAATAAAGCTGACTGAGGAACTGCGTCCGTTGCTCCAGCTAAGGGCGCAATATGACGATGCGAGCAAGCAGCTCGACTCAACGCCCGATGGGCCACAAAAGGTTGATCTGTTGCAGAAGCTTGCTGAACTTTCTCGCAAAATGACCTATTCAGGTGAATTGGCTTTCAAACTCTTTGACACATACGGCCTGCCAAGAGATTTCGTGGAAGACGTATGTCGCGACGCCGGTATTCCCGTGAGCTGGGACGAATTTGATCGCGCAATGCAGGAGCAACGCACCAAGGCGCGGGCTTCGTGGAAGGGGACGCACAAGGAAGCGGCGAATCCGGCTTACGCGAGGATCGCGGAGACTTACAAGACGGAGCCGGGTTTCTATTACGGCACGCAAGCTAGGGATTGCCGGATTGAAGCTATCATCACCAAATCGGGCGCAGTCAATGAGCTGAAAGCCGGGGAGTCAGGTGAAGTAGTTCTGGATCGCACGGCGATTTATGCGGAGTCGGGCGGACAGATTTCTGACACTGGTGCGCTTTACAACGACTCTGAAACGCAACTGCTCGCCGAAGTTTCCGGCGCGTACTATCCGGTCGCGGGACTGGTGGCGCATCGCGTCACTGCGAAAGAAAATTTGCATGTTGGCGATCGCGTCGCCGTCGTGGCCGACGCCGACCGGCGCGCGCGAGTGATGCGCAATCACACTGGCACCCACCTGGTGCACGCCGCGCTTCGCAACATTCTCGGCACGCACGTAAAGCAGGCGGGATCGTTAAACGCCCCCGACCGCCTGCGATTCGACTTTTCTCACTTCGCTCCGGTGGATGCAGAGGAACTGCGCGACATCGAGCGGCAGGTGAACGAAGAGATTCGCTTGAATACGGAGATCGAAACCAACGTCACGACGCTGGACGAAGCGCTGGCTTCCGGCGCGCTAGCCTTTTTTGGCGACAAATATCCCGAGCACAACGTCCGCGTAGTGACCATTCCCGATCCGCATGCCCCGCGCGGTTTCTATTCCAGGGAGCTTTGCGGCGGCACGCATGTGAAGCGCATCGGGGACATCGGCGTCCTGAAAATCGTCAGCGAAGAATCCGTCGCCGCCGGCGTCCGCCGCGTGGAGGCCATCACCGGCATCGGCGCGTTGGAGCATTACCAGCACCAGGCCAGCGTCCTGGCCTCCGTCGCGAAACAACTGAACGTCGGCGAAGACACCGTCCTGGCTCAAGTCGAGAAGCTAACGCAAACCGCCCGAGCGCTCGAAAAACAGCTGACCGATCAGCGTCGCAAAGGCGCCCTGAACCAGCTTGACGACTTGGTCGCTAAGGTGCAGACCATCAAGGGCACCAAGGTGGTGGTCAGCGAAGTGGAAAATGTGGACCGGGAAGCCCTCCGCCAGCTGGTGGACAGCCTTCGCCAGAAGCTTGGCTCTGGCGTTGTGGTCCTCGGGCAGGCCGAGGACGGGAAAGTGGCCTTAATTGCAGGTGTCACCAAGGACCTCACCGCTAAAGTCCATGCCGGCAAGGTGATACAGACGCTGGCCAAATTGGTCAACGGCAGGGGCGGCGGCAGGCCTGACCTAGCAGAGGGTGGCGGAGAGGACACAAAAGCCCTAAATAGTACTCTTGGGGGAGTGCCCACCCTACTCGACGGATTGCTATGATCGGGTTGCGCCAAAAGCGTGTCTATTCGGGGACAGTTCCCGGAATAGATAAAGCTTCACGCAATGGACGGTCTCAGCCTGGCTGCTGCCGCCCGTTGCACAACAGCAATATCGACTTTGAACGCCTTCCCCAAAGGCAAGTGGCCGCCGAAATGCGGTCGCCGACAATGCCATGGGCAAACGAAGCTCCAACCCGGTCCTCGTCGCCACGGCGATTCTCGCCTGCAGCGGCGCGTTTTTTGCAACTTCCGCAAATGCGCAAATCGCCAAAGTTTCCAACGATGGCCGGATGTTCTTCGTCAATGCCGACCCGCCCGCTACTTTAAAGTTTGCTTCGCGCAACTCCTTTTCACACGCGGCCGCGAAGCGGCCGACCGCTATTTTCCTCCCAGCCGAAGTTTCCTTCACCGGCGGCAACCGTCCAGCGATGGATTTGAATCGCGACGGCGCGGAAAAGCTGGTACGCGAAGCGGCAGAACGTCACAGCGTGGATCCGGCGTTGATTCGCGCGGTGATTGAGACGGAATCCAACTGGAACGCCGGCGCCATTTCTCGCAAGGGAGCGGTCGGCCTGATGCAGTTGATCCCCACCACCGCACAAAGATTTGGCGTGAACGATTTGTATAGCCCGCAACAGAACGTCGACGCCGGTGTTCGATATCTGAAGATGTTGCTGGAACGCTACAATGGCAACCTGGAACTGGCCCTGGCGGCGTACAATGCGGGAGAGGGGGCTGTGGATCGTGCCCACGGAGTCCCCAGATACCATGAAACACGGAATTACGTGCAACGGGTGCAGAGTGCATACTTTAGGCCGGGATCGGGACGTCTGGATGGCGCGTTCATCAATCCTCACGCAATCCGCAAGTCCACTGACCCCGCGGGCCGGACAGTTTTCACGAACGACTAGCGAGCGCGCACAGTGTTCGGTGCACTACATCCAGCGATTTTTGCCAACGAGTGAGCGGGTTGAGCGGTTAAGATCGTTTGGGCAATGGGTTGGGGGATGAAGTCCGGGATTCACGCTGAATATTCGGGATGCGATGTGTCTGCCGGTGGCCGTGTGTCTGCCGGCATTTTTTTCGCCTTTTTTTTCAACAGGGGCTTCGCCCGCGTTTCGCCGGTTTTTGCTGTAGCCTTTTTAAGCGCAGCATTGGCTGCTTACGTGCCCCTTCGAGCTTTTGCCTCCGATCATTCGGGAAATTCATCAGGAACGGCGTCGGCCGATCCGGGCGCTGCGGAGCGGCGGCAAGCAGCGAGTTCGCAATTCGCGCACGCGGAAGAGCAACGCACCGCATTGAACAACAAACCGCCGGGCAAACGCACGCTCAATGACTACAAGCAGGTGGTGAGCAGCTACCGGCGGGTGTACCTGATTACGCCGCACGCCGCGGAAGTTCCAGATTCCCTGCTCGTGGTCGCTGAGCTGTATACGGAAATGGGTGACCGCTTTGGGCGCGCGTATTACCAGTCGGCCGTGGATTCGTATCAGTTTTTGCTGCGTGAATATCCCAACAGCCGGTACATCCAGGACGCCTATCTGCGTTCGGCGAAATTGCAGAAAGATCAGTTAGGCGACACCGCGGGCGCGACCAAAACTTACGATGACTTTCTGAAGAAATTTCCGCACTCGAAACAGCGCCGTGAAGCACAAGAAGCGCGCGCGGAACTGGCGCTGCTGCAGCGTTCGGCTCCGCCCGATGCCAGCCCCAGGAGCGCCGGCGGTGACACGGCCAAGGAGAATTCGCAACCGCCCGTAATTTCACGCGATGTGCCAAAAGAAGCGGTACGGGATAAGCCGAAAGACATGCGAAGCGCTGCAAAACCACCCGCGCCTGAAGCAGATCGCGATACGGACCACGAACCGGAAGCGCAGCCGGTCGATGGACCAATAAACGGCCCAATGAACGGCAAGGTTGCACAAATCCGCAAGATCAGCGCGAAATCTGCCGTGGATTCGATGCGCGTCATCATCGAACTTGAAGGTAGCGTGCAGTATGTGTCCGGGCGGATCGCGAATCCCGACCGGATTTACTTCGACTTGCACGCCGCAAAACTGACGCCGCCTCTTTTACACAAAAAGATCGAAGGCGACGGGCCACTGGTGTCAGCGATCCGCACGGCGCAAAGCGCGAATGGAGTGGTTCGCGTAGTTCTGGATGTGAACGGTGTGAAGGACTACACCGCTTCATTGCTGAACAATTCCGGAAAGGATGGGCCCACGCAGCTGGTAATTGATTTGTACGCCGATGCGAAGGCGATGCAGACGCAAACAGCGCAGGCGAATAATCCGGCTGGCGACGCGCCGTCCCGCTCGGCCAACCAACCGGCGAGAACTGCGCCAGCGGACAAGACACAGCCTGCTGCCGCGACCAGGTCGGCAAAGGCCGATACGAACGATGCTCCTGCGACCGCGCCGATTCCGGAGCCAAAACGCACGCTCGCTTCGGCGAAGAACGGAAAGAAACCTGATCTGGTGCAGCCGGCATCAGCACCGCAGCCAACGCGGGATGGGCAATCCACACTAACGCGTGCGCTGGGATTGAAGATTGGGCGCATCGTGATTGACGCGGGACACGGCGGGCACGATACCGGAACGATCGGGCCAACCGGGCTGATGGAAAAGGATTTGTGCCTGGACGTGGCGTTGCGCCTGGGAAAAATAATTCAACAGCGTCTGCCTAGCGCCGACGTGGTGTTCACGCGCTCGGATGACACGTTCATACCGCTGGAAGAGCGCACGCACATCGCAAACGAAGCCAAGGCCGATATGTTCGTTTCGATTCATGCGAATTCCAGCCAGGATACGGGAGCGCGCGGAATCGAAACGTATTATTTGAATTTGAAGGGTTCACCGGAAGCCATGGAAGTGGCGGCGCGCGAAAACGCGACATCCGATCAGGGCATCCACGAGCTGGAAGACCTGGTGAAGCAGATTGCGCGCACGGAAAAAATTGACGAGTCCCGAGAATTCGCTGAAGACGTGCAGGATTCGCTCTCGAAGCGCGTGCAGAAGACCGCGAAAGTGGTAAAAAACCGCGGCGTGCGCAAGGCGCCTTTCCTGGTGCTGATTGGCGCGGATATGCCCTCGATCCTGACCGAGATATCGTTCCTGAGCAATCCGGCCGATGAAAAGCTGCTGAAGCAGCCGGAGCATCGGCAGAGGGTCGCTGAAGGCATTTTCCAGGGCATCGCCGGGTACCTGCAAAGCCTGAACAGCATGACCGTAAACCAGAGTAATTCCCCCGTTCCGCGCAAGACCACCACATCAGCCTCGGCCGGGGAAGCTTCCCGCAACCGAAACTGACGTTCTGGTGTCTAATAGAACCAAAGGGATGAGAACTCCTTATCGCATTTCCCGGGTGTTTTTGCTTGCCGCAATCTTCCTTTCGGGCGTGCTTGCGGGTGTGCCCGCATTTGCCCAAGAGCCCGTCTTGCCGGCCAAGTTCGGCGCGTGGATTGCGTCACCCGCCACCCCTCCCGTCAGTTCCCTACCGCAGCCATTGCAACAGGAGCTGGGCGCAAAGGCAGGGGAAGCATCTGACTATTCGAACGGCAGCAAGACCTTTCGCGCTGTGCTGGAGAAGTTCAAGGACCCGAGCAGCGCTTACGCCGCGTATACCGGGCAACTGTATGTGGGAATGGCGCCAACGGACGTGCGCCCCTATTCGGCGGTAAACGGCGAGCGGATGCTGCTGCTGATCGGGAATTTTCTACTGTACGTCGACGGAGTGAAGGGCATTTCGGCGGCGGATTTGCGAACGCTGGCTCTAGCGGTTCAGGGCCACGCGAACACAACGCCGCTGCCGCCGATCCGAAATTATTTGCCGGAGGAACGGCTGATTCAGGGGACGCAGCGGTACGCGTTCGGTCCGGCAGGTTTTCAGGCTGCGCTCGGGACATTGTCGCAAGGCAAGTTCGCTTTGCTGACAAACAGTATTGGCTTTTCGAGCGGAGCCGAAGCGATGCTGGCCAGTTACCTGATCGCTCCTGGCAAGTCGCAGAGCCTGTTGCTGATTGAATACCCGACACCCCAGTTGGCGGAGCAGCATTTGCGGCATATCCAGGCGGACCTTTCGCGCGATTCTGATTTATCGAGCACGAATGTGGAGCGGAAGGCTTCGTTGCTATCGCTGGTGCTTTCGCCAGCGAACGAGCGAGCAGCGGCGCAATTGCGCAACGAGATTAATTACGAAACACAAGTGACGTGGAACGAGCCTTCGCACACGCTGACCGATCCGCCGTGGCTGCTGGTGGTGAGAAACATTTTCCTGGGGACGTTTGCGTTTTGCGGCCTGGCGCTGGTGCTGGGGCTGGCCTTCGGAGGCGTGCGCGTCATTACCAAGCGTCTGTTTCCCGGCAAAGTGTTTGACCGGCCCGAAAACATGGAAGTGTTGCAGTTAGGGCTTTCCGGCAAGCGCATAGACCCTCGCGATTTCTATTAAAACTCTCTCGAAAACTGGCCTCGATTGCCGGCTAGTGTCGCTCTCCGGGCTCCTGTGCTGGCAAAATTCACAATTGTTCACAAAATTGGCGGCGTTGGCGTGTCGATTCGGGGGCGATTCGAACGTCATACAGGTGGCGGGCGGTTGATGGCTAGCCGCGGCCAATAGGCTGGAAGTCGGTAAAACTATGTAACGGCAGAGTTTGCGTTGCGTCTAATGAGAGACCACGAGCGGCGTGGTTCTTTGCCGCGTTGCACTAATGACGTAACATTGACGGATTCTGACGGAGATTCGGGGAAGCATGTTCGTTGCATTCCAGTTGTCATGCGAATTGCGAAGTTTCGCGAGAGGCGGTGCGCGGAAAAGTCGCGCAGCTTGGCTGGCTATTGGCCTGGCCTCGGCAGTTTTTGCGGTTGTGGGCTGCGGACAAAAGACCGCGGCCAACAACCCGACGGGTGCTGGCGGCGCAGTGCCGGTGCAAGTGCAGGCCGTGAAGTCGGTCACGATTCCGGACACAACGGAATATTTGTCGGT
>Ga0068863_100005171_pt1 | contig 12868 bp, 10 predicted proteins | sample KBSSwiS62_FD_66596 | JGI IMG/M metagenome (GOLD analysis project Ga0068863, IMG submission 66596) | Switchgrass rhizosphere microbial communities from Kellogg Biological Station, Michigan, USA - KBS Switchgrass S6-2 | ecosystem: Host-associated > Plants > Roots > Rhizosphere > Soil ...
CTATCGCTCCAGTACGCCAGCATGCGCCCGTCGGGCGACCACCGCGGGTAGCGATCCGCCACGCCGGAGCTGCGGGTGACGTCGACCACGGCGCCGCGCTCGGCCGGCACGGTGACGATGTCGCCGCGCGCCTCGAAGGCGACGCGCCGGCCGCTCGGCGACACCGACGGCGACGTCGCCAGCTTGTCGGCCTTCGCCGTTCGCGTCCGCAGCGTCGTCGCGTCGGTGACGACGCGGACCGGTACTTCGGACGTTTTCTCGGTCGCCAGGTTCAGCGTGTAGAGGCGGCCGCCGGCGAGAAACACGATCGCGTCAGGACCGATCGACGGGAACGTGATGTCGAAGTCAAGGGACTGCGTAATCTCCCGGACCGCGCCGGTCCGCAGATCTTCCGCCCAGATGTTGTTCCGCTGGCTCGGGCCACGATCGGACAGGAAGTAGACGGTATCGCCGCGCCACATCGGCTGCGCATCGTTCGCCGGGTTGTTGGTGATGTTCCGCGCGGCCAGCGTTTTCAGATCGAAGAGCCACAGGTCGGGTGCCCAGCCGCCGCGATAGCGCTTCCAATTGCGGAAGTCCTGCGACATCGGCATGTAGACGAAACGCGAGCCGTCGGGCGAGAACGTCCCGAACTCGCCGTACGGCACCGGCAGCTTCTCCGGCAGTCCGCCGTCCAGTCCGACGAGAAAGAACTGGTTGTAGCGTTGCCGTCCGCTCTCGCGGCCCGAGGCGAACAGGATGCGCTTGCCGTCAGGGTGCCAGCCGATGACGCGATCGGCCATCGGGTGATAGGTGAGGCGCGTCGGCGGACCACCGGCGACGGACATCACGTAGACGTCCGCGTTGCCGTCGTAATCGGCGGTGAATGCGAGCTTGGTCCCGTCCGGCGAGAAGCGCGGGAAGAGTTCTTCGCCCGCCGGCGAGCTGAGACGCGAGGCCGTGCCGCCGGTTTTGGGGACGAGCCAGATGTCGCCGGCATAGACGAACGCGATCTTGTCGGCGGAGATCGCTGGATACCTGAACATCCGCGCGTCGATTTGCGCGGAGGCGGGCGCAGCCGGGACAAGCGCGAGAAGCGCGGCGAGAGCGATGTAGCGCATCTCGCGATTATACGTAGCGCGGCCTTTGCTGGGCCGTGACACTACAGCGACAAGAACCTGAGGATGGCGTCTTTCGAGGCTTCGGGTTGGTCCGTAAAGAAGATGTGGCTGGCGTTCGGAATCATGACGAGTTTCGAATGTGGGATGGCGCGCGCGAGGATGTGTCCGTTTTCGGGCGGCACCAGCCGATCGGTTTCCCCGTGTATGACCAGCACCGGCATCGTCAGCGCGCCGAGGCGATCGATGGTGCCCGGCCAGGATCGGATGGCCTGATACTGCGCGTTGAAGGCGTCGTTGCCGATCGCAGTTCGTTCCCGGATGGCGACGTCCTCTTCGACGCGCTCGCGCGGAGTGGAGGCATCGTAGGTGTAGGGCACCATCACGCGAGCCGCCTGATGTGGCGGGAGTGTGACCCGGGACGCCAGCGCGGCGCCGACTTCGCGATCCGCGAGTACTGCGGCCTTGCCGCCCGGAGCGGTGCAGCCGAGGATGAGGGAACGGACGCGTTCGGGATGATTCAGCGCCAGCTCCTGCGCGATCATGCCCCCCATCGACGCGCCAAACACGCGGGCGGTCGTCGCGCCGGCAGCATCGAGCACGGCGAGCGCGTCTTCAGCCATCTCAGGGATTGAGTACGGACCCGGCGGCGCGTCGCTGCGTCCGGCGCCACGGTTGTCGAACAGAATCGTCCGGTACGTGCGCGACAGCATCGGCGTGACGCGATGCCACAACTCCAGTGTGGCGCCAAGCCCCATGATCAGAAGAACCGGATCGCCGTGCCCGTGTTCTTCCCAGTAGATCCTGGTGCCGGCGTTCAACGCGTCAGGCATGCGCAGGCTGTATTGTCACACGCCGTGACCGTATCCCGGCTCCTCGGCCGGGTGGTCGTCGTCCGGCGCCGGCTTCGGTTCGATCATCACCGGCTTCCGATCGTCGCTGGGCGTCAGCAACCGGAACATCGGGCGCGAAGGACTGGGGCTCTGCTGGTCGGGGTCCGCGTTCATATTCTCTCGCTCCTCTGTCCCGCCCACGCGTCCTGGCGCCAGGGCGGCTTGTCCACCGAAGCGCGATCGCGCGAAGGCGAAAAAAAAGGGCCATCACCCTTGCGAGTGATGGCCCTTTGTCTTTCGGTCTTGCTGTTCTTTGGCTACATCACCCGCTGACGGTCGGCACTCGAAGTCCGACGCTAATAAGGAGGAGGCTCAGCAGGAACGCGACCGACACCCCGGCTGCGGCGACGCGGCTGGCGGTGGAAGTCGGGGCCATGAGCGTTCAGGATACCAGAAAAGGGCACTGACCGTGCGCTCGCTGGACGTACGTCCGCTGCGGGCGGAGTCGGGGCTAGGGGCTAGGGGCTAGCTACGACGGGAGACGGGGCTCGGGGCTCGGGGCTAGCTACAACGGGAGACGGGGCTCTGGGCTAGCTGTCAGTCTCTTCGGCGCGACGAGAATGTACGCGGCGCGCAGGATGTCGGCGAGCTCCTTCCAATCGGTCTTGGCATCGAGATAGACGCCCACCCATCCGCTCGGCCCGACGTACGGCGGCACGAAGAATCGCTCCGGGTCCGTTTTGATCGCGCGCGCCTGGCGCCCCGGCGCCGCCTTGATCCACACGCCGTGGCGGCCGCGGCCGTGGTGATTGTCAGCGTTCGCGTAGCTCGCGAACATCTTGTTCTTGACGCGGAACGTCGGCTCGCCGTGCGAGCGCACCTCGTGCGCCTCCGGGAGCGCGAGACAGATCCGTCGCAGTCTGACGAGCGGGCGCGGTTCCTTCGCGGGCACGTCGAAAGACTCTATCAGGACCAACACCACGAAGCCCTGGCCCTATCGGCTAGCCTCTAGCCCTGCCTCCTGGCCCCTAGCCCCGCCAGCAGCGAGTAACAGATCGTTCCTCCGCGGGTGTTATACCCATAGCGTGAAAGACGAGCTGGACGTCGGCGCGCTCAGCCGCCGTTACGGTCCGATGGTGCTGAGACGGTGCCGCCAGCTGCTTCGACGAGAAGAAGACGCGCTCGACGCCTGTCAGGACGTCTTCGTCCGGGTCATCGAGCGGCGCCGACGGCTCGATGCGCGGTATCCCTCGAGCCTGCTGTACCGGATCGCCACGAACGTCTGCCTGAATCGCATTCGGGATCGGGGCCGCCGGCCGGACGACACGCCCGGCGACGACGCGCTGTTGGCGATTGCGGGCGCCGAAGAACCCGGCGGCGACAGCGATGCGCGCCTGCTGCTCGATTGGCTGTTCGGCCGGCATCCGGCCTCGAGTCGAACGATCGCGGTGCTCCATTACGTGGACGGACTGACTCTGGAACAGGTCGCCGCCGAAACGTGTCTCTCCGTGTCTGGCGTGCGCAAACGTTTGAGAAAGCTGCGCGTGGACCTTGGTGGGGGCCGCTCGTAGGCGGCCTTGCAGGCTGGAACGATGAATGCTGACACGGGCGTCCCGGACATCTTCCTCGAACGCTACCGGCTGAACGAGCTGCCGAACGACGAGGCCGACCGCCTGGCCGCGTTGCTCGCTCACGACAGCCGGCTCCGCGAACGGCTCGCGGCGCTCGAGGCGTCAGACGAAGAAATGAGTCGCGGCGGCCTGCCGGATCATGTCGAGGCAGGCGCGCGGCGGAAACTCGCAAGGACTGGCGGGCCGTGGCGCCGTGCGATGTATTGGGCGATTCCTGTGGTGGGGGCGGCCGCCCTGGTGGCGATCTCCGTTGCCCGGAAGACGGCGCCGCCGAATCGCCCGGCGGCGCCAGGTTCGGCGGAGCACACGGATCGCATTAAGGGCCTCACGCCGGCCCTCGCGCTCTATCGCCGCACTGCCGAAGGCAGCGAGACGCTCGCCGATGGCGCCGTCGCGCGGCAAGGCGATCTGATTCGTATCGGGTATCGGCCCGCCGGCCACTCGTACGGAGCGATCGTGTCGATTGACGGCGCGGCCAACGTCACCATGCATCTTCCGCCGTCGGGCGATCGGGCCGCGGCCCTGAAACACGAGACCACAGTTCTGCTGGATCAGGCCTACGAGCTCGACGATGCCCCGCGGTGGGAGCGGTTCTATTTTGTCGCCGGCGAGTCGCCGTTCGATGTCGCCCCGGTGATGCAGGCGGCACGCGACGCCGCTGCCAAAATCTCGGGATTACCGCCTGCCGGGCTCGCGCTACCGCGCGGACTCGAGCAGTCGGGTTTTACACTTCAGAAAGAGAGCAGACCATGAGACCCGGTTCAAGGCGTTCGATGAGCCCGCAGGCATCCTGTGCGGCCGTGTTGGCGCTCTTAGCCTTCCTGCCGACTCCCGCGTGGTGCGCTGGACCGCTGCAGCGTTACGCGCTCGTCGTCGGCGCCAATGCCGGCGGCGGCGACCGGCCGACATTGCAATACGCGATCTCTGACGCCGAGCGCTTCGCGCGCGTGATGGTCGACCTGGGCGGCGTCACGCCGGCCAACCAGATCGTCCTCAAACAGCCGAAGCTCCGCGAGTTGACCGACGCGTTCGATCTGCTCACGCGTCGCGTCACCGAAGGGAAGCGAACCGCGGGACGCACCGAGATCGTCGTCTACTACTCGGGACACGCCGATGAAAAAGGACTGCTCCTCGGAGACGATCGGTACTCCTATCGCACGCTGCGCGACAGGCTCGATCAGATTCCGGCCGACGTCCGCATTGCCGTGCTCGACGCGTGCTCGTCTGGCGCGTTCACACGCGCGAAGGGCGGCCGTGCGCGGCCGGCCTTCCTCGTCGACGAATCGTCGGACATGCGCGGCCACGCCTTTCTGACCTCGAGCGCGGAAAGCGAAGCCGCGCAGGAATCGGATCGCATCCAGGCATCGTACTTCACCCATTTCCTGATCTCCGGATTTCGCGGCGCCGCCGATACGTCTGGCGACGGCAAAATCACACTCAACGAGGCGTACCAGTTCGCCTTCAGCGAGACGCTCGGCCGCACGGTCGATACGAAAGGCGGCGCCCAGCACCCGTCGTACGACATCAACATGTCGGGCACGGGCGACGTCGTGATGACCGATGTCCGTCAGACCACCGCGACACTGGTGCTGGGCGAAGAGCTCGAGGGACGGTTTTTCATCCGCACCAGCGCTCAGGAGCTCGTCGTCGAACTGTACAAGCCGCGCGGGCGGAAGGTGGAGCTGGCGATCGACCCAGGGACCTACGAGGTGCGAATCGAGCGCGACAAGGGCGCCTTCGTCACGCGAACCGAAGTGGCGGAGGACGCGCGCGTGGCGCTGGATCCGAAGCAGTTCGGCATCGCGCCGCCTGGAGAGCTGACGCGCCGGCGCGGGGAGGCCCCGCGCTACTCGGTTCGAGGGCGAAACCGGCTCGAAATGCGCAGCGGGATGTGGCGCAAGGGCGACAACGGCGCGACCATCGTCACCGGCACCACGGGGCTCGACGCGTTCGGCGGATTCGGCTACACGCGGTACGTCCGTGAAAATCTTGCCGTGGTGCTGAGCGTCGATGCGTTCGGCATCGATTCGGGCGCAACCGTCGGACCCAACGGCACCGGCGCCGGCAACGTCGGCGGCTCCTCGGTGTCGCTCGGCGTTCGCTGGAATCCGTTGCGCGGTGACCTTCGGAATCAGGCGTTGAAGCCGTTCCTCGCGGTCAGCCTCGGGCCGGTGATCGGCGCCAGCTCTGGCTCCTTCGTGGGAAAGACCATCTCGACGGGGGAGGAGGTGCACGCGACGATCGGCGGGTTCTTCGGTGGGGGTTTCGACGTTCATGTCTCGCGTTCGTTCTCGTTGGGCGTCAACGCCGGCTACAACGTCATGCCGAACTTCTCGGAGCCTGTCGGTCTGCGCGACAACTTCAATGGGTCACAAGTCGGCATCAGCCTCGGATGGATCTTCGGAAAAGGGTACTGACAGCAATTGGTGGATGAGCGAATTGGTGAATTGGTGATTGCGAATTTCGCCAATTCGCCAATTACTGCGCGGGTCCCAGAATCCTCATGATCGCCGCCGCAATCCGCCGCCATTCGCCTTCCTCGCGGCTCAACTCCTTGCGTCCCTTCCGCGTCAGCGAATAGAAGCGCGCCTTGCGGTTGTTGTCCGACGTTCCCCATTCGGCGTCGATGAAGCCGCGCGCCTCGAGGCGCTGCAGCGCCGGATAGAGCGACCCGTGATCGACGATCAGCACGTCCTCCGACTGCTGCTGAATGGCGCGGGCGATCCCCTGGCCGTGCTGCGGCCCGAAGATCAGCGTTCTCAGGATGAGCAGGTCGAGCGTCCCCTGCAGGTGCGCGCTGTATTCGCGGTCCGCCCGCTTTCGGATAGACATTCGACCCGAGTATGCGTAGACTTCGGGTTGAATGTCAACCCGTCGAACCGACGAGGACTTCGCCGACGAGATCGACGCCCACCTCGCGCTCGAAATCGAGCGGTTGATCGGCGAAGGGCTAACGCGCGAGCAGGCGCGCCTGGCCGCCCGCCGGCAGTTCGGCAGCGTCGCGGCGGCGAAGGAGCGCTTCTACGAATCGCGGCGGCTGCTCTGGCTCGATCACCTCGTGCAGGACCTCCGCCACGCCGCGCGCAGCGTCGCGAAGTACCCGGTGGCTGCCGGCGTGGCGGTGATCTCGCTCGCCGGTGGCATCGGCGCCACGACCGCTACGCTGACCATCCGCGACGTCGTCTTCCGCAAGCCGCCGGCGCTGTACCGCGCGCCCGCGGAGCTGTCGAAGCTGCAGGTCGGATCGCCGGCCAACCCGATCAGGCCGATCGGCAGTCTGGTGCCCGGCCGGCTCTATGCGATCTGGCGCGACGCGGGCGTCGGCGCCACGCTGGCGGCCTCCACACCGGTACGGATGAGAGATGTGCGTGTCGCCGATCGCACCGAGACGGTGCGCATCCGATCTGTCACCCCGGAGTTCTTCGCCGTCCTCGGCATCGACCCGGTGATGGGATACGCGTTCGACCCGGGACAGGCACACGACTCACCACACCCGTCCCCGGCCGTCCTCAGCTATCGCGTGTGGCAGTACCTGTTCAGCGGCCGCGGCGACGCGATCGGTCAGCCGATCTGGATCGACAATCAGCCGTTCGTCGTGGCCGGCGTGCTGCCGGAGCGGTTCTGGTTCTCGTCGATGGATTCCGCGATCTGGACGCGGCTCGGCCCGAGGGACGCGGCGGCCGAACCGGGTCTCGAAGTGGTCGCCCGCCGGCAACCCGGGACGACGCCCGCGACACTCGAGGGTCGGCTTCAGCGTGGGCTGACTGCGTACGCGGGCGGGCTGCCGGCCGCAGAGCGTCAGATGCAGGTCAAGGCGTCCGGTCTCGAGGGAACGCCGATCGCCCACATGATGCCGGCCGCGCTGCCGTGGATGCTCGGAACTGCGGTGCTGCTCACGCTGCTGATTGCCTGCGCGAACGTCGCGATTCTCGTGATCGCGCAGTGGACCGTCCGGGAGCACGAGATCGCCATCCGCGCGTCGCTCGGCGCGAGCCGCAGCCGCATCGTCCGCGCTCTAGTGACCGAGTCGGTCGAGATCGCGACGCTCGGCGGTCTGGTCGGTGTGTGCGCGACGATGGCGCTGCGCGGGCTGATGGTACGGAATGGCGGTCCGTTCCTGAGGCTCTACGATCTGTCGATCGACCCGCGCATCCTGTTCCAATCCGTCCTGATCGCTATCCTCACGGGTGTCGTCTCGGGCATCGGACCGGCGCTCCTTGAAACGCGCCGGCTGCACGGCAACCCGATGCGAACGTTGTCTTCGTCCGACCGCGTGCGTCAGCGGTGGCGGCACTCGCTGGTGGTGATGGAGATCGCGGTCACTGTGGCGCTGCTCGTTATCACCGGCAGCATGGTCACGATTTATCGCGACCAGCTGAAACAGGACGTCGGATTCCGCACGCACCCGCTGATCGCGATGCGCGTGGAGAACAGCGGCGGCGTGCCGACGTCACGGATCCTCGAGGTCGTGAAACGGATGACGGGCGTGGCGGCGGTTGCCGCGTCGACCTCCGTCCCGTTCCTGGCGTCCGGTCCGCTCGAGCAGGTATCGACCGACGCCGCCGGCGCGCACCCTGTGAGGGCAGAGCGCGGATCGATCGACCCGGACTACTTCACGACCATCGACGTCCCGATGCGGGCCGGACGCGCGTTTACCGCGAGCGACTCTGCAGAAACGCGTACGGCGATTGTGAACGAGCTGCTCGCCGCGCGCCTGTTCCCGGAAGGCGATGCGATCGGCCGTCAAGTGTGGATCAGTGAGGTCCCCTACGAGGTCGTCGGCGTCGTCGCCCAATACCTGAACGCCACGCTCCAGCCGCGCGAGCGGGATCCAAAGGTGTTCGTGCCGCTCGCGAAGACGCGCACCGACGCGAAGACCATGACCTTCGTCGTGCGCGCGAGCGCCGAACCTTCTCCAGTCGCCACCGCGCTGCGCCGCGAGATCCGGAATGCCGCCCCCGGCAACGTGGTTGGCAGCCTGTTCACGCTCGACCAGATCATCACCATCGGCTCTCAGGAAACGCTCGTCGGCACTGCGCCGCTCGTGCCGCTCATCGCCACCGGCATGCTGCTGACCGCCGCCGGCATCTATGGCGTGCTCGCGTTCGCGATCGCGCGGCGGTCGAAAGAGCTCGCCTTGCGTGTGGCGATCGGCGCCAGCAGGCGCGAGGTGGTACGGCTGGTCACCCTGCACAGTGTGCGCCTGGTGGCCGTTGGGACGACCGTCGGCATCGGCGCCACGTTCGCGCTCGGTCGCATCGTCCGCGCGTCGGGAGGCGGCGGCAGCTTCCTGGATCCGCGCTGGCCCGCGTTCGTGATCCCGATCGGGATCATCGTCGTCATCGGTGCACTGGCCACGTTCGTGCCCTCACGGCGCGCGTTGCGCATCAATCCAGCGATTCTGTTACGGGCACAGTGACACGTGGCGGCCAAGAGAGCATATCTAACAGAGGCCACGAGATCAGAAGCTTTCTATTCTCAAGAAAGAGAAGACTCCTGATCTCCTGATCTCCTGTTAAAAGACTCCTGATCTGTCAGTAGCCGGCCTCGAAGTCCACTCGATGCTTCAGCGGCTCGCCGCCGATGAGCCGCCGGTAGTTCTCGATGAAGACCGGCGCGATGTCTTTGGGAAAGCTGATCGCGGCGGTGTGCGACGTGATCAGCACGTTCGGCGTGCGCCAGAGGATGTGATCGGGCGGCAAGGGCTCCTGCTGGAACACATCGAGCACGGCGCCGGCCAGGCGCCCTGACTGCAAGGCGTCGGCGAGCGCGGATTCGTCCACCGCATTGCCGCGCCCCGGGTTCACGAACACTGCGCGCGGCGGCAGCGCCGCGAGCAGTGTGGCATCCACCAGGCGGACCGTGGCGGCGGTATTCGGCACGATGCTCACCAGGTAGTCGAGGTCCGCGGCAAACGCGGCGCGGTCGCCGTGAAAATACTCGTCGACGTCGGGACAATCGCGGCTGGCGCGCGTGTATCCCTTGACGTGCATCCCGAAATGCTTCGCCGTACGCGCCAGCGCGGCGCCGATCGACCCGACGCCGAGCAGGCCGATTCGTTTGCCCCGCAGCGTGCCGGGATGGGCCGGATCCCACTTCCCCGCAAGCTGTGACGCGCGCTTTTCGAAAATCTTCCGCTCGTGGGCCAGCAAATACCCGAAGACGTACTCGGACATCAGCGATCCGAACACACCACGGGCGTTAGTCAAGGCGTAGTCGCGGCGCAGCGACGGGTCGAGCAGCGGCTCGACTCCGGCCCACGTCGCCTGCACCCACTGCAGCTTCGACAGCCGCGGCAGGACCTCGCGGACGAGCGACGGTTCGCCGAGGACCACGTCGGCGGCGGCCGCCGCGGGCTCGGCAGCCGACACCGTCGCTGCGCTAGTGATTCGAAGGTTGGGCAACCGCGCCGCCTCCACCAGTTCGCGGTACGCGTCGGCATTGCGCGACAGAATCAGGAGCGTGTGCACGCGGCGTTAGTGTCCCGTCACTAGTATTCCCGGAACATCCGCGCGATCTCCTTCACGTCGCGCGTGCGGGCAGCGCGAGCATCAGCAGGACGCGCGCCTTCTGCGGGTTCAGGTTGTCGGCGGGAATCCACTCCGGCGTCAGCCGCGAAAATCGCGTTGATCCGCCTGGCCATCGTCAACCAGTTGTCGAGCGAGATGTCGGTGCTCGAGACGTTGACGATCTGCTCGACCTTCACATCGGCGATCGGCGCGATCTCAGGAACCGCCGCGACCAACTGCTCGCCGAGGACGGACCCCGAGCGGTAGTCGGTCAGGTTCGTCCGGGTGTCGCCGCGGCCCGAGATCGTGCCGCCGGTCGACAGCACCCACATGCGCGGCTTCGCCGACGGCGGCTGGGCGTGCAGGGCGACCGCGCAAGAGAGGACGGCCGCGAGCGACAGCTTTTTCATCGTGCTACCGGCACGGCTTATCACGAAGCCCCGAAGTCGCACGAAGAACACGAAGGATTCTTTGGAAAAGATTGACTTCGTGATCTTCGTGTTTCTTCGTGTCTTCGTGATGAACCGTTGCACCCACTACTTTGGATTCACTGACGCCTTCCGCACCGGCGCCGCCTCGATCGCCTTGACCGGCTGCGGCACGGTCAGCGTGAGGTTGTATTTCGCCAGCGTCGCGCTCAACGTTGTCGCCTTGGCAATCGCCCCGTTCAAATCGGCGATCGCCTTGGGCGTCTGCGACTTCACTTCCGTGTAAGCGCGCAGCGTCTGCTCGCCCACCACCATCCCGCTCATGAAGCCACTCTTCGCCTGACCGACCTTTCCGGTGAGGCTCTCGTTGTTGCCACGCCCGCCGCCTCCGCCGCCGCGTCCGCCCTGTGGGATCGCGAGCCGCGGCGCCAGGCCTTCCAGCTCTTTCTTGAACGCGTCCAGCTGCCCTTTCACGTCCGCGGGCACGTCGCTGCGGCTGGCCGCCGTCGTCGTCAGTTCGGTCACCTGGCGGTTGAGCGATCCGAAAGCCGTGCCGGCCTCTGTGACACGAGGCTGCAGCGCGTGCATCTCCATCGCCATGTCGTACTGCCGCTTCCGATCGGCCGACGTGAGCACGACTTCGGGATCGTCGGCGACGCGCAACGGCTTGCTGTCCACGGTCTTGCCGTCGACGACGAGCGACACGGTGTACACGCCGCCGACGACATACGGCCCGCCAAGCTGCGCGCCGCCGCCGCCGAACCCGCCGCCACCGCCCGCCGTCTGCAACGGCGGACACGCCGCGCCGTACGGACTCTCCTGAGCCTGGCCTCGTCCGCCGCCTTCCGCGGCCTGACCCCGCTCGCCGCGGCCCCGTCCACGTCCCTCCTGCGGCGGAGGCGCCGGTGCCGGCTGCACGCGGAGATCCCAGCACGCCGATTGAATGCCCGGCTTGTTGCTGTTCGCGAACGCGGTCCCCGACAGCTCGCGCACTTCGCGGCCCGCCGCGTCGGTAATCTTCAGCGACACCTGACCGACCTGCTTCTTGTTGAGCCACGAAATCACGGCCGCCTGCGGCGGATTCTCGCCGTAGAAGGTGTGGTCGCCCCAGAACTCGTAGTTCCGGTCGCGCGCCGGCCGGCGGTACATCGACGAGGGCGGCGACGTGAAGAGCTTCGCGTCTGTCGCCGCCGCCTGGGCCGCCGCGTACTCCTGAATGGGTTCGAGGTGATCGAGGATCCAGATCGTCCGGCCGTGCGTGGCGAGCACCATCGCGTTGTCGCGCGGGTGCAGCGTGATTTCGTCGATGCGCACGGTCGGCAGATTCGCCTTGATGCGGCGCCAGCTCTTCGCGCGGTCGAGCGACACGAAGAGTCCTGTCTCGGTGCCGATGTACAGCACATCAGGATTCTTCTGGTCCTCGGTGAGTGTCTTGACCGATTCACCCTTCAGGTTCGCGACGGCCGATTGCCACGTCTGGCCGAAGTCCTTGCTGACGAAAATGTACGACTCGTAGTCGTTGTTCCGGTGAGCATCGGCCGTCAGATAGACCGTGCCTTCCTCGAACCGCGACGGCACGACTTCGGAAATCCAGACCCCTTTCGGCAGACCGGTGACCTTGTCGGTGATGTTGGTCCACGAACGGCCGGTGTCGCGCGAGATCTGGACGTTGCCATCGTCGGTGCCGGCATACAGGAGGCCGGGCCGCTTCGGCGATTCGGCGAATGAGATGATCGTCGGCCAGGCCTGGATGCCGTCGTTCTTCGCGATGGTGACGTCGTTGCCTTTCACGCCCATCGTCACGACGTCCTCGCGATTGCCGTTGCTCGTGAGATCGGGGCCGACGCTTTCCCACGTGAGCCCGCGGTTGGCGGATCGGAAGAGCTTGTTGCCGGCCGCGTAGATGATCTTGGGATCGTGCGGCGACATGAAGAGCGGCGTGTCCCAGTTCCAGCGCAGCGCCGGCTCGCCCGGCTGCGCGAGCGGACGGATCGCCATCGTCTCGCCGGTCACACGATCGATGCGGACCATGTTGCCGTCCTGCGACTCGCTGTAGGCGATGCGGAAGTCGGTCGGGTCCTGAATCGCGACGAAGCCGTCGCCGCCTTGCATCGTCTTCCACTCGTAGTTGGCGATCCCCGCAACGCTGCGCGTGGCGCTCGGTCCGCACCACGAGTAGTTGTCCTGCATACCGCCGCAGATGTTGTACGGCGTCGCCATGTCGACGCTCACGTGATAAAAGAGGCCGATCGGCAGGTTGTTGAAGAAATTCCAGGTCTTCGCCTGATCCCAGCTGGCGGCAATGCCGCCGTCGTTGCCAATCAGGATGTGATTCGAGTTGCCGGGGTCGATCCAGATCGCATGGTGATC
>Ga0068863_100005180_pt1 | contig 12858 bp, 12 predicted proteins | sample KBSSwiS62_FD_66596 | JGI IMG/M metagenome (GOLD analysis project Ga0068863, IMG submission 66596) | Switchgrass rhizosphere microbial communities from Kellogg Biological Station, Michigan, USA - KBS Switchgrass S6-2 | ecosystem: Host-associated > Plants > Roots > Rhizosphere > Soil ...
GACGACGGTGCTCGCGTCAATGCCGGTCCACTCGCCGGTGGGCGGGCGGTGCAGGTGGACGCTCAGCTCGGTGTTGAGGAACAGCCAGCCGCTCATCGGCAGTGGCGCCGCGACCCCGTTCGCGGAGTCGGCCACGGCGGCGAGGCGCTGCAGGTCGCTGGGCTCCTCGCCCTCCACCACGGGGACCCGCAGGCGACCCCAGGCGGCACCGGGCCCCAGCTCGTCGAAGCGGCCTGCGACCCAGCGCCAGTCGACGGCGTCGAGGTAGCCGGGCAGCCAGCCGGCGGGCCTGCCGACCTGCGGCTCGACGGTGTCCGGGCCCGGAATGGGTTCGGCGGCGCCGCTGGTCGCGTCGGCGGTGTCGCCGACGGCGAGCCGCCAGGCCCGAGCGCGCAGCACCGCGCGGCCGCTCGCGCTCATCTCCGCGGCCAGCAGCTCGATGGTGCGGCCGGGCCGCTCGACCCAGGCCTTCACCGCGACCTCGCCCGCGGGCACGGCCCCGAGGATCTCGATGGTGTAGCGGGCGAGCTGGAGCGGGGGAGCGTCCGGCCTGCTCGGCGGGACCCGCTCGAAGGCCCGCACCAGCAGGGCGGACGGCGGGCCGAGGTGCTGGGCGTCGGCGAACCACGGTCCGGTCGTCGCGGCCGTCGCATGGAAGAGGCCGGCGGCCGGGTCGGTGGGATCGGCGGCCAGCGGACGGTAGAAGGGCTCCTCGCTCACGCCCCGATCATCCCCCTGCCCCCGCGGACGGCCCGAGGCCGGAGCGCGCTCTGCTCGCGCATCCGCGGCCGGCTCAGCTCGCAGCGGCGCCGAAGGGGGCGGTCGGGGCCTCGCCGCGCAGCTCCGGCCAGCCGGGGTACGGCGGGGGAGTGCCCTCCCAGGCCGGGCAGAGCGCCTTGTGGTCGCACCACGCGCAGCCCGGGCCGCGGCGGGGGCGGAAGTCGCCGGTGCGGTCCGCCTCCACGATCGCCGCCCAGATCGCCTCGAGGATCCGCTGGAAGCGGCGCAGCTCGGCGGCCTCCGGGCGGTAGGTCAGCTCCTCGCCGCCCCGCCCGAGGTAGACGAGCCGCAGCAGGTCCGGGACGCGGCCGCGCAGCTCGAGCAGCGCCAGCGCGTAGAACTTCATCTGGAACAGGGCCCGCGACTCGCCGGACTCCCGCGGCGCCGAACCCGTCTTGTAGTCGACGATCCGCAGCTCGCCCGCCGCGTCGACGTCCAGCCGGTCCAGATAGCCGCGCAGCGGCACCCCGGAGGCCAGCTCGGTCTCCACGAGCAGCTCCCGCTCGACGGGTTCGAGGGCGCGGGGGTCCTCCATCGCGAAGTAGGTGTCCAGCAGGCCCGCGGCGCTCGCGAGCCACGCCCCGATCCGGTCCGGTGTGGCCTGCGGCTCGGGCCCCGGCTCCGACGCGAACGCCGGATCGGACGCCGGCCGTGACTCCAGCCCCGACTCCGACGCGGGGCCGGACGCGGCCCCTGACTCCGACGCCGGCTCTGACTCCGGCGCGGGACCTGACGCGGACCCTGACTCCGGCGCGGGCTCTGACTCCGGCGCCGACTCGGGCTGGGACTCTCGCTGCTCCGGGACCACCGCGACCAGCTCCGGCGCCTCGGCGACGATCTCCGCCCACACCGCGCCCAGCAACCCCTTCGCGGCCTCCGGAACCCGCTCGCCCGCGGGCAGGTCGAACAGCCGCTCCAGCACCGCGTGCACCAGGGTGCCGCGCAGCGCGGCCGGGCTGGGGGACTCGGGCAGGCGGTCGACCACCCGGAACCGGTAGAGCAGGGGGCACTGTCGGAAGTCCGCCGCCCGGGACGGGGACAGCGCGGGCCGACGGCGCTCCTCGGCCTGCAGCTCACCCACGCCCGGAACAGTAGGTGACCGCACCGACAGTCCCGCGCGGCCGGGGAAGTAGCGTTGCGCCCCGTGCCCGACTCCGATCTCCGCACCGTCGACGCCTCCGCCGAGCCCTCCGCCCAGCCCTCGGCCGGCCCCGTCGAACCCGCCGTCGCGGACGGGGCCGAGGTCGAACACGACGCCCCCGAACACGACGCCCCCGAACACGACGGCCCCGACCACGACGGCCCGCACGCCGCCGAGCCGACCACGGACCCCGACACGCCCGAGCCGGCCACCGATGCGCCGAGCGGCGAGGAGACCATGCGAGCGCGCGGCGGGCCCTTCCGGGCGGGCGACCGCGTCCAGCTGACCGACCCCAAGGGCCGCAAGTACACCGTCGTGCTCGAGGCGGGGGCGAGCTACCACACCCACCGCGGCTCGATCTCGCACGACGAACTCATCGGGAGACCCGAGGGCTCCGTCGTCCACTCCGCGGCGAACACGCCCTACCTGGCCCTGCGTCCGCTGCTCGCCGACTACGTGCTGTCGATGCCGCGCGGCGCCGCCGTCATCTACCCCAAGGACGCCGCGCAGATCCTGGTGTGGGGCGACATCTTCCCGGGCGCCCGCGTCCTGGAGGCGGGCGCCGGGTCCGGGGCGTTGACCTGTTCGTTGGTCCAGGCCGTCGGCCCGTCGGGTTCGGTGGTCTCCTACGAGGTGCGGGCCGACCACGCGGAGCACGCCGATCGCAACGTGCGACGGTTCTTCGGCGACGCGCCACCCAACTGGACGTTGCGGATCGGCGACCTTAACACTCACGACGGCGCCGCCGAGCCCTTCGACCGCGTCATCCTGGACATGTTGGCGCCGTGGGACTGCCTCGAGACGGTGCGCGACGCCCTGATCCCGGGCGGCGTGCTGGTGACCTACGTGGCCACGACGACCCAGCTGTCCCAGGTCGTCGAGAAGCTCCGCGAGATGCAGTGCTGGACCGAGCCGCAGGCCTGGGAGTCGCTGGTCAGGCCCTGGCACGTGGTGGGTCTGGCGGTCCGTCCCGAGCACCGCATGATCGGTCACACAGCGTTCCTGGTGACGGCCCGGCGGCTGGCCGAGGGCGTCGTGCCCCCGAGGCAGCAGCGCAGACCGACCAGTCGCTGAGGGCATCCGGTCGAGTACTCCCTTCCGGCCGATTACGGGAACCAGACATCCCGATGGCGTCAAGGTGCCGTCCGCGTGAGTGACGGATCACCGAATCGCCTCACCACGATGGGCGACGCTTGCGGGTACCGTATGGAAACGGAGCACGGAGGGAGGATGCCGTGAACCCTTACGACGATGGTCCCGGCACTCGTGAGCCAGGCGAAGGCGGGGCCCTGACCCCGGCTGAGGCTGCGGCCCAGATCCGCTACCTCGAAGAAGAAGTCGCGATGCTGCGGCGCAAGTTGTCCGAATCCCCCCGGCACGCGCGTCTGCTCGAGCAGCGTCTCGCGGAGTCCGCCAGCAGGCTGTCCCAGCTGAGCGCGCGCAACGAGAAGCTGACCGAGACCCTCAAGGAAGCGCGGAGCCAGCTCGTCGCGCTGCGCGAGGAGGTGGATCGCCTCGCCCAGCCACCCAGCGGGTACGGCATCTTCCTCACCGCGTACGAGGACAGCACGGTCGACGTGTTCACCTCGGGTCGCCGCATGCGCGTGGCGGTCTCCCCGGCGGTGGAGATCGACGCCCTGAGCAGCGGTCAGTCCGTGCGGCTGAACGAGGCCCTCACGGTGGTCGAGGGCTGTGACTGGGAGAAGATCGGCGAGGTCTGCGGGCTCCGCGAGGTCCTCTCCGAGCCCACCGAGAACTCGGCGGGGCGCGGTCTGGTCGTCGGGCACGCGGACGAGGAGCGGGTCGTCTGGCTCGCCGCGCCGCTCTTCGACGACACGGTCGAGGACTTCGTGGCCCTCAAGCCCGGTGACTCCCTCCTGGTGGACACCAAGGCGGGCTACGCCTACGAGCGGGTCCCGAAGGCCGAGGTCGAGGACCTCGTGCTCGAGGAGGTCCCGGACGTCGGCTACGAGGACATCGGCGGTCTGTTCCGGCAGATCGAGCAGATCCGGGACGCGGTGGAACTCCCCTTCCTCCACGCCGAGCTGTTCACCGAGTACGAGCTGCGGCCCCCGAAGGGCGTCCTGCTCTACGGTCCTCCCGGCTGCGGCAAGACGCTGATCGCGAAGGCGGTCGCCAACTCGCTGGCCAAGAAGATCGCGGCCCAGCGCGGCGATGACCCGAACGAGGGCCGGGCGTTCTTCCTCAACATCAAGGGTCCCGAGCTGCTCAACAAGTTCGTGGGCGAGACCGAGCGGCACATCCGGCTGATCTTCCAGCGCGCCCGGGAGAAGGCGAGCGCAGGCACCCCGGTGATCGTGTTCTTCGACGAGATGGACTCGATCTTCCGGACCCGTGGCTCGGGTGTGTCGTCGGACGTCGAGACCACGATCGTGCCGCAGCTGCTGGCGGAGATCGACGGTGTCGAGGGTCTGGAGAACGTCATCGTCATCGGCGCCTCCAACCGCGAGGACATGATCGACCCCGCGATCCTGCGGCCCGGCCGACTCGACGTGAAGATCAAGATCGAGCGTCCGGACGCCGAGGCGGCCCAGGACATCTTCTCGAAGTACATCACCGACACGCTGCCCATCAGCGAGGACGACCTCGCCGAGTTCGCGGGCAACCGCAAGGCGTGCGTCGACGCGCTGATCCAGCGCATCGTCGAGCGGATGTACGACGAGTCGGAGGAGAACAGGTTCCTCGAGGTCACCTACGCCAACGGTGACAAGGAGACCCTGTACTTCAAGGACTTCAACTCCGGCGCGATGATCCAGAACATCGTCGACCGCGGGAAGAAGTCGGCGATCAAGGCCGTCCTGGAGACCGGGCAGAAGGGCCTGCGGGTCCAGCACCTGCTCGACGCCATCGTGGATGAGTTCGCCGAGAACGAGGACCTGCCCAACACCACCAACCCGGACGACTGGGCGCGGATCTCCGGCAAGAAGGGCGAGCGGATCGTCTACATCCGCACGCTCGTCACCGGCAAGAACGACGCCTCGAGCCGCGCGATCGACACCGCGTCGAACACCGGCCAGTACCTGTAGGACCCGCTCGCCTCGTCGAGGCCCCACCCGGAACTCCGGGTGGGGCCTCGACGCCGTTGCGGGGCCTGGCCGATCCGTTCAAGACCGGGTGCCCGGCGCGCCGCTAGCGTGCTCGCATGGGTTTTCGCAGCACCGAGACCGTCATCGAGATCGTGACCGCCGACCTGGGCAAGGCGCTGGCCTTCTACCGGACGCTGGGGCTCGAGGTGCCCGCGGGCGTCGAGGACGCGCCGCATGTCGAGGTCCCGCTGCCGGGCGGCAACCGGCTCGCGTTCGACCCCGAGTCGACCATCGCGAGCTTCACCGAGGACTACACGCCGCCGACGGGGGAGGGCCGGGTCGCGCTGGCGTTCGGCTTCGAGACCCCCGCGGAGGTCGACGAGGCCCACGCCGCGCTGGTGAGTGGGGGCGCCCCGAGCGTCCACGAGCCCTTCGACGCCTTCTGGGGCCAGCGCTACGCCACGGTCACCGACCCCGACGGTACCCACGTCGACCTCTTCGCCGCCCTCCCGACCCGAGCCCGCGGGTGATGATCACTCAGGGCCGCGGAGGGCCGAGGCGGGGACTCCGGCCAGGGCCTTGACCTCCCGGGCCAGATGGGGCTGGTCGGCATAGCCCGTCACGGCCGCGACCTCCGCCGGGGCGACGCCCGCGTGCAGCAGGTTCCCCGCCCGACGGAATCGCAGGATGCGGCGGAGGGTCGCGGGGCCGTAGCCGAAGACCGCGGTGCACTGCCGGGTCAGCGAGCGGGGGGACCAGCCGAGCTCGTCGGCGAGGTCCTCGACCCTGGCGCCCCCACCGAGTCGCCGCGTGACGTGCGCGAGCGCCGGCAGCGACCACGGCGCGGTCTCCCGCTTCTCGGGCGCCTCGGCCACGAGCCGAGCCACGGCGTCCAGCATCAGGTCCGGAGCCGTCGCCGCGGGATCGCCGACCGCGGGCCCACGAGCAGTGCCGCGGCGTCGAGCACGCCCGCCCGATCCCGCGGAGGCGCCTGCCGAGCGGAGGGGCTGGACCAGCGAGGCCGGCCCCGGCGCGATCGTCTCGACGGGCGCGCGCAGGTCACGCACCTCCACCGCCGGGACCCCGAGCAGCCGGGGGAGGGCGCCCGGGTGGAACCGCACCCCCGCCGTCCACTCCGCCGAGCCGGTGACCACGAACGCGGCCGTGTCCGGACCCGCGACCGAGACGGTGCCGTCGGGGGACAGCAGGAGGTCCATGCAGCCGTCGGGCAGGACGCGGCCGCCGGGCCCGCCGGTCGTCGACCAGGCGCACTCCACCAGGCCGCGCAGCGCGGCCGGTGGCGGCGTCTCCCGGTACACACCACCCACCGTAGACACGCCGCGGGCCCGCCCACCACCGGTGGACGGGCCCGTAGGCGAGGGATCAGGCGGTGCGGAGCACGGCCTCGATCTCGAGGGTCAGCTGGACCTTCTCGCCCACGACCACGCCGCCGCCGTCCATCGGCATCGAGATGTCGACGCCGAAGTCGTTGCGGTTGACGGTGGTGGTGGCGGTGAAGCCGGCGCGGGTGCCGCCGTAGGCGTCCGGGCCGAAGCCGCCCAGCTCCAGGTACAGCGAGACGGGCTTGGTGACACCCTTGATGGTCAGGTCACCGTTGAGCTTGTAGTCCGCACCGTCCGCGACGATGCCGGTGGACACGAACGTCCACTCCGGGTACTTCTCGGTCTCGAAGAAGTCGGCGGACTTGATGTGCCCGTCGCGCTGCTCGTTGTTGGTGTCGATGGACGACGCGTCCAGGGTCGCGGTCACCGACGAGTCCTCGAAGGTCTCGCCGGTCACGATGGTGCCACCGAACTGGGCGATGCGACCCTTGACCTTGCTGACCATCATGTGGCGCACGGAGAAGGAGACGTCCGAGTGGACCTGGTCGATGTCCCACGTCCCGACGACGTAGCCGGGGATCTGAGTGGCGGTGGTCATACCGGCTCCCTAATACTTGAACTCTCAGCTGTTGAGAGTGACCATAGACCCAGCGAGCTTGAGACTTCAACGATAGCGAGGGTGATGTGAATCACACGCGCTGGCTGAACGACGAGGAGCAGCAGACCTGGCGGGCGTTCCTGACCGCCAACCGCCTGCTGTTCGAGCGCGTGGAGCGCCAGCTGCAGAACGGGGCCCGGATGCCGCACGCCTACTACGAGATCCTCGTGCGGCTCTCCGAGGCTCCGGACCGCACGCTGCGCATGAGCAGGCTGGCGGACACGTCGCTGTCCAGCCGCAGCAGGCTCAGCCACGCCGTCGCACGGCTGGAGGAGGCCGGCTGGGTGGAGCGCACGTCGTGCGAGTCGGACCGCCGCGGCGCTTGGGCACACCTCACGGACGCCGGTTTCCGCGCGCTCGAGAAGGCGGCGCCCGGGCACGTCGAGACGGTGCGCTCCGTCCTGTTCGACGCGTTGACGCCGGAGCAGGCCGCGGCGCTCGGCGAGATCTCCACGGCACTCGTCCGGCACCTCTCCGCCGCGCCCGTGTGGCCCGCCGAGGACGACCGGGGGTGCCCCGAGGCCGGGTGAACCGTGACCCCGGTCGCACCCGGGAGACCGCCTCCGACGTGCGGGGGAGCGGAGTCCTAGGCTGGTGGCATGTCTCGCTTCGACGTCGTCGTACTCGGTGCCGGTCCCGGTGGTTACGTGGCAGCGATCCGCGCTGCGCAGCTCGGCAAGAGCGTGGCGGTCATCGAGCAGAAGTACTGGGGCGGCGTCTGCCTCAACGTGGGCTGCATCCCGTCGAAGGCGCTGCTGCGGAACGCGGAGATCGCGCACATCGTCCAGAAGGAGCAGAAGACCTTCGGCATCACCGGTGAGGTGAGCGTCGACTACGGCGTGGCGTTCGACCGCAGCCGCGCCGTCGCGGACGGCCGGGTCAAGGGTGTCCACTTCCTGATGAAGAAGAACAAGATCACCGAGTTCGACGGCAAGGGCACCTTCACCGACCCGAACACGATCGAGGTCGCGCTCGACGGCGGCGGCACCGAGACGGTCGAGTTCGAGAACTGCATCATCGCCACCGGCGCCACCACGAAGCTGCTGCCGGGGACGAGCCTCTCCGATCGGGTCGTGACGTACGAGGAGCAGATCACCACCCGCGAGCTGCCGGGCAGCGTGATCATCGCCGGGGCGGGCGCGATCGGCGTCGAGTTCGCGTACGTGCTGAGCAACTACGGCGTGCGGGTCACGATCGTCGAGTTCCTCGACCGGCTGCTCCCGCTCGAGGACGCGGACGTGTCCAAGGAGCTGGCCAAGCAGTACAAGAAGCTCGGCGTCGAGGTGCTCACCAAGACCAAGGTCGAGAAGATCGACGACTCCGGCGACCAGGTCACCGTCACGGTGTCCGACGCCAAGGGCACGCGGGAGCTGAAGGCGGACAAGGTCGTCCAGGCGATCGGGTTCCAGCCGCGGGTGGACGGCTACGGGCTGGAGAAGACCGGCGTCGAGCTGACCGAGCGCAAGGCCATCAAGATCGACGACTACATGCGCACGTCGGTGCCGCACATCTTCGCGATCGGGGACGTCACCGCGAAGCTGATGCTGGCGCACGTCGGCGAGGCGCAGGGCGTCGTGGCCGCGGAGACCATCGCGGGGGTCGAGACCCAGGAGCTCGACTACCCGATGATGCCCCGCGCCACCTTCTGCCAGCCGCAGGTCGCGAGCTTCGGCTACACCGAGGCGCAGGCGCGCGAGCTGGCGGACGCCAAGGGTTGGAAGGTCGTCACGACGCAGTTCCCCTTCACCGCGAACGGGAAGGCACACGGCCTCGCGGAGCCTTACGGCTTCGTGAAGCTGATCGCGGACGAGAGGTACGGCGAGCTGCTGGGCGGGCACCTGATCGGCCCGGAGGTCACCGAGCTGCTGCCCGAGCTCACGCTCGCGCAGAAGTGGGACCTGACCGCGACCGAGCTGGGCCGCAACGTGCACGCCCACCCGACGCTGTCCGAGGCTCTGCAGGAGTGCTTCCACGGCCTCACCGGCCACATGATCAACTTCTGATCCGGCGGCCCGCGGTCACGACAGGGTGCCGAGGTAGTGCTCCGCGAGCAGGCGGGAGTCCGGCGCGAAGGGGCGGGCGGGGTCCCGCAGGAGCTCCGCGAGCTCGGCGTTCGTCCGCCAGCCGCCCTCCGCCACCTCGGACGGCTGGTGGCGCACCTGGCCCGACCACCGCGCCGTCCACCCGAAGAGGTGGCACCGCAGACCCGCCTCCCCGAGCGGCGCCGTGCCCCCGAGCAGCGGGTCGGGCCCCGACTCCCACGCCACGGTGAGCAGCGGCTCGAGCGCGGCGCCGTGGACCCCCAGCTCCTCGCCCAGCTCGCGCACCGCCGTGTCGAACGGGGTCTCACCGGGGTCCACCACCCCGCCCGCCACGCAGTCCCAGAGCCCGGCCATCACCTGCTTGTGCTCCGCCCGGCGGTGCACGTAGACGTGCCCGCCGTCGGCGCTGCGCAGGATCACCCCGGCGCTGCCGTGCCACAGCGACCGGGCGTAGACCTCGGACCGGGGCGCCTCGCCGACGACCGCGCCCGCCGCGTCGAACACCGCGACGATCTCCTCCGCCACCATGGGCCCATCGTCCCGTTGTGACCTTGGACACACGGGAGTAGGGAGGGGGTCATGGGTGGAAACAGGATCGTCGTCTACAAGGAGCCCGGCGTCGTGGAGATCGAGGACCACGACATGCCGACACTGGAGGTCCCGGCCGACGTCGCCTCGGCGATGGGGATGGACCGCAAGGCGCCGCACGCCGTGATCCTCAAGTGCGTCTCGACCAACATCTGTGGGTCCGACCAGCACATGGTCCGCGGTCGCACCACGGCGCCGCCCGGGCAGACGCTCGGGCACGAGATCACCGGCGAGGTGATCGAGAAGGGTGCGGACGTGCAGTTCCTCGACATCGGGGACATCGTGACCGTCCCCTTCAACATCGCCTGCGGCCGGTGTCGGAACTGCCGCGAGGGCGCCACCGGGGTGTGCCTGAACGTGAACCCCGCGCGGGCGGGCAGCGCCTACGGCTACGTCGACATGGGCGGTTGGGAGGGCGGCCAGGCGGACTTCGTGTTGGTCCCGTTCGCCGACTTCAACCTCACCAGGATCCCGGACCGGGACCGGGCGCTGGCCAAGATCCGCGACCTCACGATGCTCTCGGACATCTTCCCGACCGGTTACCACGGCGCCTACACCGCCGGCGTGACGACGGGATCGACGGTCTACGTGGCCGGCGCCGGTCCCGTCGGGCTCGCCGCGGCGTACTCGGCGCAGCTGCTCGGCGCGGCCGTGGTGATCGTCGGCGACCTGAACAAGGAGCGGCTGGAGCAGGCGCACTCGTTCGGCTGCGAGACCGTGGACATCGGGCAGAGCGCGAGCCTGGAGGACCAGGTCGCGCAGATCCTGAACACGAACGAGGTCGACTGCGCGGTCGATGCCGTCGGGTTCGAGGCGAGCGGGCACGGCGGCGGCGAGGAGCGCCCCGCCCAGGTGCTCAACGACATCATGACGATCACCCGCGCGGGCGGCCGCCTCGGCATCCCGGGCCTCTACGTGACCGGTGACCCCGGCGCGTCGGACCCGGACGCCCAGCAGGGCACGCTGAAGGTCCGGCTGGGCCTGGGCTGGGCCAAGTCGCACAGCTTCACGACGGGCCAGTGTCCGGTGCTGCGCTACAACCGCGGCCTGATGATGTCGATCCTGCACGACAAGGCGCACATCGCCGACGCGGTGAACGCCACGGTCATCCCGCTCGAGGACGCCCCGCGCGGCTACCGCGAGTTCGACCAGGGCGCCGCGCGGAAGTACGTGCTCGATCCGCACGGGATGGTGCCCTCCGCGTAGGCCGTCGCGCCCGCCACGGATGCGGCGGGCGGGTTAGGCTCGGCGGATGCAGCACTGCACAAGGGGCTCCGCGTGACCGCTCGCCGCATCATGGGCACCGAGGTCGAGTACGGCATCTCCGTGCCCGGCGACCCCACCGCCAACCCGGTCATCACCTCCACCCAGATCGTGCTCGCGTACGCCGCCGCGCAGGACATCCCGCGCAGCAGGCGCGCGCGCTGGGATTACGAGGTGGAGTCCCCGCTGCGGGACGCGCGCGGGTTCGACCTGTCCGCGCCCACGACGTCGAGCCACAACACCGACTCGGAGCTGGACGACCTCGGTGCGGCCAACGTCATCCTCACCAACGGCGCGCGGCTCTACGTCGACCACGCGCACCCGGAGTTCTCCACCCCCGAGGTGCTCACCCCGCGCCAGGTCGTGATCTGGGACAAGGCGGGCGAGCGGATCATGGAGGAGGCCGCCGAGCGCGCCGCGACCGTGCCCGGCGCGCCACGGATCCAGCTCTACAAGAACAACGTGGACGGCAAGGGCGCGAGCTACGGCTCGCACGAGAACTACCTCATGGCGCGGGCGACCACGTTCCCGTCGATCGTCGGCGGGCTCATCCCGTTCTTCGTGTCCCGGCAGGTCATCACGGGTGCGGGGCGCGTCGGCATCGGGGCGCAGGGGGACGGCGAGGGCTACCAGATCTCGCAGCGCGCGGACTACATCGAGGTCGAGGTCGGCCTGGAGACCACGCTCAAGCGCGGGATCATCAACACCCGAGACGAGCCGCACGCGGACGCGGACAAGTACCGCAGGCTGCACGTCATCATCGGCGACGCCAACATGAGCGAGTACTCCACGCTGCTCAAGGTCGGCACCACCGCGCTGGTCCTCGACATGATCGAGAACGGCGTGCGGTTCGACGAGCTGCGCCTCGCCGAGCCGGTGCGCGCCGTGCACCAGATCAGCCACGACCCCTCCCTGCGACAGAAGATCGAGCTCACGGACGGGCGCACGCTCACCGGCGTCGAGCTGCAGTGGCTCTACCACGAGAAGGCGTCCAAGCACGTCGAGAACACCCAGGGCGGCGACGTCGACGCGGACACCGCGGAGATCCTGCAGCTCTGGGGCGAGGTCCTCGAGGACCTCGGCCGGGACCCGCTGAGCACCGCGGACCGGCTGGACTGGACCGCAAAGCTGCAGCTGCTGGAGGGCTACCGGCGGCGGGACAACCTGGAGTGGGGCTCCGGGCGGCTCTCGCTGGTGGACCTGCAGTACACCGACGTGCGCCGGGCGAAGGGCCTCTACAACCGCCTCGCCACCCGCGGCTCGATGAAGCGGCTGGTCACCGAGGACGAGATCGAGGCCGCCGTCCAGAGCCCGCCGGAGGACACCCGGGCCTACTTCCGGGGCCGCTGCCTGGAGCGCTACCCGGCCGCGGTGGCCGCCGCGAGCTGGGACTCCGTGATCTTCGACCTGGGCCGCGAGTCCCTGGTGCGGATCCCGACGCTCGAGCCGCTGCGGGGGACGCGCCGCCACGTCGGGGAGCTGATCGACCGCTCCGGTACCGCGGAGGAGCTGGTGACCGCCCTCACGCAGGGCTGAGTCATCAGTTCGCAACTCGCGAAACGTGGGCGGCGGGGGGTCCCGCCAAGTAGTGTTGAGGGCATCGGACCACGGTGTCCACCTGGCACGACGGTGCCAGGTGCCCGTGGACTCGGTGACGAGGAGGGTCATGTCCCAGGAGCAGACCAAGCGCCAGGGCGGCGGCGGCGGAGACGACGACGAGGGCGCGGACGCGTCGGCGGCGGGCCAGGAGCGTCGGGAGAAGCTCGGCGAGGACGTGGACACGATCCTCGACGAGATCGACGACGTCCTCGAGGAGAACGCCGAGGACTTCGTCCGCGCCTACGTGCAGAAGGGCGGCGAGTAGCCACTCGCCCGCGACGGGTCGGACCCACCCGGGGTCCGGCCCGTCGTCCCTATCCGCTGCTACACCGATGAGGAGAGGCACGCACCCCACCATGGAGTTCCGCGAGGGCATCCCCGGGCCCCGTCAGTTCGG
>Ga0068863_100005188_pt1 | contig 12850 bp, 9 predicted proteins | sample KBSSwiS62_FD_66596 | JGI IMG/M metagenome (GOLD analysis project Ga0068863, IMG submission 66596) | Switchgrass rhizosphere microbial communities from Kellogg Biological Station, Michigan, USA - KBS Switchgrass S6-2 | ecosystem: Host-associated > Plants > Roots > Rhizosphere > Soil ...
CCATCGGAACTGTCCGGCGGTCAGCAGCAGCGCGTTGCGATCGCGCGCGCGCTGGCCGGCTCGCCGCGCCTGCTGCTCGCCGACGAGCCGACCGGCAATCTCGATTCGCTGATGGCGCGCGGCGTGCTCGAACTGCTCGAGGAGATCAATCGCCACGGCACGACCATCGTCATGGTCACGCACGATCCGGAACTGGCCGCACGCGCGCACCGCAACGTGCACGTGATGGACGGCCAGGTCACCGATTTCGACGAGGAGCCTCGCCTGCGCACGCCGCTGCGCGACGCCAACGCCGAACTGGCGGTGGTCTGACGCCATGTTCTCCTACTACTTCCAGCTTGGCCTGCACAGCCTCAAGCGCAATCCCATACTCACGGCATTGATGGTGCTTGGCATCGCGCTCGGCATCGCTGCGAGCATGACTTCGCTGACGCTGATGCACATCATGGGCAGCGATCCGATTCCTTGGAAAAGCGATCGTCTGCATTACGTGCAGCTCGACAACTGGGACCCGAACCAGCCGTGGGACGAGGAAGGCAATCCGCCGGACCAGGTCACCTATAAGGACGCGCAGGCGCTGATGGAAGCCGGTAAGGCCGATCGCCAGGCGGCGATGTTCAAAGTGGCGCTACCGATCCAGCCCGAGAATCCCGAGGTGAAACCGTTCCTTGCCCTTGGTCGCGCGACCTACGGCGATTTCTTCGCGATGTTCGAACCGCCGTTTGCCTATGGCGGCGGCTGGGATCACGGCCAGGATGCGCAGCATGGTCGCGTCGTCGTGCTGACCCGGGAGACGAACGAGAAACTGTTCGGCGGCCAGGACAGCGTTGGCAAGCGCGTGCGCATGAATGAAGTCGATTACACCGTCGTCGGCGTGCTCGCCGAATGGAAGCCGCGCATCAAGTTCTACGACCTCACCAACGGCGCGCTTGCCGACGCGGAAGAATTCTTCGTGCCGTACACGACGATGATCGAGCTGAAGGCGCAGGCGTCCGGCAACAATAGCTGTTGGAAAGGCGCCGAGCCGGGCTGGGAAGGCTATCTCGCTTCGGATTGCATCTGGCAGCAATTCTGGGTGCAGCTCGACTCGCCGGCGAAATTCGCCGACTACAAGAGCTATCTCGACAACTATACGAACGAACAGAAGAAGCTCGGCCGTTTCCAGCGCCCGCTCAACAATCGCCTGTTCGACGTGAACGGATGGCTGCAGAACCAGAAAGTCGTGCCGAAGGATGTGCAGGTGCAAGTCGGACTCTCGTTTGCGTTCCTGGCCGTGTGCCTGATCAACACGATCGGTTTGCTGCTCGCCAAGTTCACGCGCAAGTCCGGTGAGATCGGCCTGCGCCGCGCACTCGGCGCGAGCAAGCCACAGTTGTTCGCGCAGCACATCATCGAATCCGGCGTGATCGGCATCAGTGGCGGTGCGTTCGGCCTCGCGCTGACGTTCGCCGGGCTGGTGATGGTGCGCGCGCTGTACAAGGACTACGCGAACGTTGCACAGCTGGACTGGACGATGGTCGTGGCGACGGTCGTGCTGTCGACCGTCGCCGCCGTGCTCGCTGGCCTGTATCCGACCTGGCGCGCGTGTCAGATCGCACCTGCCGCGCAACTCAAAACTCAGTGAGGAAATCCATGGAAATCCGTCCCATCATTTCTGCGCTGATGCGCAGCAAGGTCGCGTTGGTCCTGATCGGCCTGCAGATCGCGCTGACGCTCGCGATCGTCTGCAACGCGCTGTTCATCATCAGCCAGCGCATCGAGACCATGAACCGGCCGAGCGGCATGAACGAAGCCGACACTTTCCAGATCGCCAGCAACGGCTTCGGCGACGGCTTCAGTACGAAAAACGCATTCGCCGAAGACCTGGCGTTGATCCGCGGCCTGCCTGGCGTGCGCGCGGCGACGCCGATCAACAGTTTGCCGATGACGAACGGCGGCTGGAGCGAAGGCGTCAACATGCAGGCCGGACAGAAAGTGCCGACGACGGTCACCACGATCTATTTCATGGACGAACACGGCATCGACACGTTCGGCACGAAGCTGATCGCAGGTCGCAACTTCAAGCCCGAGGAAATCACCACGCGCAGCCGTCAGTCTGTCGACTGGCCGCCCGGCCTCATCATCACGAAGGCGTTGGCGGACAAGCTCTATCCCGGCCAGGACGCCGTCGGCAAGGCGTTCTACCTGAACCCGGAAGGTGCGCCGCTGACGATCATCGGCATCGTCGATCGCCTGATCGTGCCGTGGCCGGAAGGATTCAGCTACAACGGCGATCACTCTGTCGTCGAGAATTCCGTACTCGTGCCGCAGATGACCGCTTACGGCAATCACACGGGCTACCTGATTCGTACGGAACCGGGTCGCCGCGACGAGCTGATGAAAACCGTCGAAGCCAAGCTCGGCGATAGCAACCACAGCCGCATCGTGCGCAGCCTGAAGAGCGTCGAGCAGATCCGCGCCGAATGCTACGCGAACGACCGCGCGATGATGATCATTCTGGGCACAGTGATCTTCTGCCTGCTCACGATCACCGCTCTCGGCATCGTCGGCATGGCAAGCTTCTGGGTCACGCAGCGCACCAAGCAGATCGGCACGCGCCGCGCGCTCGGCGCCACGCGCGCGTCGATCCTGCGCTACTTCCTGACCGAGAACTTCCTGATCACCACCGGCGGCCTGCTGCTTGGCGCCGTGCTCACCTATGCGTTCAGCCTATGGCTGATGGCGCATGAACAGGAAGCAAAGCTCTTGCCGTGGCACTACGTGCCGATCGGCTTCGTCTGCCTGTGGGCGCTCGGCCAGATCGCGGTGCTCGGTCCGGCGACGCGCGCAGCGCGTGTGCCACCGGCGGTGGCGACGCGCAGCGTTTGATTTACGAACAGGAGAAAACCATGATTCGTACGATCGTCTTGATCGGTCTGGTCGCAGTCATCTTCTACTGTGCTGCCGCGGGTTCGGTGCGTGCCGATGAAAAGAATCACGCGAGTGCGCCGGTGCATCTGCGCGCAGGCCCACCTGCCACGCAGGAGCTGTCTGACGCTATCACGGCCAAGGACGCCGCAGTGTTCGACGCAGTGTTCAACACCTGTGATCTGGACGCGCTGAAACAGCTGGTCGCGGACAACTTCGAGTTCTACCACGACAAGGACGGCCTCAACGAAACGTCAGGCTTACATTTCATCGAGGACATCGGCAAGCATTGCGAGCGCATCAAGCAGGGTGTGGATTTTCGCGCCCGCCGCCAGCTCGTGCCGGGCACGCTGGCGGTATATCCGCTCAATAACTACGGCGCGGTAGAGACGGGACGCCACAATTTCTACGCGATCGAGGACGGCAAGCCGGATCGCATGACCGAATCCGCGCAATTCCTGCACATCTGGAAGAACGACAACGGCCAGTGGAAACTGGCGCGTGTCGTCAGCTACGACCACAAGCTCGCCCAATAGAGCCGGCATGACTGTTGGCCTACTGACTTCCTGCACTAGGTGAATCGGCGGCTGCGCGCAGACACTGCGCGCAATCTTTCCGCCGTCCGAGGAAACTACGATGATTCGCATTACGATGAAAGCGACGGCGTTCGCCGTCGCCTGCGCTTTTGGCGCGACCGCACTTGCCGCACCGGCGACGGATGTCGCCGCGCGGGTGAAGGCACTCAACGATCTGCTCGCTGAACAGTGGCAATGGAACCTCAAGGAGGCGCCGGAATTCGCCACGATCCTCGGCGACTACCGCTACAACGACAAATGGACCGATCCCACGATCGCGCACGTACAGCAGCAGAAGAAGGACAACGCGGCGTTTCTCGCGCGCTTCAAGGCAATCGACACGACCGGCTTCAACGAACAGGATCGCCTGAACCAGCAATTGATGGTGCGGCAGCTTGGCGACAACATCCGTGCGACCGACCTCAAGTTGTATGAGATGCCGCTGGATCAGTTCAACGGTGTGCACCTTGCGTTGGCGCAATTCGTTGCGGCGATGCCGTTCGACAGCACGAAGCACTACGAGGATTACCTCGCGCGTCTGAATCAAGTGCCCGACCTGTTGGACAAGCTCACCGACGTACTCAAACAAGGTGAGAAGGACAAACTGTTGCCGCCACGCTTCCTGCTCGAGAAAGTCGTCAAGCAGTGCGAGGCGATTGCCGAGCCGGCCGGTGAAGCGAGCGCGTTCGGCCAGCCGGTCGCGAAATTCCCCGACGCCGTGCCGGAAGCCGATCGCAAGCGCCTGCACGATGCGATCGTTGCCGCCGTCGATGCCAAGGTGCGCCCGGCGTATCGCAAGCTGGCGGAGTTCGTCGCCAAGGACTACGCCCCGAAGGGCCGCGCGGAGCCGGGTATGTGGGCGCTGCCGAATGGCGATGCGTTGTACAAGTTTGATGTCGAGCAACAAACCACGACGAACAAGTCGCCGGCGGAAATCCACGAACTTGGTTTGGCCGAGGTCAAGCGTATCGAAACCGCACAGACCGAAATCGCCAAGCAGCTCGGCTACAAGGACCTGGCCGCGATGCGCGCGGCGATCAGCACCGATCCGAAAATGCACGCGAGCTCGCGCGCGCAGATTCTGGATCTCTACCGCAAATACATCGCGCAGATGCAGCCGAAGCTGCCGGAACTGTTCGGACTGTTGCCAAAGTCCAACGTGGAAGTGATGCCGGTCGAGGAATTCCGCGAGAAGGAAGCCGGCGGCGCGCAGTATAACCAGGGCACGCCGGACGGCAAGCGGCCCGGGCGCGTCTACGTCAACACCGGCGATTTCAGCAATCGCCAGCTGCTCAACATCGAGACCACTGCCTATCACGAAGGCGTGCCAGGCCATCACATGCAGATCGCGATCGCGCAGACGCTGCCGGATCTGCCGCCGTTCCGCCAGCAGGCCGGCTATACCGCGTACATCGAAGGCTGGGCGCTGTACTCGGAGCGGCTCGGCAAGGAAGTCGGTTTCTTCCAGGATCCGCTGAGCTACTTCGGCCATCTCTCGGACGAACTGCTGCGCGCCGACCGCCTCGTGCTCGACACCGGTGTGCACTACAAGCACTGGACGCGCGAGCAGATGGTCGCCTTCTTCCATGAACATTCCTCTCAGGACGAGCCCTCGATCCAATCCGAAACGGACCGCTACATCGCCTATCCGGGCCAGGCGCTGGCCTACAAGCTGGGCCAGCTGAAGATTCTCGAGCTGCGCGAACGCGCGAAGAAGGAACTTGGCGACAAATTCGACATCCGCCATTTTCACGACGAAATCCTCGACGGCGGTGCACTGCCGCTGGATGTGCTCGACGCACGCGTGAACGGGTGGATCGAAGAGCAAAAGGCCAAGAAGGTGGCGTTGAAGTAACGCTTGGTAGTTAGAAGAGGCTAACGCAACCAAAACGCGCTCGGCAGCATCCAAGCTGCCGATGCGCCGCCGAATCCGTCACAATACGTTGATGCGAACGATCCTCGTCATCGACGACAATCCCGCCGTAATCACGGCGCTCGAGGTTCTGTTCAGCCTGCGCGAGATCCGCACCCTGCGCGCGGCCACGCCGGAAGAAGGCCTGGCGACACTCGCGCGCGAGCGCGTGGATCTCGTCGTGCAGGACATGAATTTCCGTGCCGACACCACCTCGGGCGAAGAGGGCATCGCGTTGTTCCGTGCGATCCGCGAGCAGCAGCCGGATTTGCCGGTGATCCTGTTGACCGCGTGGACGCACCTGCCGACCGCGATCGAGCTGGTCAAGGCCGGTGCGGCCGACTACCTCGCCAAGCCGTGGGACGATCGCAAGTTGCTGGCGACGGTCGAAAACCTGCTCGAGCTGTCGGAAAGCACGCGTGAGGTGTCGCGCCTGCACGGCGAACGCCGCGCCAACCGCAATGCGCTGCAGCAGCGTTTCGATCTGCGCGGGATCGTGTTCGCATCGAGCGCGACGCAGCGCTTGGTCGAACTGGCCTGCCAAATTGCCCGTGCCGACGCAGCCGTATTGATCACAGGCCCGAACGGCACGGGCAAGGAACGCATCGCCGAAATCGTGCACGCCAATTCGGCCGTGAAGAGCGGTCCGTTCATCATCGTCAATTGCGGTGCGCTGCCGGCGGATCTGATCGAAGCCGAATTGTTCGGCGCGGAGGCCGGCGCCTACACCGGCGCCAACAAGGCCCGCGAAGGCCGTTTCGAAGCGGCCGACGGCGGCACCTTGCTGCTCGACGAGATTGGCAACCTGCCGCCATCGGGGCAGATGAAGCTGTTGCGCGTGCTGGAGACGGGCGAATTCGAACGTCTGGGTTCGAGCAAGACGCGGCGCGTCAAGGTGCGCGTGATCAGCGCGACGAACGCGGATTTGCCCGCGATGATTCGCGCCGCCACGTTCCGCGAAGATCTTTACTACCGGCTCAATGTGATCGAACTCGCGCTGCCGCCGCTGGCAGCGCGTCCGGATGACATCCTGCCTCTGGCCGAATATTTTCTTGACGGCGCGGCAAGCCTGAGCGCGGATGCCCGCGCGACGCTGCTCGCGCACACCTGGCCCGGCAATGTGCGCGAACTCAAGAACGCGATCCAGCGGGCACGATTGTTGTGTCGCGACGGCGTCGTCCAGACTGCCGACCTTGGCTTGATCGCGCGCGCCATTGCGCCGCGCACGCCTGCGGATGAACCGGATCGGGCTGCAATTGAAGCTGCGCTCGCGCGCGCGCGCGGAGTGATCAGTCAGGCCGCCGCGGACCTGGGTTTGTCGCGCCAGGCCTTGTATCGGCGCATCGAAAAGCATGGCATCGCTGTGTCCGAAGCGGATGCCAAAGCTGGCTCCGGCCCCTTGCAAGCGGAAGGTTGACGGCTACTCTAGGCGCCCATGCGCCTGACTTCTCTCGAAGGCAAACTCGCGGCCCTGCTCTGTGCAGCGATGCTGTGCGGCATCCTCGTGATGTCTGCGTTGTGGCATTGGCTATGGTCGCCGTGGATCGCCGTGCTCATTGCGCCATGGATCCTGGTACCGTTCGCGCTGTTCGTCGCGCGTAGCGTGACTGCGCCGCTGGCGAGCCTGCTGCGCGCACTCGCCGGCAGCGTGGTGAGCTTCCGCGATGGTGATTTTTCGGTCTCGCTGGTCGATGAGCGACGCGACGAGTTCGGCGATCTCGTACGCGCGCACAACGAGCTCGGGCGCGTGCTGCGTGCCGAGCGTCAGAATCTGTTCCAGCGCGAGTTGCTGCTCGACACGATGGTGCAGAACTCGCCGACCGCGCTGGTGCTGCTCGAACCCGGCGATCATGTCGTGTACGCCAATCTCGCCGCACGTGCCCTGCTCAATGGCGGCAAGGCGATGAACGGCCTGCTGTTCGCGGACATCGCGGCGGAGTGCCCCGAAGCGCTGCAGCAGGCCCTGGCGCAGCATCAGGACCGACTGTTCAGCGTCACGATCGAGCGCGAGGAAGAGACGTTCCACCTGGCGCAGAAAACTTTCCGCTTGCAAGGTCGCGAACACCGCCTGCTGCTGATCAAACGGCTGACCCGCGAATTGAGCCGCCAGGAAGTGCAGACCTGGAAGAAGGTGATCCGCGTGATCAGCCACGAGCTCAACAATTCGCTCGCGCCGATTTCCTCGCTCGCGCATTCTGGACGTGAACTCGCGGCGCTGGGCGAGCCGTCGCGGCTGACGCCCGTGTTCGACACGATCGAAGAACGCGCGCGTCATCTGCATGGGTTCATCCACGGCTATGCCGAATTCGCCAAGCTGCCGCAGCCGCGGCCGGAACGCTTGGTGTGGCCGGAATTTCTCGATCAGCTCGCGCGGCACTATGCGTTCCGGCGCAGCGCATCATTGCCCGAACAGGACGGCTGGTACGATCGTGCGCAGCTCGAACAAGCGCTGATCAATCTGCTCAAGAATGCGCACGAATCCGGCGGCGCGCCGGAGGAAGTGGAACTCGCGGTGATTGAACGCGGCGAGGAGTTGCGCATCGAAGTGCGCGACCGCGGTCACGGTATGAGTGAAACAGTGCTTGCCAACGCCCTGCTGCCGTTCTACTCGACCAAGCGCAGCGGCACGGGTCTCGGCCTTGCGCTCGCGCGCGAGATCGCGGAGGCGCACGGCGGCCGCATCACTATCGCGAATCGCGAAGGCGGCGGCTTGGCGGTCAGCCTCAGCCTGCCGCGCGCGCGCTGAAGCTTTCGCCGGTAACCGGAAATTGGGTATGCTCGCGCGCCGCTACGCATAGGACGGGGAACGAATGAGGGCCACGCTGTTTTTGGCGGCTTTTGCCAGCGTCAACGCCGTCGCGGACAGCGACGAAATATTAATCGAGCAGTTGATCCATCGCCCGGCGCCAGCGTCGAAAGCTACAGCACAGCGGCCGGCGAAGACTGATCCCGCAAGCGCGCTGCTGGGACAACCAGTACGCGTGCGTACCTTCGGCAACGGCCTGTATCTGGGCACGCTGACCGCGGTGGATAGCAACGCGATTCACCTGGATATAGCCGTTTCCGGCCAGGTACTGGCGTACGCGCTGCCGCGCTCCGCGATCGAGGTGCTCGAGCCGATCGCTGGGGCAGCGCCGTGATCGCTTACCTGGTGTTGCGCATCGCGTTGCTGATCGTGATGATCCTGGCGATCAGGCGCATCTGGGGCGCAAGCGCGCTGCACGGTCTGCTCAGTCTGTTCGTTCCCGGCTACATCTTCGTGCCGGTGGTCAAGTATTGGAATGATCCGGACCACGATGTGCGTTGGCACGTGCTTTTTTTGCTGGTCGGGGGTCTGGTCGCTTTCTGGTGGGGATTGCGGCTCGTGCATGAATACCAAGCTGACGTGACGCGAGCGCAGGAATTCCAACAGCAATTGGCCGAGCAAGGCGACGACGAGGATGGGGCCGCCGACGATGCGGACGGCACCGCAGCGCCGCTCGCGGACGACACCAAGGACGCTGCGGCAACGCTGGCAACTGTGCGGCAAACCCATCCGCTGCTGGTCGCCACCAAGTCGGCTTCGCCGACGGCGCCGGTGTCGACAGCGCAGCTGCCAAGCCGGCCGGCGCCACAAGCCGTGGCGCCGACAGCAGACACCAAGCCGGAAGTGCCGCTGACCTTTGCGCGCGCGCAAGCACAGGCCACGGTATTCCGTGGCCAATACGAACGCCCGAGCATGGGGTTGACGTTGAGCTTGCCCGATCATTTCCGCGCACTGAGCAGCGTCGATGCGCGGCGCATCGAAACGACCCTGCACCAGCCGACCGACGATCGCGAAATCGCGTGGGTATTGCACGAGGAAGTGCCGCTATCGGGTGCGTCGAGCTGGCATATGCGCGTGCGCTGGATCGACGACGGCTGGGTGGATGCGTCGGTTCCGCGTGATGCCGAACATCTGTTACGCACTGCGCAACAGGCGGCAAAGGGAACCGCGCACCTGGCCGGCAGCGGCGGCGATCTGCTCGGGTTCGCGGTCGCCCCGAGCTTCGCCGCGAACACCGCCGCCTGGGTCGAGGAGCGCCTGCCGGATGGCGCGTCGGTCAGCGTGCTGGATTGCCACGCGCTGAGGCTCGGGCGCAAGGGCGTGCTCGAGTTCAGCGTCGTCGGAGCGCCGGCCGGATCGCAGGCGCTGTGCCACGCCAGCGTGCGTCTGCTCGCACGCCGCGCGCGCATCGACAACGGCGCCGAATACCCGCAACATGCGCCGTCCGAGGCCGCCGCCGCGCCGTACACGCTCGAGGACCTCGTCACGCAACGTCGTTAGCCCTCGGCGGCGATGCTATGATCGTGCCACGGGGTTGCACGCATGGCCAACGGTTCGATCCAGATTCCCGGTTACGAAATCCTGCGCGCGCTCGGCGCGGGCGGGATGTCGACCGTCTATCTGGCGCTGCAGCGCTCGCTCGACCGTAAGGTCGCGATCAAAGTGATGCGCCGCGGCGGCGACAGCGCCTCGGCCGACGTGGCGCAGGCCGAGAAGCGGTTCCTGCTCGAAGGCCGCATGATGGCCAAGCTGCCGCACCGCAACATCGTGGCCGTGTACGACATCGTCAGCGACGAGAACATGTCGTACATCAGCATGGAATACCTCGACAGTGGCACGCTCGCCGATCGCATGAAGACCGGGCTCGCGCTGTCCGAAGCGGTGTCGGTGATCGTGCAGATCGGCTCGGCGCTGGATTTCGCCCATGCGCACAGCGTCGTGCACAGGGATCTCAAGCCCGCCAACATCATGTTTCGCGATGGCGCGACGCCGGTGCTGACCGACTTCGGCATTGCGCGCTACCAGGACGGCACCGCGACGCGCCTGACCCAGACCGGCATGCTGGTCGGTACCCCGACTTACATGAGCCCGGAGCAGATCAACGGCCAGCCGGTGGATGGCCGCGCGGATCTATACAGCCTCGGTATCCTTTTCTACGAACTGCTCGCTGGCGTGGCGCCGTTCCGCGGCGACACGCCGATCGCGGTGTTGATGGCGCACCTGACCCAGCCGCCGCCGCCGCTACCGGACGAATTTGCCTGGTTCCAGCCGGTGCTCGACCGCATGATTGCGAAGAATCGCGATGAGCGCTACGCGACGCTGAAGGAATTCACGGACGACCTGAAATCGCGCTTGGTGCACAGCGATACGTTGCTGACGCGCCTGCATATCGATCCGAACCAGACATCCTCCGAACAGCTGCGCGCACTGGGATTCGCCACGAGCATGCCGACCGGCGAGCGCGTGCGCGACTCACTGCTCGGCACGCTGTCTTCGTCCGGACCACGCCCGATTTCGTTGCCGTCACAGCCGGTGCCGGCGCCTGCGCGCGGGGTGCCATGGGCATGGATCATGGCGGCGGTCGGCGTCGTGCTCATTGCCATTAGCGCCTGGCTGTTCTTGCGCGGCCACGGCGGTTTGAGCCACGACGAGCAGGAACTCGTCGGTTTCTGGCTCGACCGCGCGCAGCAGCGCATTGAGGCGAACCAGCTCGTGCAGCCGGCCGACGACAGCGCATTTTCGTACCTGCAGAAAGTGCTGCAAAAAGATGGCGAGAACGCGAAAGCCCAGACGCTGCTTGCGACTATCGCCAAGTCGCTTTCCGATCAGGCACAGCAGGCGCTCGCGGCCGGCAAGCCCGACGTCGCAGCCGAACTCAACAATCAGGCGCTGCTGATGCAGCCGGACGATGCCGCCCTGCGTGCGCTTGCTGCGCAGATCAAGCAGGCGCTCAAGGCTGACGCGCTGAAGGGCCAGGTCCGCGGCCTCGTTCAGCGCGCCGATGCTGCACGCGCGGCGGGACGCGTGTTTGGCGAAAGCGGCGCGTACACGCTGCTGACGCAGGCGCAGGCACTGCTGCCCGACGATGCCGATCTGCGCAAGCGCGTCGGTGCGGTGGTCGCCGAACAGCTCGACGCGCCGCGCAAGGCACTGGCCGCGGGCGACGCCGCCGCGGCCGCGGAGCAACTGACGAAGCTGCAGCCCTATCTGGGAACACAGCCGGTGTACACGGCGCTGCGCGCCGATGCCGACGCGGCGCTGAAGAAACAGCAGGCAGAAAAAGCGATCGTTGAACTGCTCGCGCGCGGCAACGCGCAACTAAAGGCTGCACACCTGGCCGAGCCGGGTGGCGACAATGCTTACGAGACGCTCGGCGAGTTGTCCAAGCTGGCCGACGGTGACGCACGGGCTGCGGGATTTTCCGCGGCATTGGCCAAGGCGCTGCTCGCCGACGCGCGCGCGCTCGATGGTGCCGGGCAGTCGGCGCGCGCATTGGAGCGCATCGGACTTGCGGTGCAGGTGGCACCGAACGTCGCCGAGGCGCAGACACTGAAACGCCAGATTGAAGGGCGCCTCGGCGAACGCGCGGCGAAGATCGCGCAAGCGCTCGGTGCCGCGCGCCAGGCCGTCGCCGAGCAGCGCTTCGTGCCGCCCGCCCCGAACGATGCGAATGCAGCACTGCAGGCAGTGCTCGCGCTCGATCCCGGCAATGCCGACGCCAAGCAATTGCTGGCCGAGCTGCCGCAACGCGTCGTCGAGGCAGCCACGACGCGATCGCGCAGCGATGTCGGTGCGGCCATGGCGATGGTCGATGCCGCGCGTCGGGTGTTTGCGCAGGACGCCGCACTGGGCAAACTGGCCGCAACGCTGCAGGCACAGCAGGGTGCCGAGCAGGCCGCCGCGCAGGCGCAGGCCGCGCGCGATCGCATCGAGAAGACACTGGCCGGTTCCGCGCCGGACCTGGCACAGGCGCGCGCGGCAGTACAGGATCTGGATGGCCTGTTCGCCGCCGACGCGGCGGACAAGGATGCACTCGCGCTACGCTCGCGCCTGATGGCCGCGTTGCGCACGGCGTTGCAGTCGGCGTCTGGTGCGGCGGAATTCGATGCATTTGCAGGATTGCTCAAGGAAGCAAAATCGTTGGCTGGCGATAGCACCTACGCGGCCACCGTCGCCGCGTTGGCGGACGTGCGCACGAAAGTCGTCGAAGCCGAGCAAGCGCGGCTGGAGGCCGAGCGTGGCGAACTCGTCCTCAACGCGTACCCGTGGGGCAAAGTCGAGTCGGTGCTCGACGCGAATCGCCAGCCGGTCAAGCTACCGGACGACGCCACGACCCCACTGACGCTGAAATTGCCGGCCGGCAGCTACAGTGTGACGTTCCGCCATCCGCAGGCACGCAAACCGGTGCAGGTCATAGCCAAGGTCGAAGCGCAAAAGCGCGCGACGGCGAATGCCGCGTTCACGACGATTTCCGCGCAGGAGTATTTCACGCGTGCCGGCTGGTAAGCGTCCAATCCGACGCCTGCTCGGGCTGTGCGCGTTGGCGCTGATGTCTGCGCTGGCGCATGCGGACTTCAAGGAAGATTACGCGCATGGCATACGCGCTTATGAAGACGGCGATTACGGCGCCGCGCAGAAGTGGCTGCAGGA
>Ga0068863_100005189_pt1 | contig 12849 bp, 13 predicted proteins | sample KBSSwiS62_FD_66596 | JGI IMG/M metagenome (GOLD analysis project Ga0068863, IMG submission 66596) | Switchgrass rhizosphere microbial communities from Kellogg Biological Station, Michigan, USA - KBS Switchgrass S6-2 | ecosystem: Host-associated > Plants > Roots > Rhizosphere > Soil ...
AAAGAAAGCAGTTCATTACCAAATGCTAAGCGTAATTGGTTCACAAATAGAAAGATTTTAAAAAGGTTGAAAACCTCAGAAAGATGGAAAGAAGACAAGTATGTTTGATTAACAAACCTTCAATGTTCCGATACTAATTGAGGGTATTATTTGACTGCAAATGTACAAGCAGGATAAAAACGCCATCCGAGGTCAGTCAATTCGACATATGGATCTGAGGGATAATAAACTGGGCTGGTCTCCTTAATTAATCTTAACCTTAATAAATTATCCATAGACAGGTCATAGCGAGTAACGTCTAAATCTCTTGACAAAAACGTCCTAAAATCTTCAATTTTAAAAGTATTATTTTGTTTAATAACTATTGTAATTTGACTATTAGGCGAGCTTGTAGAAGTAAGCATATTGAAAATTCTGTCAAAAATGATTGCATCCTGACTTGACAATTGCCCTAATATGTGAGAGTAAAGGGTACTTTCAAGTTTACTGCCTTCTGACACTGTATTTGCAATTAACGCGGCCCATTTAATTTGTAGCCCCTCGTCCTCTGCCAAGGAGCAGCCTTCCAACATGGGTGTCATGACGTTCAACGCAACTTTTTTGGTCTTAATATTTTTCGGCCTTAGTTAAAATTTCAACCTGGTTTTTGAATCTATACGACTTTAATTTGTCAGCTAAAATCCCCCCAACTTCTTCGAGTGGAGGCGTAATAACCTTTTGAACAAAGTCTTTTGCCGCTTCAGCGAGCAGGTCAAAACCTGGTGAGATACTCATGGAGGGAGATGATTGAATGGTTATAAAGTGAATAATTTAAACAGATACTAATTTACACGATCCCCACGATTTTTTCCACAGCATTAAGTAATCAAATTAATTACTTATTTTGGGACTAAAATTTAATCTCTAATTTCTTGTCACACGAGGTTGATTTAAACGAAGGTTTGTCAGGGATTAAAAAATAGAATATATCACCTTCTTTAGAATCCCCATTAAGTTTTACTGTGAGAGTAAACGAAGACAATTTGAAAGTAAGTGATCCCGAATTTCAATCTTTTTGGCGGGACTTAACTGATTAGGTGAAAAAGTCACATTAACGTATGGCTGTCTATCCTTAAATAGATCGCATAAATTCTGGTGGGAATTATCTATGATGGCATTGATATCATCAACATTTGGCGGGGAAGTTTCATTTGTAATGTTATACCTGGTTGTTTGAGCTAATAGGTATTTATTGGTTCCTTGTTTAATTATTTGGTACTCCCATCGTACTGCTAAAACAAAATTTTCTCCAGTTTCATCATTCCGTCTTTTATCTATTTCACCAGTACAATCAATTATTCTATTAAATCCTTCTGCTTTGGAATCATTGAAAGTAGTTTCACTGATACCGGTTGAAGTATGTCGTTCGCCTAATAATTCAAAATTCATATTGTTGTTATTTAGCCTTTTTCTTTGGAATGCTGTTACGAAGGGCTTCCAAAAAAGCCATGTTGGGATTGTGTGGTTGGCTCCTTCTTTACAGCTTTTTTCTTCACTTTGGCTGGTTAATTTCCTATGAACTAAAATTACATATTTTTACTGTATGCAATGTAAGGCAGATATACAGGCTTTAGCAGAGGTTAAGCTAAAAGAGGCTCAGTGCCTTTTTGATCATGGTTTTTACGATGGGGCGTATTATCTGGGTGGCTATTCAGTTGAATTACTTCTAAAAGCAAAGGTTTGTAAAACATTAAATATAGACGATTTTTTTGCTGCCAAATCAAAAACGACCGGAAGGCAGGAGATGTATAAACAATTTAAAGTACACGACTACACTCAATTATTGATTTTAAGCGGTATGTATGCGGATTTTGAAGCAGAATTAACTAAAGTTGACTTTAAAAAGCATTGGTCAGTAGTTAGCGCCTGGACTGAACATGAAAGATATTTAACTGGGAAAGCTTCCAAAGACGTCCAAGATTTTTTAACTTCACTAAACGAAATAGTCGGATGGATAAAAGAGCACTTATAGAAAAATTACAGAGTGCCTTCTGCCAATTCAATAAGGCTGAGGGGAACAAGTATGCGGAGGTATGGCTATCCGATGTAGATTTTGGAGAATTGTATCATTCTGATAAGTATATCCTTCACGTTAAAGCAGAACATGACATTTCCAGTTGTTCTGACGAAATAGACAATGTTTTAAGATATTTAGATTATCATGCCCACAACGAACTCCAATATATTTGGAGTGTTTACATTTATGATTCGACTGATCAAATTCATTGTCAATACGACGATCTACTTGTTTTTACAGACGACCAGTCATGTAAGTAGTTTATACCTTCTTGATTAAATCTTTGTACTAAAACTTTCCGAAAGAGGCAGTAGACTCGTGCCAAAAGGAGAGATAAAAAAATCGGTATCATTTTACTAAAAATGTTAGTAATTTTGACGTTAAAATGCACACCGTGGATAAGAAAGTTGATGATATGTTGACGATGGGGCGAACATCCATTGCCGGAGCCTCACTCCTTTCTAAAAATTCCCAATGCGAAAATTCGGTTATTCGCGCCGGTAAGAACCATGGTTTTATCGCCGACATCGATAATATTCTAAACGTTCAGCGTGATGACGTTACTATAACCAATTAGCGGGAAATGCAGCCGCAACCCATAAACGTCCAACCTTTCCTGATTCATGTTATTCTGTAGTGTGCAAATGGCAATGCTAAGGGCTAACTAATCGGCCAACTAAAAGAATAAAAAAAGCCTCAAATGTTTGAGGATTAATTAGTTAAAATGCAACTTGAGTGGTTTGGGGCGGGATTGAACCGACACAAGCCCGCCGGGCTGACGCCAGTCGGACGGGGATTTTCAGTCCTTTGCCCTTTTTACTAATGCTCTCTTCAGTTTGAATTTATCGCTTCAATAAAAAACCCCGCCGTTACCGACGAGGTTTTTAAAGCTGTGGTGTGGGGCGGGATTGAACCGCCGACACAAGGATTTTCAGTCCTTTGCTCTACCAACTGAGCTACCGCACCATATGATGTTACCGCTGAGCTATCCCGATATCGCCTGCTGGCTCATCGGGACCTTGAAAATCCATTGCTCCTTCGTCGCGATGATTTTCTACGGCCGCACCATCACCTTCCTTTCCGCAGGCACGCCCGACGGCGTGCAGGAACCCAAAATGTACAGATTCTTTCGGCCCTGTAATTTTCTTCGTTTTTTAGAGCGGGGGGCAAAAATAATGCTTCACACTAATAAAACCGCCAATTTAAACACGAATTTTCGCGAATGGACGCTAATTTTTGCGAATTCCTATTAGTCAGCAATAAATTTTCATTATTCAGATCCCTGCATTTCCACCGCCTTCACTAGCGTTTCGGAGGACAGGAATTTCCACATTTTTCACATCTCCACATTTCCACACTACGCTTACATACCATACTCACTTAAGAATTTAATGCGCATAATCTTTAACTGTTCCCAGCTATAATTGCCCTCGTTTAATTCCTGCTGTGCTACCTGCAATGAAGAGGTTTCGCAACCCTTGAAATAATCGATGATTTCTTCCTGCTCGTATTCATCCAGCATATCGTCGATGGCATAGTCGAGGTTCAGCTTGGTGCCGCTGGCCGCAATGGTTTCCATTTCCTCCATCAGGGCATCCATGCGCCAGTCTTTGTTTTTGGCAATCACTTCCAGCGGCATTTTTTTGTCTACCTGCTGTATGATGAATACCTTGCTCATGCTTTTATTGGCCACGCTCTTCATCACAAAATCATCAGGCTTCTGCACATCGTTTTCCTCCACGTATTTCGCAATCAGTTCAACAAAAGGTTTACCATAGCGAAGGGCTTTCCCCTTGCTCACCCCCTGGCATTTGTCCAGTTCCTGGATAGTGGTGGGGAACATCGTAGCCATATCCTGCAAAGAATTCTCGAGGAATATAACAAAAGGCGGCAATCCTTTTTTCTTCGCTTCTTTCTGCCGCAGCTCCTTTAATTGTTCAAATAATTTATCATCGGTGGCCGCAGTTTCCGTATTACTTTCTGCTTCTTCATCATCGGCATTGGCTTCTTCGAACAGGTTATTCATCACAATCGGGAAGCTTTTCGGTTTCTTCATAAAAGCTTCACCCTGTTTGGTGATTTTCAGCACGCCGTAATCTACAATGTCTTTGCTCAGCAGGTTTTCGAGCAGCATCTGGCGCACCAGCGAGTTCCAGTAATGGTGCGGTTGATCATTGCCGATAGCAAACTCTGCCAATCCATCGTGGCGGTACATCTGGTTCTGCGGTGTGAGCCGGCCGGCAACAATGTTCACGGTATAATCGGTGGCAAAACGTTCGTCCAGCGCGCGCACCACTTTCAATACTTTTACCGCATCATCTTTTGCCTCTACCCTTTCTTTGGGATGCATGCAGTTGTCGCAACTGCCGCAATTTTCCTGGCCATAGGTTTCGCCAAAATAACTCATCAGGGTTTTCCTTCTGCATACACCGCTTTCTGCATAAGCCACGGTTTCATTGATCAACTGGGCACCTACTTCGCGTTCCGTTAATGGTTTGTCGCGCATCAGGTGTTCCAGCTTACTCACATCTTTATGCGAATAATATAAAATGCATTTTCCTTCCAGTCCATCACGGCCGGCACGACCTGTTTCCTGGTAATAATTTTCTATCGATTTGGGAATATTGAAATGAATTACAAAACGGATATCGGGTTTGTCGATGCCCATGCCAAACGCAATGGTGGCCACTATCACCTGGGTGTCTTCTTTCAGGAAAAGATCCTGGCGCTGGGCGCGGAGTTTACTATCCAGCCCCGCATGGTAAGCGACTGCCTTAATACCGTTCTGGACCAGCAGTTCGGCGAGCTCTTCCGTGGTTTTGCGGTTCAATGTATAAATAATGCCGCTCTTTCCTTTGTTCTGTACAATAAAACGCACAATGCTTTTCAGGGTATCTTCTTTTTTTATCTTGGGCAGTATCTCGTAGTAGAGATTGCTGCGGTTAAAAGAAGAAATAAATATTTTTGGTTTGCGCAGATCCAGGTTCTTTACTATATCGCTCTGCACTTTTGGGGTAGCAGTGGCCGTTAGGGCTATAACAGGGATATCCGGGTTGATCACATCCATCATTTCACGCAGCCGGCGATATTCGGGCCTGAAATCGTGCCCCCACTCGGAGATACAATGGGCTTCATCTACCGCAAAAAAAGAAATGGTTAAATCGCTGAAAAAAGACCGGTTGTCTTCCTTGGTAAGCGTTTCCGGCGCCACATACAGCATTTTTGTTTTACCAGATTTCAGATCGTCATGAACTTCCTTGATCTCTTTCTTATTGAGCGTGGAGTTGAGAAAGTGGGCAACCGAATCATGCGTGCTGTAACTGCGTACCAGATCTACCTGGTTCTTCATGAGTGCGATCAGCGGGGAAACAATAATGGCCACTCCTTCGCTGATCATGGCGGGTAACTGGTAGCATAAACTTTTCCCGCCACCTGTGGGCATTATCACAAAAGTATCGGTGCCGGAAAGTAAAGACTGAATGATTTGCTCCTGTTCGCCCCTGAAAGAATCGAGGCCAAAATACTCCTGCAGTGGTTGCAGTAAGTCTGGTTTTCGGTTGTTTCTTGCAGCGGGCGTTTTGGTATTTTTTACGGGTGCCGTTTTACCGGCTGCTTTTGCAGTAGTAGATTTTGTTTTGGGAGATGTTGTTGCCATGCTCGTTGATTTTCTTTCACACAGGGTTAAAAACAATAGTTATTAAGGTACTTAAAAAAACCGGGACCATAAGTGTAAACTTTGTTGTTAACGCTGCGCTGATAAACAGGCGGGATGCGGATTCCGGGATGTTTTAAGGTGGGCGAAGTTAATTAAAAGCGATGGTTTTAAAAACGAATAATTGTTAAACCGTCATTAACAGGGCTACTAATATATCCGCAGTTTAGGCAGATAGGCCGAAAGGATTAACTTTGGCCGCTGAAAATGAACGCTCAAGCAATATTAGATACCGCTCAACGCACCATTCAACTGGAAGCCGGGGCTATTACCGATCTGCAAAATCATCTTACGCCGGATTTCGCGAAAGCAATCGACCTGATCTATAAAAGCAAGGGCCGGTTAGTAGTGAGCGGCATAGGCAAAAGCGCCATCATAGCCCAGAAAATAGTGGCCACTTTTAATTCTACCGGCACTGCGGCCTTATACATGCATGCGGCCGATGCCATTCACGGAGACCTGGGTATGGTGCAGCCGGAAGATATTGTAATGGTTATCAGCAAAAGTGGCAATAGCGCCGAAATCAAAGTATTAGCGCCCTTAATTAAAAATTTTGGCAATCCACTGCTGGCTCTCGTTGGCAAACTGGATTCCTATCTTGCCCTGCAGGCGGATATTGTTATCAATACCACCGTATCTGAAGAAGCCTGCCCCAATAACCTGGCCCCCACCAGCAGCACTACGGCCCAACTGGTGATGGGCGATGCCATGGCGGTTTGCCTGATGGAATTAAAGGGTTTTACCGGCGCGGATTTTGCCAAATACCATCCCGGCGGCCTGTTGGGCAAGAAATTATACCTGCGGGTTATGGATTTGTACATCCAGAATCTGCAGCCTTCCGTAAAGCCATCTACTTCTTTACGCGAAACGATTTTCTCGATATCCGGTAGCCGACTGGGAATGACAGCCGTTGTTGACGATAATAAGGATTTGCTGGGTATTATTACCGACGGAGACCTGAGAAGAATGCTGGAAAAAAACACGGCCCTTGAAGGCATCGTTGCGGCCGATATTATGACCCCCCACCCCCGAACCATAAACCCCGAAGCCCTGGCGGCCGAAGCATTGGATGTTTTGCGTAAATTTGATATTACCCAACTGGTGGTAGTCAACCAAAAGCAATATTTGGGTGTATTGCATTTACACGATCTGATACGTGAAGGCCTTCTCTGACGGCCTGCCTGCCTTTCACCAAATACTGTTTTTTGAGGGCCCTGCCGGCAAGGGAAATATAAATGCCGGTAATCCGTTTAATAAACGGAACCCGCAGTTATGCTGTGGATTTAAATAATCTTAACTAAAGGAACAATGTAAAAATGCAAGCCGGGGAGGAACCATGAAGCGTATATACGTCGCCATATTTGCCTTTGTCTTTGTTGCGGGATGTTATTTCTTCCCCTACAGTGCAGATATTGTTTCAGAGAAGTTCAGTCCTTTGGTCCTGCAGCAGGATTTTATTGTATACAGATCGGTATTGGAAAAAGCCCACCCCGGTCTTTACACCTATACGGATAAAAAGGAAATGGACAATTGCTTCGACAGCATCTACCAAACCCTTACCGGCTCCATTGACCTGCGCGCCTTTCATGAAAAACTTTCTTATATTATTGATAAGATAGGTTGCAGCCATACCAATCTTTATTTACCGAAGACTTATTACGATACCATCCTGCACCGCAATAATTTTTTTCCTGTGCCGGTTATTTATGTAGATGGTGGTTTTTATGTAAATTCAGACGGATGGAGCATTCCCGTGGGTTCGCATATTATCAGCATCAATGGCAATTCAGCCAGCCAGATCATGAATCGTGTTATTGACTACAATGTACCGGACGGCAGGAATAAAAATTATAATCTTTCACAGGCAGCTGCAGAATTTGCCTATGATTATTTTCTTGCCTATGGGCCCTGCATACAATTTTCTGTTGAATATGTGGCGCCGGGATCGGACATAAAAGAATCCACCACCATTCCCGCAGTTACCCTCGAGAAACAACAGCAGGGCGCCAATGAAAACAGTTACTACAATTATTCATCCGAAGTTGGATACGATTTTGAGGTGATCGATTCCATTCATACCGCGGTATTAACCCTTCGTTCTTTTTCTTATGGAACGGCCGCCACTTTTTCTGCATACAAAAACTTTCTGATCAATTCTTTTACGCTGCTGAAAAACGAGAATGAAATCAACAATCTTATTATCGACTGCCGCAACAATATAGGAGGCGACTATGAAAATATCTTCCTGCTGTACCGTTTCCTGAGCAGGAATCCTTTTAAGGAAGTGGATTCTGCTACCGTTCGTTTTGATAAAACACCGTATACAAAGTACCTGGATCCTGATTTCGCATTAAACGAAAGGCCTTCACTTGATTCCATGATCAAAACCGAATTTTGCAGGCTGCCCAACGGCAATAATGCCATGAATGAAGATGAAAACAACCTGCGCAGGCCGCACCCAATGGCTTTTAATGGCAACCTTTTTGTAATAACCAATAACAATGTTTTATCGGCCGCTTCCAATTTTGTGGCTATGATAAAAGATAGCAGGCGTGGAATTATTGTAGGCGAAGAAACCGGCGGCGGTTACAACGGACACAACGGTTTTACAAGGATGTTGTATAAATTACCCGGTACCGGATTATTGCTTGAATTTTCCGCTGTAAAAGTACAGCACTACCTGGAGCACCCGCAATTGAATAAGTATGGTGTAGAGCCTGATTACCCGGTGGGCAATACATTACACGATATCATCGAAAACCAGGATCCACAAATGTCTTTTATCATGAATAACCTGGTAAAAACGGAGTAGTAATTTAATTTGAGTATGCTTATTGCTTACGCCTTTGTTGGTGTTTTCACCAACAAATATTCGCTATACTCAAAATGTTGGTCACAAGACCAACAATGGCGAGTCTGCAAATGTCTTTTATCATGAACAACCTGGCAAAAACGGAACAGTAATTTAATTTGAGTATGCTTATTGCTTACGCCTTTGTTGGGTGTTTTCACCGACAAATATTCGCTATACTCAAAATGTTGGTCAGAAGACCAACAATGGCGAGTCCGCAGATGTCTTTTATCATGAATAACCTGCTAAAAGAAGAGCAGTAATTTAATTTGAGTATGCTTATTGCTTTCAATACTTTTGCGCATTGATTTTTTACACCCAACATTTAAAGCTTACAATTCACTTATGAATAAGCATCACTATGTGGCCATTATGGCTGGCGGAATAGGCAGTCGTTTCTGGCCTATGAGCCGGGCTGGTTTTCCCAAACAATTTCTGGATATTCTTCATACAGGCAAAACACTTATACAGGCTACGTATGATCGGTTTGCGTCGTTCATTCCGGAAGAAAATATTTACGTAGTCACTTCGCAGGAATACATGTCAATTGTGCAAAAGCAATTGCCAAAAATCAGGAAAGAAAATATACTGGGCGAACCTTCCAGGAAGAATACGGCGCCCTGTGTCGCATACATCTCTATGAAGCTGCATCTTTCCGATCCTGAAGCTTCGCTGATTGTAGCACCCTCGGATCATTCGATAGAAGATGACAAGGAATTTCAGCGGGTATGTCACGAAGCCTTGCAGTTCGTGAATCATCTGAATGCATTTATAACGCTGGGCATTAAACCTACTTATCCCAATACCGGTTATGGTTATATCCAGTTTGAACCGATGGCTGTGAGCAAAGATGTGTATAAGGTTAAAACATTTACCGAAAAACCCAATCTCGATCTGGCAAAAACATTTCTTGCCAGTGGTGAGTTTTTATGGAACGCCGGCATTTTTGTGTGGCAGGTAAAAAACATCCTCACTGCTTTTGAAAAATACCTGCCCGAGATGTATGAAGTGTTTATGGCAGAGAAAGATAAATTCAATACACCGGAAGAACCAGCGGCGCTCAAAGAAATATATCCACTGTGCACCAATATTTCCATCGATGTTGGCATTATGGAAAAGGCTTCCAATGTTTACCTGATACCAGCTTCTTTTGGCTGGAGCGATTTGGGTACCTGGAACAGCGCGTATGAAAATATTGAGAAGGATTATTTTCACAACGCAGTGGGCGGCGATAACGTAATGGTCATCGATGCAGTGAAATGCATGGTGCATGTTCCCAAAAACAAGCTGGTGTTGTTGCAGGGCCTCGAAGATTTTATAATTGTGGATACCGATGATGTTTTACTGATCTGCAAAAAAGACAAAGAGCAGCAGATAAAGGATTATGTAGCGGAAGTGAAAAGAAATAAGGGAGACAAGTACCTGTAGTTAGGAATTAGTAATTGGGAATTTGGGATTAGGCGATTGCTAAAATGGTGGTTTTATTGCGGGATACACGCCAATACAAAATTTAAAATCCAAAATAAAACTACTCCGTGTTCAACAAACTGCGCACCGTTATCTATAAGGTAGACGACCTGGACGCCGCAAAAGAATGGTATATTAAAATAACCGGTCTGCAACCGTATTTCGATCAGCCTTTTTATGTTGGCTTCGATATCAATGGCTGCGAGCTGGGGCTGGACCCCGATTTAAACGATACCACCGCCGGCAATAACAGCGTTTCTTATTGGGCTGTTGATGATGTCACTGCATCCATTACTCAATTAGTTAAAAATGGTGCTGTTGTTGTACAACCTAAAACAAACGTTGGAGGAACCATATTCACGGCCATTGCAAAAGATCCATTCGGCAATCATATCGGCTTAATAGAAGGTGCCTGAACACCGCTGTCCGGTCAACTTCGCCAGCTAAAATATCCTACCTGCTTACAATCTTCCTTCTTCCCTCTCTCTGTCTCGGCGGGTCGGTGAGGTCAACTATTTCCCCGCCAAAGCTTTGATATCCCCGATTTCCAATATTTGTTTTGGATAACCGATTTTGACCGCATTAATCATAGCGCGCCCCACTTGCTGTATATCCAGTACTTTCTTTGGCGCAACCAGTTTGATTACCCGCCCAATAAATTTATAAAACCTGTTCCAGTTTTTTTGCCCCGGAAAAGGCAACATAAGCCCCGGCCTGAAATGATAGACGGCATTGAAAGAAAGCCTGGACAGCTCATTTTCTGTTCTGCCTTTTACGCGTGCCCACATCAGCTTGCCTTTTTCACTGCTGTCTGTATGACTGCCAGACACATAGGTAAATACCATATTATTATTTACCGTTAGCAATGCTTTTGCAAAAGCCAGCGTCGTATCATAGGTAATGCGGGTATACTTATCTTCTTTCATACCCACCGAACTGATACCGGCACAGAAAAAACAGGCATCATAGTTTCTTACCTGTTCTGCAAACTGGTTTAACTGAAAAAAATCCGGAACGATCAACTCCTTCAATTTGGCATGTTGCAGTTCGTAATGCCTGCGTGAAATGATCAGGATATCTGAGACAATTGGATTGTGCAGGCACTCAAGCAATACACCTTCTCCTACCATGCCGGTGGCGCCGGTAATAATTACTTTCATGTTGTTGACATTATACTTGATAATTTTTGACCGCGTTGTTAGTATCCATGCTTCAAATTGCCATACAAAAATCGCTTTCAAACTGTTCGAAGATTGAACTGAAAAGTTCGGTTTAGTTTATCCGGCTTGCTCAGGCAGCCGGCCGCGGAGTAAAAACGGACCCGGTTAGGCCAGGGATCATATTTTACGCCGCTTTTAACCGCGTTTTCGTGAGGATAACAACGGCGGCACACGGGCAAAATATTATAATTCTTTCTTACTTTAGATATTGAAACCTTAGCTATGATGCAAGTGCCGCTCAGTAATATTTTATTCCTGGACATAGAAACCGTGTCGCAGCAATCTTCGTTTGAAGAACTACCTGAAGAATGGAAATCCTTATGGAAAAGAAAGGCGGAACAACTCCTGCGCAATAATAAAGAAGGGGAAACGCCCGAGAACATTTATGGGCGGGCCGGTATCTATGCAGAATTTGGAAAGATCATCTGTATCAGTTGTGGTATTTTACAAGGCGCAGGTACGGAAAGGAAAATAATATTGAAATCTTTTTGCTGTGATGATGAAAAGCAGTTGCTGAAAGATTTTGCCGATATGGTGAACAAATGGAATATCGGCCCCGGAAAATATTTATGTGCCCACAATGGCAAAGAATTCGATTTTCCGTATTTATGCCGTCGTATGACCGTGCACGCCGTGGAAATACCAACACTACTGCACCTTTCCGGTAAAAAGCCCTGGGAAGTAAACCATCTCGATACCATGGAGCTTTGGAAATTCGGTGATTTTAAAAGTTATACCAGTCTTAACCTGCTGGCGCATACATTGGGCATACAAACGCCCAAAGACGATATTGATGGCAGCATGGTAGGAGATGTGTACTGGAAAGAAAAAAGCACTGCACGCATTGTTACCTATTGCCAGAAAGACGTGGTAACGGTAGCACAGGTTTACCTGCGTTTGCAGGGTGAACCACTTATCAGTAATGAAAACATAGAAATAAGAGATTAAACCACAATAAATCAATATAGGTGGAACAAACACGGACAAATTATTCATCCGGGGCCAAATGGGAATCCATTGTAGGCTATAGCCGGGCTGTTAAAGTAGGAAATACGATTGAAGTAACCGGCACGGTTGCCGTTGGTGAAGATGGCAAAACCGTTGGTATTAATGATGCTTATGCGCAGGCCCGGTTTGCTATTCAGAAAATTGAAAAAGTATTGCAGCAGGCCGGGGCATCCTTAAAAGATGTGGTGCGTACGCGTATGTTTGTTACCGATATTAGTCGCTGGGAAGAATATGGCCGGGCCCATGGAGAATTTTTTTCAGCCATTATGCCCTGTACATCGATGATAGAGGTAAAGGGTTTGATAGACCCGGAATATTTAATAGAAATAGAAGCCACGGCGATCATTGTTTAGCTTCTGCTGTATCAGGAAAAGCTGGGATCCGGCAGAAGCTTATTGGCTATCCTTATCTTAGTGCAAGAGGTGTGCACGACAATATAAACGCACAGTTCAAATATGAGACGAAAAATAATCGCAGTTGTTTCATTGCTTCTGATTATTGGAGCTCCTTCCATCTATGCCCAATCAGGTGAAGT
>Ga0068863_100005192_pt1 | contig 12847 bp, 8 predicted proteins | sample KBSSwiS62_FD_66596 | JGI IMG/M metagenome (GOLD analysis project Ga0068863, IMG submission 66596) | Switchgrass rhizosphere microbial communities from Kellogg Biological Station, Michigan, USA - KBS Switchgrass S6-2 | ecosystem: Host-associated > Plants > Roots > Rhizosphere > Soil ...
TCCAGCGGCGCATCCATTTCATCCAGCACGCAGAACGGACTGGGCTTCACCATGTAGATGGCGAAGAGGAGCGCAACGGCGGTCATCGTGCGTTCGCCACCCGAGAGGAGACTGACAGTCTGCGTCTGCTTGCCGGGAGGCTTGGCGATGATGTCGATGCCGCATTCGAGCGGGTCGGCTTCGTCCATGAGCGAGAGCGAGGCCTTGCCGCCGCCGAAGAGCTCGGTGAACATCTCCTGGAAGTTGACCTTCACCTGGTCGAAGGTCTCGGCGAAGAGCTTCTGCGTGGTGCGGTTGATTTCCTGGATTGCCTTGATGATCTGGTCCTTGGCGGTGAGGAGATCGGTCTCCTGGCCGGTGAGGAAGGTGTAGCGCTGCTCGAGCTCGTCGTACTCGGTGATGGCTTCCATGTTGACCGGGCCGATGGCGTCGAGGGCGGCGCGCTTGGTGGAGACTTCTTCCGCCATGGCCTGCCAGTCGGTGTCCGCATCGGTCTCGGCCAGCGGGGCGAGGTCCTCGAGTTCCTTCTGGTAATCGCGGCGGAAGCGCTCGCGAAGGTTGCCGAGGAAGAGTTTCTGCCCGGCGAGTTTGACCTCGTTCTCGGAACGGGCGGTCTGGATTTCGCCGTGCTCGCGGCGGAGGGTGCGCAGAACGGTCTCCTGCTCATCGATCTGTGCCTGCTCGGAGGCGCGCTGCGTCTGGGCCTGCTCGAGTTCGACCGCGACGCGGCTTTGCGCCTCGGTCTTCTCGGCGGTTTCCATTTCAGCGGCGGTGATTTCCTCATGGGCCTGGGCGACGCGTTGCTCGTGCTCGATCGCCTCGCGGTTGCGGAGCTCGGCGAGTTCGCGCAGTTCCTGGAGGCGATTCGCGACCGGCTCGCGCTGCTGCTGCCAGGCCTCGCATTGCTGCGTCTGCGTGGCAAGCTCGATGCGTGATTCGGTCAGCGCGGAGGTCTGGGCTTCGTCCTGCTTGGCGAGTTCCGCCAGTTGGACCTTGAGTCCTTCCATCACCGTCTCGGCTTCGCGCCGGCCTTCGGCTGCGCTCTTCATCGCTTCGCGCAGACGCTCGTGGCGCTCGTGATCGACTTGTGACTGGGCGTTCAACCGTGACATTTCGCGCGCGGCTTCCTCCCACTGGCCGTTGATTTGCGCCGAGGCATTTTGGGCGGCGCGCTCTTCCTGCCGCTGGGTGGCGAGGGAGATTTCGGCCTCCTGCACTGCGGTGCGGGCGTGCTCGAGGGCGTTGGTCTTTTCCTCTAAAGTGATGCGAGCGGCGTCCACGGCTCCCTGCCCGTCGGCGACCTTGGTGGTCGATTCAACCAGCTCGGCATCGAGCTTGCGCAATTCCGTCTGGCGCGTGAGCACGGCGAGCGAAGCGCCGGCGTCCTGTCCCACCAGCAACAGACCGCTGCGGGTGATTAATTCTCCGCTGCGGGTGGCGATGGTGCTTTGGGGCTGGGCGGCTTTCAGCCTCCAACCGGCGGCCAAGTCCTCGACCACGTGAGCATCCTCGAGGAGAGCGGCGACCAGCTCGCCGACGATGGGTTGGGCCGTGACGAACTTCGTCGCGTGGGTTTCCACACTGGAAGGCAACGGCGTGGGACGCGCGGTGCGCAGCGGCGCGAAGGCGCATTGTTCCTTACCGGAGAGCTTGTCGCGCCACGTCTGGGCCGCGGAATCGTCCTGCAGGACGAGCGCGTTAACCGCGTCGCCGAGCAGGAGTGCCAGCGGAGCCTCGTAGCCGGCCTGGACCGAGATGTGGCTGGAGAGCGTGCCCTGAAGCTCGTCCGTCTGTTCGCGGAGGAGACGCTGCGTAGCCTGGGGGGCGCTCGCGTGCTGGTCCTCCAGTTGGGCCAGCGCATCGCGGCGCGCCTGAATTTGCTGGTGGGCCTTGCCGATCTCCGTGCGGGCCCGTTCGGCCTGGCGCAATTTCTCTTCCGCTTCCCGGCGCGCTTCCTGGGCGACCTTGAGCGTTTCACGGTGTTGAGTCAAAAGCGTCTCCGCCTCCGCCAGCGAGGCCACGTGCCGCGTCGCCGCGGCGATGGCCTCGTCCCGGCGCAAGGCCAGGGAGGTCTGCTCGGCCTGCAAGGCCTCAATGCGCACCTGGAAATCGCGCTGTTGCAACTCGAGCGCGGCGAGCTCCTGTTCCTGCTTCTGGTGCAGGCGTTCCTGCGCGAGTTTCTTTTCCTCGGCGTCGGCCCGTTCCGCCTCGACCATGCCGATCTTGGCGTTGAGCATCTGCAGGGCTTCCTGCTGCTCGTCGAAACGGCGCTGGGTGTCGGCCCGCAATTGCGTGAAGTTTTCCACCTGCGCGTTGAGATGCGTCAGTTGCTCCTCGCCCACGCGGATCTTCTCCTCGGTGCCGGCGATTTCCTGGCGGGCCTGGTCGCGCATGCCGGTGAATTCCTCGACGCGTGCGCGGTTCGTGGCGGAGCGCTGGGCCGCGCGGTCGAGGGCGTTCTTGATCGAGTTTTGTTCCTCGCGCAGGCGAAGCAGCTCGTTTTCAATGACCGACAATCCGGCCCGGGCCGAGGCCACTTTTTCTTCCTGCCCGGCGACTTCCGCATCGAGGGTCTCCTGCCGAATGCGCGTGCCGTCGACTTGTTCCTGCAGCGCATTGATCGTCGTGGAGAAGGTATCGAACTGATAGCGGCCGAGACGGGTCTCCAAGCCGGCCAGCTCCTCGTGGCTCGCCTGGTAACGGCGCGCCTTGCCTGCCTGGCGTTGCAGCGAACCGATCTGGCGTTTCACCTCGCGGATGATGTCAGCGAGGCGGATCAGATTGGCCTCGGTGTTCTCGAGCTTGCGCAGGGCCTCTTTCTTCTGGCTCTTGTACTTGGTGATGCCGGCGGCTTCCTCGAAAATCGCGCGGCGGTCTTCGGGACGGGACGAAAGGATCGAGTCGATCTTGCCCTGTTCCATGATCGAGTAGGCGGAGCGGCCGATACCGGTGTCCATGAAAAGGCCGTGGATGTCGCGCAGACGGCAGGGGGTCTTGTTGAGTTCGTACTCGCTCGCGCCGTCGCGGAAGACGCGGCGGGTGATGGTGACTTCGTTGTATTCGACGCCGAGGTCCTTCTCGCAATCGCCAAAGGTCAGGGAGACTTCGGCCATGCCGAGCGGGGGACGCGTTTCGGTGCCGGAGAAGATGACGTCCTTCATTTCGCCGCCGCGCAGGGCCTTGGCCGACTGCTCGCCGAGGACCCAGCGGATACTGTCCAAAACGTTACTTTTGCCGCAGCCGTTAGGCCCGACAATGGCGGTGACTCCGGGGTGAAATTCGAGCGTGGTGCGGTCCGCAAAGGACTTAAATCCGACGACATTGAGCGACTTCAGGTACATGGTTCCTTTGTACACCCGGCCTTGTACCCCTTGGCAAGAAAAACCACTACTAATTGTGGTGTTTCTTAAAATTAGACACTATTTGTTGATTTTCAGCGGGTTATGCCTTGGGCTCATCTATCCTTAAGTCTGGATTGTGCATCCACCTAAAGCTCGCCTTCAAATCTTTGGCAAACGAGCAAACTACATCTTCCGAATAGTGTCCCGACAGGTAGAGAGTACCTCCCATGAAAGCATCGTGGAAGTAGAGGAGCGGAATACACGGGTTGCCTTGTCGATAAAGAAGCAAGTGATCAAAAAACAGATCCTTTTCTACTCCTCCTTTGGGAATTTTCGACAAAGTCGATAATTCCTGGAGTTGATTTTTCTCAGGACGTATGGAGAAGTAACGTCCTTCGGGATACTCGCTCTTGTTAACTGCAAAAGCATGGGAGAATGGCTTTTTTTCCTGCTTAGAAAGTTTAACTTCGATTGCAATCAGCCGTTGTTGTATCTCGCTTGCAACCCAATACGAGCCGACGATCAAAATATCATTGGTAACGCAAATGTGGGGCAAAGACTTAAACAAGTCCGCAGCCGTAAAATCCCCACCTATTTCCCAGACATCAGCTGTTGCCAACGCAAGATACACAATTTCATTCTTTCAAATCGACTGGCACTTACGCCAGTGACTTCATGTCGATGACGAAACGGTACTTCACGTCGCTCTTGATGACGCGTTCGTAGGCTTCATTGACCTTTTGGATGGGGGTCATTTCGATGTCGCTGACGATGCCGTGCTCGGCGCAGAAATCGAGCATCTCCTGGGTCTCGCGGATGCCGCCGATGGCGGAACCGGTGAGGATGCGACGGGGCAGGATCAGGTTGAAGGAGGAGATGGCGAGCGGCTTCTCCGGCGCGCCGACGAGGGTCATCACACCATCGAGCTTGAGCAGCGAAAGATAGGCGTTGAGGTCGTGGTCCGCAGCGACGGTATCGAGGATGAAATCGAAGCTGGCGGCGTGCTTCTTCATTTCGTCCGCGTTCTTGGAGATGACGACTTCCTTGGCGCCGAGCTTCAGCGCGTCCTGGGTCTTGCCGGGCGAGGTGGTGAAGAGGACGACATCGGCACCCATCGCGCTGGCAAATTTAACGCCCATGTGGCCGAGGCCGCCCAGGCCCACGACGCCGACTTTCTGGCCCTTACCGATCTTCCAATGGTGCAGCGGCGAGTAGGTCGTGATACCCGCGCAAAGCAGCGGCGCGGCGGCGGCGAGATCGAGCTTGTCGGAAATCTTCAGCGTAAAGGCCTCGTCGACCACGATGCAGGAGGAGTAGCCGCCGCAGGTGAAGCCGCCGCTCTTTTTGTCGGGGCTGCAATAGGTCAGCGTCATGCCCTCCAGGCAGAACTGCTCATTGCCCGCCTGACAACTGGAACACTTGCGGCAGGAATCGACCATGCAGCCGACCCCGGCGAGATCGCCTTCCTTGAATTTCTTCACCTGGTTGCCGACCTTGACGACCCGGCCGACGATCTCGTGCCCGGGCACACAGGGATAGGTCGACATGCCCCACTCGTTGCGGGCCATGTGGATGTCGGAGTGGCAGATGCCGCAATAGAGGATGTCGATCTGGACATCGAGCGGGCCGGGATCGCGGCGCTCAAAGGAATAGGGGGTCAGGGGAGAAGTGGCGGATTGGGCGGCGTAGGCTTTGGCTTTGATCATGGGACTTCTAAGATTGGCCATGGATGGCGGTTGTCAACCCGTCCATGGTACAGTTACCTCCTTTTTACAATCGTCACCCCGACCCGCATCTGCGAACATGGACGTCCATCATGAGCCGTAAAGTCGATTACCTGCCCTGGACCGGGCAACCCTACTCCTACGACAAGCATCCCGACCAGAAAGTCCGCCACGAGCAATTGCGGGCCGAGTGCGGGGCGGAGATCGATCCCGAAGCGTTCATTTCGCCCGAGGCCCGGGTTTATACGGAATCGCTAAAAATCGGCGCTAACAGCTACATTGCCGCCGATACGCTGGTGCGCGGCGATATCGTGATGGGCAAGCATTGCACGGTGAACCCATACGTCAGCCTGCACGGAAAAGTGACAATGGGCGACGGCGTCCGGATCGCTTCGCTGGCCACCATTGCGGGGCAGAACCATGTGTTTACGGATCCCGACAAGCCGATCTACAAGCAGCCGCTGACCTTTGAGGGCATCGTGATCGGCGATGATGTCTGGGTCGGGGCCAACGTGGTCGTGCTCGATGGCGTGACGATCGGCTCCCACGCCATCCTGGCGGCGGGGGCGGTGGTGACCAAGGATGTGCCGGATTATGCGATCGTGGGTGGAAATCCGGCCCGGTTGTTGAAGGACCGGCGCGGCACCGCCGTGGCCAAACCGGCCAAATCGAATCTCGAAGGCGAGGCGAAAGCCTTCGGCGCCAAAGCGCGCAGCCAGTGGCCTGATGTCCTGAAGCGTTGTGTCACTCCGGACGGAAAAGAGTATGTCAATCAGCCGGGCGATGCGCCCGATGTGCGTCCGTGGTGCGATGCGACCGAGATCGCCGGGATGTTCGGCGAAAAACCGCCGTTGATGAAGACGGAGCTTCTCATCGAGAGGCTGAAAGGATTTCAGGATCCGAAGACGGGACTGTTTCCCAATCCGCGCGATCCGAAGGACCCGGTTCATTTTGGCTCTTATACGTTTCGTTATCCCATCCTGGCGGTCGGTTATGCGCTGGAGGTGCTGGGGAGCCACGTGCCGCATCCGGTGACGGCCATTGAGACGATGTCGACGGAAGAGATGTTGAGCGCGCTGGATGGGCTAAACTGGAAGGAAGCCGCGTGGGGATGCGGGGATTACATCGATGCGCTGGGCACGGCGCTTTACATCAACGCGAAGTACTTCGGTTCAAAAAAGCGGCTGGAACCGCTCTGGGGCTGGCTGAACACGCATGTCGATCCGCTGAGCGGATTGTGGGGAAGTTCCTCACCGAAGGAAAAATGGCGGCAGCCGGTGAACGGTTTCTATCGCCTGACGCGGGGCACCTATGCGCAGTTTGGCGTACCGCTGCCGTGTCCGGTGGAGGCGATTGATACGATCCTGGCGCACAGCCGGAATCCCGATTTCTTCGGGGAGAATCGCGGCGATGCGTGTCATGTGCTCGATATCCTTCATCCGCTCTGGCTGTGCCGGAAGCAGAGCTCGCATCGGGCAGAGGAGATCAAGACGCTGGCGCAATTTCACTTGAAGCGGGCTCTGAGCAAGTGGGTCGATGGCCAGGGTTTCAGCTTTGAGCTGGAGCACGACAAGAAGCCGGGGCTGCAGGGCACGGAGATGTGGCTGAGCATCGTTTTCCTGGCGTCGGATTTGCTGGGGGTTGCGGAGGCGCTGGGGTACCGACCTAAGGGTGTGCATCGGCCCGAGGTCGCGTACAAGTCCATTTAAGCTGCCACCCCTTTAGGGTGGAGAATCCAAAAACAGAAACCGGTGGTGTCACCCGCTGACGCGGGTTCAACCACCGGCTACGGTGCTGGCAAGCCGTTGGCTTGCGGAACAGCCGACCACCGCCCAGCGTGCGGCGGCTACTTCAAAGGCCTACTTCTTGGTCGAGACGAATTCGCGGACTTCCTCGAGATGACCGGCGGAGCCGAGCTTCGTGGAGGTGTGCGCGATGAACTTCGCATATTCCTCGATGAAGACCTTGCCGGGAGGGCGGAAATCGAACGCGCCGGGGTTATCGCGGAAGAACTCGCGGTGAACGCGGGTCCAGACGAGACGGCCGTCGGTATCGATGTTGACCTTGGTCACGCCGAGCTTCGCTGCGGGAAGGTATTCGTTCTCGTTCACGCCGCGCGCCTCGGGATCGAGCGTGCCGCCCGCCGCGTTGATGCGCTTGACCTCGTCCTGGGGGACGCTGGAGCTGCCGTGCATGACGATGGGGAAGCCGGGGATCTTTTTCTTGATCGCCTCGAGCACCTCGAAGTGGAGCGACTGCTGGCCCTTGAACTTGTAGGCGCCGTGGCTGGTGCCGATGGCGGCGGCGAGCGAGTCGCAACCGGTCTGCTTCACGAATTCGACGGCCTCGTCGGGATTGGTCAGGCAGGCGTTGCCTTCGTCGACCTTGATGTCCTCTTCGACGCCGCCGAGCATGCCGAGTTCGGCCTCGACGCTGAGGCCCTTGGCGTGGGCCTTTTCGACCACGCGCTTGGTGATGGCGACGTTCTCCTCGAACGGATCGTGCGAGGCGTCGATCATGACCGAGCTGTAGAAGCCGCTGTCGATGCAATCGTAACAGGTCTTTTCGTCACCGTGATCGAGGTGCACCGCGAAGATGGCCTCGGGGAAGATATCCGAGGCGGTGCGGATGATGGCCTCGATCATGCGCTTTTCCGTATAGGCGCGCGCGCCCTTGGAAATCTGGATGATGAACGGGGCCTTGGCCGCGATGGCGCCCTTGAAAAGGCCCATGGCCTGCTCGGCGTTGTTGATGTTGTACGCGCCGATGGCGAACTTGCCGTAGGCGACCTTGAAGAGTTGGGCGGTGGTGACGATCATGGGAGGAGTGTTGCAGGTTGGGTTAGGCTGTCGAGTTTACGTTATTAGCAGGCGAAGCCTTGAAGCTAGACCTGTGCCGATATTGCAGTGGGAAGGTGAAAATCAGCCGCCTGCGATGGCGGGGACGATACTGACTTCGTCGCCGTTCTTCACGGGCGTTTCCTTGTCCTGGAGGAAGCGGATGTCCTCGCCATTGACGTAGACGTTGACGAAGCGGCGGACGTTGCCCTGGGGATCGATGAGGCGTTCGCCGATGCCGGGGTATTTCTTGTCGAGGGCGGCAAGGAGTTCGGTGACGGTGGCGCCATCGACTTCCACGGTATCAAGGTTGTCGGTCAGCGGACGGAGCGGGGTGGGGATGGAGACGGATATGGGCATAAGTTATAAAAGATGAAAATAATTGAGGATCTCTAACACCACCGAACTCACTACAGCGATGACGATAATCGCTAGTAAAATGAACCCTTCAGTATAAGCGATCGGATTATATTTATTGTCCTTGGGCATTCTCTTTATGCCGCCGCCGCATGCACCGCATCATTGGCGATGAGCGCCTCGAATTCACGCAGGCTGGGGTTGATGAGGCGGGGCGCGGGGAGATGCGGCGCGACGGCTTCCGCGGTCTTGAGCCCGTGCCCGGTGATACAGATGGCGATCGATTCGTTCTTCGGAATTTTGCCACTCTCGATGAGCTTCTTTGCGCAGGCGAGCGTGACGCCGCCGGCGGTCTCGGCAAAGATGCCCTCGGTCTCGGCCAGGAGCTTGATCGCGTCGACGATCTCCTCGTCGGTGGCGTCCTCGCTGGAGCCGCCGGTCGATTTCATGACGTTGACCGCGTAGTAGCCGTCGGCGGGCGTGCCAATGGCGAGGGACTTGGCGATGGTCTTCGGCTTGGGGACGGGGCGGATGAGATCGGTCCCGGCCTTGAAGGCGGCGGTAATCGGATTACACCCGGCAGCCTGCGCGCCGTGCAGCGTGAAGGGTTGCTCGTCGATGAGCCCAACCTTGATCGCTTCCTGGTAGGACTTGCAGATCTTGGTGAGGAGCGAACCGCTGGCCATCGGCACCACCGTGTGCCTGGGTGTGCGCCAGCCGAGTTGCTCGACGATCTCGAAGCCCATGGTCTTCGATCCCTCGGCGTAATAGGGGCGCAGGTTGACGTTCACAAAACCCCAGCCGTACTTGCCCGCGATTTCGGAACAGAGGCGGTTGACCTGGTCGTACGCGCCATGGATACCGATCACGTTCGTGCCATAGACGAGGCTGTTGAGCACCTTGCTCTGCTCGAGGTCGGCGGGAATCAGCACGTAGCTCTTCAGCCCGGCGCCTGCGGCATGGGCGGCGACGCTGTTGGCGAGATTGCCGGTCGAGGCGCAGGCGACGACCTTGAAGCCGAGTTCCTTGGCGCGGGTGAGCGCAACGGAGACGACGCGGTCCTTGAACGAAAGCGTGGGGTGATTGAAGGCGTCGTTCTTGATGTAGAGTTCCTTGACGCCGAGGGCCTTGGCGAGGCGGTCGGCCTTGACCAGCGGAGTGAAGCCGGTCTCGAGGCCCACGGTCGGGTCGCCATCGATCGGGAGAAGTTCCCGGTAGCGCCACATGCTGTACTTGCGCGATTCAACGACCGCGCGGGAAATAGAATGCTTGATCTGGTCGTAGTTGTAATCGGCCTCGAGAGGACCGAAATCGAATTCACAGACGTGAACGGCTTCTTTTTTGTAGAGACGACCGCACTCGCGACACTTGAGATTGCTGAAAAATTCCTTGCCCATATTTCCTGTCCCTTAGCGAGGATCGACCTCATTCAATTGGGACGAGGGGACAAGCGCCTAGACGACGAGTAGGCACTCGCTCCTTATCCTCCCCGGCACCATCCGCATCAGGCGGACCGCACCGAGCTGGGTTTGGCACCTGGGCGGCAGCGATGTTTCCTTATGAAAAATCACTACCCGGTTGCCGCGGTTTCACAGGGCCAGCCCCTCCACCGCTCTCGATAAGTTAGTAGCAGCGTAGGAGATGGGGCGAAAAAGTCAAGCCAACGGGTGGAAAACGCTCTTGTCACGGAGAACCCCTGTGCCCGACACTCCCCTGCATGTTGCTCCGGCAAATCATCAATCCCGTCTATTTGGTCGGACGCCTGCAAGTCGCCTGGTGGGAGAAGCTTCATCCCGATCTACCGTGGATGAGTCCGGGCGCAGTCCGTTTTCTGGAAGGATTCCTGAAAAAGAGCGACGTCGGCATCGAGTTTGGCAGCGGCAGAAGCACGCTTTGGTTCGCGCGGCATTCCCATCATTTGACCAGCGTTGAGCACGACACCAAGTGGGCGACCATCGTGAAGGGCATGATCCAGGAGGCGGGGGTGGACAATATCGAGTACCATCCCATTCCCCTGGACCATCCGGAGGAGGAACCTCATCGCAAGTTTTACGATCCTTTGCCCAAGTATGTCGATCTCATCAACCAGTACCCGGACGGCCATTTTGACTTTGTCATCGTCGACGGACACTATCGTGTTGCCTGCATCGCGGCGGCTGTTGCCAAATTGAAAGTCGGCGGAATCCTCATCCTGGACAATTCCGACTGGCTTCCCCTGAAAGAATGGGGCATTCCGGACAATTTCCGCATCCTGCACCGCAGCCGAAACGTCAAGTCCGAGACGACTATCTTTTTGAAATCAGCAGGAGTTTGAGGAACTCCCGCGCTGCTCAGGATTCAAGACCGGCAGCGGCGCAATTTAAGCGGCAGCAGCGGCTTTGCGGGACTTCTTGGCCGGGGTGACAGGCGCATGATTGCCGGCGGCCGAGGGAACTTCGATCATCTCGAAACCAAGCTTGCCTTCGGCGACTTCCTTGAGCGCGACATCCATGAAAGTCAACTTCGGGTCGTAGGCGACCAAGGGACGGAATCCCTGTCCAAGCTGGCGAACACGCTTCGAAACGATATTCACGAGGACTTGGGGACTATGCACGACTTTAAGGGCGTCTTGGACAAGCGACTGTTTCATAGGGTATCAGAGGGGACGGCACGGATCCACTTTGGATCGAGCGGAATGTTGATACTGCGCTTGTACAGTCGTAGATCAAGCTTTTTTTATGGCCAAATCGTCCAGTCCCTAGCCCGGGGAACCGGGCCCGTGTGAGTAGCGTTTGCTTTTTACCAGGAGAAAAGGACGCTCAATGAACCGGTAACTCAGGTACCCCACCCCGATGGCACAGACAATATTGAGAGGGAACTGACCGGTCACAGTCGTATTGAAAGAGAAGCAGAAGAGTTGTTGCCAAAGGTAAATACTGTAGGAAATGGTCCCGAGGAAAACCAGTACGCGGGTCTTCAATAATCGCGTATACCATGCTTGCGGCTGAAGGAGGATATTCGCGATGATCACGGTAAGGAGAAGAGACTCCACGGAGTAGTTGGTTGCCGCCCAAAGCTTATGAAAATAAGGAGAAGGAAAAATCTGCTCCATCCGGGGCACCATGATCAAGGTGAAGAGCATCAGTCCGGTTATCGCCCATGATGGAAGAATCAGCCGGTTGACCCAAACCGGGCGACGGATGGCGCAGATAGCGAGCAAACACCCGAAGAGGATCACGTCCGAACCGGTATGAAACATCATGCCGAGCTGTCCCCGGGTTCCGGGAGAAAGAAAATAAGTCGCAAAGCGGATCACGGGGATCACGCAAATGAGGATGGGGACGAAAAAGAAGGCTTTTTTTCGGAGAAAAAAGATTAATGCAAAGGGCCATACCCAATAGAACTGTTCCTCTAACGATAAAGTCCAGAAATGACCGACCACGGCATAGCCAATGTCGTCAAAACTCTTCAAGTGGAACGAAAGGACTATGTAGTCCATGTAGTTGAGCAAGAAGGTTGCCGCCAAAAATAGCGATTGCGGAGCAACAGGCAGGATGCCGAGAACAGACAGCACCGTGACAACAATCAGGTAGGTATAGAAGGCAGGAAAAATGCGAAGGACCCGGCGCTTGTAAAAATCGAGCAGACAGATGGTTTTGGTCCAGTCGTATTCAGCCACCAAGATGCTGGTAATGAGAAAGCCGCTAAGAATGAAGAAAATGCGGACCCCCATTTCCCCGTCAGGCAAAAGTTGGAGAGGAGAAAGCCATCCGGTATAGCCGTGGGACAAAGTTCCACCGGCATGGCCGAAAACGACCATCATGACGGCGAGTCCTCTCAAGCCGTCCAATTCAACCAGTCGTTTTTTCATGCAAGTAGAAACCATTTCCAAATTCATTAATCAAGGAGCAAGCACCTCACGGCTTTGCACGACCCATTCCTTAACACTTGGTAATAGGGAACCTTTTTGCCTCGCGCTGGAAGCATCTTCCCTTCATAACATTCACCACCCAAAAATTATGGAAGCCGCACCTGTATTCGCATCCACCGCCACCACCTCCGGACTGCCTCCTGTTCCCGGGGCCGAGCAGGCCCGGCAGATCGCCTACGGCCATACGACCCTTGCCTCGACGACCGAGGCGGTCAAGGACGCCAGCGCCTGGGTCTATCCGCTGCGCCGCGAGATCAGCCGCGTGATCGTCGGCCAGAAATACCTGATCGACCGTCTGCTCATCGCGCTCATTGCGAACGGCCACGTTCTGCTGGAAGGCGTCCCCGGCCTCGCCAAGACGCTGGCGCTGCGGACCCTCGCCTCGGCGGTGCAGACGAAATTCCAGCGCATCCAGTTCACGCCCGACATGCTTCCGGCGGACATCGTCGGTACCCAGATCTACAATCCGAAGGACGGCACCTTCAACGCGAAGCCCGGCCCGGTATTCGCCAACTTTGTCCTCGCGGATGAAATCAACCGCGCCCCCGCCAAAGTGCAGAGCGCGCTGCTCGAGGCGATGCAGGAGCGGCAGGTCACGCTCGGTGAGACCACTTATCGGCTGCCGGAACCGTTCCTCGTCATGGCCACGCAAAATCCGGTCGAGCAGGAAGGTACCTA
>Ga0068863_100005199_pt1 | contig 12844 bp, 10 predicted proteins | sample KBSSwiS62_FD_66596 | JGI IMG/M metagenome (GOLD analysis project Ga0068863, IMG submission 66596) | Switchgrass rhizosphere microbial communities from Kellogg Biological Station, Michigan, USA - KBS Switchgrass S6-2 | ecosystem: Host-associated > Plants > Roots > Rhizosphere > Soil ...
TCAGGAGTGCGGCTCCGGCGAGTGTTCATCACGAACGGCGGACCGCACGCCCTGGCCGGAAGCGCCGCAACCGGCGCGCTCGCCCGGACGGGTGACGCGCCCCGCGGCCGGCCGACGGGAGCGCAGATGTCCACCGCGGTTGTGCCAGACGCCGAGAGCAGCATGCCGGAAGAGCGGCCCGCTGCAGCGATGCCGGCGGCCGGACCGACCGATGTGCCGTCGCCGGGCCTCGCGGCGCACTTCTACCTCGACGACCGGATCGCCGGGATCGAGAAGGACCACATCTTCGCCCGCACCTGGCAGCTGGCCTGCCACGAGTCGGACCTGGTCGAGGTCGGCAGCCGGATCCTGGTGCAGGTCGCCGGGCGCGAGGTGATGGTGGTCCGGACCAACGACGGCCTGGCCGCGCATCTCAACGTCTGCCGGCACCGCGGTGCCCGGCTGATCGCCGGCCCGGAGCCGGACGGCAAGGCGATCCGCTGCCCCTATCACGGCTGGACCTACCACCTGGACGGTTCACTGGTCGGCGCGCCCGAGGGCAAGACCATCCCGTGCCTGGACCGGCCCAGCCTCGGCCTGTTTCCGGCGAAGGTCGAGTCATTCCTCGGCTTCGTCTTCGTCAACCTGGATCGTAACGCCGAGCCGCTGGCCCACATGCTCGGTGACATCGTCGGCATGGTGGGCCGCTACCTCGGCCCGGAGTTGTGCCCGGTGGGCAAGTACCGGATTTACGACACCGACGCCGAGGTGCAGGACGCCAACTGGAAGGTGATCGTCGACAACTACCTGGAGGGCTACCACGTGCCGGTGGCGCATCCGGGTCTGATGCGGCTGCTCGACTACCAGCGCTACACCGTCACCACCGGCGAGCACTACGCGTACTACGAAGTGCCGCTGCGCGACAAGCCTTCGGCGAACCTGCTGGAGCGCGCCTATCAGCGTCTGGCCGCGCCGATGCCCGGCCTCGCCGACACCGACAAGCGGATGTGGCGCTACCTGGCGATCTACCCGAACACGCTGATCGACTTCTACCCTGACCACGTGCTCGCATGGAAGATCGTGCCGCACGAGACCGGCACCGCGGCCCTGCCCGGCGCGTTCTACGCGCGCCCCGGCACCAGCCTGCGGACCCGGCTCGCTCAGCGGCTCAACATCAAGATCGGCTGGATCACCAATGACGAGGACGCCGAACTCGTCGCCCGCGTGCAGCGGGGCATTGCGACGCCGGGCTGGGGTCCGGGTCCGCTGTCCCGCCGCGAGGCCGGAGTGAGCTGGTTCGCCGACTGCATTCGACGGGACGTCGAACCATATCTCAGCCCACGGGACGTCGATCCACATCTCAGCCGACGGGACGTCGAACCACACCTCACCGACAATGAAGCACGCGGGGGAGCGGCATGACCGCTGAAGAGCGCACCGAGGCAACGCGGCGCAAGATTCTCACAGCCGCCTGCGAGGTCATCGCCGAGATGGGCTTCGAGGGCGTACGCATGCGGATCGTCGCCGCCCGGGCCGAGGTGTCCAGCGCCTTGCTGCACTACCACTTCGAGAACCGCGAGAAGCTGTTCCTGGCCGCGATGCGGTTCTCGTTCGAGCATGCCGGTGCCGAGGACTACGAGAGCCCCGGCCCGGAGGGAGCCACCGCCACCTGGCGTCTGGCCCGGATCGTCGACGCCTGCCTGCCGATCAACGCCGAACTGCGCCGCGACTTCCTGCTCTGGCAGGAGCTGTGGTTGCGGGGTTCGCGCGACTCCGACTCCCGTGCTCTTGCCCAGGATCTCTATCTGGAGTTGCGGGAGTGGGCCGGTGCCGCGATCCGGGACGGCATCGCGGCCGGCGAGTTCACCCCATGCGACGTGGCCGCGGTCACCGACCTGCTGCTGGCGCTCGCCGACGGCTACGGCATCCGACTGGTCCTGGACGACCCGGTGCTGACGCTGGACCGGGCGCGTACGCAAATCTGGACCGCGATCGCCCGCGATCTTGGCATCACTCGCCCGTTCCCACTGCCGGATGCACGCACCCGCGTGCTGCAGACCACTGAGACGTAAAAGACCGCTGACGTAAGGCACCACCACACCCTCAATAACCGCGCACCAGACGACGCGATCGGGCCACTACCGACGCGCCGCGATGGCGCACACCCCGAAACACAGCGCACTCGAAACACAGCGCACCCGAAACGCAGCGCACCCGAAACGCAGCGCCTCTGAGTCTCGACCAGTCGCCCGCTACGGCCTCGTCCCTCGGCCTACGCGGCCGACGGCCAGAAACACGCCGATCCCTCACAACGCTGGAAGAAGGTCCGATGGCCGCACGAAAGCTTTCCCGCAGGTCGTTCCTGCGGGGTGGCGCGGTGGGTGCCATGACACTCGCCGCCGCGAGCGCCTGTGCTTACATGCCGGTGGACGAGAAAGCCGTCGCCGCGCCGGAGGACACCGAGCCGCCGGTCGAACCCAAGGTCGATGGCGACCTGGTGTATTTCAACTGGGCCGACTACATCGACCCGACTGTCTTCAAGAGCTTCTCCAAGCAGTACGGCGTGAAGGTCATCCAGTCCAACTTCGACTCGATGGAGTCGATGGTGGCGAAGATGAACGCCGGCAACGCCTACGACGTCATCTTCCCGTCGGCCAAGTGGGCGCAGCGGCTGATCGCGGCCGACAAGCTGCACAAGATCGACGCCTCGAAGATGGTCAACGCCGAGCTGATCTTCGGCAGTTACGACTACTTCGCCGACCCCTGGTACGACAAGAAGTCCGCGCACACCATCCCGTTCACGATGTACAAGACCGGCATCGGATGGCGCAAGGACAAGCTCGGCGACCTCTCCGGATCCTGGAACGACCTGTGGAACGCGGCCGCCAGCGGGCGCACGTTCCTGCTGGACGACCGGGACGAGGCGCTCGGCATGGCGGCTCTGAAACTCGGCTTGAACGTGAATACATCAAAGAAAGAAGATCTGGATCAGATCGTCGCCACCCTCAAGGACCTGCGCGCGCATCTGCGCGGTTTCGACAGCGACGACTACGACAACCTGCTGGACAGCAAGGCCTGGATGACCCAGGCGTGGTCTGGCGACATGACCAGCGTGCTGTGGAATGCCGACGATCCGTCGATCTACAGCTTCGAGGTGGCCCGCGAGGGCTCGCCGATCAACTCGGACTGCTACGCCATCCCGAAGACCGCCGCCCATCCGGGCACCGCGGCGCTCTTCATCGACTGGATGCTCAAGCCCGAGAACGCCATCAAGAACATCAACTACATCGGCTACCCGATGCCGGTGGCCGGCACCGAGAAGGCCTACGAAGAGATCGTCGCCTCGATGCCGCAGTGCATCGTCACTGTCGACGACCTCAAGAAGGACCTCAACTTCCGCAACGGCACGGCGGCTGCGGAACAGGCGCGGGACGCCGCCTGGACCGATGTGAAGGCGGGCTGAGATGACCACTGTGCAATCCGCGCCACCTCGGCGCGAGGCAGCGCCGGAACCCGCGGTACGCAGGGATTCGGCCCGGCGCCGGACTCAACGAATGTGGAACTGGCTGGCGCTTCCGGGCACGCTCTGGATGTCGGCGTTCTTCCTGCTGTCGCTGGCGCTGGTGCTGCTGCTGTCGTTCGGCACCACCGACAACAATTTCAATCCACACTTCGGCACCTCTCTGGCGAACGTCAAGGCGCTGGTCGATGACGCGTACCTGAAAGTGGGTTTGCGATCGCTGGTCTATGCCGCGCTGACTGCGGTGATCTGCCTGGTGGTCGCGTATCCGGTGGCCTACGCCATCGCGCTCTACGGTGGCCGCTTCAAGAACGCGCTGATCGCCGCCATCGTGGTGCCGTTCTTCGCGAACTACCTGGTGCGGATGTTCGGCTGGTCGGTGCTGCTGGGTGACGACGGCCCGATCCTCAAGGCCGGCCGCAAGCTCGGTCTGCCGGCGTCGTTCCACATCCTCAACACCAACACCGGGGTGATCCTCGGCCTGGTCTACGGCTTCATCGTCTTCATGGTGCTTCCGCTCTACGCGGCCCTGGAGCGGATGGACGTGTCGCTGATCGAGGCCGGCCGCGACCTCTACGGCGGCCCGCTGCGCACATTTCTGACGGTGACCGTACCGGCCACCCGGCAGGGCGCGCTCGCCGGCCTCGTGCTCGTTTTCCTGCCCGCCGTCGGCGATTTCGTCAGCGCGCAGCTCATGGGAGGACCGGACCAGTACATGATCGGAAACCTGATCCAGCAGAAGTTCTTCGAAGGCAACAATCAGCCGCTGGGATCCGCGCTGACGATGGTGCTGATGCTGGTGTTGCTGGTCGGCATGATCGGTTATCTACGCCGGGCGCGCAAGGACGAGCAGGACGCGGTCCGATGAGCCGGAGGAGTGAGCTTGCGAGCCCCGCTTCGGCGAATCAAAAGCAAGCAGAGATGAGCGCCGTCGTGACGTCGAGCCCTGCGGCCGCGGCAGCCGCCGCGCCGACGAAGCAGCGCCGGCGCCGGGTGGAGCGCAAGCCGCGTGTCGCGATCGCCATCACCGCGATCTTCTTCGTGCTGCTCTACCTGCCGATCGCGGTGGTGGTGCTGTTCTCGTTCAACTCGCAGAAGTCGCTGACCGTGTTCAAGGGCTTCAGCTTCCGCTGGTATGACGAGTTCTTCCACGACCACGACATGATCGCGTCGCTGGGCATGAGCCTGAAGGTGTCGGCCGTGGCCATGGTGGGAGCCATCGTGATCGGCGTGGCGCTCGCGCTCGGAATGGTGCGGGCGCGCAGCTGGCTCGGCTCCTACGCCGGCTTCATCATGCTGATCCCGCTGATCACCCCGGAGATCGTCACCGGCGTGGCATCCCAGCTGCTGTTCAAGGGCTTCTACATCCACCTGTCGACGACCACCGTGATCGTCGCCGAGATCACCTTCTCGATCTCCTACGTCACGGTGATCCTCCGGTCCCGGGTCGCGGCGCTGAACCCGGAACTGGAGGAGGCGGCGATGGACCTGGGCGCTACCCGCTGGCAGGCGCTGCGCCTGGTCACGCTCCCTGCGCTTATGCCGGCCATCCTGGCCAGTGCGGTGCTCATCTTCGCCCTGGTCTTCGACGACTTCGTGCTGGCCTATTTCACTACCGGAGTAACGCCGGAACCGCTGTCGGTGCGGATCTACTCGCAGATCCGCAACGGCGTCCGGCCCTCGATCAACGCGGTCGGCACCTTGATGCTGGTCGGTTCCATCGGGCTGATCGCCCTGGCCCTGGTAATTCCGCGCTTCTTCGGCCGCAAGGGCGGCCTGGACATCCTGTCGGGAGAATGAGATGACCGCGATTGATGCCGCCACTCTGTCACCATCCGCGGCCGCGGACTGCCCGGCCGTACGCCTGGATCGGGTGTCCAAGTCCTTCGGTGCTCCGCGATCGGCCGCCGGGAACGGGTTCGCCGTGCGGGACGTGTCCCTGGACATCGCCGCCGGCGAGTTCTTCTCGCTGCTCGGGCCCTCCGGCTGCGGCAAGACCACGTCGCTGCGGATGATCGGCGGCTTCGCCGACCCGACCGAGGGCTCGATCCTGCTGGACGGCCGCGACGTCACCGGGCTCCCGCCGAACCAGCGCAACGTCAACACGGTGTTCCAGAGTTACGCCGTCTTCGACCACCTGACCGTCGCCGACAACGTGGCGTTCGGCCTGAAGCGGCAGGGCGTGGCCCGTGGCGAGATCCGCAAGCGGGTGGGCGCCATGCTCGATCTGGTGCAGATGGGCGCGATGGCGGACCGGCGGCCGCGGACGCTCTCCGGCGGCCAGCGCCAGCGTGTGGCGCTCGCCCGGGCACTGGTCTGCCGGCCCCGGGTGCTGCTGCTGGACGAGCCGCTTGGCGCTCTGGACCTGAAGCTGCGCCGGGCCATGCAGGTGGAGCTCAAGCAGATCCAGCGTGAGGTCGGCATCACGTTCATCTTCGTCACCCACGATCAGGACGAGGCGCTGACCATGTCGGACCGGGTGGCGGTGATGAACGGCGGCGTCGTCGAGCAGTGTGGCACCCCGGAGGACGTCTACGAACGCCCGGCCAGCACCTTCGTCGCGTCGTTCATGGGCACCTCGAACCTGATGGACGGCGTCTATCGCGACGGCTCGGTCGCGATCACCGGCGGCCCGACCATCGCGGTCGGCGACCGGGGGCTGCGCGCCGGTTGCGCGGTCAGCGTCTCGGTGCGCCCGGAGAAGATCTGGCTGTCCGAGCACGAGCCGCAGATGGTACGCATCCCGGGCACCGTGGCGGAGACCGTCTACTCCGGACCGACCACCACCTACCTGATCGAGATCGCGCCCGGCGTCACCGTGTCGGCGCTGGAGCAGAACACCGACCGGTCACGCAACGAGGAGCGCTGGGTCAACGGCGCCCGGGTGGAGCTGGGCTGGCGTCCGGAGCACTGCCTGGTGCTGGAGTCCGCGCCGGCAGACCAGAGCAGTCTGGTGGCGGCATGAGCTGGGTCAATCATGAAGCATGACGTCATCGTCCTGGGCGCCGGCCTGGCCGGCCTGTCCTGCGCCCGGGACCTGGCCGCGGCCGGTGCCGACGTACTGGTGCTGGAAGCCCGGGACCGGGTGGGCGGCCGGGTCGAGCAGCAGGTGCTGCCGGACGGCCGGCTGGTGCAGCTGGGTGGCGAGGTGGTCGGGTCGGCCCATCATGCCTACCTGAACCTGGCCGGTGAGCTGGGCCTGACGCTGATTCCCAGCTATGTCGCCGAGCCGGGGGAGATCGTCCGGGCCACGGTGGAGGACGTCTCGGCCGGCGATCCGCCGCACTGGTTCGGCCCCGGCGACCTCGAGTCGCACGAGAAGGTCACCGCCGAGTTCATCGCGCTGGCCGGCACCGTCGACCCGGACAACCCGTGGGCGCATCCGGATGCGGTGGCGCTGGACCGGATCTCGACCACCCAGTGGCTGCTGTCCGCCAGTGCCACGCCGGCGGTGCGGCGCCTCTGGGAGATCGGCCAGCTCAGCCTGTCCAGCGGGTCGTACGAGCGCACCTCGATGCTGGCGGCGCTGCGGAAGAGCGCGGCGGTGCCGAGCGCCTCGCACTACTCGACCGACGATTGGGAAGGTCTTCGGGTCGCCGAAGGCTCCGCCACGGTAGCGCTGCGGATGGCCGCCGAGCTGGGCCACCGGGTGCGTACCGGGGCCGAGGTCACGCACCTGTCGGTCGCACCGGGCAACTGCGTGGTGCGGCTGCGCGAGGGTGAGACGTTCATCTCCGGTGTCGTGGTCAGTGCCCTGCCGGTGGGACCGCTGCGCGATGTGGCCGTCACCGGTGTCTCGGATGGCCGGCTCGACTCGCTGCACCGGCAGCGCCAGGCGCGGGCCGCGAAGCTGGCCGTCGCCTACGACCGGCCGTTCTGGCGGGACCTGGGCCGCAACGGCCTGTCCGAGTCCGAGGCGGTGCTGGGCAGCACCTGGCCGCAGCACACCGGAGTGCTGTCGGCGCTGGTGCCGCCGGAGCGGTTCGGTGTCCTCCAGGGCATCCCGGCCCACCTGCGCCAGAGCGAGCTGCTCGCCGAGGTGGCCCGGTTGTACGGGCCGGAAGCCCTCGACCCGACCGCCTTCTACCTGCGGATGTGGGGCGCCGACCGGTTCACCCAGGGGTACGTGACGCAGTGGGTGCCGGGCGACGTGACGGCCGTTGGGCCGATGCACGGGACCCACGAGCCGCCGTTCTACGTGTGCGGATCGGATCAGTGGGTGGCCGGATATATGGAAGGAGCCGTCCGCACCGGCCGTGCCGCCGCCGCGGAAGCACTCAGTCATGGCTGATCTGACCTTTGCCAACGTCATCGATGGCGTCGACGTCCCGGCGCTGGACGGCGCCACGATGGATATCGAGGACCCGTCCACCGGCGCTGTCTACGCCACCGCACCGCTATCCGGCGCCGCCGACATCGACGCCGCCTGCGCCGCCGCGGCCGGTGCCTTCCGGACCTGGGGCCGGGCCACCCCGGCGACCCGCGCCCGCGGGCTGCTCCGACTGGCCGACGCGCTCGAGGCGCGGGCCGAGGAGTTCGTCGCCGCCGAGGTACGCGACACCGGCAAGCCGGTGGCCGCGTTCCGGGACGACGAACTGGCCCCGATCATCGACGTCATCCGGTTCTTTGCCGGCGCTGCCCGCGCCATGCCGGGCACTGCGGCAGGGGAGTACGCCGACGGCTTTACGTCCATGCTGCGCCGCGAACCGGTGGGCGTGTGCGCGCAGATCACGCCGTGGAACTACCCGTTGATGATGGCGGTGTGGAAGATCGCTCCGGCGCTCGCGGCCGGCAATACCGTGGTGCTCAAGCCGGCCGACACGACTCCGGCCAGCGCCGTCCTGCTGGCCCGGACGGCCGCCGAAGTTCTGCCGCCGGGCGCGGTCAACGTCGTCTGCGGAGACCGGGACACCGGCCGGGCACTCGTCGCCCACAAGACTCCGCGGCTGGTCGCGGTGACCGGAAGCGTACGCGCCGGCAAGGATATCGCCGCCCACGCCGCCGCCGACCTGAAGCGGACCCATCTGGAACTCGGCGGCAACGCCCCGGTGCTGGTCTTCGACGATGTGGACGTGGCGGCCACGGCGCAGGTCCTTGCCGGGATCGCCTACTACAACGCCGGGCAGGACTGCACCGCGCCGACGCGGTTCCTCGTACACGAAAAGGTTCATGACGATTTTGTCGCGGCGCTGGCCGCGGCGGCGGCGGCGCTGAAGACCGGCGGACCGGCCGATCCGGACGCCGCCTTCGGTCCGGTGAATAATCCGGCGCAGCATGCGTCCGTGCAGCGTGTCGTCGCCGACCTGCCGGGCCACGCCGAGGTGCTGACCGGTGGCGCGGCGACCGGCGCCGGCGGCTACTTTTACCTGCCCACCGTGGTGGCCGGCGTGCGCCAGGACGATGCCGTCGTGCGCAACGAGACCTTCGGCCCGGTCGTCACGGTGCAGCGGTTCGAGTCCGAGGAGCGGGCCTACCAGCTGGCCAACGACGTCGACTACGGCCTGGCGGCGTCGGTCTGGACCAATGACCACGGGCGTGCGATGCGCGCCGGAATCGAGCTGGACACCGGAATCGTCTGGGTCAACACGCACGGCACGACGGTCTCCGAGATGCCGCACGGCGGCGTCAAATCCTCCGGCTACGGCAGCGATCTGTCGATGCAGGGGCTGCTCGAATATACCCGCGTCAAGCATGTGATGAGCGCGCTCAGCGTCGGGCAATTGAGCATCGGTAACTGAGCCTCGGGTAAACGACGGAGGGTGGACAGTGACCGCCGCCGATACCATGTGGCACCATGTCGAGCCCTACTGCATCTGAGTTCGAACGAGCCGCGAGCACCCTCAAAGGCACGGGCACGGTGGTGTTTCTCGGGTGCGCGCTCGTCGCCCTGATCGCGGCCGCGAACGATGCCTGGCACCTGTTCGCGGTGATGGCATTCGGCGCCGTCATCGGGTTGGCGTTTCGCGTCGAGGGCGCGGTCCGCGAGGAGGTGGCCCGGCACGCGCCGAGTGGCAGCGAAGCTCGGTTTCCGGCCCGGCCCGGCTCCGATGAGGCGGCCGGGCCCGCCTCCGAGAAGTGACCCGCGGTCCGGCGCCGGCTCCGCACGGCGAGCGGCTGAGGAGTGATCCGCCGTCCGGCCCCGCACGGCCGGCGGTATCGGCGGTAGTCGCCAAGTCGCTTCAATGTGCCAAGATTTCTTGGTGACGTTAGCTCCGACCCTTCGCCCACCGGCGCACCTGGTCAGCCGCCGCGCGATCGCCTACTGGACGGTGCGCGCGCTGCCCGCCTGGCTGGTGCTCATCGCCGCGCAGGTGATCTGGTGGCTCGCGGACTCGAACGGCGGCTCCTGGCACGTGATCGTCCTGGCCGTCACGCTGCTGCTGGCGGCCGCGCATTTGATCATCATGCCGCAGTGGCGGTACCGGGTTCATCGCTGGGAGACCAGCCCGGATGCCGTCTACACCCAGTCCGGCTGGTTCAACCAGGAGCGGCGGATCGCGCCGATCTCCCGGATCCAGACGGTGGACAGCCACCGCGGGCCTTTTGAGCAGATCTTCGGCCTGGCCAACGTCACCGTCACGACGGCGTCGGCGGCCGGCCCGCTGCACATCCACGGCCTCGATCTCCAGGTCGCTCAGCAACTGGTGCACGAGCTGACGACGATCACCCAGGCGACCGAGGGCGACGCCACATGACCGAGCCGGGGACGCCGGTGCGGGTCGACATCGGCCCGGATCAGATGCTGACCACCACGGTCGACGACCCGGAACAGGGCTGGCGCCGCCTGTCCATCCGGATGCTGCTGGTCCACCCGGTGATGGAGCTGATGCGGTTCATCCCGGTCCTGGTGCTTTTGGTCTTCTTCAACCGCCGTGATCAGAACGGGTTCTGGCCGCTGCTGGCGGTGGGGGCATTCGTCGCGCTGGGCGTGGCCCGCTGGTTCACCACCCGTTATCGGGTCACCCCGACGCAGGTCCAGGTGCGCCGCGGCCTGCTGTCCAAGTCCACTCTGTCGGTGCCGCGGGACCGGGTTCGCAGCGTCGACATGACCCGGCACTTCATGCACCGGTTGCTCGGCCTGACCCGGCTGACCATCGGCACCGGCCAGTCCGATCGGCAGAAGCAGGACGGTCTGCAACTGGACGCGCTCACCTCCGGCGCCGCCGAGCAACTCCGCCGGGAGTTGCTGCATGAGCGGCCCGGCATCGACGTACCGCGGGCCGCCTCGGGTGGCGCGACCAGCGCGCCGGTTGCGGCCGTGCCGCGGGAGACGGTGATCGCCCGCTTTCAAACTTCGTGGGTACGCTACGCGCCGTTCACGCTGTCCGGCCTGACCATCGCCGGTGCCGCCATCGGCCTGGTCGCCAACGCCGCGCGGCAGGCTCAGGTGGACATCCTCAACGCCGGCCCGGTCACCGAGGTGCGGCATGACCTGAACCGGCTGCCGGTGGTATGGGCCGCGATCGCGATCGCGATCCTGCTGCTAGCGATCATCGCGATCCTGTCCGTGGTCGCCTACGTGCTGGCCGCCTGGAACTTCGCGCTCACCCGGGTGGGCGGCACGCTGCACGTCTCCCGCGGTCTGGTGACCACCCGGTCTACCACGATCGAGGAGCGCCGACTGCGCGGGGTCGAGTTCAGCGAGCCGCTACTGCTGCGAGCCGTGCACGGCGCCCGGGCGGTGGCGATCACCACCGGCCTGCGGGTCGGCCGGGGCGCCGAGCGCGGCGGGTCGATGCTGATGCCGGCCTCGCCCGCCGGTGAAGTACGGGCGGCCGCCGACGCGGTGCTGCGTACGCCAGAACCAAACTCGGTGCCGCTGGTGCCGCACGGTGCGAGCGCGCGGCGGCGGCGCTTCACCCGGGCCCTCGGTGTCGCCGCCGTGCTGTGCGCCGCCCTGGTCGCGCTCTGGTTCTGGGCGTCATGGCCGGTCTGGGTCGCATGGCTCGGAGTGGCGATGCTGCCGGTCGGTGCGCTCCTGGCCGCCGACCGTTACCGCAGCCTCGGGCATGCGTACGTGGACGGATTCCTGGTCACCCGCCAAGGTTCGGTGGTGCGACGCCGCTACATGGTGCACAGCGACGGCATCATCGGGTGGAACGAGCACCAGTCGTTCTTCCAGCGCCGGTCCGGCGTGGTGACCTTGCACGCCACCACCGCGGCCGGGAGCCAGAGTTACGAAATTCTGGACGTAACCCCCCAGGTCGGACTCGCTGTCGCCGACCGGGCCACCCCGGGTCTGCTGAACCAGTTCTTCGTGACCGGCGACCGCGCCTGATCGGGGCCGTTAGACCTGCTCAACCTGCGTACGGCGATCCGGGCCCGCTCGGCGGTCGCGGGCGGCAGCAAGCACAAAGATGACACAGGTTTCGCCGAGGTTTGACTGATCGGCGGACCTGAACCGGATTCCGGTCTCGTTAGGTTCGCTGAGTGTCTGCTGCTCCGGTGCGTTACGTCGGCCGTGCCACCGTGCCTCCCGCCGCGCCGGCGCCAGTGCGGCACAAGTTTCCGTACGCCCCTGGCCTGGACGGCGTGCGGGCGCTGGCCGTCACCGCCGTCGTCCTCTACCACCTCGGGACCACCGGCATCACGGCTCCGTACACCGCCCGCGGCGGGTTCCTCGGGGTCGACGTGTTCTTCGTGCTGTCCGGGTTCCTGATCACGTCACTGCTGCTGGTCGAGCGGGTGGACACCGGGCGGATCAGCATCCGGCAGTTCTATATCCGCCGGGCGCGCCGGCTGCTGCCCGCGCTCTACACGATGATGGCGGTCGTCGCGGTCGCCGCCGCGTACCTGTTCACCGACTATGCCGCCCGGCTCCGCGGAGACCTGATCGCCGCGCTCACCTACGTCACCAACTGGTGGCTGATCGCCGGCAAGAGCTCGTATTTCGGCGGCGGCGACCACCTGCCACTGCTCACGCATCTCTGGTCGCTAGCGGTCGAGGAGCAGTTCTACGTCGTCTGGCCACTGGTGCTGATCCTGCTCACCAGGCTGCGCCGGCGCGGGGCGGCGGTCCTCATCACCGCCGTGATCATCCTCGCGTCCAGTGTCGAGGCCGCGCTGCTCTACAGCCCGTGGTCGGATCCGTCGCGGATCTACTACGGCACCGACACCCGGCTCGCGACACCGCTGCTCGGGGCATTGCTGGCGCTCGCGACCCGGCCGTGGCTCTGGCGGCGGTCGATGCCGGCCGGCCGGCGCCGTGCACTGACTGGTGCCGGTGTCGTTGCGCTGATCCTGCTCGGCGGCGCTTGTGCGGTCGCCGACGACCAGAGCCCGTGGCTCTATCGCGGCGGGTTCCTGGTGGTGGCGATCCTCTCCGGCGTGCTCGCGGTGGCCGCC
>Ga0068863_100005201_pt1 | contig 12841 bp, 7 predicted proteins | sample KBSSwiS62_FD_66596 | JGI IMG/M metagenome (GOLD analysis project Ga0068863, IMG submission 66596) | Switchgrass rhizosphere microbial communities from Kellogg Biological Station, Michigan, USA - KBS Switchgrass S6-2 | ecosystem: Host-associated > Plants > Roots > Rhizosphere > Soil ...
CGCTCACCAATGAACGCTGAATACCGCTGCATCAGCGGCGTCACCGAGATGCCGTGCAGGACAATCGACCCGGCGACAACGACGAGCGTGACATCCGCGAACATCCGACCTGCCGGCATGGAGATTCCATGCGACAACGCGTAGGCAAGGTAGTAAATCGAGCCGACCCCGCGCACGCCGAACCATGCAATGAACGCTCGCTGTGGTCTAGACAAGGGCGTGCGGACGAGCGTGAGCAGCGTCGCCGCCGGCCGAATCACCACAAACAGCGTGAGCGCCAACCAAATGCCAGGTCCCACCACCTCGATATCCGCCATCATGGCTCCGACGACGAGAACGACGGCCAATTCCCCCAGGCGCTCCAGTTGCTCGTTGAAACCGAGGACTGCACGCGCCATGTAGACAGGGGCGGTACGGGGATGTGTCGCCTGTTCTTCGGTGCTGGTTCCAGGATGTTCGACATCCGCATGTGGCGTGACCTCGGTGTGCTCACGCTCGATGCGTCTCACCGACAGCCCTGCGGCGAATACGGCGAGGAAGCCATAGGCGTGAAGCAGCAGCGCGATCCCATACGAGAGCGCGATGAGTCCAAGAGCAAGGAACTCGTCGAGTCCAACCGCCTCGCGGTGGACGCGCCTCAAATAGATCACGAGCTTCCCGATGCCGGCCCCGCAGAGGGTCCCGACGCCGAGGCCCGCGGCGATCGCCCACGCCAGGTCCACGGTGAGCCAGCGCCAGCCGTAGGCGCCAATCGGGTGAGTACCCATCAGTCCAAGACCCAGCATGACGAAGGGGAACGCGGTGCCGTCATTCAGTCCGGCCTCTCCGGTCAAACTGAAGCGGACCGGTTCAGCATCGTGCTCGTGTGACACCTGCACGTCAGACGCTAGGACCGGATCCGTCGGCGCGAGCAGCGCACCAAGCAACACGGCCGCACCCATCGGCAGTCCGAAAGCCGCCACCGCGAATACCGCGATGCCCCCGATGGTGAGCACCATCGCGAGCGCCGCCAGAAGGATCGGTGCACGCCAACGTTGATCGGACCCTGGCAACCGCAGCTTCAACCCAGCGGTGAACAGCGAAATGATGACGGCAATCTCGGTCAGGCGCTCGACAATCGAGGCGTCCTCCACCGCGTTCACGCGCAGAAGCCCGGCACCCCAGGGACCTAAAGCGGCGCCGACTGTGAGATAGAACATCGATGCGGTCAGTGGCGCCCGCCTCAGAGCAGAACTGGCGAGTGCCATGCTGATGAGCAGTACGCCGGTGACGATGAACCAAGTCGTAAACATCAGGTGTCCAAGGTAGACGTGTCACACTCACGCGCACTGCGCTGACGATGTCGCTCTTAACGTCCGCGAAAGGGCCCGCCGGTGGACTTGCCCTCGAATGCGCGACTCCAAGAATGAGGTAGTGCGACGCGCTGGCTCCGGGCTGATTATCAAAGCACCTCGTACACTTCACGCTTTGGCGTTCGGGCCAGCAGCTCGGAGATTTCACGTGACAGCGTCTGGAACGCAGTGTTGGTGACGACGTCGTCAATCTCCTGCTCGAGCGTCGGCAGATCCGGCACCTCCTGCTCGAAGACGAGATCCGGCGCTCCGAGTGAGGCAAAGTGCGTCCGCAGGACGCGCACGTGCGTGCCACCGGCTTGCCCAACGAGGTCGCGAAGGCTGCGCAGCTTCTGCTCCACCTGACGCGTGTGGCCCGGCAGAGTTGTAAATGTGAGTCGTGACAGATACATAGTGACCTCCTCAGTGAATGCGCAAACGCGCGCCTACGCTAGAGGATAAAAGCGCGAAGCAACCCGCGCGCCGAGTGGGTCTGAGTCGCTTGCGCGAGCGCCACGTCACGACGCTGTCGTCTCTGCGTCGCTAGCCCGGCTCGATCGCCGATGCTCGACCCCAGTTTTCTTCTATAGCTCCGGCAATGGGCATCGCCGCATTCACCGAGATCGTGCGGGCGGTGTCGCTGTGGGGCTTGTTGCTCCCGAGAACTTCGTACGTGTAATCCTCGCGCTTCGACATCAGCTGGCCGTCGTGCATCGATCCCGACGCCGTTGAGCGCGTCATCGGCTCACTTCGACGCGAGTGCCTCGATCACGTGATCGTGCTCAACGCAGCGGGGCTTCACCGGATCGTTACGGCGTACGTCGCCTACTACACGCGCTCCCGAACCCATCTCGCGCTCGCCAAGGACACGCCACGCTCGCGACCGGTCACACCGCCGTCAGCCGGTCGCATCGTCGCCATTCGAAAAGTCGGCGGTCTGCATCACCGCTACGACCGCATCGCGGCGTAGCCGTCCGCCCCATCGGCGATTCCAGCTACAGCCGGCCGCCCCACCAGTTCACTTAATAGTTCTGTGTTGCCCTGAATTGCTGTCGATGTCCTCAGTCTTCAGAGGAGCGTCACTTGTACGACGAGGACTACACGCTGATTACGGACTTCGAAATGGAATGCCTTATCCTCAAAATGGAGTCTTCGAGAAGCACAACCTTGGGTCACGCCCAGATCGACTTCGCGATAGCCCTGAAAGGAAGTGCGGCGATTCACTCGACGCTTCTTGTCTTCGCCGGATTGAGTTTTTGGTAGCCACAGCCAGCTGCGTGCCCGGCGTCGCTGGCACCTGGGCAACCCTCCCTAGGTGAGCCCTTCGACCTCAAGCAGGTGAAGGTTTCCTCGAGCAGCCCCTACCGCTATGCGCCGGCGCGTGGGATGCCAGGTGACGCTGAGTGCGGGAGAGCCGACCCAGTACTCGGCACGCTTCTCCCCCGTCGCCGCGTCCCACAGCACCACGAAGGAATCTTCCGACGCGGACGCGACATGGCGTCCGTCCGGCGAGAGTGCGCACGCGTGTACGGGCTGCGAGTGCCCCGTCATCTCGGCGAGCGTCTCGCCCGTGTCAGCGTCCCAGATGCGGAGCGTGCCATCACGCGCGGCAGACACGATCCGATCGGCAAACGCACAGCCGGAGATCCCGCCGCGGTGTCCCGATAGCGTCAGTTGCCGATCACCCGTTTCGAGATCCCACACACAAAGGGTCCCGTCGCCGGCGCCGGTAACGAGCCGCGAGCCGTCCCGCGAGATCGATGCCACGCTCAGCGCCGCACCATGACCGCGCAGCACGTGCACGGTGCGTCCCGTTGCGACATCCCAGACGCGGACGGTCCGGTCCAGCGAGCACGAAATGACACGCTGGCCGTTCGGCAGGATCAGGACGAGGCGCACCCAGTCGTCGTGCCCGGCAAGTGTCGCAAGCGCTGCACCGGTCCGCGCATCCCAGAGCCTCACGCGTCGGTCCTGGCCGCCCGACGCGACCCACGATCCGTCGGGCGAACGCGCGCAGGAACTCACGGGTCCGTCGTGCCTCCCCAGGATCGACGGAGTCGCGACCCCCTCCGTGGTGCAGAGCCGCAGCGTGCCGTCGGCCGACGCTGACACGAGCGTCCCGTCGAGGAGGAATACACACGCGCGAACCGCCTCCTCGTGTCCGGCCAGCAGCCCGATTCGCCCGCCCGTCTCTCCGTTCCACAGCCGTACCGCGTGTCGGCTCGATCCAGATGCGACGATCCCGCCGTCGAGCGACATCGCGCACACGGAAACGGCGTCGGGCGGCGACAACAGTTCACCGAGGGCGACACCCGAGCGCGCATCCCACACTCGTAGCGTGCCATCGACTGACGCCGTCAGCGCGCGGGATCCGTCGGGCGTGAAACAGCAGTCCTGGACCTGATCGAGATGACCCTCGAGGACGATCGGCTCGTCGGCGGCGTCGAGATCCCAGATACGCGCCGTCCCGTCCCAGGAACCGCTGATGAGTCGTGTACCGTCGGGTGAGAAGTTGCACGCGACGACGCGTTCACGGTGAGCGCTCAGCGCTCTCATCTCCGCACGCTGGACGAGATCCCAGATCCAGACGACACCCTGCTCCGATGTGGCGGCCAGTCGCCGGCCATCGGGCGACACTGCGAACATGATCAGCCCCGAGTGGCCGGGAAGCTCTCCGGCCTCTTGTCTGGTTTCCATGTTCAACAGCCGGAGTCGTCCGTCTTCCACGCCGGTCACGATGTGGATGCCGTCCGGCAGCACGGCACAACCGGTCAGCGGATCCTGGCTTGGCCACGGTGCGTGTGGACGCAGTTCCCCGTCATCGAAATCCCAGATCCCGATCTCCTTCGCCGTCACCGCCACCACACGCGTGCCGTCTGGCGTGAAGACACAGGAGGCGATCGTCGTCGAGAGCGAGGCATGGGCCGATGCGCGCCGCTGCCGCGCGTCGAGGATCTCAAGCGTACCGTCCCACGCGCCCGACACGATCCACCGCGAGTCCGGCGACCAGGCACACGCGAAGACGAAATCGTGGTGCAGCGGGAAGACGCCCTCGGGGCGGCCGGTCTTGGCATCCCACAGTCGCACGCTTCCATCCTGCGAGCCCGCGGCAATGAGCCCGCCGTCGGGTGAGCAGCCGCACGCGATCATGTAGCCCCACAGACGGGCAGCTTCCGTCGACTGAGGCTTGCTGCCCGCTGCCTCGTCGACGTCGCGCACGGCCAGTGCAGCGTTCCACACCTTGACGGTCCAGTCCCAGGCCGCCGACACGAACCGTTCGCTGTCATCGAAGAACGCCAGCCCCCACACTTCGTGGGTGTGCTCCGTGGTGCTCGCGAGCTCGACGCCGCTCTCGACCTCCCATACCTTCACGCAGCCGTCGCCCGCTCCGGTCACGAGCAGGCGGCCGTCAGAAGAGATCGCGGCCGCCCAGACGCCCGCGGCATGACCGTCGTAGGAGTTGAGCATCTCGAAGCTGGAGGCGTCCCACCGCTTGACCTGCATGTCCTGCGCGGCGGTGACGATGAAGCGTCCGTCGCTGGAGAAGCGGCAGGACATCGCCTCGCTGTCGTGCGCTTTCACGGAACGCACTTCACGACCCGTTGAGGCGTCCCACCATTTGAGCAGCCCATCGCCGCCGACCGAAATCAGTCCGGTGTCATCGGAAGAGAATTCGGCCCAGCACGCGTCGCCTTTGTGCGCATCGATCGTGAACAGCTCGTCTCCGGTGCCTGCATCGAGCAGCTTCACGCGACTGTCCCACGACGCCGACACGATGCGGTTTCCGTCGTGCGAGAATCGGCAGCAGGGCACCGGCCGGTCGTGCGCTCTAATCGTCCACACCTCGCTGCCCGATGTCGTGTCCCACACGATCACCTTCCCGTCTCGTGTGCCGGCCACCAGGCGTGTGCCATCAGGCGAGTAGTGACACGACTCCATCGATATGGAAGCTCCGCGCAGCCGGAGCATCTCCTGGCCGGTCTCGGCGTTCCAGATCTTGACCTCGCCGTCGGAGCCTGCCGACGCGATGTGAGTCCCGTCGGGCGAGACATCGCAGCCGTTGACGTAGGTGGTGTGTCCGTAGAGTGTCTGCTCGCAGAGTGACGCCTGCTGCGACTTCCCTATCCATCGGAATCGCGGTCGCGTGTCGGATGCCGCCAGTCGCGCGGCAGCCTGCGCAGGCGCCGTGCTGTCCGGCTCGTTGAGCGCCTGCTGGAACGTGACGTGGGGATGCGTCGAGAGCAAATTCGCCTGCGCGCGTACGAAGCGGCCGAACGACTCGATCCGTTCCTTCGCCGCGGCAGGCAGACCGTCGGTGCGAACTGCCGCCTGATAGTCGGCGATGAGATCGTAGATGAGGCCGGCTGCGCACTTGGCTTCGACGAAGGCCAGATCGCAGAGCGTCGCTTCGAGCTCTTCCCACATGCGGGCCTTTCGCAATTGAAACGGCAGCTCGGTGAGCTTGCGCGCGTTATAGACATCGGGTGCCGGCTGATCGGGCGTGGATCGAAAGTATTCTGCCAGTGCGCGGTGCCACTCAAGCTCGATGTGCGGATCCAGATAATCCGCAGCCGCCACGCGACGCATCTGGCGATGGAAGAAATCTAGGACGGCGCCCCCATGACCTCCGCGTTCAGTCAGATAGGGCTGAAGGTCGTAGTACAGGCGCGACCAGATCACGAGCGGCAGACGATCCGCCTTCGGCGAGTTGGGGAACCGCCCACGGAAGTCGGCCATCACCTCGTCGTCTCGCGACAGCACGTCGACGATCTCTTCTTCCGTCAGACCCTCCTTGGCAGCCGTGAGATATCCGAGGCTCCGGCGAATCAACGGCTCACCGTGATTGGCCGCGTCGGACAGTCGCGCGAACGTCTGCCGGATGATGGCGAGCGCGTCATCACCGAGCGGCTGCACCCCGTCGAACGAGCGCCACAGGCGCGCTTCCTCGAACGCGAGTCGGAGGTAGAGCGGCAGGCCCGAGCGAGCAAATCCGTCGATGACGGTCCGGCGCTGATCCGGCTGCACGTCGCGCCGCGCTTCGGCCAGCCATCGATCGAACAGGTTGGCGCCCTCCTCGGGCGGCATCGCATCGAGAGGCGCCACGTTCTCCGCGTCGAGTTTCTGCTGGATGATCGTGACCAGTGCGCGGGCATCCGTACTGGATGACGTCACGACGTGCACGTGCGGCGGCAGATCGTTCAGCGGGAGCCAGCTCAGGCCAGCCGCCGCGTCGAAGGGAGGCAACTGGTCGAGCGCATCGAGGAACAGTATCAGCGGCCGCTCGGGACGCGCCAGCGTTAGGCACTCACGAAAGGCCGCCGCCATCCTCGGATACTCCGCGAAGGAGGCCGGCGCCGATCCGCCGTAGCGTCTGGCAATCTGCGCGGTGAGACTGCGCAGCAGCGTGGCACCGCTCGACGATTCCGGCGTGGTTCCGATGAACCGCGTCACCACCACGGCCGCAGGATGCTCACGTCGCGCCCGCGCGCATGCGCGCGCCATCGCCGACGACTTGCCGGAGCCCGAGGGGCCGATCAAGGCGAAGACCTTGCCGCCCAGACCGGCCAGGTAGACCTCGACGCGACCCAGGATCCCGGCGCGTCCCACGAAGATGCGTTCGCGCTCCGCCCCGAACGCGTCATGCGCCTCGATCTCCCGGTCCAGCGGTTCGGCGCGCGTCACCCGTTCGATTTCGCGCGTGATCGTCGAGGCCAGCGCCGCGTAGACGTCGTCACACAGCCGGCGCCTGCGCGACGCTTCGCCGTCGCCCCCGTCGTAGTCGTGTGCGTTGACGCCGAGCGCGTCGCGCAGGCGTCCCTTCAGCGTCAGCAGTCGCGTCTCGTCGTCGCGGTCGCGGATGTTGTTCAGGAAGGCATGGACATGGTCGCGTGCCGAGGGCAGAACCTTCTCGTCCAGGAGACCGCAGACGATTTCCTGCTCAGTGGCCGAGCCGCCGTACGCAGCGCGCTTCGTCAGCGGCCACTTCGCTTCGACCGAGGCGTCGTCGAGCGTATCGAGAACCTCGAGCTCGATGGCGGCCTCATTCGAGTCCGCCGTATGTTGAGCGGTCAGACAATAGGCGGCGGGTACGGCATTGCGATCGATCGACGTGTAGAGCGATTCGAAGCGCGACAGACGTGGCTTCATCGCCTCGGTCCGTCGCAGCTCCTCGAAATCCTCTGTCGTGACTGCGGCCGGCAGAGGCCGCCACCCGTACCGTCCTCCAAGCAGCACGATGAAGTTCGGCCGCGCCGTGGTCTTCTGGCACCGTCGAATCTCGTCGAGGCAGATCGACATCGTCCGGCGATCCTGCGCCGCCTCGGGGCTGACGCCCCAGCGCAGATCGACCCATGAGAACCGGGCGCCGTGCTGCTCACAGAGGGCGCGCAGACGCGGAAGGACGTCCTCCTGGAGGGCGTCGCGCTCCGCAACCAGGTCCGCGAACGTCGAGCTCACGAAGACACGAAAAGTCTGCGATGTCGAGACTGGCATGGCAGGCTCCCTCGAACTTACGACGCGTCCGCTTCACGCGACCCGCGGTACGTAGCGTCCGCCTTCAGGCGGACCTGGAACAACGCCCGCTCGGCTTGCCGTTCCCGTGTGACGGCGCTCGCGAGGCGATACTACGGCAGCGACTTCCAGGCGACGCGGTCCTGAGCTGTCGGGCACACGTACGCCGCATGAACCATGCGCCGTCGGCTGGATGTTCGCTCGGATCGTCGCGGCGCAAGGATCGCAAGAACATCGTCCGAACCAAGAGACGAGACTAGCCCGATCTTCGTTTGGTCCGTGGTGGGAGCGTCCGCCGTGAGTGAGTCTGTCTGACCTGAGTCTACTGCTTTTCAGGCGGCAGTCGTTCAAGTTGGAGACAATCTTACGCCCTTGACCGCTCGTACCCTGCGACTGGCCGGTCCGTGTGTCTGGCCTTGAAGATGCATCTCTTGGACCGATAAAGGGACCACGAGAACAAAATTCACCCCAACGAGTCGCATAGCGGTCCAGTGGCATCGTGCCGATACGACATTTGAGGAGGGACAGAGCGCCTCGAGAAACGGCCATCGTGCATCCGGAAGTAATAAGGCGTACGCTGACCATGGGTGACGAACATCAAGGGAGGTCCGACGCAAATGCCCCATCCCGGCTCGGATCATGAAAAACTTCGCGACTCTCTGACCGCCTTCACCAAAGAGCACCGTGCCAAACACTGGCAAGGGTCCTTTGCCGATTACTTGGATCAAATTCTTCCTGGAATCGCCCATCTGCAGACGCGCAGCAGCCACCAGTACATGTGGGACATGCTGCGCTGGTACGAGAAGAGGCAGCGCAAACCCGGAAATGTCGACGATGGCGGACGCAACACGGCGCGCGAGTTGTTCCGCAGGGAGCTGTTCGGCATCGACGAGTCGCTCGACCGCGTCATCGAGTACTTCAAGGCCGCCAGTGCGGGCTCCGACGTCAGTCGCCGGTTGCTACTGCTGCTCGGTCCTCCCTCCGGCGGTAAGTCGACGATTGTCATCCTCCTCAAACGAGGGCTGGAAGAGTACAGCCATACTGACGAGGGTGCCGTCTACGGCTTGCAGGGCTCGCCCATCCGCGAAAATCCGCTGGTACTCGTGCCCGCCAGCCTGCGTGCTCAATTCAGAGACACGTATGGCGTGGAAATTGTCGGCGAACTGAGCCCTCTCTCGCGTGTTCGGCTCGAGCAGGAATACGAGGGGGACTTCATGAAGGTCCCCGTCGAGCGGGTGTTCCTTTCAGAGGCCACTCGCACCGGCGTGGGCACGTATGCGCCGCACGATCCGACCACCGCCGATATCGCTGACCTTGTGGGGTCCGTGGATCTGTCCAAGGTGGCTCAGATTGGCGACGAGGGCGACCCGCGTGCCTGGTCGTGGTCAGGCGCGGTCTACGCCGCCAGCCGCGGTCTGCTCGAGATGATTGAGATCCTTAAGGTCAAGCGTGAATTTCTCTACCTCCTCCTCACGTTGACCCAGGAAAAGAACGTCAAGGTGTCGCGTTTCCCACTGATTCATCTGGACGAGACGATCGTCGCCCATACGAACCTCGCGGAGTTCCATCGGTTCGTGCAGGAGAAGGAGAACGAGGCCCTGCTGGATCGCATGGTCATCATCAAGATCCCGTACTCCCTCAGCTATCACGACGAGGCGCGCATCTACCAGAAGCTCGTCACCAGTGCGCCCGCGTTTCACGACGTGCACATGGACCCGCATGTGCTCAAGCTGGCCGCCGTTTTCGCGATCCTGACGCGCTTGCAGAAGTCAGAGCGCGAGGGGATGGACCTCAGTAAAAAGCTGCAGTTGTACGCCGGCGAGGCGGTGGAGGGTGTGTCCGAGACAGAGGTGATGCGGATCCGATCCGAGACACCCGACGAGGGGATGGGCGGCGTCAGCCCGCGCTTCGTCATCAACGCGATCTCCCACGCCTTCATACGCAGCGACAAGCGCAGCCTGACAAGCATGGAGATGTTGATCGCGCTGAAGGACTCCATCGAGAGCGACGCGCGTATGGACGCCAAGCAGAAGAAGGCGTGGGTGGACTTTCTGGTGCTAGCACGCAAGGAGTTCTACAACCGCTGGGTCAAGGAGGATGTGCATCGTGCACTGTTCGCCTCCTTTGAAACGGAGGCGCAGCAGTTGCTGGAGAAATACCTGGACGAGGTCGAGGCCTCGCTCGATCATCGAGAGGTGACCGATCCCATCACCGGCGAGTCACGGGCTCCGGATGAGCGCTTCCTGCGATCGGTGGAGGACAAGATCAAGATCTCTGACTCGGGGAAACTCTCGTTCCGGCAGGAGGTCGTGCGCAAGGCCATGGTGGCCTATAAGTCCGGCGAGAAGTTCACATTGGACAGCCACGCCAGGCTGCATGAGGCGATCGAGCAGTACCTCTTCGCCGAACGCCGGGATGTCCTGCGGCTGGTGACGTCAAGTGCCCGTCCCGACGAGGAGGCGCGCAAGAAGATCTCCACAGTCCAGGAGCGACTCATGCGGGAATACGGTTACGACGATCACAGCGCCAAAGAGGCGCTCAACTACGTGACCACGCTGCTGTCTCAGGAGTGATCGGGGTGACGGTCCATGAACAACGAAATCACGGGAGGGAGCGGAGGACCGTTCCGCTGGTACGATCTCTTCTCGCGCGGTGCGCGCGACTGGCTTCGCCATAGCGAGAAGGTTCGGGAAGCCGTTCGGCAGCGCCTCCCAGAGATCATCTCCAACGCCGAAGTCTTGGGCGGCGGCCATCGTACCGTGCGGGTACCGATGAAGCTGCTCGAACACTACCGCTTCCGGTTGCGCCCACCTGAGTCCCACACCGCCGCCGGGCAAGGAGGCGCGTCGCCGGGCGATGTGTTACGAGCTCCCCAGAACCACGCCAGCGGCCAAGACAAGGGCCAGGGCATCACGGAGCCAGGTGGCGTGCAGTTTGTGCTGGAACTGGCCATCGACGACATCGTCGACTGGCTGTGGGAAGAGCTCGAGCTGCCAAATCTGCAGGCGCGTGTCGGTGGGATGACCGACGAGGAGTACAGACGCGAAGGCTGGAACCGCCGCGGCGCGCGATCGCGGCTCGACCGTCGCCGTTCCATGAAAGAAGCCGTCAAGCGACGCCATGCGCAAGGCGAGTCAGCGCCTCCCTTTTCCGACGACGATTTGCGCTTCCGGCAGCTGGTTCGCCGGGCCACACCAACGACCCAGGCCGTGGTGTTCTTCGCTATGGACGTGTCTGGAAGTATGAGCGAAGGCGATCGTCAGCTTGCCAAGACATTCTTCTTCTGGGTCGTGCAGGGCCTGCGCCGCCAATATCAATATCTGGAGACCGTATTTGTGGCGCACACCGTCGATGCGTGGGAGTTCGAGGAACAGGAATTCTTTCAAGTGTCGGGAACGGGAGGCACTGTCGCCTCGAGCGCGTTCGAGAAGGTCCTCGACGTCGTGGACACGCGCTACGACCCAGAACGGTACAACGTCTATGTGTTCTACGCCTCCGACGGAGAGAACTCCCCAGAAGATCGAGAGACGGCCGCCGCCGCGTTAGGCCGAATCGGTGCGGTGGCCAGCTTCATGGGATACGTGGAGATCTCGTCGGGCGCCCGCAGGGGCGGCGAGACAGAGACCGCAGCGCTCTTTCGCGATCTGGCCTCATCGGGCGATGCCGGCAGCTATGTGCTGACGGCTTCCGAGGAAGTCTGGGACGCGATCCGAGCGTTCTTCACCAATCGCAGTCAGCAGGATAGTCACCCTTCAAGCCCCTGAGGTCCGCCGTGAGCGAGCTCGAACTATACGAAGGCAAGCTGGAAGCGCTGGCCCGCGAACGGGGACTGGACTATTTCCCCGTGAACTTCGAGTTGGTGCCCGGTTCATTCATGATGGAGGTGGCGATTTACGGCCTCCCCGTGCGCATGCCCCACTGGTCCTTCGGCGTGCGCTATTTCTATCAGCTTGTCCAGCACCGAATGGGCCATTCCCGGCTGTTCGAAGTGGTCTTCCCCGGGAACCCGGGTCGCGCGTATCTCTCCAAGAACAACAGTCCGCAAGAGAACACGCTGATCGTGGCGCATGTGCTCGGGCACGCCGACTTTTCCAAGAACAACGAATTGTTCCGCCGCAGTCAGGAAGAAGTTGGCTACAACATCGTCGAGAAGGCCGCCGAGCATGCGCGCCGGATTTCAGATGCCGCTGCGATTCATGGCGACAACAGGGTGGAGGCAGTGCTGGACGCTGCGCTGTCGCTCGAGGCCCACGTTGACGTCTTCGCTGGACTGCGGCGCGAACCGTATCCCGAATTCTTGGATGATCGAAACAGCCGATCGGACAATCCGTTCCAGGCACGCTATCAGTCTTTGGAAGAGCCGCGGGAGACCGAAGGCACGCGCCGGCGCCGCCGGGCGCCACGACCTCCGCGACCGGAGAAGGATTTGCTGTGGTTCGTCGCCAACCATGCGCCGGAGCTGGACGACTGGGAGCGGGATATCTTCCTCACCGTGCGTGAAGAGTCGTTCTACTTCTACCCGGTGTTCGCGACTCAGATCATGAACGAGGGCTGGGCATCCTACTGGCATGCCCGGCTGCTGCGCGAGGCGGACTTCCTGCCCCAAGGCACCTACCTGGATGCCATCAAGACCCATTCCGATGTCGTGAGGCCGTACGCCGGCTCCGACCAGGTGGCGCTCTCGATCAACCCCTATCATCTGGGGTTCTCCGTGTGGGAAAAGATCATCGAGCAACGTGGGCTGGATAAGGCACGCGAAATCATGCGCGAGGACGATGACTTCGCTTTCGTGCGCAACTACCTTGACGAGGGGCTTGCCCGTGAGCTGAAGCTTTTCCGGTACGAAGCCAAGCCAAACGGCGAGATCCGAGTGATCAATACCGACATCGACGAACTTCGCGAATCGATCCTGGCGTCGAAGTTCAACTTCGGCGTTCCGTCTGTGTCCGTCAGACACATGCGTGCGGACGGCACCCTTGAACTAGAACACGAGCACCGCA
>Ga0068863_100005204_pt1 | contig 12839 bp, 10 predicted proteins | sample KBSSwiS62_FD_66596 | JGI IMG/M metagenome (GOLD analysis project Ga0068863, IMG submission 66596) | Switchgrass rhizosphere microbial communities from Kellogg Biological Station, Michigan, USA - KBS Switchgrass S6-2 | ecosystem: Host-associated > Plants > Roots > Rhizosphere > Soil ...
GTCAAGAGCGACCATTGGGCGTTCCAGAAACCGGTTCGGCCCGCTTTGCCGGCGTTGAAGGCGCCACTGGCGTCTTGGAGCAAGAATCCTATCGACATCCTGCTCGCTGCTGCCTGGCAAGAGAAGGGTCTGCAGCCCGCTCCTGAAGCGGATCGCCGCACTCTGCTCCGGCGTGTGTATATCGACGTAACCGGACTGCCGCCGACGCCGGACCAGATCGACGCCTTCCTCAAGGACAAGTCGCCGAACGCATACGAGAAAGTAGTGGATGCCTTGCTCGAAAGTCCGCGCTATGGCGAGCGCTGGGGACGGCATTGGATGGATATCTGGCGCTATTCGGACTGGTACGGCCGCCGCGGGCTCGACGATCAACGCAATAGCGCCCGGCATATCTGGCACTGGCGCGACTGGATCATTGAATCGCTGAATGCCGACAAGGGCTACGATCAGATGATCAAGGAAATGATCGCCGGCGATGAGATCGCGCCGAATGATCCGAACGTGGTTCGCGCCACCGGATATCTGGCCCGCAGCTACTACCGCTTTAACCGGAACGTCTGGCTGCAGGATACGGTGGAGCATATTGGCTTCGGCGTTCTCGGGCTCACGCTGAAGTGCGCGCGCTGCCACGATCATAAGTACGATCCCATCAGCCAGGAAGAGTATTACAAGATGCGTGCTTTCTTTGAGCCGTACGATGTGCGTACGGATCGCATCCCGGGCAAGCAGGATCCACATGACGACGGCATCGCCCGCGTGTATGAATCTGCGCCGCATGAAGGCGGCATCGAGCCGTACTTCCCTCCGATTTACAAAGACACGTTCCGATTTATCCGTGGCGAGGAGACGAATCCCGACAAGAATCCGCTCGCTCCCGGGACTCTTTCGATATTGGGATCGTGGAATTTGAAGATCGAACCTGTGACGCTGAAACCGGAAGAGCACATCCCCGATCTGCGCAGCTTTGTGGGACCCGACATGCTCGCGAAGGCGCAGCAGGACATCAAGGACGCCGAACTTGCAATCACATCGTCAACTCGATCATTGGAGCGGGTGCGGGCCGAGTTCGCCGCTCACAAAGACCAGCCGGCTGCGGACAAGGATAAGAAGCCGGCCGTTACGTTCAAGGATGTACAGCAGATACTGGCGGTCAAATGCAGGGTGTGTCATGGCGGTACAACTCAAGCCACAAGCCGCAGCGGATTGATTCTTACCAGTCAGGCGGGCGCTCTGCAGGGTGGGTACAAGTACGGCCCCGCTATAATCCCTGGACGTAGCGCCGAAAGCCCGCTAATTCGGTATATCAGTGGAGACCTCTCGCCGCGAATGCCGATAGAGGGCGGGGCAGTGAGTCCGGCTGAGATCGCCAAACTGGCCAAGTGGATCGACGAGATTATCGAGGAGCCGGCCGTTTCTCTGCGCCGGGCCGAAGAGCGGCTCACAGTGGCGAAGCTGCATCTGGAATCGGTGAAGTTGTTTGTCCCGGCCCTGGAAGCGCGGCTGGCCGCGGACAGCAAGAAGTACCTGCACCCGGAAGCGAAGGAAGAGATCGAGAAGCTTTCAGACGCGGCACAGAAGGCGGAACAGAAGTATGTTGCAGCATTTGCCGCCGAAGCGACAGTAGAATCGCAGCAGTTGCTTGCGTCGGACAAAGCGGGCGCGGCGAAGACGAAACTGGAGGCTGCCGCGAAGGCTTTGGGACAAGCTGCCTTGACCTATTCCCCCGTCGTGGAAGTTTATCCGGAGACCAGTAGTGGACGCCGGACGGCGCTGGCGAATTGGCTGGTTAGCAAGGACAATCCTCTTCCCGCCCGCGTGGCTGTGAACGATATCTGGCTGCGGCATTTCGGCAAGCCGCTGGTGGCTACGGTTGCGAACTTCGGGCGAAATGGCGCAAAGCCGTCAAACCAGGCTTTGCTCGATTGGCTGGCGGTGGATTTCATGGAGAACGGATGGAGCATGAAGAAGCTTCATCGAACGCTGCTCACATCGAAGGCTTATCGCATGGCCTCTTCCGGTGCCGCCTTGACGGAGGCGAACAAACAGATTGACCAGGAGAACAAATTCTTCTGGCATATGAATGCACGGCGGATGGAGGCTGAGACTATTCGCGACGCTGTCCTGTATCAGGCGGGGCTTCTCGATCTGACTACCGGAGGTCCTGACATTGATGAGAATCAGGCTTTCGATTCGCGCCGCCGTTCACTGTATCTACGGCAGACGCCCGACAGCCAGGCTGAATTCCTGCGCCTCTACGATCAGCCGATGCCGAACGATTGCTACATCCGGCCGGAGAGCATCATCCCGCAGCAGGCGCTGGCAAGCGCAAACAGCACATTCTTTCAAGAGGCGTCGCGCATACTGGCGAAGTCGCTGAACGGGACACGGACCACGGACGAAGATTTTATTCGTGCATCGTTCAACACGATTCTTGGGGCTCCTCCTACGTCGGTGGAGATGGCGGAGTCCCGCAAATTTCTTACGTCTCAATCTGCGCTCCTGTCACAACCGGAGCGCCTGACGCGATTTTCGGATGTAGTGGATACGCGCGTGCCTCCGGCGGCGGATGCCCGGCAGCGTGCGCGCGAAAGCCTGATTCATGCTCTGCTGAATCACAACGAATTTATTACTGTGCGGTGAGGTGATTAAGATGAATTTCGTTCCTCCATGCGGTCGAATCAGCCGGCGCAACTTACTGGTTGACTGTGGGATGGGTTTCGCGGGCCTTGCGCTTACCGCGATGCTGCGGCGTGACGGGACGTTGAAGGCCGCGGAGATGCCGTCTATCGAAACCTGGCGTCCGCCGGACGGAAAGCCTCATTTTGCTCCGAAAGCAAAGAACGTCATCTGGCTGTTCATGCAAGGTGGTACCAGCCATATCGAGAGCTTCGATCCGAAGCCCGCGCTGAACAAGTATGCGGGCAAGACCATCGGCGATACGCCGTATAAGGACGTGCTTGCCTCACCGCTGGTGAGCAAGGGCGTTCGGCAGCCGGTGGCCAGTGTACGCAAGATGATGCTGCAACTCTATCCGATGCAGGTCGGATATAAAAAGTACGGCAAGCTTGGTATCGACATGACGGACTGGTGGCCGCATTTCGGGGAAGTAGTCGACGACGTTGCCTTCGTGCGCTCGCTTTGGACCACGGACAACGACCACGGCGCACAGTATCAATTCCACACAGGGCGACAAGTTCTGGATGGATTGTTCCCGTCCATCGGTTCCTGGGTTCATTATGGTCTGGGGTCGTTGAATGACAATTTGCCGCAGTTCGTTGTGTTGGGTGAACAGGTAGATTCCTGCTGCGGCGGGAGCGGCTGTTCCGGCGCCGCGTATCTCGGTCCGCAACACGCAGGCGTGGAGTTCGCTTTGGATCCCGCCAATCCTCTGCCCTATGCGCGGCCTTCGGGTGAGGTCTACAAGGAAGAGCAGAAGGGTGAATTCGATTTTATCCACAAAATGGATGAGGTCGCCCGTTCGCGCTATCCGGAAGATCCGGCGCTGACTGCCCGCATCAAGTCATATGAGCTTGCTTACAAGATGCAGACCACCGTGCCCGCCGTTTTCAATTTCAAGGATGAGCCCGAGCATGTCCGAAAGATGTACGGGCTCGATCAGGAGAAGACGCGCACGTTTGGCGAGCGCTGTTTGTCGGCGCGGCGTCTCGTCGAGCAGGGTGTGCGCTTCGTGCAGGTCTATCACGGTGGTGGCGGCAAAAACGAATGGGATGCGCACTCCGAGCTACAGAAGAACCACAGTAAGCTTTGCAGTGAGGTGGACCAGCCGATCGCGGGCTTGCTCAAGGATCTGAAGCAGCGTGGTCTGCTGGACGACACCATTGTTGTGTGGGGAACCGAGTTCGGCCGTACGCCCGGAGTGGAAGGGCTTCGTGGGGGACGCGATCATCATCCTTACGGATTCACGGCATGGATGGCAGGAGCCGGAATCAAGCGCGGCATTATCCATGGGGCGACTGATGAGTTGGGTTTCCACGCGGTGGAGGACCGCCACTACGTCACTGATATTCACGCCACCGTGATGCATTTGCTCGGACTCGATCCGCGGCGCCTGGATGTGCCGGGGCAGAAGCGGCTTGATGTAGATTACGGGGATGTAATTAAGCCGATCTTGGTTTGAGCGCCGGCCGTCCTAACGCGCCGACAGGTGGGTGAGGAACCAATCGAGGTTCCTCTTCATCAGATCCCGGATGTGCCCCGGCTCGGTGAAGCCGTGCGGCTCGCGGGGGTACAGATCGTACTCCACCTCAACATGATTGTCGGTAAGGGCACGGTAGATCTCGGCGTTGTGATTGATGTCGAGCATGCCGACCTGTAGCAAACACGGCGTCCGGACGTTCTTCAATTTGGCCCGCGGCGAATGCCGCGCGTAGCTTTCCGGAACGTCCCAGGGCGTTCCCCCGAAATAACTCCACAGCACTTCCTTGGGTCCGTCCGATTGGCCGTAGTACGTCGCCCAATCAGTGGCCGGCGCACCGATTGAGGCTGCCTTGAAGCGATTCGTCTGCGTTACTGTTGAGATCGTCAGGTAGCCGCCGTAGCTCCAGCCCATGATGCCAAGACGATCGGCATCGGCGATACCGCGAGCGATGAGAGCATCAATACCGGTCATCACATCGTCAAAATCGCCTTCGCCCTGCGACATCGCATTCTTCATCCGAATGGTCGCTCCGTAGTTCACAGATCCACGGAAATTGGGCGCGAATACGGCGATCCCGTTCTGCAGGTACATCTGCAACGGATAAGTGCGAGGCGTGGGAAAGGCGTCCAGTATGACGCCGGTGGGGCCGCCGTGCAGCTCCGTTAACATCGGAACACGCGTACCTGGCCGGTAGCCCACCGGCAGCCACAACATCCCCTCCATGTCCGAGCCGTCACGCGACTTCCACTTCACCACTTCCGATGAAAATTGTGGAAACGCTTCCAGATCCTTGAAGACATTTGTCAGTTGATGGGTAACTTTGCCGTCGTAATACGCGATCTCAGGCGGATGTGTCCTGTTCACTTGCAAGAACACAGCAGCCGAAAGATCCTGCGCGAAACTGGCAGCACCGGCTATCCCTTCGGCGAGGGTCGTCGTGCGGTCGGATGCAATCTCATGTCGTACAAGAACATCTCGAACGCCACGTCCGGCTGTGTAAACCAGGGTCTTCGAATCCGGCGACCATGCGAAGGCATTGCCTCCGCGAAAAACGTCTTCTGGATGGGTGCGTGTGATGTACCGCGGCGTGCCGCCGTCTGAGGCGATCAACGCTACATCGCGCTTCTCAAAATAGTTGGACGATCCGCCCTGGGAGTGAAACGCAACCCATTTTCCGTCCGGCGAATATGACGGATCTGCATCGCGGCCGGGTTGGACCACAAGCGCCTTCACCTCTAGAGTCGCAAATACGACCGTGTACAAGTCGGACTGCAAGGAATCCTGGTTCTGCGGCGTGGGATGGGCCGCGAATACGGCACGATCACCCGACGGGGAAAGAGCGAACGACGTTACATGGAAGTTTCCACCAGTGACGCGTTTCGCCGTGGCCGCTTCAATAGGCTGCCAGTACAAACGGGAGAAGCGGCTGTACTTTCCGGAGATCTCCGGATCGGGAGCAGGGTCCGGATCGGCCGCCAGGTATCCGATGGAGCGGCCATCGGGCGCCCAAGAAAACGAGCTTACCGCTGATGCAGAGTGGCTGAATTGCCGGACCTCTCCATCCTTCGTGTCATACAAAAAGACCTGCGCAGTGTGATTGTGGTCGGCTAGGAACGCGAGCAATTTTGAATCAGGCGACCAGCGCGGCCGGCGGCCTGTCGATACCACAGTTCCTTTACCACCGGCGACGGGCGATTGATACACCTGGCCTTGCTGAACATACGCGTAGGCTTTTCCGCTGGGTTGCATCTGCGGATCGCCGAGCGAAGGAATATTGAGAAGCGCTTCAATTGTCCACAGCGCAAGCAGGAAGGTCATGGCTTAGGTGCAACCTCGTATTGGCGTTCATGCTGGGGTGCGGGCAAAATCTCGGCGGCGGTCCGCTTCAGGCGTTGCGCGAGCTCGTCGATGTATTCCAGCGGAATTTGTGCTGTCGTGCCGGTAACGGATAGTCCCGCGGCAAACCGCCCGCTAGGATGGAAGACAGGCACCGCGATACATCGGACCGCCAGCTCTTCCTCTTCGTCATCCACTGCGTAGCCGGCTTCCCGAACGCGTTCCAGTTCGCGGCGCAGCATTCGCGAGGAAGTGATGGTGTTGCGTGTGTGCCGGATATAAGCCTGCTTCGCGAGAATGTGCTCCACTACTTCCTCGGACCCGTACGCAAGAATCACTTTTCCGACACCCGTACAGTGGAGGTCCATGCGCCGGCCGACATATGTATCAATCTTGATCATGCTCGGCGCGTCCACCTTTTGGATATATACGCCTTGGTCGCCATCCGGCACAGCCAGGTGAGCGGGTAGATGGACTTGGTCCACGAGCACGCGCAAATTCGGGAGAGCGATGTCGGCGATGGAAAGATTCTTCATCATTCCACGCCCCAGGCCATACGCTTTCAATCCAAGGTGATACTTCAAAGAGTCCGGCTTGCGCTCCACGTAGCCCAGGCGCTCCAGTGTCATCACGATGACATGAGCTGAACTCTTGGGAATCCCCAGCTTGCGGCTCATCTCGGAAATGTTCAGCCCGCGGTGAGAACTGTCAAGAAACTCAAGGATGGAGAGTGCTCGCTCAACGGAGGTTGCGTTGGGAATCTCTGGCATGACTTAGTTGTAGTTTGCCAAAGATTCTTGGAAAGACCAATGGCTTCCACCCATAAGATCGGGCTGCCGTCCAGATGGTTGTACGAAAAAGTCCGCAATCTCTTGACGGTCGCAACCACCCGCCAGTACCCTGGAACCTGCTGAACGTTTATGCCCCCGGTCATTCATCATTTCGCGGACATCGACTTCGACCTGCCGGGCAAACATCACTACCAGGTTGCGTTTCACCTCGATGGTACTTGGGGATACTCGCTTGTGCCCCTTACGGTAATTAACGGGAAGCGGGGCGCGAATCCGAACGGAGTTATCTGTTTCGGCGGTACCCACGGGAACGAATACGAGGGGCAAGTCGGACTGAAACGGCTCGCCTGCGACGTTGACCCTGAACAGATGGCTGGACGACTGGTGCTGATGCCGCAGTTGAGCGAGAGCGCCTGTGTTTCCGGCACCCGCACCTCCCCGCTGGACGGCGTCAACATGAATCGAGCCTTCCCCGGAAACCCGCGCGGCACTGTGTCCTCGCGGATAGCCAACTTCGTGAAGACCTGTATTTTTCCCCTTGGCCGCATCGTGATCGATATTCATTCCGGCGGTATGGAAGGCGCGTTTCCGCACTGCACGTCGTTCCATCCCATTCCCAACCCGAAGCAGCGTGCCGAGATCGCCAAGGTTTCCCAGTTGTTCGATACAGGCTTCGCGCTCATCTATTCGAGCGCCATGGCCTCAGGACTGCTGTCGGATGAGGCCGAGGCGGAAGGCAAGGTGACCATCGGCAGCGAATTGGGCGCAGGAGCCTCCACGGATCGGCAAGGCGTGCGTCATGCATATGAAGGGACGAAAAATGTATTGCGTCATTATGGATTGTTGGAAGGGCAGATCGTCAAGGTTCGAGCGGCTGGGTCAGCGCCAACGCGTTTGATCAAAGCGGATAAGCTGGACGCCTATGTGCCCGCGCCCGCGGATGGAGTGTGGGAGCCGGTAGTGCAGCCTGGTGAGGCCGTGCAGAAAGGGGAACTATTGGGTAGGCTTCACGACTTCTCAGACCACTCTTCGCCGGCTCTCGAAATTCTTGCTCCGCGGTCCGGTTGGGTGGCGATGTTGCACCTGGCGGCCCGCCCGAAGAAAGGACAGACATTGTTTGTGATTGCCGAAGAAGTGGAGTGGAGCGAGGTGCTCGGTTGAAGGTCACCAATGTCGAGCTGTTTACCCTGAAATCCGAAGGACTCTACAACAACTCGGACAGCGTCGAGGAGCCTCTCGGGCCGACGTACATGGGGATCGTCAAAGTTTCCACTGATGCAGGTATATGCGGGTATTCGGACATGGAGACGGCTGCACCTGTAGCCAAGGCATGCGTCGAGACGCCAAAGTGGAGCGAGGTGGAGGGTATGGAGTTCATGGACGGACTCCGCTCGTTACTAGTGGGCCAGAATCCTTTGGAAGTGGAGCGCCTCTGGTATCGAATGTATCGCGGCAGTATTTACTTTGGCCGCCGCGGCGCAGCGATTCAGGCAATTTCCGCTATCGACATCGCGCTCTGGGATATCTGCGGCAAATTCTATAATCAGCCTGTGCATATTCTGCTTGGCGGCAAGTGGCGCGATAAGGTTCGAGCCTATGGCAGCACATTATTCCGCTCCACTCCGGAAGCCATGCGAGAGGCGGTGCGCGTGTATTTGGACCAGGGCTTCACCGCGGTGAAGTTCGGGTGGGGCGTCTTCGGAAAAGATCGCCGGCTGGACGTAAAGCTGGTGGAAGCTGCACGCGAGTCGCTTGGAAGCCTGAACGACCTGATGGTGGATACCGGTTGGTTTTTGGAGCGAACCGCCAAGGAAGCGATTCAAGTGGTCCGCTCGATTGAACAGTTTGAGCCGTTTTTCGTGGAAGAATTGCTGCATCCGGAAGACTACGACGGTTACCGTCAAGTTGCGCAAGCCACGGATTTGAGAATTGCATGCGGAGAACAGGAAGCCACCGATTGGGGCTTTCAGACGCTTATCGAACGCGGCGGAGTGGATGTATTGCAGCCGGACCTGACGCGTTGCGGCGGGTTTACGGTCGCGCGCAAAATCGTTCACATGGCGGAGCGAGCCAACCGCCTGGTGATTCCGCATTCATGGTCCAGCGACCTGCTGACTGCCGCCTCGTTGCATCTCACGGCTTTTCAGCGGCGCGCGGAGTTCGTTGAATTCAACACATCGCAGGGTCCGCTAAGCCGGATGCTTGTGAAAGAGCCGTTACGAATGGAAGACGGTTATCTCCGAGTACCGGAGGGACCAGGTCTAGGAGTGGAGGTAAATGAGCAAATCATTGAACGCTATCGGATCGCCTAGTCTGGAGCACGATTTGCTTCTCTGCGAATTTGCGGAGAAGAATCTTTATACCGCGGTTGTATCCGATTCGCTGGATCAGTTGGGCGCCCGGAATCAGGCAATGCGTGAGTATTTGCGCCCGCTTTACTCATCCTGCAAAGTAGCTGGATGGGCCCGCACTATCTCCTGTTCGGATCTGTATCACGTTCCGGCCGATCCTTACAAGATCGAAATCGAAGCAGTCGACAGCCTTTTACCTGGCGAGGTTGCCGTGGTGGGTACGCAGAAGTCTCTACGGAATGCCCCTTGGGGAGAACTGCTCTCCACGGCATCGCGTGCCAGGGGCGCACGCGGAGCGATTGTCGATGGCCTGGTGCGCGACGTTCAGAAAATTGAGGAACTCGGGTTTCCCGTTTTTGCGTCGGGAATCAAGCCTGTGGACTCAATGGGCCGAGGTTGCGTGACCGACTATAACGTTCCGGTGGAATGCGGAGAAGTACTGGTTCACCCCGGCGACTTCGTCTTTGCCGATTTCGATGGAGTAGTCGTGGTACCCAAAGCAATGGTGGCTGAGGTAATCGAATTGGCGTCGGATAAGGTTCGCCGCGAGAATAGCTCGCGCGCCGAATTGAAGCGGGGCGCTTACTTGCGGGACGTCTTCGAGAAGTACGGGGTGCTTTAAGGAGGAGAGTGTCGCCCGCAATCTTGTTCGCCTTCGGCGCGATGGCCGCATATGTAGTTCTTGGGTTATTGCACAAGAAGGCTGACCGCGCCGGTTGCCGTCCCACTCAAATCAACCTGCTGCTCTTTGGCTTTTCGGCGATCTTTTCTCTGCTCTTGCTGATCAAGCGAGGGGAGAGCCTCGTTGTTCCGGGCAATGTCTGGGCGATCGCCGCGCCAAGCGGCGCCTGCGCGGCTACGGCCATCCTGCTGTTCCAGATTGGCGTTCGCGTCGGCAAGATTGCAACCAGTTGGCTGATCATCAATCTGTCCGGGGCCATTCCGATCCTGATTTCTCTCGTCCTCTACAAGGAGAAAGTCGGCGTCAAACAATTCGTCGCGCTGGCCGCGATGTTTGCAGCTCTGATTCTCCTGTGGCTGGAGCGCAAGCAGTCTGAAAAGGTGATTTCGTGAAGTGGTTGCGGCTGATGCTGGCCGCGATGATCGCCAACGGATTCGCACTGGTCGGCGCGAAGGTTCTAACCGAAGCCGGACTTTCGTCCACGCATGGCGATCACTATCTGCTGGGTTGGTACACTTCCGGCTTTGCCACGGCGCTGCTATATTCCGTGCGCAATCTGTCGTGGCCTAAGGGCAGGGAGATTGTGATCGGGGCGGCGATGGCGTCGATGAGCTTTATAGGAATGCTCTGTGTGGTGGGCGCACTCAACGGCGGCGCGCCTGGATTCATCGTCTTCCCCATCGTGACCGGCGCGAATGTTCTGTTCGTCGCCATAGGAGGGGTAGTGCTGTTCAAGGAACGGCTCGGACTCTATGGAACGGCCGGGATTCTTTGCGGCCTGTTATCGGTTGTGATCTTGAGTCTGCCATGAATAAGAATGTTTTCATCACGGGCACGGCGCAGGGGATTGGAAGAGCCATCGCGATCCGCTTTGCCCAGGCAGGCGCGCGGGTCACCGGGATGGACGTCGATTCCAAATTGAACGCGGAAACGGCAGGTCTCGCGGGAGACCGTTTTGCTGCGTTGGAGGGTGATGTCTCTTCCGCGGCGGACGTCACGTCCTGCATCACGCGTTGCGGACCGGTGGACATCTTGGTAAACAATGCGGCTACCGTGGCAGGCGACGGGTTGTTGCATGAGGTTACCGAGGAGGCATGGGACAGGGTTTCCAGCGTCTGCCTGAAGAGTATCTTCCTGTGCACCAAGGCTGTGCTTCCGGGCATGATGGAGCGTCGCAGCGGAGTCATCCTCTCGCTCGGTTCCATCAACGCACTCACAGGTCTGCACCTGGCGGCTTACACTGCGGCGAAGGGTGGCGTCCTGTCTTTGACGCGCCTGCTTGCCCAGCAATACGGCGGCTATGGCATTCGTGCAAATGCGATCTGTCCCGGCACCATTATGACCGAGACATCACGCGTTGCCTACGAGGCCGCTCCCAAACTGCGGGACGAATTGTACGCGATGTACCCTGCGGGCGAGTTCGGTTTACCGGAGGATATTGCGGACTGTGCGCTGTGGCTGGCGGGCGATGGAGCGCGTTTCGTAAATGGGACTGCGATTATCGTTGACGGAGGCATGTCGGCAGTACACCGCTTGCCGTCGGTGCTCAAGCTTTCATGAGCTCGTCGATCCGATTAAATTCATCCGGAAGAGCGGCGGGCATGACAAACCCTTGCGTAAGATCGTGCGGCCACTTGATGGCCGCACCCGTTCCAATAGCTACCCATATTTCGCCCGCAGACGCTTCAGCCGCGATAGTGCGCGCACACGCCACCGATGCGGCGGACGCCGGTTCGAGTGCATAGCCTTCGCGGCCCAAGTCGGCGGCAGCAGTCATCATCTGCTCGTCAGTAACGGCAATCGCATCACCGTGTGTTTGATAGAGAGCGCCGAGAGTCATTTCCCCGCCGATCTTCTCCGCAATGGACAACGCAACTGTGGCGACGGAAGGAAGCGCGGTAAGCTTCGTTGCGCCGCTTCGCACCGCACGCACGTATACATCGGCGCCCGACGCCTGGCAAGCGATCATCTTCGGAACAGATTTGGCGATACCTAATCTATGTAGTTCATAGAAGCCTTTCCAGATACCGAACAGCCCGTCACCGCTTCCCGCGGGCGCGAAGACGCGGTCCGGCACGCGATCGCCCAGTTGCTCGAAGATCTCGAACGCAATCGTCTTGAACCCTTCCACGCCGTATGGATTGGCGAAGCCATCCCTTGGACAAACGACGGTCGCGGGAAACCATCCACCGCGCGTGATCAGTTGGCGGACGAGAGCGTTCTGGTCGCCGCCCCGGAACACGCGCGCGCCGTAACGCTGCATCAACGCAAGCTGGAGTTCCGGCGCTCCCGGATTGCAGAAAATGGCGCACGCAAGACCCGCCACGCTGGAATACGCCGCCACCGAATTACCGAGATTACCAGTGCTGATAGCCGTGGTGCACGAGAACCCCAGGAAACGGGCCATTGTTGCGGAGACGCTGGCCGCGCGATCCTTGTACGACCACGTCGGATTCATAGTTTCGTTCTTGAGGTAAAGTTCGGCCGAACCTTCCCAGTTACGAATGCGGCGAAGGGGCGTGTTCCCTTCACCCAGGGAGACAATTTGATTTTCGTGGACCGGCGGCAGCAGCCGGCGCCATTGCCAGATTCCAGGCCGCGAGGTGTCGCGAAGGAGGTCCCGTGTCGTGGAATAGCGCATCACCAGCGCGGCAATATGCCCTCGCTGGCGGCAAGCTGTACAGCCGAAAAAGTGAGGGCCCATTGGGTAGATCGTGGTGCAGGAGCTGCATTCCAAATAGGCTTCAGATGTTGGCAGCAATTAGCACTCCCCAGTTGTCGGGTCTGATGTACGCTTTGGAGCGGATGGCAAGCACGAAGCCACCAGCCGGCGGTGCATGAAGGGCTTGCAGTATGTTGCCGCGTGGATCGCAGATTTCCGCGAGTAATTGACCTGGTGTAACGATGTCCCCTATGGAGCAATGAGCCACGAATAAACCGGTGGCCGAGGACATGATCCAATCGCCCACACAAACCGTGCCTTCTTCGGGAAGCAGATATTCCTGCGGCAGCAGTTTCCA
>Ga0068863_100005207_pt1 | contig 12837 bp, 11 predicted proteins | sample KBSSwiS62_FD_66596 | JGI IMG/M metagenome (GOLD analysis project Ga0068863, IMG submission 66596) | Switchgrass rhizosphere microbial communities from Kellogg Biological Station, Michigan, USA - KBS Switchgrass S6-2 | ecosystem: Host-associated > Plants > Roots > Rhizosphere > Soil ...
CACGTCTGCTATCCGTTCATCTGGATCCTCAACCGCACCGCCAATCGCCTCCTCACGTGGATGGGCATCCCCCCGACCAAGGAATTCGACCACGGCTTCAACCAGGAAGAACTCCAGTACGTCCTGATGAATTCGCGCCACGTCCATCCCTCGGACCAGTTGGTCAACAAGATCATGCTCAAGGCCATCCGCCTCAAGGACACCACCGCCGAGCAGATCATGCTTCCCCGCGACCAGGTCGTCGTTCTCTGGCGCGACCAATCGCTCCACGACAATATGACCGTCGCCCAAAAATCCGGTTACAGCCGCCTCCCCCTCTGCGGCGACACCCGCGACCAGGTCCTCGGCGTCATCCACATCAAGGAACTCCTCTGGCAGTACCACGTGCTCGGCGACCAGACCACGCTCGCCTCCATCGTTCGCCCTATCCTGACCTTCATGCCCAAGACGCGGCTGCCTGCGATGCTTGAGCTCTTCCGCAAGTCGCGCAACCATCTCGCTCTCGTCCTCGACGCTGACGAAAAGATGATCGGCCTCGTCAGCTTCGAGGACGTCCTCGAGGAACTCGTCGGCGACATCCGTGATGAATTCGATATCGAGAAAGGCCCCTTCTACGAACGCAGCAAAGACGCTGTCCTTGTCGACGCCGACCTTCCTCTGCGCGACCTCGCCAGCGAGACCGGCTGGCCGCTCAACACCCAGACCACGGACACAGTCGAGAAATGGGCGCTCAAACATTGGGGCCACGTCCCCCATCCCGGAGATGTCGTCGACATCGAGGGCTTCCAACTCGTCGCCACCGAAGTCAGCGTCCGCCGCATCCGCCGGCTGCGCGTCATCCGCAAGGCCGTTGCCTTGCCCGAAGGCGAAACCGAAGCTCCGATCGAGCAGGAGCACCACGTCTGATCGTCAGGGCAGTCGTCTGGTTTCAAGCCGCTATAACCACAGCCTTCTCGTTCTTCGGCACAACGTCACACGTGTCCACAATCAGAGACAGACAATTCGCCAACTCGGAATAGTTCACGCCGCGATGCGCGGTGCAGACCACCGCGGCTTGATAGCGGGAAAGATTGTCCGCGCTCCACTCGATCGAGCGATGGCCGACCCATTGAGAATGGGCGCAGTGAGGTTGGACGACGGGGACGAGGGGGTCGTAATAATGCACTTGTGCGCCATGCTTTTGCAGGTGGTCCATCACTGCATACGCAGGAGATTCCCGGTCATCGGATATATTCTTCTTGTAGGCCACGCCGACGACGAGAACGGCCGATCCCTTCAGCTTTTTTGACCGTGCCTTGAGTCCCGCCACAAGCTGGTTCGTCACGTACTCGGGCATTGACCTATTGATTTCCCCGGCCAGTTCGATGAAGCGGGTATCGAGCCCGAATTTCCGCGCCTTCCAGCTCAGATAGTAAGGATCAATCGGAATGCAATGTCCACCCACGCCGGGACCCGGATAAAACGGCATGTAGCCAAAGGGCTTGGTTGAAGCCGCATGGATCACCTCCCAGATATCGATGCCCATAGGGGCATAGATTCGCTTGAGTTCGTTGACCAGCGCGATGTTGATATAGCGAAAAATATTCTCGGTCAGTTTGACGGCTTCCGCCGTGTCGCAGTCCCTGACCGGCACAACGCATTTGACCACGCGCGCATAAAGTTCCGTGGCGCGCTCCAGGCAGTCCGCGCTGAATCCGCCCACGATTTTCGGGATTTCTTTCAAAATACTCCGACTGCTGCCCGGGTCCTCCCGTTCGGGCGAAAACGCCAGTGCGAAATCCGTTCCCGCCTGCAGGCCGGACTTCTTTTCCAACACGCCCCGCAGGATTTCCCGTGTTGTGCCGGGATAGCTGCTTGATTCCAACGCAATCAACATTCCCGCTTTCAGGCAGACAGCAATGTCCTCCCCGGCTTTCAGAACAAAGGAGAGATCGGGATTCCGGTTGGAATCCAGCGGAGTGGGCACACAAATCAGGATTGCTTCGCAATCACCAAGGCGGGTCTTGTCATCGGTAAATTCCAGCAAACCATCGGCCAGGGCATCGGTAATCCGCCTCTCTGAAAGATGGGACAGCGGTGAGGTCCCTGCTTTTAATTGGGCGATTCGTTCCGGGGCATGATCATAACCCAGGGTCCTGATTCCGGCTTCGACAAAGCTAAGGGCCAGCGGAATCCCGACATAACCCAGGCCGAGGATGGCGACTTCGTGGCGGCAATTGGAGGGTTTTGGAATCATGCCGTGCCGGGGTTCGGGGCCATGCGTTGCATTTGTGCGCCCAAGTCGCGTCGGCCAAAGAAAACATATTGGAATGTGCCGATCAGGCGGGCAACAAGATGAAACTGATGGAAGCCCAAAGTGTTAAGGAACACGGCGAGGAGGAGCCGCCAGAGATTGGGCCAATCGGCCGCCCGGAAGCGGGTCGTCTCGGTCATCAGCACCGCAAGCAAGGTCAGGAAAACATTCAGGATGTAGGTCAAGTAGAGGAGCAGAAGGATTTGCCCAAGCTTCGCCAGGCCGCTCACTAGGAAAACCACGATCAGGATGTAGCCGAAAAGCTCCAGAAGGGCGGACAGGCCTTCAAAAAAAATGAAGAAGGACATGCCGTAGAAACCGGTGATCCCATAGCGCGGATTCAGGAACATCCCCCAATTACGCCACAACGCCTCCAGGGTCCCGCGCGTCCAACGATTTCGCTGGTCGGCATATTGACTTAATGTCCCCGGGACTTCCGTGTAGCAAACCGCGTCGGGGACGTAGACGAGTTTGCTTTCCCTCGGTTTTGTCCGGTCGTAAACGTGCGCGTTCAAGCGGATGGTGAATTCAATGTCGTCCGTAATCGATGAGGCCGATGAGCCGCCGACCGCCACGAAGACATTCTTTTTGATCATCATCAGGGCGCCGGAGATGCAAAGCATGCTCTCGAGCTGGCAGAGCCCCAATCGGGCCCACTGAAAGCTCCGGGCATACTCCACTTCCTGGTTGATCCCCAGCGGGGTTCGCGGAAATCCGGCATGGACAATCTTCCCGTCCTTGACCGTCAGGCCATTGGAGAGTCGGACGATGCCCGCCGCGGCCACGACCTGGGAGTCCCGCAAAAAGGGACGCACCATGCGGAGCAGGATATCTTCTTCCAGGACGCAGTCGGCATCGATCACGCAGATCAGGGGATGCCGGGCGAGATTCGCCCCGGCATTGATCGCATCTGCGCGGCGACCGTTCCTTTTGTCCACGACCACCAGCCGGGAATTCTCCGGTGATTGGTAGACTCCCAGGATTTCCTCGGTCTTGATCGGCTGCGGGTCGGCCCGCTCCACCCGGCGAAGCTTGAAGGCCTCGATCAGCACCTGCAGTGTTTTGTCCTTCGAGCCATCGTTCGACACAATCACTTCGTAGTCGGGATAATCGAGTGTCAGGACGTTTTTCAGCATGTTGACGATGATCGTCTCCTCATTATGGGCTGGGATAATGATGGAGACCGGTGGTGTCAGCGATGACTTGGCAATTCGGCGGAACTCCGCGAAGGTAACCTCACGTTGATGCTTCTTAAGCTGCCGGGCCGCGAGCCAGACGCAAAGAAAGTAGGAGCCTTCCAAGGCCAGCAGGTAGAAAAGTGTCGACCAGAACAGGAATTGCATGGGCGTCATGCGAGGATCCTTCCGGCAGGCCACTCATGGCCCTCTTCCTGTAAAACCTGCCGGCTGACATTCCGTGCGGGCGACTCTTCCCCACGGCCGGCTTCGGCTTCGAGGGCCTTTCTCCCCGCCAGGCCCATTTGACAAAGCGCTTGGGCCGCCGAGAGGCGTACGCCCCAGGTGGGGTCGTTCAAGGCGCGCACGACCAGAGGAATCTGGTCCGTTGCCTTTAGTATCCCCAAGGAAAACATCACGTCGCTCTTGACGTCAGGCTCGGGGTCCTCGGCGAGCCGGGCGATCGGCGTGACTGCCTTGGGACTGCCAATCGCGGCCAGTGCGCAGACAGCATTAAGACGGATTTGCGGCGACTTGTGCTGGAGAATTTCCACCAGACGGGGAACCGCGGTTTGCGCATGCAGCATGCCGCAGGTCTGCACTGCGATGGCGAGGGTTTTGCCCGAGGTTTGCGGATCCTCCAACACTTCCACCACCGGCTTCACAGCCTCCGATCCAAATTGGACCAGCACTTCCACCACCCGTTCCCGGGGCATTTCGCCGGCAAATTCGGGGTTCTGCAGGATCTTTTTTACCGCATCGGTGCAGCCGAGAAGGGCAAGGGATTGGGCGGCGGTCAGGCGCACCTTGGGGGATCTGTCCTCCAGGGCTTTCATCAGGTCGGGAATCGCGGCCTCGTCCCGCAGATAACCGAGGCAGTGGGCCTTTTGCAGACGCGCAGCCTCGTCGCCGCGCTGGAGTCCTGCCCGCAGGGCCGGCAGGTAGGACAAACTTTTGCCCAAGTCTCGCAAAGGTTTGATCTCCTTCGGGCCTGCCGCCTCGGAAAGATCGAGAAATAATGACAGCGCGAGCCGAGGCTCCTTTTTGAGTTCTGCCGTGGCTTCCGTCAGGGTCGTGTTTCCCGCGAGATAATTTTTGACGAGGGGCTCCGCAATCCGGCGAAAAACAATCACATGGCGCAGGCGAAAGTCCTCGCGGAGGTGCACCCCCAGTATGACGGCGACCAGTAGGACGCTTAGGGTGGTGAAAAGGAGGGCAAGGGCGTGGACGATGGAAAATAATTCCATAGCCTAGAATTTCCAGTCCATGCCAAGCGTCGGGGTATATTGTTGGTAAAGCTTTCCGCCACTCTTGTTGAGCCGGTAGTCGTATTCAAACCCGGTGTACAAATCCACGTCCTGGCCCAGCGGTTGCCGGAAAAAGATGGTCCCCGTATAGGCGGGGCTCAGGGTCAGGACAGAGGTGCTGCCGTAGCCGACTTCCACGTCCGGATCGACGCCATAATCAAAGGCAATGGTGAGGCGCTGGCGGCTCTTGAATTCGTAATTGTAGATGGCGATGTAATAGTTGTATTGAAACGTATCGAAGGCCCACCCATGCGCATATTTGATCGCAAGCGTTGATGAATCGTCGATGGTGATAAGCACCCCGGGCTGGATCTGGTTGATCGGCTGGCCGTTAAAATTCCAGCCTCTGAAGTCCAGCATGGGCGCGAGCATCCGGGTGGATTGGTATTGGAAACCGATCGAATAGGCTTCATTCGCGCTGAACGCGGGATCGAAACAACCTGTGATCTTGCCGTGCAATTCGAACTTGTCTGTCGGCGTGTAGGAGAAGAATCCGCTGTAGAGAATGTCGGAGCCGGTGGGAGGACGGTCCCGGTAGTCGAGTTCCAGCCCCAGGTTCCATTTCTTGTTCAACTGGTAGTAAAGCTGGGTGTCCTGGTCCTGCCACCCTTGCTGTCCGTTATCAAAGAAACTGTAGCTGTAGCTCGGGGCAATCGCCCACTGATGGAGCTTTTGCGCCGGCGTCAGGTCGTCCGGGTCTGTTGCGGGTGCCGTGATGCTCGAGGTGTTCACCGGGGTTGCTGCACTGGGCTTATTGGCCGTGTCAGCCAGAAGCATGGGTGACAGAAGGGCGATGATCGCTGGTATTAGAAGCAGGGAGGGATGTTTCACAGGAATATTTTATATATCGCGGCGGCTTGCCTCGCTCTTGAGTAGGTAATCAATCGTGTTTTCCAGCGTCCAACTGGGAATGAACGAGGTCAGTTTTTGCAGTTTTTCCACCACCGGCCGGCGATGGAGAATGTGTTCAAAGCTTTTCCCATACCCTTTTTCATAGGATATGAATTCTATTTTCGAAGTGCTCCCGGAGCGGCTGATCACCATTTTGGCCAAGTCGAGGATCGAAATCTCCCGCGAATTTCCCACATTCACGGGCTGGCCCCAGCACGCAGGATTGGCGGCCATGAGGTCCAGCGCAATGACGGTATCGCGGACATCGCAAAAGGAACGTGTTTGCGAGCCATCGTCAAAAACCGTGAGAGCCGCGCCCGAAACCGCTTGCTTGATAAAGCGGGGCAAGACAAAGCCATAATTTCCCGACTGCCGCGGTCCGACGGCGTTAAACAGGCGGGGAATTGCCACCGACAGGCCATATTTCTGGTTGTAGGCGACAGCTTGGATCTCGTTGCTCAGCTTGCTTAGCGAATAGCCGATGAGGGCGTTATTATTGGCCGGAAAGGACAGTTGCATCTCTTCGCTCAGGAGCGGGACATTGGAAAATCCATAGACGGAGGAGCTCGAGGCCACCATGACAAAGGGCCGATTTTTGGATCGAGCAATGCACTCCAGCAGTCTTTCGGTCCCTTGCACATTTACGCGGGTGACGGACACTGGATCTTGAAGCACCCGGAACATTCCCACCGCCGCAGCCATGTGATAAATACGATCTGCTGTCGAAATCTCACACTCAAGGCCCTTCCAATCAAGTAGATCGCCTTTCTCGAAGCGGTAGCGGGGATTTTTCAAAAACGGAGCAATATTTTGTTCACTGCCCGTGCTGAGATCGTCCATGGTCACGACCGTATCTCCCTTCTCGAGATGATGCTCAGCGAGGTGCGAGCCGATAAATCCGGCACCTCCAGTGATAAAGATTTTCATGTGCGGGTAAGCTTTGGCTTTCAGCGGGTTACGCCATTATGGACACCCTCTTACCTGCGTCGAGACAATGCGAATTTTTACTAAATAAACGTAAAAAAATTCAGCCACGCTCATTACTACCGCCAGCTTGAGCGGTGGACATTTTTCTCCTCCTACTGTCATCATGAGCGCAGTAGACGCCAGCGTCGAATTCAGTGATGGAACCCTCCTACGGAAGGCGCCATCTTTGCCCCGTCATTCAGTAGCAAAAGGGAGACCTCCACCCAAGCTGGAGTCCCACGTCTGATCCAGCCCGTTCTAACTACCCTTGTTCGCTTTGGTCTTGTCCGCGTAATCCCAGTGCGTCACCTCAATTTCGAGGTAGCCGACTCCGAGTTTGGACTGGTCGATTTCCCCGCGTACTTGCAAGAGGGGGCCGACCGGAAGTTCCTTGTCTCCCGTATCGAGGCGCACGGAACCGGTCGAATCGGTGAACCACCAGTCGCTTCCCTGGTCGGGTTTGACGACACGTCCGACGATGGTGACATGCTTGCCTTCAACATCGCCATTATGTTGCGTGGCGAGGATCCAGCTGATCGGCGTGATATGGGGCGGTTCGGAATTCGAGGCTTTGGAGACGGCAAAGGTCAGGGCTAGAGCAGCAACGAGGGGGAGTGCTTTTTTCATAAAAGGAGGTGTATGTGCTTTTAGACGTCGCACACGTGATTTGGTGTCTAAGGTTTCGGAATTGTAATGCCACGCCCATCCTAAGCTTGTCGAAGGCCCCGCTTCCCTTAAATTGAATTTCCAGCCGCGCATGAAATTCCCCGACCTCCATCCTGTCGTCATCGGCACCGTCACGACTCCGGCGGGCTTGCGTGCCCTCGCGAAGAAGACACTCGCCTCGGATGCCGTCGAAGTCCGTGTCGACGCCCTCCTCGCGCAAAAAGTCCCGATCGAAAAGATCGACGCCGCACTTAAGGCGAGAAAACACCCGGTCTTGCTCACCCTCCGAATCCCCGCCGAGGGGGGCCAGCGGACTTGGAAGGTCCCCGAGCGCCGTGACCTCTATCTCCGCCTCCTTCCTCACGTGGAAGCCATTGATATCGAGTTGGCTACGGTGCTCGACATGTCTCCGGCCATCGATCTTGCCCGCAAGTTGAAGAAGACCCTCATTTTCTCCGCCCACGCCATCCAAAAACCCGCTACCGCCGCGCAAATGGCTGCTTGGGTAGACGCCTACGATTCCCAGCCCCACACCATCCTCAAGGTCGCCGCCCAGATCAAATCCTGGCGCGACCTGCAACAGCTCGCCGCCATCCTGGTGAATCATCCCGACTGGTATATTTCCGTGATGGGACTCGGTCCCGCCGCAGCGCAGTCCCGCTCCGTCCTCACCGCCCTCGGCTCGCGTTTGGTTTACGGTTACCTCGACAAACCCGCTGCTCCTGGCCAGCCCTCCGCTGCCGAGGTCCGCAAAATGGTCCGCGAAAATCGTGTGTGACTGGTAGAAATCCGGGAAAATGAATTCGTCCCTGCCCGCCCCGTTTCCCCTTGTCATCCCGCCCGGTGAAGGCCGCGTCATCCACGCCTTCGGGTCCGAGATGGTCTTTCACCTCACCGGCACCGAGACCGAGGGCCGCCAGATGCTCGCCACCATCATCGCCCCACCCGGTGAAGGTCCGCCCCTTCACTATCATGAGAACGAGGACGAGACCTTCCTCGTGCAGGAAGGCCGCATCAGCTTCTACGCCGAGGGCCGGTGGCGCGAGGTCGAACCCGGCACCATCGTCTTCGCCCCGAAGCTCTCGGTCCACTCCCTGAAAAATGTCGGCACCACGACGGGCCGTATCCTCGTCTCCGCTGCGCCCGCCGGCTTTGAGACTTTCTTCGCCCGTTGCGCCGGGGAATTCAGCAAGTCTGGCGCTCCCGACATGGCCCGCATCGTTGCGATCAGCGCCGAGCACGGCATCCACTACGTCAACCCGTAGCGGGATTATTTCTCGGAAGGGTTGACCCGGTACAGCGGTTCCATCTTCTCGCTGAAGAGCGTGCTGACATCCGCGTTCCGGACATACTTCGCGAGGGCCGGGGTGCTGCCCGTCAGGCTGACATCGACATCGGGACGCGGAGGCGTTCCCACCATCATCGGGTCCTTGTCCTGATGGACCGTGCCCTTGAGTTTTCCTGCCTTCACCGCGGCGGCGGCGGCATCCTGCGAAATCCTCCACATCTGCAGCACGCGGCCGCGCGAGATCGTATAACGGACAAACGTGTAGGCCTTCGTGGGCTTGCCATCGTCATCCTTTCCGGTGATCACCACGTTCAGGTAATTGTTGCTCCCGATGGTCGTCGGATAAAAATCATACGAGTCCATCTTGTCGCCCGGCTTGGATGAGATGATGTCGACATGCATCCACGGGTTTTTCTTCATCGTGAAGCGGAACATGTTTTGTTCCTTCTTCCCGTACCAGTCGCCGAGCAATTTCGGATCGGCATCCGCGTTGGCGGGCGTGGTAAGCGGATTCTCCGACGTGACGATGCACGAAGACAGCAGGAGACAGAAGGCGAATCCCAAGGCGGGGAAGAAAGGTGTCTTCACAGGGTTAAGATCGCGGAAGTTTGGAGGAAAATTTCATGAAAGGGAGAATATCGACTCAGACATTAAAGGTTATATTGTCGCCTGCTCCCGTGTAGAGATCAAGAGGTCCGTCCAGCTCCACCTTCAGCACGGTTGCGTCCGGGTCCATCACATTGTCCGGAACGTCGATATAGAGAATCCCGGGCAACCGGGCCCAGGGGGCGCCACCGATCTTCTTCTGGTTGAGTTCGCCGCCACCCACGACACTGGCGCGTTTGATTTCGTTTTGGATGCCTTTCACGGCGACCTGGCCGTTGGGCCGGTCAAAGGTCATCAGATAAAGAACATCCCGGGTTTTATTCAAGGTCGATGCACCGTAGAAGTGCCCATGAGGGAGTCCGGCGGTGGTGCCGTGCAGGGCTTCGGAATGTTTCTGCGCCCAGCGGCCCAAGCCCTGAAGAACAGTGGTCTGTTCAGGCGTGATCGTCCCATCGCTTTTGGGGCCGACATCCAGCAAAAGATTGCCGCCCATCCCGGCGCATTCGGCCAGCAGGCGGATGCATTGGCGGGCGGTCTTGAAATTGGTGTCTTTCGTCTGATAGCCCCATGAGTCGTTGATCGTGACGCAAAACTCCCACGGACCTTTCGGTTGCTGGATCGGCATGGCCTGCTCTGGCGTGCCATAGTCGCCATAACTGCCCATGCGGCTGTTGAGAACAACGCCGGGCGCCCACGAGAGCAGTTGTTCGCGCAGCTCCTTGAAGCGCCATTGTTCCGGATCGCGCTCCCAGTCGCCGTCAAACCAGAGCAGGTCGGGAGAGTAGCGGGTGCACAATTCCTTCAGCTGGGCGCGATGAAATTCGAGGAAGCGTTCCCACGCCGCCGGATCTTCAGGTCCCTGCGGATAACCGAAGCGATTCGTGTGTCTGTCCTTATGATCATGGATTTGCGGTCCTTTCGGCAGGACGGTGGCGTAATCGGGATGCGACCAATCAAGATGTGAAAAATAAAGTCCGACTTTCAGGCCGCGCTTGCGCAGGGCATGGCAATAGGGGCCGATCAGGTCGCGGCCTGCAGGCGATCCGTCCTTCGCATTGAGTTTGCTCACCTGGGTGTCCCACAACGCAAAGCCATCATGGTGCTTGGTCGTCAGCACCGCATACTTGGCACCCGCCGCGACGAAGAGATCGGCCCAGGCCTCCGGGTCATACTTTGAGGCGGTAAAAGTCTTTGCCTGCGCCATGTAATCTTCATGCGAAATCTGTCCATGAAAGAAGGCCCATGATTCATTCGTGTCCCCGGCGGAGTAGATGCCCCAGTGGATGAAAATGCCGAGTTTAGCGTCGAGAAACCAATCGGGGACCATAAGCGTAGACTTTCTTTAGTTGGCCGGCTTGGTGCCGAAACTGTCGGCAATGACCGGTTCGATGTCCTGCTGCTGGACCCAGCCGAAATGATGATCGCGGGCCTCGATGCGGAAATATTTGTCGTGCTGGCCTTCGACCGTGACGAGTTCGCCCTCGGGAATCGTGCCGATTTTTTCCGCCCCATCGATCGGGGAAAGCAGCAGATTGGCTGCCTTCGGTGCGATGATCACGCCTTCCACCCGGTTGTTGAAACCGATGCAGGCGAGTTCCACAAAACAGAATATGAGCAGCAGGGGCGTGCCAATGAAAAAGATCAGCCGAAAGGTTGTGCGCAGGGTTGGCGACGGGAGTTTCAATGCGGTACCCACCACGGCGAACAGCAACAGTGAAAGACACGCGACCATCAACACGAGCCAGACGGTCCAGTTGATGCTGCGCATCAGCACTTCCCACCAGCGATAGGAATTCGGGTCCAACCCGGCCTGCTGGCGGGCCAGTTGCAGGTTGTGGTTGATGTCCGCGTCGCCGGGTGCGAGATAGCGGGCCCGTTCGTAGTTGAGCATCGCCAGGCCGGGATGGTTCGCCTTGGCCTCGGCATTGGCGAGATTGAAACAAAGCGCCGCGGAATAGCCTCTCGCCGCGATGATTTTCTGGAAGAGCCCGGCGGCTTCGTCGTAGCTGCCGTAAGTGAAGGCCCGGTTGGCTGCATCAAGTTCGGGATCAGAGGTGTCCGCCGCAAGGGGGAGAAACGAAGCCGCCAGCAGGAGAAACAGAAGTAGGAAGCGGCCTGGGCCGGAAGAAGGAAAAGTCATGGTCAGGCAGGTTGGGCTTGGGGTTGGAGCAAGTCGCGCACATGGCGTTCCCATTGGGCGAGATCGAGGCCGCGTCCGGTGCCGCCGGAATAGATGATCTCATCGGCCTGGACAAAAAGCGGTTCGAGTGTCTCGGCCAACTGGGGATTGCGCTGCCGGATCTCCGTCAAGGTGAGCGACTCCGGATTCACGCGCCATTGGGTTCCGAGATGCAACTGGACGGCATGACGCGCCGCCACGAAAAAGGCCAGCGCATCGCCTTTCTGGACCGCCGTCCCCATCGCGTCTGTTTCCAGGGCCATCGAGTGTTGGCGACGAAGCTTTTCGTCGCGCCCGTCGTCCGGTTTCGTGCGGGCACGAAGAATGAGAAACACCAAGCCAACAACCAGGGCGGTAAACAGGCCGCCCTGGATGACCCAAAACCAAGTCTGACGATAAATGGGGACGAGGCTGGTTTTCGTCCAGCCCGACGTTATGCGGTTGGGAAGAAATCCGGCCTCCGTGGAGGCCACACCGGCAGTGGAGTCAGCGACCACTCCCGTCGCCGGGGCGGGAGCGGTCATCGTCCCGGTCACAGTGATGTTGGGCAACGTGATGGGAACCGTGAGGTATTGTTTCGTTGTCGGATCAAAATAGTTGAAGCTGGATGGCGGCAGCGGGAGTGTGCCGTTCTTTTGCGGAATGACGGCCATTTCAAAATCTTTGATGCCTTGGGTGTGAGACTCGTTTTGCGGCGTGAACTTGGACGACGGGACATACGTTTTCCAAGCCGGGTCCGCGGCGAGGGTGGGACAACGGACATAATCGAAATTGCCCTGGCCGGTGACCGTAAAATGGAGCGTCACCGGTTCACCGACTGCCACCGTGTCCGGTTGGGCCGTGGCGGTGGCGGTGAATTGTCCGATGGCGCCGGTGAAGTTCGCGGGGCGTCCCTCGTCCGGCAAATCGTGAACGTGGATCGTCAATTGGTTGCTGGCGATGGCCTCATGGGCGAGATTGGGCCGTCCTGGGAAAAAGTTGACGAAGGGATTGAGCCGGGCGGGATTGATCGATTTGATCCAATAACTGTCGCGTTCCATTTGCAGGGGAAAGTCGCCGGGCTTGGGCGCGGAGATGGCGGTGGACCAGCTTTCGCGGCGAAAACCCTCATCCATGATGGCAAGCGTGTCTTCGTGGAAACGAACGGAAAGATTGTTCATCAGGAAGTCGCTCCCCTTGATCGTGGGAAGCGAGTCCTGCTGCGCGTCGGCATCCAGGCGGATGAACCATTCGATTTTCATGGGGATCGACTGTCCGACATAGGCGTCGGTGGTCTGCGGAGTGATGACGAGAAAGACTTTCGCAGGACGACCGTCGCTTTCGGTGGGCACCGCGTTGCCGCCGGCAGTGGCAGCGGCAGAAGGGGCCGGGTTGCCCGGGACAGGTTGCGGCGGGGCATTGTTCGCGGGAGGCATGACGACCGGTCCGTTGGGATTGAAGGCCGGAACAGACGGGTTCGCCGTCGG
>Ga0068863_100005210_pt1 | contig 12831 bp, 8 predicted proteins | sample KBSSwiS62_FD_66596 | JGI IMG/M metagenome (GOLD analysis project Ga0068863, IMG submission 66596) | Switchgrass rhizosphere microbial communities from Kellogg Biological Station, Michigan, USA - KBS Switchgrass S6-2 | ecosystem: Host-associated > Plants > Roots > Rhizosphere > Soil ...
AGATTCAGCGTTTGTTGCAGCACCTTGACCACTTCCGAATGAACGTCCAACCTCGTCCCCTTCTGTCGACGACCACGCCCCGTTTGCGCCGGTGCGAAAACCCGGGGCGACGCAGCTCCATCCCCGCGCACCGTCATGAGGCGCAAGTATAACGAGTCGGCCGGAACACGACGCAAACGGGAATGTTCCTTGCTTGCGTTGTGCGTGGGGCGCGGAGCTGCGAAGGCGGCGGCGTCTCAATCCCTGCGGGTCGGCGCCGCAGCGTTCCCTGTCGCTGAAACCGTCGTGGCCGCCGAGCGTGATCAGCCTCTGCGCGCGGTGCGCACTCCGCATCGCGAAGGCCCGCAACTCCGAGAGAAGCAATGGCGAGCGGCTGGCAGCAGGAAAGGAGCACCTTTCACTGCAAGTGCGACCCGTCGCGCACTCGTATCGGAAGAATTCACCCATTTGGGGAGAAATTGCCATTTATGCGAACATCGTGCGTTATTGCTCCCGCCGACGCTCCGGTGGGTCCGAGTCCGGAAAAACGGCCCGACCTTGCCTTGTCCCTTCGCCCGCCACGACGCTCAACCATCGGTCGCTGACCGCGCCGCAAGGCGTGCTTCGTCGTCTGCAGCGCCGATGCCCATCGGCGGGCGCTGAAACCGGTGATGAGCGTCGCCTCCGCCGCCAACGCGGCGCCCCGAGTCGCCATCGTGGTTCCGTGCTTCGACGAAGAGCAGGTTCTGCCTGAAACGACGCGGCGCCTCGGCGACGTCATGGCCGCGCTGGCGGCCAAGCGAAAGATCGCAGCGGAAAGCTTCGTTTATTTCGTCGACGACGGAAGCGGCGATCGGACGTGGGCGGTTGTCGAGTCGCTCGCGCGCACGCATGGCTTCATCCGCGGAATCAAGCTCTCCCGCAACCGCGGCCATCAGAATGCGCTGCTCGCGGGCCTCTTCTCCGCCGACGGGGACGTCGTCATCAGCATCGATGCGGATCTGCAGGACGATGTCACCGCGATCGAGCCGATGCTGGACGCCCACGCGACCGGCAACGAGATCGTCTACGGCGTCCGCAAGAGCCGCGATTCCGACACGGCATTCAAGCGCGAGACCGCCAAGGCGTTTTACCGACTCATGCGCCGGATGGGCGTGGAGGCAATCCCCGATCACGCGGACTATCGGCTGATGAGCCGGCGCGCGATCGAGGCGCTGCGCGGGTTCCGGGAAGTGAACCTGTACCTGCGCGGCATCATCCCGCAGCTCGGCTTCGAAAGCGCGATCGTCGAATACGACCGCGGCGACCGCTTTGCGGGCGAGACGAAATATCCGCTCGGCAAGATGCTGTCGCTCGCATGGCAGGGCGTGACGTCGTTCTCAGCCGTGCCGCTTCGCCTCATCACCGGCATCGGTATCCTGGTGTCGCTCGGCAGCTTTGCAGTGACGCTCTGGGCGTTGTGGATCCGGATTTTCACGGGCGCCGCGGTGCCTGGCTGGGCGTCCACGGTTCTGCCGATCTACTTCCTCGGCGGCATCCAGCTTTTCTGCATCGGCATCATCGGCGAGTACCTCGCGAAAATTTACATGGAGACCAAGGGCCGCCCGCGATACGTCATCGAAAAGACCATCGGCGCCGGCGAGGGCGTTCTCCACGACCACAAGGCATGACCGTGGCCTTATTCTTGCTTCATGTCCCGTTCGCCGCTGTAAACCGGCCCGCCGAGGGCGCTGCGACGGCGGACGAAGCTCGAACCACGGGCGCATCACGATTTCAAATCAACCGCCATGACTGAAGCCACCCTGCTCCACCAGCTCATCACTTCGGCCGCACTGCGCGGCGGAGAACGCCCGGCTCTCACGTTCGGTCCCGCGGTTGCGGACTATGCGACGCTGGCGGCGAGCGTCGAAGGCTTCGCCTCCGGCCTTCTGGGCTTCGGGCTGTCGCGCGCGGATCGGGTCGGCATCTATCTCGACAAGCGCATCGAAACGGTCGTGGCCTGCTTCGGCACCGCCGCGGCGGGAGGTGTGTTCGTCCCGCTCAATCCGCTGTTCAAGCCCGAACAGGTCGGCTACATCCTGCGCGACTGCAACGTGCGCGTGCTCGTGACGTCGCCCGAACGCCTCGCCTCGCTTGCCGCGATCCTCGCCGCCTGTCCCGACCTGCGCCACGTCATCGTGACGAGGCGCGATGCTGCGTCCCCGGCCCCGGCCGGTGTCGAGCTCGCCGATTGGAGCGCGGTTCTCTCGGCCCCGCGACGGCCCGGCCATCGCGTGATCGACGTCGACATGGCGGCGATCCTTTACACGTCCGGCAGCACGGGAAAACCGAAGGGTGTCGTGCTGTCGCATCGCAACATGGTGGCGGGCGCGAAAAGCGTCGCCTCGTATCTGCAGAATCACGCGGACGACACGCTGCTCGCGGCGCTTCCGCTGTCGTTCGATGCCGGGTTCAGTCAGTTGACGACGGCATTCCACGCCGGCGCACGCGTCGTGCTCCTCAACTATCTCCTGCCGCAGGACGTCATCAACGCGCTCGCCCGCGAGCGCGTGACCGGCCTCACCGCGGTCCCGCCGCTCTACATCCAATTGACGCAGCAGAAGTGGCCCGAGGCCATCGCCGATCATCTGCGCTACTTCGCCAATACGGGTGGCCGCATGCCGCGGGAGACGCTCAACGCGCTCCGCCGGAAGCTGCCGAAGAGTCGGCCGTATCTGATGTATGGGCTCACCGAAGCATTCCGCTCGACGTATCTGCCGCCGGAGGAAGTCGATCGCCGTTCCGATTCGATCGGCAAGGCGATCCCGAACGCGGAGATCCTCGTGCTGCGCGAAGACGGCACGCCGTGCGCTCCCGACGAGCCGGGCGAGCTCGTGCATCGCGGCGCGCTCGTCGCGATGGGCTACTGGGGCGATGCGGAAAAGACCGCAGAGCGCTTCAAGCCGTTGCCGGGACGCGAAGCGGGGCTCGTGTTGCCGGAGATCGCGGTGTTCTCGGGCGACACGGTGCGCAAGGACACGGAGGGCTTCCTGTATTTCATCGGCCGGCGCGACGAGATGATCAAGACTTCCGGTTACCGCGTGAGCCCGACGGAGATCGAGGAAGTGCTCTACGCGACGACGCTCGTCGGCGAGGCGGCCGCGTTCGGGATCCCTCATCCGACGCTCGGGCAGGCGATCGGCGTCGTCGCGACGCCGCACCCTTCGGGGACGCTCGACGCGGAAACGCTGATGAGGGAGTGCCGCGACCGGCTTCCTGCGTACATGGTGCCGGCAACGATCGACATTCGGTCCGGACCATTGCCGCGCAACCCGAACGGCAAAATCGATCGCAAGGCGCTCAGCGCCGATTTCCAGGAGGTGAACTCTTGAGCGCGCCACGGCACAGCACCGCCAGCGGGTGGCCTGTCGCAGACGATTGTCTCGTCGTCGGCGGCGTTCCTTTGCCGCAGCTCGCGCAGCGCGTGGGCCGCACGCCTTTCTATGCGTACGACCGCCGCGCGATCGACGCCCGCGTCGGCGAGCTCAGGCGTCACCTGCCGATGGTGAAGCTCCACTACGCGATGAAGGCAAATCCGATGCCTTCGCTCGTCGCGTTCATGGCCGGCATCGTCGATGGCATCGACGTCGCCTCGGGCGGTGAGCTCGCGGTGGCGCTCGACGCCGGGATGACGCCGCGCGAGATCAGCTTCGCCGGGCCGGGCAAGAGCGAAGCCGAGCTCGCGCAAGCGCTCGCCGCCGGCATCCTCGTCAACGTGGAGTCCGATCGGGAAGTCGAGATTCTCGCGCGTCTCACGCGCAGTTCCACGCTTCGTGCACGCGTCGCCGTCCGGGTGAACCCCGATTTCGAGTTGAAATCGTCGGGAATGAAGATGGGCGGCGGTCCGAAGCAGTTCGGCGTCGATGCCGAAGCCGTTCCGGACCTGCTGTCAAAGATCGGCCGGCTCGGACTTGCGTTCGAAGGCTTTCACATCTACAGCGGGTCGCAGAATCTCAAGGCGGAGTCCATCTGCGAAGCGCAGGTGAAGACGCTCGACCTCGCGCGACGTCTCGCGCGCGCGGCGCCTTCGCCCGTGCACGTGCTGAACATCGGCGGCGGCTTCGGCATCCCCTATTTTCCCGGCGAGGAGCCGCTCGACCTCGCACCGATAGGGGCCAACCTGCGCGAGCTCGTCACGCAATGCCGCGCGGACCTGCCGCAAGCGAAGCTTGTCATCGAGCTCGGCCGTTATCTCGTCGGTCCCGCCGGCGTTTACGTCTGTCGGGTCATCGACCGCAAGATCTCTCGCGGTCACGTGTTCCTCGTCACCGATGGCGGCCTGCATCACCATCTGGCGGCGTCCGGCAACTTCGGTCAGGTGATCCGCAAGAACTATCCCGTCCAGATCGGCAATCGGATGCAGGGCGCCCGGCGCGAGCTCGCGTCCGTCGTGGGACCGCTCTGCACGCCGCTCGATGTGCTGGCCGACCGGATGGATCTCGCGGAAGCGCAACCCGGCGATCTGGTCGTCGTGTTTCAGTCGGGCGCTTACGGTTTCACGGCAAGTCCGCACGCATTCCTGTCGCACCCACCCCCGCTCGAGGTGCTCTGTTGAGCACCGTCACGGGTCGAGGCGCTCGTTCGCCGGGCGGTGGCGAGGAACGCCGGCGTGCGCTCGCGCTGCGCTCCCCGAACACCTTTGCCGGAACGGTCGATCTGTCGCTTCTCGCGGAAATCGGATCGGCGCAGCGACGGACGGAAACGGGCGGCGTGACGACGTTGACAGGGGCGGGGTTCGCGCTGTCGACTGCCGGCAAGCTCGTGAGCATTCGCAGCGAAGCGGGCCTCGTCTGCGCCGCCGTCGGAATGCCGCGGTTCGACGCGCGCATGGCGGCCGAGGCATCCAATCGACAGGGCGCCGCGTCAGGGTGGATCGAGGCGTACCGCGACCGCGGTGCCGAGATGTTCGCAGCGGCGCACGGTGGATGGTCGGTCGTGCTCATCGATCTCGTGCAGAAGCGGGTGCTCGCCGGCGTCGACCGTTTCGCGATTCGCCAACTCTGCTTCAGGGCGACGGGACGCGTGTTCTCGTTCGCAAGCCGCGCCGACGAAGTAGCCGGCGCCACCGGCGAGATCGATCCGCAAGCGGTCTTCGACTACGCGTACCACCACTTCATTCCAGCGCCCCGCACGATCTTCAAGGGCATCCAGCGCCTCGATGCCGCGCATCGCGTGCTCGTGACGGTGGACCACATCTCCATCGCACGCTCCTGGCAACCGCAGTTCGCACCCGTCGAGGTGCCGTTCGAAACGCGGCAGGAGCTCTTTCTGGCGGCGCTCAAGGGCGCGGTGTCCGACCAGGTCGCGAACGAGTCGATCGGCTGCTACTTGAGCGGCGGCACCGACAGCTCCACGGTCACCGGCATGGTGACGGAGGTCACCGGCCGGCCGGCCAGAACATTCTCCATCGGATTCGATGCTGCCGGTTACGACGAGATGGAGTACGCGCGCATCGCCGCCAGGCACTACGGCAGCGACCACCACGAGTACTACATCACGCCGGACGATCTCGTCCAACGCATCCCGGACGTCGCATCGTGGTTCGACCAGCCGTTCGGCAACTCGTCCGCGCTGCCTGCTTTTTTCTGCGCCAAGGTCGCGCGTGAAGCCGGTGTCACGCGGATGCTCGCGGGCGACGGCGGCGACGAGCTCTTCGGAGGCAACTCGCGGTATGCGAGCGACAAGCTCTTCACCGCCTACGAGCGCGTGCCGGCGCTCGTCAAGCGTGCGCTGATCGAGCCGCTCGCGCTCGGACTGCCGCTGTCGTCCGTGCCGCTGCTCCGCAAAGGCGCCCGTTACGTCGAGATCGCACGGATGCCGGTGCCCGGCCGGATGCAGCTCTACAACCTGCTCTTGCGGATGGGCCCCGCCACCGTGTTCACCCCGGACTTCATCGCCGCGATCGATTTGGGGGAGCCCCAGCGGAGGGAGCTCGCGTCGTTCGACGCAACGCCTTCGGCCGCGACGCTCAATCGGATGCTGGCCCACGAGTGGAAGTACATTCTCGCGGACAACGACTTGCCCAAGGTCACGGGGACCGCGTCGCTGGCGGGCGTCGATGTGGCGTTTCCCTTCCTCGATGACCGGCTGCTCGATTTCTCGCTCGGCTTGCCGCCCGACCAGAAAGTGCGCGGACGCAAGCTCCGCTACTTCTTCAAGGAGGCGCTGCGCGGATTCCTTCCGGACGAGATCATCGCCAAGAAAAAGCACGGTTTCGGCTTGCCGTTCGGCGTCTGGCTCGTGCGGGAGCCCGCATTGCGGGATTTCGCTCGCGCGTCGGTCGATGCGCTCGCCGGCCGCGGCATCATCGTCAAGGGGCTGGCGCGAACGTTGTTCGAAGAGCGCATCGGCGAGCATGCGAGCTACTACGGCGAGATGGTATGGATCCTGATGATGCTCGAGCAGTGGCTGGGGCGTAAGCGAACGGCGAGCGCCGCGGCGTGAGGCTCGCAGCGTGCACCCAGGTGCCGAACGCTGCACCCGAAGGAAGAACTTCCCGCTACCGGTAATTGTTGCCGGGCCGAACCGGTCGCAAGCGATCCCATATCCTCCGAACTCATGGCGGCAGGTTGCGTCGGATCAGTTCGAAGGGCAGGCCGAATTGAATCACGTGCAGGTTGTGGTCGGCGCGCATTGCGGTCAAGATTCGGGGCGTAAGAAGGTCGGCAACGCATTCCCCATCGGGGAAGGCCGTCACAAAACTACAATAGGTGCGCGCGTGCAGATGGACGCATCGCCCCGTCGTCAACTCGAAACAGTCTCGGAGCCGCCGGAACGGCACCTGTCTCCCGACGCCGCATGCGCGGGGGACGGAACCGTTGCGACCTCGTCACTCGCGGGGGCGTCTGCCGGTTCTTTGCACGAAGCTGCACACGCGACGGCATCGCCGAAAATCTCGGTCGTCATCCCCGTCTATAACGAAGAAGACAACGTTGTCATTCTGCACGAGCGGCTCGTAGCCGCGCTCGAAGTCGCCGATCGCGGCTACGAAGTCATCTTCGTCAACGACGGAAGTACCGATCGCACCGGCGCGAACCTGCAGTCGATCGCCGCGAAGGACGCTAAGGTCAAGGTCGTCAATTTCCGTCGCAATTTCGGGCAGACCGCGGCGATGATGGCCGGGATCGATTACGCTGCGGGGGACATCGTTGTTGGTCTCGACGGCGACCTGCAGAACGACCCCGCGGACATCCCGCGCCTCGTCGCAAAGCTGGACGAGGGCTACGACGTGGTTTCGGGCTGGCGTCGCCACCGCAAGGACGCGGCTCTGCGGCGCAACTTCCCGTCGCGGATCGGAAACTGGCTCATCTCCAAGCTGTCGGGCGTCCCGCTCCACGATTACGGCTGCACGCTCAAGGCCTATCGCCGGGACGTGATCAAAGGCGTGCGGCTCTACGGCGAAATGCATCGCTTCATCCCGATCTACGCGAGCTGGCAGGGCGGCCGCGTGACGGAGATTCCCGTCAATCACTTCCCCCGCATCCACGGCCAGTCGAAGTACGGTCTCGAACGGATCGTCAAAGTCGTGCTCGACCTCGTCGTCGTGAAATTCCTGGCGAGCTACGCCAACAAGCCCATCTACGTGTTCGGAGGGTTCGGGCTCATCAGCATCGCGATCGCCTTCCTCGCCGGCGTGCTGGCGGTGTACCTCAAGTTGTTCCGCGGCGTGTCGTTCATTTCGACCCCCCTGCCGCTCCTCGTCGCATTGGCCTTCATCACGGGCGTCATGAGCGTGCTGATGGGTCTCATCGCCGAGATCATCATGCGAACGTATTACGAGTCCCAAGGCAAGCAGGTCTACCTCGTGCGCGACACGATCAACATCCCCGGGGACAGTTGAGTGTGCGGCTTTGCCGGCTTTGTCGGCGCGGGAGATGCAATCGATCTGGGGGCAATGAGCGGCGCGCTGGTCCACCGCGGGCCGGATGGATCAGGCAATTACGTCGACGAGGAAAGCCGCGTACATCTAGCGCACCGCCGCCTTGCGATCATCGATCTCGCCGGCGGCGACCAGCCCATGTGGAACGAGGACGGGCAGGTGGGCGTCGTGTTCAACGGCGAGATCTACAACCATCTCGACTTGCGCAAGGAGTTGATCGCCTGCGGGCACGTCTTTCGCTCGGACCACTCCGACACGGAGGTCCTCGTGCACGGCTACGAGGAATGGGGCTCCGCCCTTCCGCAACGCCTGAACGGGATGTACGCGTTTGCGATCTACGATCGGCGGCGGCGCAGGCTGTTCCTGACCCGCGACCGCTTCGGCAAGAAGCCGCTCTACTACACGCTCGCCGGCGACACCTTCGCGTTCGCCTCGGAGCTTAGCGCACTGCTCCGGCATCCGCGGGTGGCGCGGGAGATCGATGCCGACTCTCTGCGCAAGTATTTCGCGTACGGCTTCATCCCGGCGCCCAAGGCGCTTTACCGGAACGTCGCCAAGCTGCCTGGCGGCCATTCGATGGTCTACGACCTCGCGTCCCATCGCGTCAACGTCGAGGAATACTGGCGGTTCCGCATCGAGCCGCGCGAGCCGGTTGGCCCGAACGCCGAAGCCGCGTGGTGCGAGGAACTGCGCGCGCTCATGTCGCAGGCAGTGAAGCGACGGCTCGTGAGCGACGTGCCGCTCGGCATCTTCCTGAGCGGCGGAATAGATTCCAGCGCCGTGCTCGCGTTCGCGACGAAGCATGCGCTGCCGGGCGACATCAAGACGTTCTCGATCGGCTTCCGCGAAGCTTCATTCGACGAGTCCGCATACGCGTTGCGCGCTGCGGCCGCCTTCGGCAGCGACCACCGCCACGAGGTGCTCGACCTCGACACCGCGAGCGATCTCATTCCGGAGGTCCTGGCGAAGCTCGACGAGCCGATGGGTGACAGCTCGATCCTGCCGACGTATCTCTTGTCGAGGTTCACGCGAACCCGCGTCACCGTCGCCCTCGGCGGCGATGGCGGAGATGAGCTCTTCGCCGGCTACGATCCGTTCCGCGCGCTTCGGCTCGCCCAGCGGTATCGGCGAATCGTGCCGGTGCCGCTGCACCGCAAAATCCGATCGCTGGCTGCACTTGCGCCTGCCTCCGAGCGCAACATGAGCCTCGATTTCAAGGTCAAGCGGGCGCTGCGCGGCCTCTCCTATCCCGAGTCGCAATGGAATCCCGTTTGGCTGGGCCCACTCGAGCCACCGGAGCTCGAGGACCTCTTCAACGAGCCGGTGCGTCGCGAGGAAGTGTTCTCGGAAGCGATTTCCGCCTGGGACCAGTCGACCGCCGACAACGTCGTGGACAAGACGCTCGAGTTCTACTCGCGGTTCTACCTGCAGGACGACATCCTGACGAAGGTCGATCGCGCGTCGATGATGGTCTCGCTCGAGGTGCGCGCGCCGTTCCTCGACAACGACGTGGTCGAGTTCGCGCGCCGCATTCCTCACCGCTACAAGTACCGCAACGGGCAGACCAAGTACCTGCTCAAGAAGGCGCTCGAGGGCGTGCTGCCCGACGACATCGTCCATCGGAAGAAAAAAGGGTTCGGCGTGCCGCTCACGCGCTGGCTCAAGAACTGGCGCGAGCCCGACAACGCGCTGTCGCGCCCGATGCCCGATGCCGCCTGGGTCAGCAGCCAGTGGCGCGAGCACAGGAGCGGCAAGGCCGATCATCGCCTCTTCCTGTGGTGCTGGATCGTCCTGCAGAGCCATCTGCGCGAAGCCGCGAGGTAAAATCGCTCGATGGAGACCTCGACCTACGCTGTCGAAGCGGAAGTGGAGGCGAGCCACTGGTGGTTCGTCGCGCGGAGGCAACTGATCGCCGACATCATCGCGCAGGCGGCCGTTGCGCCGAGCGCTCGCGTGCTCGACGTCGGCACCAGCACCGGTACCAATCTGCGGCTGCTGCGGGATCTGGGATTCGCGAATCGCCGCGGTCTCGATCCGAGCGATAGCGCCATTCGCTGGTGCACCGAAAAAGGCCTCGGCCAGGTCACGAAGGGCGACGTGTGCAGCCTTCCCTTCGGCGACGGCGACTTCGAACTCGTGCTGGCGACGGACATCATCGAGCACGTCGACGACGATGTGCGCGCGGTCTCGGAGATTCGCCGGGTTCTCGCGCCCGGCGGCACCGCGATCATCAGTGTTCCCGCCTTTCGCTCGCTGTGGGGACTGCAGGACGACGTCTCTCATCACAAGCGGCGGTATCGCAAACGAGAGCTCCTGGAGGTGATCGAGCGCGCCGGCCTCACCGCCATGGAGAGCTTCTATTTCAATTACCTGCTGTTCGCGCCGATCTGGGCGGCAAGGCAGCTGATCCGGATCGCCGGCATCACCCTGAAGAGCGAAAACCAGGTCAACAACGGGGCGCTCAACTGGCTTTTGACGCGAATTTTTCTGGCTGACGTGGCCACCGCGCGAATCCTCCGTCCGCCCTTCGGCGTTTCGATCATGGCGGTGGCGCGGCGCGACTCCTTGTAGGTCGACGCGTTGATGAGGAAAGGCAGCGCCTCATTGGATCTTCGCAGCCGCACGATTGCCGATTTCGGCGATCAATGGACTCGCTACGTCGATAACGACGGGTTCTATGGCTCCGTCGACCTTCTCGCCGATACGTTCGGCCCGTTGCTGTCAGTGACCGCGCTCCGAGGAAAAACGGTCGCGGAGATTGGCAGCGGAACCGGGCGGATCGTGCAGATGCTGCTCGTCGCCGGCGCGCGACATGTCCTCGCGATCGAGCCTTCGCGAGCCGTCGACGTTCTGCGGCGGAATCTCGAATGCGAAGCAGACCGCGTCGAGATCCTTCACGCGCGCGGCGACGAGATTCCGGCCGGCCGCGATCTCGATTACGTCGTGTCGATAGGCGTTCTGCATCACATTCCAGATCCCGCGCCCGTCGTTCGCGCCGCGTTCGACGCGCTGCGACCGGGTGGCGAGATGGTCGTATGGGTGTACGGCAGGGAAGGCAATCGCGGCATCGTCGCGCTGATCGAGGCGATGCGTTCCATTACTACACGTCTGCCGCACTGGATGCTCGCCGCCCTGGCCTCGGCCTGCAACGCGCTGCTCGATGTGTACATGCTGCTATGCCGGGCGCTTCCGTTTCTGCCGCTCGCGGCCTACGTTCGCAATGTGATCGGCAAGTTCGACCGCCGCAAACGATACCTCGTGCTGTACGACCAGCTGAAGCCGGCCTACTCCAAGTATTACACCGAGTCGGAATCGCGCGCGTTGCTGGAGCGCGCCGGATTCATCGACGTCTCGCTCTATCACCGCCACGGGTACAGCTGGACGGTTCGCGGACGTCGTGCCGAGCGGACGCCGTGCTAGCGCAAATCGAATTTGCATCGGCTTGCAAGCCCGTCGTTGTGAGAGACGCCACACGGCAAGCAAACTTCTTGCGCTCACTCCGGGAATCCGCTTGCACTCGCCGTCGCAAAGGCAAATAATGACAGCGTCATATTTACCGGTAGTACGACTGCCGGTCGCTTTACCGACGACCGCCCCGCCCTGCCGTCGTCGCCGCCATTTCCAAGTCATCTCTGCGAGGCGCGATGAAATCCTGGCACGAACACCTATTGCGTCATGTGAGCTTGCTTTGCGTCACGGCCTTTCTATACGCTTCGGCCGTATCCACCGCTGCCGGAACGATCAATCTTGACCTCGTGCTCCAGGGTCTCTCGAGCCCTGTTTATGTCACCAACGCACACGACGATTCCAATCGCCTGTTCATCGTCGAGCAGGCGGGGCGGATCAAAGTACTCGCGCCCGGCGCCGCTAGTCCGACGGTGTTTCTCGACATCGCTTCGAAAGTGCGCTCCGGCGGCGAGCAGGGTCTTCTGGGCCTCGCGTTTCATCCGCAGTTCGGAATCGGATCGAACACCCGCTTTTTCGTCAGCTACCCGCGTCGGACCGATGGGGCAACCGTGATTGCCGAATACCACGTGTCGGCGGACCCCAACGTGGCGGCGACGACGGAGACCATCGTTCTCACCGTTCCTGCCAACCACAACGGGGGCATGATCGAATTCGGCCCGGACGGCTTCCTGTACATCGGAACCGCCGATGGCACGTCGGGAAACGACGCCGAGAGCCGAGCGCAGAACAGCAACGATCTGTCGGGCAAGATCCTTCGGATCGACGTCGACCACCGCGCCGACGGCAAACCGTACAGGACACCACCAGGCAATCCCTATTCCGAAGCGACCGGCGGCAGCCCCGAAGTGTACGCGGTCGGACTGCGCAACCCGTACCGTTTTTCCTTCGATCGTCGCACAGGCGAGCTCTACGTGGGCGACGTCGGGCAGACGGCGCTCCACGAGGTCGACATCGTCAAGGCCGGCGGCAACTACGGTTGGCGAGTGTTCGAGGGTAACGTTTGCACGGGACTCGACCCGGGACTTTGCGATCCCGCGAACTATGTTTCGCCGATTGCGCAGTACGCGCAGTCCGGTGGCCGATGCTCCATCACCGGCGGATATGTCTACCGCGGCGCAGCAGGGACGTTGCCTGCCGGCACGTATGTATTCGGAGATTACTGCACCGGCGAGATTTTCTCCCTGACGAACGGTACGTCCGCCGTCCTGCTCGACACGTCGTTGAACATTTCGTCTTTCGGCGAAGATGAAGCGGGCGAGATCTACGTGGTCGGGCTCGGAGGTACGGTTCAACGGTTGTCTTCAACCGCAAGCACAAAACCGCCACCGCGCGCCACGTCGAATCCGCCCGTGGTGGCGGCGACTAGTGTGGCTTCGACCGGTACCAATGTGGCGTCTGCCAGCGCCGGTGCCGTGGCCACGGCGTCGAGCATCTATAACGGGTCGTACCCGGCGAGCGCGGTCAAC